>Ga0182735_1000737_pt1 | contig 24077 bp, 19 predicted proteins | sample eDN5th30CKraftMG_FD_128524 | JGI IMG/M metagenome (GOLD analysis project Ga0182735, IMG submission 128524) | Enriched Miracle-Growth compost microbial communities from Emeryville, California, USA - eDNA 5th pass 30_C Kraft MG (version 2) (version 2) ...
GGGCGCGGGCGGGGCGGCGGCGGGCAAGGGGGCCGCCGGCAGTGGGGCGGCGGGCGCGTCGCAAGCTTGAGCGCTGGTCCGTTGGGCCTTGCGATGGGTCATGAGCGCGACGGCGGCCTCGCGGGTCGTTCCTGTCCGGGGTGATCATAGCCGTTGGCGCGAAAGCGCGCGCGCGTCAATCCCAGGCGGCAGGCGGGGCCATTCCTTGCCTCGCCCGCGGGCTGGCGCGACCGTGCGCCAGAGGCGTTCCGTTACGGCGCGGCGCCAATCACTCGGCCACGGCGGCGATCGCCGTCGCGGCGGCCCGGCCGCCCTTCATCATGTTGCCAGCCACGGAAAGCTGGAGGGAAACCGAAGCGACCACCAGGACCATGACGCCTGCCGCCAGCATGAGGTCGCGTAAACGCATGCCGGTCATGTTGTATCTCCTTCTCACCGTCCCCTGTTTTTTTAAGTTTGCGGCAATCCAGCCTAACCAAAAGTGAACCGCCAGACATCCGGGGCCAAATTGTTTTACCTGTAACAATAGGTCGTACGCCCGTTGGCTACGGTTCAACGCAATGGCCAGCAAATGGCGGGATGGTCGATAAAAACGGACAGGCCCCCGTAAAACGGAGGCCTGCCATCTGGTCCGGGCGATTGGAGCACGCCGATCAGAACGCGTCGATATAGGCCCGCTTGCCGCCGGCCGGGGTCTTGCGCGGCGGGGCTGAGGCAAGACCGCGCAGGATCCATGTGCGCGTCTCGGCCGGATCGATGACATTGTCGATCTCCAGCACCGAGGCGATGGAGGTCGCCTTGCCTTCCTCGTACTTCTTCGCGACCATCTTCTCGTAATAGGCCTGGCGCTCGGCCGGGTCCTCGATGGCTTCCATTTCCTTGCGGAAGCCAAGGCGCACGTAGCCCTCCAGGCCCATGCCGCCGAACTCGCCGGTTGGCCAGGCGATGGTGAAGAACGGCGCCTGGAAGCCGCCCGCCGCCATGCCCTGGGCGCCGAGGCCGTAGCCCTTGCGCAGCACCACCGTGAACACCGGCACGCTGGCGTTGGCGCCGGCGAGGAACATGCGCGAGACGTGACGCACCACGCCGGTCTTCTCCGCCTCCGGCCCCACCATGAAGCCGGGGGTGTCGCACAGGGAGATCACCGGCAGGTCGAAGGCGTCGCACAGCTGGATGAACCGCGCCGCCTTGTCGCCGGCCGGGGCGTCGATGGCGCCGCCGAGGTGCTTGGGGTTGTTGGCGATGAGGCCGAACGGCTTGCCCTCGATGCGCACGAAGGCGGTGATGATGCCCACGCCGAACTCCGGCCGCAGCTCCAGCACGGAGCCCTTGTCGGCCATCAGGCGGATGACGTCGCGCACTTCATAGACGCGCAGGCGGTTTTCCGGGATGACCCGGCGCAGCAGGCGCTGGTCTTCCGCCTCCCACTCGCTGATCTCGCCCTGGAAGTAGGAGAGGTATTTTTTCGCGACCTCGGTCGCCTCGATCTCGTCCTCCACCAGCACGTCGATGACGCCGTTGGGAACCTGCACCGACACCGGGCCGACCTCCGCCGGGTGATAGACGCCGAGGCCGCCGCCCTCGATCATCGCCGGTCCGCCCATGCCGATGGACGAATTTTTCGTGGCGATGATGACGTCGCAGCAGCCGAGCAGCGCGGCGTTGCCGGCGAAGCAATAGCCCGAAACGACGCCAACCACCGGCACCTGACCGGAGAGGCGAGCGAACTCCACGAAGCTGGTGGTGTCGAGCCCGGTCAGGCCGCCGCTGTCGGTGTCGCCGGGACGGCCGCCGCCGCCTTCCGCATACAGCACCAGCGGCAGCGACCATTGCTGGGCCAGGTGCATGGCCCGGTCGAGCTTCTTGTGGTTGCGCTTGCCCTGGGTGCCGGCCAGCACGGTGTAATCGTAGGACACCACCATGGCGCGGGCGACGTCGGCGCCAAAGTGCCGGCCGTTGATCGAGGCGGTGCCGACGATCAGGCCGTCAGCCGGGGTGTTGATGATCAGATCGTCCAGCGAGCGGCGGCGCGACTGGGCGGCGATGGCGAGGCCGCCGTATTCCATGAACGTGCCGGCGTCGACCAGTTGCGCGATGTTCTCCCGCGCCGTGCGCTGGTTGGTCTTGCGGCGGCGTTCGACCGACTGCGGCCGGTTTTCATCGAGCAGATTGCCCTGGCGCTCCAGCACATGGGCGAGGTCAGCGCGGATGTGATCGAGGTCGATGGCCTCGTCCGCCTGGGTGTCGGCGCCCCCCACCTCCTGCGGCTCGATATGCAGCACCGGTTCGCCGGCCATCAGCGTTTCGCCGGGCGCGGTCGCGACGGCGCGCACCACGCCGCCATGGGCGGCGGCGATCAGGTGCTCCATCTTCATCGCTTCCAGCACGGCGACCTGCTGGCCAGGCCGCACCAGATCGCCAACCGCCACGTCGATCGAGACGATGGTGCCCTGCATGGGCGCGGCGGTGGGCTGCGTGCCCTCCGGCGCCTTTGTTTCGGTTCTGGCGGCCGCGTCGGCGGTTTCGGTCTTCGCCGCGAAGAACAGGTCGCGGTGCTGGTCGGCGCTGGCGCCAGCGACCAGCTCGGCGACATTCTCCTCCAGGAACTTCGTCGTCACCTCATTGCGCTGCACGGCGGCGTTGCACAGCAGCGCCTTCAGGAACGGCAGGTTGGTGCCGACGCCCTCGATGCGGAACTCGCGCGCCGCCCGGTAGGCCTTGGCGACCGCCGCCGCGTAATCTGGCGCATTGCTGTGCACGATCAGCTTGGCGAGCAGCGAGTCGAAGGCCGAACTGGTGCGGTAACCGGCGTAGCCGAAGGTGTCGACGCGCACGCCGGGGCCGGAGGGCGGCTCGAACACCGCCAGCGTTCCGCCTTGGGGCTTGACGTTCCCCCTGGCGTCGATGGCCTCCATGTTGACGCGCAACTGGATGGCGTAGCCGCGCGGCGCCGGGATCTGCGTTTGCAGCAGGCCCAGGTCCGCCAGCGTGGCGCCGCCGGCCACCCGCAGCTGCGCCTGCACCAGGTCAACGCCCAGCACTTCTTCCGTGACCGTGTGCTCCACCTGCAGGCGCGGATTGGCCTCGATGAAGGCGAAGAACGGCTCGCCCTGGCCAGATGCGCCGGGCGTGGCGTCGAGCAGGAATTCAAAGGTGCCGAGATTGTCGTATTTCGCCGCCGCCGCCAGCTCGCGGGCGGCCAGGGTGATGCGCTCGCGCAGATCCGGCGTCAGCGCCGGGCTGGGGGCGATCTCGATCACCTTCTGGTTGCGGCGCTGGATGGTGCATTCGCGCTCATACAGGTGCGAGATGTTGCCGGCGCGGTCGCCGATGATCTGCACCTCGATATGGCGGGCGTTGCGCATCAGCCGCTCGACGTAGACCGCGCCGTCGCCGAACGCCGCCGTGGCTTCTGACTGGCAGCGCGCATAGGCTTCCGCCAGATCGGCGCGCGCCGTCACCGGCCGCATGCCGCGACCGCCGCCGCCGGCGACCGCCTTGATCATCACCGCCGCGCCATCGCCGAGGCTGTCGAAGAAGGCGGTGGTTTCCTCCAGCGTCGTCGGGCCGGACGTGCCCGGGATCACCGGCACGCCGACCTTTTTGGCCAGCTCGCGCGCGGCGGTCTTGTCGCCAAACAGGCCAAGCCCGCCCACCGACGGGCCAACAAAGACAATGCCATTGTCGGCGCAGGCCTTCGCCAGATCGACGTTTTCGGACAGGAAGCCGTAACCGGGGTGCAGGCCGTCGCAATTGGCCGCCTTCGCCGCCGCGATCACCGCGTTGACGTCGAGATAGGCGCGGGCGCCGCGCCCCTCCAGCGCCACCGCCTCGTCGGCCTTGCGCACGTGCAGGGCGCTTTCCTCATCGGTGGAATAGATGGCGACCGTATGCACGCCCAGTTCACTGGCGGCGCGGGCGATGCGGATGGCGATTTCGCCACGATTGGCGATCAGCAGGCGGGAGATCATGACATATCCGTTTGGCTGGCGATGGCGCGACGGCGGGCGCGGCTCTGGTCCGGCGGCGCGTCGCAAATGGATTGCAAAGGGGGAGGGCCCGGGGGCGGACGACTGCAGGCCGGGCGCGCGCCGTTCAGGCGCGCCTGGCGCGGCTGCGACTGGCGAAGCGCGCGCTGCCTGCTCTCGGGTATCTGCCTGTCGCTGGCGTCATGATCCTGGACGCGGTTCCTCCGGCTGGAGGCGCGTTGCTGGCCCTCTCACGCATCACTGTCGTTAGCTCCCTGACCGGCCTGTTTTGACGCCTGGCGGCGCGCGGCCTTCTTCATTTGCGGGCATTCCCGGTGAAACCGGCTCACAGGGGACGCTCCATCTTTCTACCCTGGCGCACGTTCCGCGCGGTTGTCGCGCGCGGGTCGCGTGCTTCTCCTCACGAAACGTGGGCTCCCCATGCCCGCGCCGTCGCCTCATGTCCGCGAGCCGGCGGGCCCCCCACGCCATCATGCCTGTGGCGCGGGGCTCATCAAGTCAAAATCGCGGCAGCCATGCCCTTACGTTATGGGGCGGGGCGCCGACCTTATTTGTGCGCATGCCCGTGATGGTGGCCGTGCGCGTGATCATGTCCGTGATCGTGGTCATGATCATGATGGTGATGGTCGTGACCGCAGCCGCAGCCATGGCCATGCTCATGCTTGTGGTCATGATCGTGGGCATGGCGGGCGCGCTCATGCCCGTGCCCGTGGTCATGCCCATGATGATGGTGTCCGTGATCATGCCCGCAACAGTCATGCGCTGCGGCCCGGTCGGGACTGAAGGGGCGCTCCACCGGCGTCACCGCGCAGCCGAGGCCGCGGATGGCCTCGGCCAGCGCGCCGTCCGGCAGGATATAAAGCGCGTCCGCTTCCGCCTGGGCCAGCACATGGGCGCCGCCGGCCAGCAGGGCGGCGCGCAGCAACCGGGCCGGGTTCTCCGCCCGCACTTCCAGCACCCGCTCGGCGGCGGCCCGCACCAGCGCCAGGCTGCCGTCCTCCAGCTTCAGGGCGTCGCCGTCGTGGAGCAGCGCGGCGCCGGGCAGCGCCAGATCGACGGGCAGGCCGCCGTCGCCGCGCAACGGTCCAGCTTCCCCCGCCTGCAGGTCGCGGGCCCGGTGATCGAGCGTGATGGTGTCGACGACGCGGTCGGCCTTGACGGCGGCGCGGCGGGTGATGGCGGTGGCGCGTGGCATGACGGTTCCTGACCCGAAAGATTTTTCCCCTCATAGCACGCCTGCGCCCCGCGTTGAAAATCTCCCCTCCGGGCGGGCCGGAAGTCCCCGATCCGCGGGCGCCAGCCCAAGCGGTCGCGGGCGCCGGCGTAGTAGCCGAAATACTGGTTGATTCCCGGCGTCGACCCTGCTCATCTTCCGGTTTCGGATATCAAATAACAAATATTTGCCGGAGGGGTCCCATGGTCTTGCGTAATCTTGCCGAGGTCGAGGAACTGGAGCGGACGCCGCTCAGCGTCCATGTGCCCGAGCGCAGCGTTTACGAGCGTTTGCAAAACGCCTGCGCCCGAAATCCCGACCGGCTGGCGTTTCGCCTGTTGCGCGAGGGCCGTCCTGACGAGGAAACGCAGGACATCACCTACGCGCAGTTCGGCCGCCAGATCACCCAGGCCGCCAACATGTTCCGCGCGCTGGGCGTCGGGCCGCAGGACGCGGTCTCCATGCTGATGCCGATCTGGCCGGCGACCTTCACCGCCATGTTCGGCGCCCAGGTCGCCGGCGTCGCCAACCCCATCAACTTCATGCTGGAGAAAGAGCATCTGGTCGCCCTGCTGTGCAGCGCCGGTTGCAAGGTGCTGATTGGTCCCGATCCCGACGTGCTGCCGGGCGTCTGGGACCGCATCGAGCAGATTCGCCACGAAATTCCGGGACTGAAGGCGGTGATGCGCATTGGCGGGCCGGCGGAGCGCCCGGGCGTCGACGCCTTGCACTTCGACACGGAGCTGACCCGTTACAACGGCGACCGGCTGGACTTCACCCGCGACGTCTCGCTGGACGATACGGCGTCGCTGTTCCACACCGGCGGCACCACCAGCGCGCCCAAGCTGGCCCGCCACACCCAGCGCGGCCTGCTGACCCAAAGCTGGACCAACGCGCTCGCCATTCTGGTTGGACCCGGCGATGAGCAGGTGCTGCTGAACGGCCTGCCGCCATTCCACGTGGGCGGGGCCACCTGCGCCGGCCTGGCGCCGCTGAGCCAGGGCGCGACCATCGTCATCATGACTTCGGCCGGCTATCGCAATCCACTGGTGGTGCAAAACCTGTGGGCTCACGTCGCCCGTTTCCGGGCCACCTGCCTCGGCATGGTGCCCACCAGCTGGGGGGCGGCGCTGAATGTGCCGGTCGATGGCCATGACGTCAGTTCGTTACGGATTACCCAGAGCGGCGGTTCGGGCATCGCGCCGGAAGTGGCCCGGGCGGTGAGCGCCAGGCTTGGCGTGCCCATGATGGAAGGCTGGGGCATGACAGAAACCCACGGCTTCGCCACCATGAACCCGGGCGCAGGCGAATGCCGCCTCGGCTCCATTGGCGTGCGCCTGCCGTTCTCTGAAGTGATTGTCGCGGAAGTCGTCGACGGCAAGGTGACCCGGGTTTGCGCGCCCAACGAAATCGGCAGCGTGCTGGTGCGCGGCCCGCAGGTTTTCGGCGGCTACGCCGACCCGGACCAGGACGCAAAGGCCTGGGTGCGGCCGGCGGATGACGAGCAACGTCCGGCGTGGAGCGAAGGCGGGCGCTGGCTCGACACCGGTGATCTCGGCCGCATGGACGAGGACGGCTACGTCTGGCTGACAGGCCGCGCCAAGGACATCATCATCCGCAGCGGCCACAATATTGATCCGGTGGTGATTGAGGAGGCCCTGCACGCCCATCCGGCGGTGGAGGCGGGCGCGGCTGTCGGCCGGCCCGACGCCTACGCCGGCGAGATGCCGGTGGGGTTCGTCCAGCTCAAGGCCGGCGCCGACGCTGACCCGGAAGAAATCCGCGAGTTCATCCGCGGCCTGATCCCGGAGCGCGCCGCCGTGCCGGCCGAGATCTTCATCCTGCCGCAGATGCCGGTGACCGCGGTCGGCAAGATTTTCAAGCCGCAGTTGCGGCTGATGGCGGCCGAGACCACTTTGACCCGCATGGCCCGGGCCGTGCTGGGCGAGAGCGCCGATATTGACGTGGAAGTGGCGCCCCACCCCAGGCATGGCGTGCTGGCCACCCTGCGCATCGCCGGGGCCGGGCAGGACGCGCTCGACGACCTGGGGCGCCAGCTCGACAAGCTGCAATTGCGCCACGTCATCGAGGCGCGGACGGCGGCGCTGTCCTGAACCGGCTCGCGGCGCGTCAGACCGGCCTGGCTGACGCGCCGCTGCCCGTCTGGAGATGCGCAGGTCCGGCGATCCCGTCTCCACGCGTCATGGCCGGAACGGTTCCGCCCACGCCAATCCCGGCGGCCATGAACGTGTCCACCTGTCGCCAAACCGGCGCGCGCCGCGTCGGACGGGGGATGACGCGGCGAGGCGCCAGACGTTGGGAGGCGCCAGACGAGGCGCGTGTGCGCGCTCCGCCCTGTTTCCGCGAGCCCTGGGAACCGGCCTGCCCGCCGCGTCGCTCCAGCCTCTTCTCAGGAAGCGCTCTTGCGCGCCCCGGCGCGGGCTTCCGGTCGCGCGGCCCGGCTGGCGCGCCGCCTGGGGGCGGCGGGGGCTTCGGCGTCGGGCCGCGCCATGATTGCGTCGGCGACATCAACGATGCGCTGGCGCAGGGCGCCGTCGGCGCTGTCCATTACGCTTCCGCCCTTTGCCGCGCGCGCCAGCTCGGTTTGCAGCCTGGCGATGTCCGCCATCACCGCGTCCTGCTTTCCGTCGCTGGCCCCGGCTTCCGGCGCGCCGGCTGCTCCGGCCGGGCGCGAGGCGCTTTCGGCCGCCAGTTTGTGGCGAAGCGTCTGGCATTCGCCCTGGGCCTGGGCGAGACGCTCGCGCAGGGAGCGGATTTCAGCTTCCAGCTTGCCAACGGCGCCGCTGGCGGCGCGGGCCTCGTCCCGGGTCTTTTCCAGGGCCGCGACCCGGTCAGCCAGGCGGGCGGCGTTGGCGCGGTGGCTGGCCAGGGTTTCCTGAAGCGTCCGCACCGCGTTCTGCTCAACCAGCAGCTCATCGGCGCGCCGTTCCGCCAGACGCTTCTGCTCGCCGGCCGCCGCCGAAATGGCGCTGATCCGCTGCTCCAGTTCGGCGATGGCCACGCGCTGGCTTTCGATGCGCTTGACGGCGTCAGCCTGTTCGCGCGTCAGCCGCTCCTTTTCGGCGCGGGCGGAGGCAAGCTCCGCGTCCAGGGAGGTCCGGTCCGTCGTTGTTGTTTCCACCTGTTTGCGGGCTTCAGCGAGGTCGGTTTTGATATCCGCGTGCACCGCCTCCAGCGACGACAGCCTGGCGCGGGTCTCGTCCAGCTCACGTTTCAGCGCGTTGGCGAAGGAAAGCTGTTTGCCAGCGTCGCCCAGCGCCGCGGCCTTTTCTTCACGCAAACGGTTCTGCTTGCGCTCCATGTTGCGCGTGGCCACGGCGAATTCCGCCCGCAGGTGGTCGCGCTCCGCCGCCACCTCTTCAAGGGAGACGGGAAACATCGCCCGCATGCGGCGATTGGCCAGCCGCTCTGCCCGCTGGTTCAGCGCCGAGGTCAGCAACACGGCGATAAACCCGGCGACCAGAAAGCCAAGCGCGAAGAACATCGATTGCTCGACCACCAGTGACTCCCTGTCAGAACGGCCTGTGCGGCGACAGTTGCCAGAAAACCAGATTCGGCGCGCGCAAACAAATATAGCCTGCGCGCCGGGTTCAATTTTGTCGCGCCGAACCTGTTTTCAGCGTCCGGTTTTATTTCCGGATCGCGTCCAGATTATTGCCGGATGCGCCTTTTATACAAGTTTTCTCCTGAATGGGCGCGCGCCCGTCCCACATCAGAAGGGGTTCCAGGTCGCGGTCGGCGTGAACTTCAGATACCCGATATTGACGCCGAGGCGCGCGCCGACGCCAGAGCGGATGGGCACCACAACCATATTGTCCGCCACGGCCGCCGTCAGGCCGAAGCCGCCAATGAAATAGGCCGAGCCGTCAAGGCCGAGGAACCGCCGGAATATGCCGTCCATGGAGGGCAGGTTGTAGACCAGCATCATGGTGCGCGCGCCTTCGCCGCCCACATCGAAGCCAACGGTGGGCCCCTGCCAGAACACCTTCATCTGGCCCGCGTTGCGCGTGTAAAGCACGCCCTCGCCATAGCGCAGCCCGCCAATCAGGGCGCCGGAGCCTTCCTGCCCAAGGATGTAGCCGTTGGGCGCGCCCCAGCGCCGGAACGCTTCCTGAACGGTCAGCGCGATGCCGCGCGACACGGTGCCGAAGAAACTGTGGCCAGCCTGAACGATTTCCTCAGGCTGGAATGTCTCGTGTTGCTGGATCCGGGGGCCCTGTGCGAACGCCGGCGCCGACAGCAGCGCCGCCATGAAGATCAGCAGGGCTCTCAGGGTTGCTTTCATGGAATTCAGCCTCGGGTTTGGACAGGGCGGAGCAGGGGGCTCCGCCATGCCAGAGTCGGGGTGTAACGACGTTTCCGGTCATGGCCGCCGGGCTCCAGGCCAGACGGCGCCCCCAGACAGGAGGCATGACTGAAAACCCCGCGGACGTCGCCGCGCCGCAGGCGTGAAAGACAATATGGAAACTGCCTCCCATCCTTGGCCGAAACGTGTCCGTTCCGGCCCAGCATGTCAGGTGAATTGCGTAGAATTCGTTGCCATTGGAAGAAAAAAGCGATCCGCCTCCTGACAAACTGCCCGATCAGGGCTGAAACAGCCCCAAAGCGCCAAAAACCTCGTCGCGGGTTTGCCCGGTGATGGCGCGGGCGCGCTGCACGCCCTGCCGAATCACCGCCCGGATATGGCCGGGATCACGGGCCAGGACCGCCCTGCGGGCGCGAATGGGGGCCAGCAACCCCTGCAGCAGATCGTCCAGCCGCCGTTTCAGCAATGCGTCGCCCAGTCCGCCGCGTTGATAGTGCTCCTTGAGCCGCGCCACCTCCGCCGTGTCCGGGTCGAAGGCGTCGAGAAAGGCGAACACCACGTTGCCCTCGACGCGTCCCGGGTCGGCGGCGCGCAGATGTTGCGGGTCGGTGAACATGGCGCGCACCGCCGCCGCGATCTGTTCAGGCGTGGCCGAGAGCGGAATGGCGTTGCCGGATGATTTGCTCATCTTGTTGCGGCCGTCGATCCCCGGCAGCCGTCCCGCCGCCGGTATCAGCGCCTCCGCTTCCGGCAACACCGGGACGCCGGCGGTTGCGTTGATGCGGCGGACAATCTCGTTGGACTGCTCGATCAGCGGCGCCTGGTCGGCGCCAACCGGCACGAGCGTGGCGCGGAAGGCGGTGATGTCGGCGGCCTGGGCGGCCGGATAGCAGAGAAAGCCGGCGGGGATGTCGCGGCCGAAACCGCGCGCGCGGATTTCGTCCTTGATGGTCGGGTTGCGCTCCAGCCGCGCCACGGTGACGAAGTTCAGATACAGCATCGACAGCTCGGCCAGCGCCGGCAGCTGCGATTGCAGGCAGATGGTGCTTTTGGCTGGATCGACGCCGACCGCGAGGTAGTCGAGCGCGATCTCCATCACCGCGTCGCGCACTTTGGCGATGTCGCCGGCATTGTCGGTCAGCGCCTGGGAATCGGCCAGCAGCAGGTACTGGTCGTGGGTTTCCTGCAGGGCGAGGCGGTTGCGCAGCGAGCCGGCGTAATGGCCCAGATGCAGTGGGCCGGTGGCGCGGTCACCCGTGAGGACGACCGGGCGTCCGGCGGCGCTGTTTGTTGGCGCGGCGCAACGGGTTGAGGGGGCGCAGGTGGTCATTGGCTGTTCTCCGTTGGGGGGCAGGCGCGCCACGCCGAACGGAAAAACAAAAAAGGCCGCCCGACGCGGCGGCCCGAACCTCATGTGCATGAATGCCCGACCGCTCCTTATGGGGAGCGGCGCCAGTTGCGAAGCATGGCGAAACGGCGGTTCATACCCGCTTGATGGGGCGGGCAGGCGCTGGAGTCAAGCCGCCCTTCAGATCAGGTTTCCGCAGGTTTCTCATTCGGGTCAGGCTTTTGGCCCCGCGTGCGTCAGGGCCGCCAGCGGGTCGCCCCAGGCGATGAACGGGCCATTGGCGAAGCCGCCGCGCCAGTCGCCATAGCGGAACATCCGGCCATCCGGTTCCGTCACCACGCCGCCCGCCGCCGTCAGCACCGCCTGGCCGGCGGCGGTGTCCCATTCCATCGTCCGGCCGAAGCGCGGATAAACGTCGGCCTCGCCGGCGGCGATGACGCAGAATTTCAGTGATGATGAGGCGTTGCGCCGGGCGCTCACCGGCATCCTCGCCAGCCAGGCCTCGGTGGCGGCGTCGCCATGGCGGGCGCTGGCCAGGGCGACGAGGCCGTCTTCCGGCGTCGGGCGCGTATGCAGGGGGCGCCAGGCCAGGGCGCCGGCCGGCGTGCTCAGCACGGCGTCGGCGGCGTGCGCCGTGGCGCCGCCGGTCCACGCCCGCGCCTGCGCCGGGGCGAGGATGACCCCGGCGATGGGCGCGCCGTCATGAATGAGGGCGATGTTCACCGTGTAACCGTCGCCGCCGGCGACGAACTCGCTGGTGCCGTCGATCGGATCGACGAGGAAAAACAGCGCGGGCAGCGGCCCGCTGGCTGCCGACGCGGTTTCCTCGCCCACCACGGCGACGCCAGGAAACCGCCGCGCCAGTTCGGCGACGATCAGCCGCTCCGCCGCCACGTCGGCGTCGGTGCAGGCGCTGCCGTCCGGCTTCTCGCTGGCGACGACGCCGCGCGCGGTGATGTCGCGAATCAACTTTCCGGCGGCGATGGCGACATATGCGAGCTCGCGTGCGATGGCGTCGCGCCCCGCCTCATTGAGGCGCAGATTTCCAGCTTCGTCGGTGAACGCCATCTCCGGTTCCATCGCTGCCATCGTGTTTCCCCGCACAGAGCATTATTCTGTAAAGCGCGCGTCTGAGGTGAAGCCCCAGGGCGGGCTGGCCGCGACCGGCTTCACGCCAGATTGCCAGCGCCGCGCCGCCATGTAACACATCCGGTTCACTGCGGGAGTGATTTCCCCCTGGCGTCTGTGGGCGGCTTTCGACCGTCGGGATGGCCGGCCTGGTCGCGCGATCGCGGCGCCCCGGCCGGTCAGGCTTCCTGCGCCCCTTCTTCTTGCATAGCGGAGCCGCGCCCGGCGCTGCCCGCGCCGGAGATCGAGATGAATCCTGTGAGCCTCGACGCGCTCGACCTCGCCGCCCTGCTGTGCAGCCGGGTGTGCCACGATGTGATCAGCCCCGTCGGCGCCATCGTCAATGGGCTGGAGGTTCTGGAGGATGAAAAAGATCCCTCCATGCGCGAATTCGCCCAGGAGCTGATCGCCAAAAGCGCCCGCCAGGCGTCCGCCCGCCTGCAACTGTGCCGCATCGCCTTTGGCGCCGCCGGTTCGGCCGGCGCGGAGATCGACACCGGCGACGCCGAGCAGGTGGCGCGCAATTTCTTTTCCGACGACAAGACCCGGCTCGACTGGTCCGGCCCCCGGCTGCTGTTGCCCAAGAACCGGGTGAAGCTGCTGCTGAACGTGCTGCTGATCGCCGCCACCGCCATTCCGCGCGGCGGCCAGCTCCATGTGGAGATCGGCCCGGAAGGTCGCGCCTTTACCGTGCGCGCCCAGGGCGTGAACGCCCGCATTCCGCCGCATGCGGAAGAGCTGATCGCCGGGGCCCCGGCCAGCGGCTCCGTCGACGCCCACGCCATCCAGCCCTACTATGCCGGCCTGATTGCCCGCGCGGCGGGCATGGCCGTCGCTTTCGCCATCCAGGGGGATGTGGTGACCATCAACGTCACGCCCGCGGGCTGAACCGCGCCGGCGGGGCGGGGCGAGGCGCGCGGCGGCGCCCGCCTGCTCCCGCGCCCGGACAGCAAAAAACGCGGCGAGGCTGAAGCCTCCCGCGTTCGGTGCATCCGCTCATGTCCGGCGGGCGATTTCACGCCTCCGCCGACCGTTCTTCAGGCTTTTCAGGCGGAGATCCGCTCCTCGCCGGCCGGCTCGCGCAGCACGTAGCCGCGGCCCCAGACCGTCTCGATGTAATTCTTGCCGTAGGAGGCGTTGGCCAGCTTCTTGCGCAGCTTGCAGATGAAGACGTCGATGATCTTCAGCTCGGGCTCGTCCATGCCGCCATAGAGATGGTTCAGGAACATCTCCTTGGTGAGCGTCGTGCCCTTGCGCAGGCTGAGCAGCTCCAGCATCTGGTATTCCTTGCCGGTCAGATGCACGCGCTGGCTGCTCACTTCCACTGTCTTGGCGTCCAGGTTGACCACCAGGTCGCCGGTGATGATCACCGACTGGGCGTGGCCCTTCGAGCGCCGGACGATGGCGTGGATGCGGGCGATCAGCTCGTCCTTGTGGAACGGCTTGGTCAGATAGTCGTCGGCGCCGAAGCCGAGGCCCCGCACCTTGTCTTCCGTGCCGGCGAGGCCGGACAGGATCAGGATCGGCGTCTTCACCTTGGCGACGCGCAGCGAGCGCAGCACCTCGTAGCCCGACATGTCCGGCAGGTTCAGGTCCAGCAGGATGATGTCGTAGTCATACAGTTTGCCGAGGTCGACGCCTTCCTCACCGAGATCGGTGACATAGACATTGAAGCTCTCGGACTTGAGCATAAGCTCAATGCTCTGCGCTGTCGCGCTGTCGTCTTCAATGAGCAGAACGCGCATCTCGGCTCCCCAACGTCGTATCGGTTATGGGCATGCGCCCTCCATGGCCGCCGTCGCCGCTACCGGCGCTGGCCGCCCTGTCGATCCGATTCGAAACGCTAACCACTAACGGTTAACAAAATCTGATTCAGGCTAGCAAGGTCGACTGTCAGGTGGTGACAAAAATGTGTCCATGCTGTTGAGAAATCAGATTTTTAGCTTCCAGAAAATAGTTAACGAACTGGATTAACGAATCGGCGCAAGTGATTCTGGCGACTCCGGCCTGCGCATCTGTCGCGGCCCGGCGTCGGTCATGCCAATCTGGTCGTCAATGGTAAACAAAATGTTGCCAACAGGCGCCAGAACCAGGGCGCCATGTGGACAGCCGCCGCCACGCGGTAAGGAAGGCTCAACCTTCCCAAGGCATTGTGCCCTCAGGTTTGGCGCCAGCGGCGCAAGCCCCCGCCACGCGTGGCGCCGGCCCACCCGGTGAAACGCCGCACGCCTTCATGAGGCTGCACATGGCCGGGCGCGTCGCCGGCCTTGGACGGGGAGCCAGGGACGCTCATGAAATCGCGTGATACATTGCTGCGGCTCAAGCGCTTTCAGGCCGATGGCAAACGCCGTCGCGTCATGCAGATCGAGACCATGGCGGCCGAGTTCGAGCGCATGGCCGCCGAACTGGAGCGTGAGATTGGTCAGGAAGAGGCGAGAACCGGCATCACCGACCCGGAGCATTTCGCCTATTCAACCTACGCCGCCGCCTCCCGCACCCGGCGGGACAACCTGCTGCGCTCCGCCGGCGAACTGAAGGCGCAGTTGCATGACGCCCGCGCTGAACTGGATGAAGCGCAGGAGGACCTGAAGGCCGCCGAGGCCATGGACGATCGCGAGCGCGCGGCGGACGAGTGGCGCCCCGGCCCGGTTCGCGCCGCCCGTCTGGGGGCCTGATCGCGGCCGGCCTCTCGCGCCGCCGCCCGGGAGCGCAACGCCGTCGCCAGCGGCGCGGCGCCGCGACCTCCGGCCACGCCCCTTCGGGCCACGGCCCTGGGTCCAGGGCCTTGTAACCCGTTCATTTCCTCCCATCTGAAGTTCTGGCTTGCGGCGTCTCCGGCGCTGGGGCACACCTGCAATGGCGCGCACTTTCCTTCCGGCGCGCATGACCCCGGGCCGGCTGGCAAATGAGAAAGTACGCAGATTACATCTGGCCCATTGTCGGCCTGTGCGCGGTCGTGTTCGCGGGCTGGCTGCTGTATCGCGAATTGTCCGGCATTTCCCTGGCCGAGATTTCCGGCGCCATCCGCGCCATTCCGCTGAAGAACTGGGTGGGGGCGATTTGCGCCACCATCGTCGCCTACGGCGCCTTGGCCTGGTACGACCGCATCGCCCTGTTGCATCTGGGCAAACATCTGCCCTGGCCGGCGATCTCGCTGGTGTCCTTCACCACTTACGCCCTGTCCCACAATATCGGCGCCTCGGTGTTCTCCGGCGCCATGGTGCGGCTGCGCGCCTATGGCGCCATGGGGCTTAGCCTCGCCGAGGTCGGCGTGCTGGTGGCGCTGTGCTCCTTCACCTTCGGCTTCGGCGCGGTGCTGCTGGGCGGCCTGGTGCTGGTCGGCGAGCCGGACATCATCCAGCGCCTGTTCAACATTCCCCAGAACTGGGCGTTCGGAACCGGCGTCGTCCTGCTGCTGCTCGTCGCGCTTTATGTTTATGGCTCGTGGAAGGAATTCCGCCCCTGGCGCATCGGCAATTTTTCGATCGTCTACCCGCGCATGCCGATCGTCGTCCGCCAGCTTTTCGCCGCGCCGCTGGAGCTGATCGGCGCCGCCGGCATCATCTATTTCGCCCTGCCCGACGTTTACAATCCGGGCTTCTTCATCGTTCTGGGCGTGTTTGTGGCGTCGTTCTGCGTCGCCCTGGCCTCCAATGCGCCAGGCGGCATCGGCGTGCTCGAGGCGGTGTTCATCATGGCCATGCCCGGCGTGCCCAAGGCCGACGTGCTGGCGGCGCTGCTGGTGTTCCGCCTGCTTTACCTGCTGATCCCGCTGGCCTTCTCGCTGGTGGTCGTTGTGTTGTTCGAGCGCTCCCGCCTGTCGAAGGTCATGCAGGAGCGCCTGGCCGAAGCCGGCAAGGAACGGCAGGGCGGCAGTCCCCATGACGGGGCCGCCGGGTGAGCCGCAGTGGCCCCGATCCCGCGCCGCAACCGGGGTTTGATCCGGTCGCCGGGGCGAAAGCCAGTTCAGCCATCCTTCGCGCCTGGCGCGCCCGGGTCGCCGACCAGTTGCTGCGTCCATTCGGTCCCGGCGCGCGCAAACGTCTGCGCCGGCTGCGGCTCGGGCTGCGGGCGCTGTCGGGCCAGGCTGGCGGCGGCTGGTTCATTCCCTACCGTCACGCCCGCCCGCAGGCGCGTCCCGCCTATCCGGCGCTGGAGCCGCTGTTCCACGCGGCGGCGCCGTGCATGACGGCGCTGCTGGCGGAGATCGCCCGCCTGCGCATGGCCTTGCGCGCCATCCCGCCGTCTGGCCCGGGTCTGCGCTGGGGCCAGAGCTGGTTTCCCCGTCTCGACGCGGCGGCGGCCTACGCCATGGCGCGGCGGCTGCGTCCGGCGCGCATCATCGAGATCGGCTCGGGTCACTCCACCCGCTTCCTGGCCCGGGCGCTTGCCGACATGGGCGCCGATCCGGCGACGCTGCTGGCCATTGACCCCGCGCCGCGCGCCGCTTTGGCGGAAACGGGCGCCCGCCATATCGCCGCTCTGGTGGAGGACGTGGATCGCGGCCTGTTCGCCGGTCTTGGCGCCAACGACATCCTGTTCATCGACTCCAGCCACATCGCCATGCCCGGCTCCGACGTGGACGTGCTGCTGCTCGACGTGCTGCCGCGCCTGCCCGCGGGCGTTTACGTCCACATCCACGATGTCTTTCTGCCCGATCCCTATCCGGAAAGCTGGACCTGGCGCGGCTACAATGAGCAGACCGCTGTCGGCGCCCTGTTGCAGGGCGGGGGGTATGAGCTGGTTTTCGCCAGCCACTGGGCCAGCCGCAACCTGCCCGACGAGGTTCAGGCGGCTGTTGGCTGGCTGCCGCTGGCGGAGGGCGCCATGGAAACCAGCCTGTGGCTGCGCAAGACGGCCGCGCCGGTCGCCGGACAGGACGACGGTCAGGCCCCGGGGCGCGCCCACCCCGCCTGACCTGGGCCTGCCGCCCGGTTTGCCAGAACTCCTTCACCGGAACTCCTTCACCGGGACCCAATGCGGCGGCCTCATCCAGTGTGGTCAGGCATGCGGGATGGAGCAGGAGATGCTGCCCGGACAGGAAAAAGCCGCCTTGCGGCGGCCAGGGCTCCAGAAACGGCGCTGTCCCCGCCAGGCCGAAGCCTGCGGGGACCGCCGTTTCACTGCCTGTAAAGCTGGATGCGCGTGGTGCGCAGTCCGGCAAGGCCATGCTGGTCGATCGACATCTGCCAGCTGAGGAACTCCTCAACCGTCAGCGTGTAGCGGCTGCAGGCCTCTTCCAGGCTCAGGAGGCCGCCGCGAACGGCGGCGACCACTTCCGCCTTGCGGCGGATAACCCAGCGTCGTGTGTCCGGAGGCGGCAGGTCCGCGATGGTGAGCGGACTGCCGTCTGGCCCGATCACGTATTTGACCCTCGGGCGGTGGGTTTCGCTCATGGTACGCTCATACACTCAATGATCCATGTCGATGAAGGCAATCTGGCACGCGCTGTTTTAAGAATTGCCTAAAGCAAAACCTTGGGTATTCCCGCGATGGAACGTGGTGAACAGTGTGTTTCCAGCGCGCTTCGGAATGATGTCTCCGGATGACCTTGCAGCCGTCGCCTGTGCCGGCGCGGGACGCCAGGGGGCGTGAGCCGTGGCGCCAGGAACGTTCCGGTCATACTTTTTCCGCAGGTCTGGACCATGGATGGCGGGCCCGCGCCGGCAGAAGGGGCAGTGGGGCAGGAAATGGCGCGGGCCGGGCCGACGCCGCCGCCCTGTAAGCCCTGACGCAGGCAGGTGGCGCCCCGCCGGCTTTGCGTTTATCACACGGGCGCGAGGGGCCGGGCCGCCGATGGTCCCGCCGGCATGGGGCGCGAACGGCGCCGGATGACGGCAGGGGAAGGCGGGAACGCCGGGCATTGCGCGGTTTGCCGCCGACGTCCGCCTCAGCCATCATGGCGCGGTTGCCGCCGCGAAGTTTGAAGAGCCAGGAACCGATGTCCGCCACGCCGCTGAACAGTCTCGATCTTCCCATGGCGCCGCGCGACACCCGCGTGGTCGTCGCCATGTCGGGCGGCGTCGACTCGTCCGTTGTCGCGGCGTTGCTGAAAGATCAGGGCTATGACGTCACGGGCGTCACCCTGCAGCTATACGATCACGGCGCCGCCGTGCATCGCAAGGGCGCCTGCTGCGCGGGTCAGGATATCCACGACGCCCGCCGCGTCGCCGACCGGCTGGGCATTCCCCATTACGTTCTCGACTATGAGGACCGCTTCCGGGAAGCGGTGATCGACCGCTTCGCCGACAGCTATCTGGCCGGCGAGACGCCGATCCCCTGCGTGGAATGCAACCGCACGGTGAAGTTCGCCGATCTGATGCGCACCGCCGTGGATATCGGCGCCCATGTGCTGGCCACTGGCCATTATGTCTCCAGCCGCCTGCTGCCGGATGGCCGCCGCGGCCTGTTCCGCGCCGCCGACCCGGACAAGGACCAGACCTATTTTCTCTACGCCACCACCCAGCCGCAGCTCGACATGCTGCGTTTTCCGCTGGGCGGCATGACCAAGAGCCAGACCCGTGAGCTGGCCCGCCATTACGGCCTCGCCGTCGCCGAAAAGAGCGAGAGCCAGGATATCTGTTTCGTGCCGAACGGCGGCTATGCCGACCTGATCCGCAAACTGCGGCCGGAGGCGGCGACGCCGGGCGACGTCGTCCATGTCGATGGTCGCGTGCTCGGCCGCCACGACGGCATCATCCGCTTCACCGTTGGCCAGCGACGCGGCCTTGGCCTTGCGGGCGGCGAGCCCTTGTATGTGGTGGCGCTGGACGCCGCCCGCGCCCAGGTGATCGTTGGCCCGCGCACGGCGCTGCTGACGCGCCGGGTGAAGCTGCGCGACATGTCCTGGATCGGCGACGGCTCCTGGGATAATCTGCCGGCGGGCGGGCTTGATGTGGCGGTGCGGGTGCGTTCAACCCGCGCCCCCGCGCCGGCCGTGCTGCGCCGCCGCGATGGCGTGGCCGAGGTGGAGCTTGCCGCGGGCGAGGAGGGCGTGGCGCCAGGCCAGGCCTGTGTGATTTACGACAGCGCCGGGCCGGAGGCCCGGGTGCTCGGCGGCGGCGTGATCAGCCGCGCCCCGCGCGAGGCGCTGGCTGATGCGGCGAGCGGCGCGCGCCCGGATGGCCGTCCCGCGCCGGCGGCCGGACGGCAGGCGGGCGCCTGACCGCCCGCAAGCCGGTGAACCTGGCCAGTCTGGTCAAAACTGCGTTTATCCCCCCGGGTTCGACGTATTTTCTTAACGTGGGACAGGTATCCGTCGCGCGCGCCGGCTTGTTGTGTAGAATCGGTTCCGACGCTGGCGCGGCCAGCTCGGGAAGGGCCGGCATATGAACGCGAAGCCGGGCGGAACGTTCTGTGATCCGGCGGGAGGGACTTGAATGGGCGCCACTTCGGGCAACGGCGACGACGCGTCCGGGCATGGTTTCAGCCAGCCGGACACGTCGTCCATGAAGAAGGCGTATGCCCGCTGGGCTCCCGTTTATGATCTGACTTACCGGCGGCTGACCGCGCCGGGACGCCGCGCGGCGGTTGAGGCCGGGCTTGCCTGTGGCCGGACCATCCTGGAAGTGGGCGCCGGCACCGGCATGTCGCTGGAAGAATACCCCAGCGATTGTTCGGTCATCGCCACGGACCTGTCCGAGGACATGCTGAAACTTGCCATGCGCAAGGTGCGCGAGCAGGGGCTCGGCCATGTGAAGGGCGTCGTGGTGATGGATGGCTGCCATCTGGGTTTTCCTGACGGCGCCTTCGACGCTGTCAGCGCCCAGATGATGATTACGCTGGTGCCCGATCCGGAAGGCGCCCTGGATGAGTTCGCGCGCGTGCTCAGGCCCGGCGGCGAGATCATCCTCGTCAATCACTTCGGCGCTGACGGGGGCGTGCAGGCGCGGCTGGAGGAGGCCGTCGCGCCGCTGGTCAGCAAGGTGGGCTGGAGCTCTGCCTTCAAGATCGCCCGTCTCGACGCCTGGGCCCGCCAGCGCGGTGATTTCACACGCGTTGGCGTGCAGCCGCTCAACCCCTTCGGCTTCTTCAAGCTGGTGCGGTTGCGCAAGGCTGGCTGAGGTCCGCGCGCCGGCCGGACGAAGGGCCATTCGCCGCGCGGGCGCGAGCAGGCCCCGCGGCGCAGCGGGCGCACGAAGCTCATGACGCGCCGTCCGCCCGCCATGTCGCCCCCCACCTTCCTGGCCCCCCGGCCTTCGACCCCCTGAGCCTTCCGGGTCCCTGGCCCTCCTGGGTTCCCTGGTTGCCTGGGGTCCCTGGCCCTCTCTTGGGGCCCCTGGCCCTCTCTTGGGGTCCCCTGGCCCTCTTGGGGACGGGGACAGCAAGCCCCCGGTGTTTTCACCCTTCCCGCAAGGTCCGTCGCACGGCGTCAACGCCATGTGAGGATAACTCGACCGGCGTTCTTGACAGGGCGCGCGATGCCCCCCTATATCCGCCCTGTCTTCGGTCCGGCCGCGTCTTCTGGACAGGTTCCCGGGTCGCTGCGGCGGGGTAGCTCAGCTGGTTAGAGCAGCGGAATCATAATCCGCGTGTCGGGGGTTCGAGTCCCTCCCTCGCTACCAAAATTCCCTTAGAGGAATCAGTATGTTAGTCGAAGGCCCGCCATGTTCTGGCGGGTTTTTGCGTTGTAAGGCGCTGCAAAAAAAGCCGTGCAATTTCAACGGTTACAAATCGGTGCAAATCAGTCCGTGCAACACGGATGCAACACGCCTACATCGAGCACATGTGAAGGCACCGCGTTCACCGAAGCCTCGGCTTTCCATTATGGCTGCCAGCGCCGCATCCACAGCGGGTCTTGCGACAACTCTGTCAGGTGGTCCCTCGGTACGTGCTGATGCTTCCTTTTTCACTACCGGAAGGACGGCCTCAAACTTCGCGATTGCGTTAGTTGCCATGGTGCTGGTGCGGGCCAGATAGCGGTCGAGAATCTCCTGCGCCCGACGCAGCGTGTGGCCAGTTATCGATGCCACCTCTGCCACCGTACAGCCGGCCTCAAACAACATCGTGACGGTTGTGCCGCGGATGTCGTGGAAGTGGAGGTCGCCGATATCCGGTTGCGCCTTGGCTGCTTCTGACGCGACTTCAGTCCAGCACTCATGGAAGTAGCGCTTCTGAAATGCCTTCTCGGTCTTTGTCAGAAGAATCAACGCACCGCGTTTCGGGGCGTGGTCGAGTGTGTGCTTCAAGGCTGCGGTGCACGGCACACTAACAGATCGGCCCGTCTTGCCCTGCCTCAGGATTATCCGCTGTCCGTCATACTGGGACCACGCCATCTTGCGGATGTCGGCCTGCCGTTGCCCCGTGTGGAGCGCCAGCGCCATCGCAAGCTGCATGTGCGAATCGGCCGCTGCCATGAACGCTGAAATGTGCTCGGGCAGCCAAATCTTGTCAGACCTGTCACTCGAATAAGCCCGTTCGAAGCTGTCCAGAACATTCACAGATAGGTCGCCGTCCTTCGCCGCCCAGGACAGGACGCGCGCCAGCACGGTCACCCTGTTGTCAGCCTCGCGTGGCTTGTCCTGAGAAAAGTCGTCGTGCCACGAGAGGACGCGCTTTCGGAATGTTTTGCTGGCCAACGCTGCCAGAGGCACCGTGCCGAACTTTTCCGTCCAGAATTTCAAGACGCGCTTGTATTCAATCTGGGTGCTTGCGGCGAGTTTGCGCCACTTTGCTGTTTTCTCGAAGGAAGACACCAGCCCGGCTAGCGTGCCGTCAGTGCGCCCGGCTAGCGATTTTTCGGCATCTCCAAAAGAAGCCACAAACGCAGAAGATCCGGGCGCGCCTACAAGGCGCCTCCCAGATGCACGATGATAATAATAGGTGACGGTTTGGCCGCTGGCCAATTTCATTGTCACCTTGTTTATGCCCTTAAGCCGCACTCGCATTGTCAGCTTCCCATTGTTCGAATGGGCTGTGGATTGCAGGTAGGGGAGGGAGGTTGCCTATGCAGGGTGAAATTTCAGTAATCTGAAAATGCTGGACTCTATCGGTGTTTCCTAACGCGGGAAGTTTCGGCATGGTCGGGAAGCCAACAACCTATTGGCCATCCGTACCGCCCTCGAGCAGGCCGGTGTGATCTTCCTGGACGCTGGCGCCACGGTCGACGGCGGCCCAGGCGTAAGGCTGAAGGGGGGCGAGCGATGAAGACTTACACCTACCCCGTGCGCTTCGTTCATGTGCCGGGCGACATTGAAGTTCACGTGCGCGACTTTCCGCAGATCGTGACCGCTGGCTACACCATTGAGGAGGCGCGCGAGATGGCGGAAGACGCCATTCTCGTCATGCTTGAGGTATGCATCGAAGACGGCATCCCGATCCCAGAGCCATCGGAGCCCGAGGAAGGCGAGGAATTGATTTCGGCCTCGCTTCCCTGAGAGCCCCAAGTCCCGCGCCGCCTGCTTCACCTGCTCGGGTAGGCTGGCGACCTGCACAGCGCGGTGGGCAGCCATTCGATTGATGCCGAGTTCTCGGGCTGCTGCGCGGATGCCTGACTCCATATTTTGGGGCGGTGCCAGCCGTCCATCTGATAGGGTGGCTGTCACAACTTATGCCAGCCGCTGCTTCCCCTGCTCTTCCGTAAGCCTGATCCATTCTGCGGCTTGCTCTTTCCGCTCCAGTTTCGGCATGGTGCGGACGGCGAGTGAAAGGCCGCCTTCCTGGCGGTGCCCGCGGCCATCGGCGCGGCGACTTTCATTCTGGGCAAGTTGACCAGAATGAACCACCTCGCCCTTTTCATCCACGATCCCCATCAACCGCATCCACGCGGCCCGCACGCTCCGTAGGTGTAGGAAATTCCGACACCAACGATTTACGCAAGGATGGACGCCGGAAGGGGCCTCAACACCAGAAGCAATTCGCCACCGAAACCGCTGAACTGACGGGTGCCATGGCCTGGAGCCATAACCTGGCCGACCGGCACGTTTTAATACCGGAAATCCCGGCATTATGGGAAAAGCCCATACCCATCAACGTCGGCGCAAAATTGCGCTCACGGCGCATTCCTACGCCATGGCTGGAATGTCAGCCGTGGGGCCAGAGAACGCAAGAATGCGTTGCCTGCCCAAGGGCCACTGAGCGCAAAAATCCGCTGGGCTGAATTTTCAGCCCAGCCACTGTGCCCAGCCAAACCGGACACATGTGTCCGATTTCCAACCCGCTGACTTTTCAGCGCTTCCCGTCAGCTGAATTTTCAGCCCACGGGCAACCAACGAATTTTTGCGCTCGTTGGCCGAGGGTTCTAGATCATGGCGCGCCCTTCTTTTCGTGCTGCCCGCCATTCGCGAATGAATGACAGCACAAGGACAGATAAAACCACTGCGACCAGCGCAGGCCAGACTAGGACATAGGCGGTCATCCAGTAAGACATCATATCAACGGCCTCCAGCATCAGTTCGTGGTGATATCGAAACGACCTGTCGCGCGGGCAAGCCGGCCGAAGTCAAAATTGTCGGGACGCAGCAGGCTGATGCCAACGCACAAGACTGCGCTCACGGCGTAGGCCAGCAGCGAGGCTGTGAGCACGGGATAGGTGTGTAAGAAGCCGATACCGAAAGGGGCAGTCATGGTCGCGGCGGCAACGCCAGTCAGAATGCCTACACGTGCGCCCCAGAAGCCGAACGCCATCAGGCCGGCGATCACGCCTACGCCGATCACCGACAACACGTCCGTCAGCAGGGCCGTATCGCCGGTTAGGGCGACGAACCCGAAACGCACAGCGAAAAAAGACACCAGCGCGCCGAGGACAGCAACGGAGAAGGCAGTGTTTGACACCTTCGGCCAGTAAAAGCTCGCGATCACCGGAAACACCAGCGCGCCCCAGATGGCACCAACTAGAACCAGTAATTCGAGGATATTGAGCCGATTGCTTGCAATGTAAACCGCCAGCCCGGTCGAGGCTATCATGGTCAGGCGGCCCAGCAATAGCATGAGGCGCGGATTGGCTTTCCCGGGGCGAGCGATGTTACGGCCATATATGTCCGTCATAACTATTGACGATAGAGCCGACAGGTCACTGTCGGCAGTGGAGGCCATGGCACCAATGATCAGAATGAAGAATAGGCTGAGCAGCCC
>Ga0182735_1000739_pt1 | contig 24054 bp, 26 predicted proteins | sample eDN5th30CKraftMG_FD_128524 | JGI IMG/M metagenome (GOLD analysis project Ga0182735, IMG submission 128524) | Enriched Miracle-Growth compost microbial communities from Emeryville, California, USA - eDNA 5th pass 30_C Kraft MG (version 2) (version 2) ...
CGTTCGTCAGACACATCGTCGTCCCGCCGCAATGCCGATCCCGGTTCCGGCAGCGACATCATCCAGCCGGAAGCGCCTTCCGAAACCAGCACTGGTCGCCCACCGCCGACCATCGAGACCTTGTCCGGCTATGGTGCGGCGAAGGACTGGGCCATCCAAATCCGGGACGAACTGCCGCTCTGGCGCACCGGCGATCTTGCCTGGGGGGACATGAGCACCAAGGTGCTGCTGTCCGGCCCACCGGGCGTCGGCAAGACGCATTTTGCCCGCGCACTTTGCAATACCCTGCAGGTCCCGCTGCTGGCGACCTCGGTCGCGCGCTGGCTGGAGCCTTCCCATCTCGGCGACGTGCTGAAGCGCATGAAGCACTCGTTCGCCGAGGCGGAGACGCAAAAGCCCTGTATCCTGTTCGTCGACGAGTTCGACGGCATCGGCCGCCGTGTCGATCTTACTAGGGACTATGCCGATTACTGGAATTCTGTCGTCAACTGCGGCCTGGAACTTCTGGACGGGGTGGCCCGCACCAGCGGCGTCATCGTGGTCTGCGCCACCAACAATCCGTCCGTCATCGATCCGGCACTGCTGCGCTCGGGCCGGATCGACAGGCAGATCGAGATACCCTTGCCCGATGCCGAGGCACGGCTCGCGATCCTGCGCCACCATCTCGGCAGGGACATAGAGACGGTCACGGCCAGCGTATCGAGGGCAGCAATGGTCGAGAACGACCTGCGACAAGTCCTGGAGGAAGGATTCGCGATGATGTCCGACGAACCCTATGCCGCATTGGTGCAGGCCGCCATTCCAGCCCGCACGGAGGCCTGTCCGTCATGACGATCTTGCAATCCGCGATATCGTCCAGACAGACACTGGCTCCCACCGCCCTGAAGGCGCTTGCCCGCAGGGCACAGGGGATGACGGGCGCCGATATCGAGCGCTGGGTGCGGGAGGCAAGACAGAAGGCACGACGAAATCGCCGCCCGCTGTCCTATGCCGATCTCGAATCCCAGCTTGCCGGGTCAAAGCCGTCTCGCTCGACGGCACTGCGACTGCGCATCGCCACCCACGAGGCAGGTCACGCCGTCGCCCGCATGCTGGTCGGCTTCGGCCCCATCGCCGAAATCAGCGTCGATGCCAAAATGGGCGGCGGCTTTGTCGACGGAAGCATCGGTACGCATGACGAGATGACGGAAGCCCGGCTGACGGCCGTGCTGATCGGCGTGCTTGCCGGCCGCGCGGCGGAAGAGGTGATGCTGGAAACGGTGACGGTCAATGCCGGCGGCGCGGACCACAGCGATCTCGCGCTTGCCACCCGGTTGGCGCTCGACATGGAAACCATCCTCGGCATCGGCGGCAAATGGCCTCTGGTTCATCGCAAGCCGGGCGATATGACAGAGGCCCTTGTCAACAATCCGGAACTCGCCGCCCGCGTCAGCGAGCGTCTCGAGCGGGCCTATGAGGCCGCCTGCACCATCGTGCGCGAACAGGCCGACGCCATCGACTTCCTGGCCGAGCGTCTGTTCGACGCCGGAACGCTGGACGGTCCGGAACTCGACGCCGTCCTGACCGACACCCGAAAACGCATCCGCGAGCGGCCCGGCTGAGCCGGAAACGCACGCCGTCAAGTACTCAGTCCTTCAGCCGGGATGCGAATCCCGGGCGGACGCTCACGTCCATACGCCATCCAAGGATTCGTTCTTATGAAACTCTGGCTGTTCTCCGACCTGCATCTCGAAGTCGCAAACCTGCAGGCGCCGCTCGCCATTCCCGATGCCGACGTCTGCGTCGCCGCCGGCGATCTCTGTCGTGCTCCAGCCAACGGCGTTCATTGGCTCGCCGAAAACATCGCCCATGCGATGCCGTGCATCTATGTCGCCGGCAATCACGAGTTCTACAAAGGTGGGATTCGTGAAGGACTCGAGGATGGCCGGGCCGCTGCGGCCCGCTTCAAAAACGTCCACTTCCTCGAAAACCAGTCGGTCGTCATCGACGGTGTCCGTTTCCTTGGCGCGACGCTGTGGACCGACTACCGGATCGAAGGCTCTCCGGAGCTGGCGATGCGTTATGCCCGCGAGCGCATGAACGACTATCGCCAGATCGCCGCCCAAAGGAATCCCTGGCAGCGCTTCCTTCCGCAGACCGCCTACCGGATGCACCAGGATTCGCGGCGCTTCATCGAAACCGCCCTGAAATCCAATCCGATCCCCACCGTCGTCGTCACCCATCACCTGCCGCATGCGAATTCCGTTCCGGCCGGGTTCAAGGGCGATCTGCTGAACGCCGCCTATGCGTCAGACCTGTCGCAAATCATCGAGGAGTATCAGCCCCTGCTATGGGTTCACGGGCATACCCATGACAGTTGCGACTACCACGTCGGTACCACGCGGATCGTGTGCAATCCGAGAGGCTATGAGGACGAAAACGCGATGTTCGATCCGGGGTTGGTGGTGACCGTAGGCGGGTTTGGAGGCTAGACGCTGCCGAACGGCAGAAATGCGACCCATTTCAGACGCTCGCCGACGAATTCGTCGATGCTAAAAGCGGTCGCTTTGTAAGGGGTCCAGCCACCGTTCTTACACGCATCGATCGACGTGAAAAATCTGGTCGCCCTGCGCGTCACCCATTGACAGCACCACGTATCGGGCATCGCAAGATCTATCGCGAGGCGACCGATGTTAGCCTCATGCGGACATCCGAACGCTGCGCCGCTGCCTCCAACGGCGGCCATTCGCGGCATATAAAGCTGTGGCTAGCGATCGGCCACAGTTGAAATAATCATTGAGTCGATGCGAGCATTCGAAATCCTGTCGTGTCGGCTCCAAGCGGTCGGATTACGTGCGACGCCCATAATATCGGTGATTTGAGCGCACAGCACGATGAAGAAGACTGTCGCAGATTTTGTTGACGACTACCTGGGTGAGATCTTGGCAGGCAACGCCGCCATTTTCGCGGGCGCCGGTCTTTCGGTGCCAGCAGGATTTGTGGATTGGCGTGAGCTGATCCGGCCGCTGTCCAAAGAGCTGGGCCTAGAAATTGACCTAGAAGGCGACCTTGTCGCTGTTGCGCAGTTTCATGTCAACGCGAACGGTCAGAACCGGCACAGGCTGCACAAGGCAGTGGTTGAGGCTATTGCAGCGGATAATCCACCGACCGAGAACCACAGGCTTCTCGCACGCCTTCCAATAGCGACGTGGTGGACCACAAACTACGACAAGCTCATCGAGACAGCGCTGAAGGAAGCTGGCAAGAACGTAGACGTGAAGAGTGCCGTACCACAACTGGCAATCACTCGCCCCGGTCGCGATGCGGTGCTCTACAAAATGCACGGCGATGTTGATCGGCCTGACGAAGCTGTCGCGACCCGGGATGATTTCGAGCGCTATCCGCGAGATCGAGCTGCTTTCGTTACCGCCCTCGCAGGCGATCTCGTCTCAAAAACATTTCTCTTTCTGGGCTTTAGCTTCACAGACCCTAACCTCGAGCACGTACTGGCGCGCATACGATACACATTCACGACCAACCAGCGTCGGCATTACGCCGTGTTTCGAGCACGGACTAAACTTGCCACGGAAACCGATGAGCAGTTCCAGCACTACAGGATCCGCCAAGAATTGGTTTTCGAAGACCTTAAGCGCTACAACGTGAAGGTCCTGGTGGTCGATGATTATGCCGAGATCACTGAGTTCCTACAGGAACTGGTCGATCGTTACCGTCGACGGACGGTCCTGATCTCAGGTAGCATTGATGACTTCGGTCCTTGGGGTGAGCAGGCCGTCCTCGATTTTTGTCAGCAGCTTGGAGCTGCATTGATCGGCAACGGCAGCCGTGTCGCAACAGGGCTGGGCCTTGGCGTAGGAGATGCAGTTTTCACCGGCGCCCTCCGTGAGGTTATGAGAATCAAAGACTCTATCGAAGACACTTTAGTTCTCCGCCCTTTTCCCCAAAGCACCAGCAGCGAGGCAGAAAGAAAGCAGGTCTGGGAAGCATATCGCCAGGAACTGGTGTCACATGCGGGCATTGCGCTCTTCATATTCGGTAACAAGCTCGTCGATGGCTCAGTTGAACAGGCTGATGGAGTCATCAGGGAATTTGAAATCGCGAAAGAGCAGGGTCTTATCGTCTTGCCGCTGGGGGCGACTGGATCGACCGCCCTGACCTTGGCGAAGAAGGCTCTAGCAGATCCGAGCTCCAACCTCGCCGGCGTAGATGCTGATTCGCTACGCCTGCTGGAGGAGTTGTCGGCTCATGAAGAAAATCTGAACGAACTGGTACCGAAGGTTGTGGCGCTAGTCGGGAAACTCCAGGGGAACGTGGTAAAATGACGGTTCGCAAAGTATTCTTCAGCTTTCATTACGAGAGAGATGTTCGCCGGATCCAGCAGGTACGGCAGTCCTGGGTTGTGCGCGAGCGTGGGGCTGCCGTGCCGTTCTACGACAAGGCGGAGTTTGAAGAAGCCAAACGTCGCGCTGGAGGAATCAAGCAGTGGATTGATGAGCAGCTTCACGGCTGCTCGGTAACGGCCGTACTTTTCGGTCGAGAAACCTATGATCGCGAGTGGGTACGCTATGAGATCAAGAAGAGCTACGAGCAGAGGATGGGGATCCTGGCGATCGACATCCATAACGTCAAAGACCCACTGACTGGTGTCGACGCGCCTGGCCGCAATCCGCTTGAATATTGGAAGGTTGACGGACGACCGATGTCCTCAATGTACCGGACATACGACTGGGTACGCGACGACGGCTACAACAATATCGCATCCTGGATCGAGACAGCTGCTAGAGCTGCAGGACGCTAGTCTGTAGCGCGAAGGGCAATGCACGTGGCACCGGGTTATCCGTCTGGCGTGAGCGGGCGTGTGCTATTGGCACTCGGCCGCCAGCATCCGTCAGCTCGCTTATAGGCCCCTTACCGACAGGGTTTTCTTTGGTCAGCTTCGCCCCATCAGCCCGGACCAACGACTGCCGCCACATGTGCACGAGCCAGTATCTGCACCTTGTCGAGGAGAGGGCAACCGCGAGAGGTCTGCGTTCAATGTTTGCGGCCCCGCCGTCAGATCCTGCTCTCAGCCAGGAGCGCCATAAGGAGGTCAGATAATAACGTTGTGGCGAAGTCGTCGCTCCGATAGAGAAGCCCACTAATTCAGTTGCTTCGGCTCGCGAATTTGTTGGATCAATACCGGGATGGAGAACTCGATTGAGGGGTTCGAATCAGACAAAATACTTGCAGTGGTGAGGGGAACTAAATGGCCATTGACCAAAGCGACATCCGTAGTTCAGCGAGCTACTCGACGGTAAGGAAATCAGCGAGCGAAGGGCGGGCACAGAATAAGCGTACAGCATTTTTGTGCCACAGCCACCTCGACGCCGATCTCGCCAAGGGGTTGCAGGGCTACCTCCATAGACATGGATGGGAGGTTTACATCGACTGGGAGGACGCGACAATGCCAGAGCGCCCGGATCGGCGAACAGCGGAAAAGATCCAGGCGAAGATACGTGACCTTGAGATGTTCTTCTTTCTTGCAACCCAGAATTCTATGGGCAGCCGTTGGTGCCCTTGGGAAATCGGATATGCGGACGGCGTTAAAAGCCTGGATCGGATCCTTGTCATTCCCACACGCGACACCCGCGGCGTCACGCATGGCAACGAATATCTGGAGATCTACCGACATCTCGATAAAACCTCGACTGGCGGGATCGGGAGCTTCGACGCGGCGGGGAAGGGGATCCGCCTTTACGGAAATCAGACGCTCTGAGCAGGAAAATAGCCAGTGGCGCGTAAAACGTTCTTTTCCTTTCACTATTCATCCGACGTCTGGCGTGCGTGGAATGTTCGCAATTCATGGGTGGCGAAGCCTGACCATGTCGACGTCGGATTTTTCGACAACAGCGTGTTCGAGGCTTCCAAACGCGAGAATGACGACACGCTGAAGGCCTTTCTCCGCAAAGGACTCGAGAATACCTCGGTGACTTGCGTCCTGACTGGAACGGACACTTGGCGGAGGCGCTGGGTGCGCTACGAGATCGCGCGCAGCGTCATCAAGGGTAACGGTTTGCTGACCGTCCATATCCATGGCGTCAAGGACCGGGGCGGATACACTTCTGCCAAGGGGTACGATCCGCTCGCACAGATGGGTGTCTACAGGAGCGGCGGCTCCGTCTATCTCGCCGAGTGGAAAGGTGGGAAATGGGTGACTTATTCCGACTATACCCGCGCAATCCCAGAGAGTGACCTGTGGTTCGCTGCTCCCAAGACAGACAGCGTCGTCCAGATCTCAAAACACTGTATGGCATATGACTACGTGCAGCAGCGCGGACATCAGAACATAGGCGGATGGGTTGAAACCGCCGCGGGGCTCGCGGGTCGATGAGCCTCTACGAACTAGCGATACTCGGATCGCCGACCGAGAAAGAACGCGCCGTGCTCGCGTCCACGATCGGAGAAATGATCGCCGATTTCGGCTTATCGGTCGGGACGGAAGTCCTGCTTCATGACTGCCAGTCCGTTCGGAGGCGAGATCCGCGGAACGCCTTTGCAGCCGTTTATTTCGGCGGTGACAAGGAAGTCGACGTCGACGTCGCAAACGAACTCAAAGACGCAAGCTTGCCAATCATCCCAACAGTCGATCACTTGGGCGACTTTGGCGCTGCGATCCCGCCCTCGCTGCAGTTTGCGAACGGATTGAGGCGCCGGTCCGATGACCCGGCTCTGACGGAGCTTTCGGGAGCGGCGTTGGAATGCGTCGGCCTTCTGCGCGCACAGCGGCGCGTCTTTGTCAGCTACAGACGAATGGAGTCCCGCGCGGCGGCATTGCAGCTTCACGATCTCCTCAACTCTCGAGGATTCGACGTCTTCCTAGACACGCATGACATACGTCCCGGAGAACCATTCCAAGATGTCCTGTGGCATCGACTGGTCGATTCCGACGTTGTCGTCATGCTTGATACTCCCAGCTACTTCGCGAGCCGATGGACACGGCAGGAGATCGGTCGTGCTCGGGCCAAGGAAATCCAGGTCATTCGTGTCATCTGGCCGGAACATACGCCGAGCCGTCTGATGGATATGGCCGAGACCGTGTATCTTGATCCAGAAGAACTCCTCGGTCCCGATGGCCCGATCGTCGATGCAACGGCAGATTCGATCGTGCTTCGCGTCGAGCGGCTCCGGAGCATGAGCATCGCCGCGCGATACATGTCGATCACGGGTAAGCTCAGGGCGGATGTCGAGAAAATCGGCGCCGCAGTCGAGGCGGTGGGCGCCCACCGGGCAATTGCCATACGGCTGCTGAACGAACGCCTCATTTGGGCCTATCCTGTGGTAGGTATTCCGTCGGCGGAGACATTGAACGACGTGGCTACAAAGGCAAAGAAGGCGGAGCAAGACGAGGTACCCGTACTTGTCTACGATCACATCGGAATTCGGGAAAACTGGATGGCCCATCTCGCATGGCTGGACGAGCAGATTAAGGCAGTAAAGACTATCCGGGTTTCCGAGGCCGGGTGGGCCCTGGCAGGGATGGACGATTAATGGCTGAAGCAATCTTCATGTCAGCGGGCGTTCCCGACCCGAGGCGTGGTCCGGAATTCGCGGCGACGGCAGATACCGTTGCTATAACCGCCGCGGTGTCCGCACTCGCCTACGTGGTCCTGGGGCGCAGACGCCTTATCTGGGGCGGCCATCCTGCCATTACTCCGATGATCGTCGTTATCTCGGAGGGCATGAGAATTGACTACTCGGAGTGGGTGACGCTGTACCAGTCCGAGTTCTTCAAGGACGAGTTTCCCGAAGATAACGAGCGCTTTCGAAATATTGTTTTCACGGAGCAGGTCGACGGTGATCGGGAGGCGAGCTTGAAGCTGATGCGGCGGCGCATGTTCACAGAGAACCAGTTCAACGCGGCTGTCTTCATCGGCGGCATGGGCGGAATCGTCGCGGAATACGAGATGTTCAGGCAGCGTCAGCCTCATGCGAACGTCATCCCGGTGACCTCTACCGGAGGAGCATCCCTAGACGTGGCCGCCAAGCTAGGCGGTGTGCCATCTGACTTCGAGGACCAACGCGATTACGTGGCGTTGTTCCACGAACACCTCGGAGTTTCCGTGAAGGAGGAGCGATTCAGGACTCCAGGCGAGCAACCAGTCGTCGTCGAGGAGCGGTTCTGGCGACCTTGAGTACTAGGGAGTACCGTCAGCCCCGAAGTCCACGAAGATCTGCTACGAAACGCGCCCGGTTTTTTTACCACGGATCGTCGGTGGTTGAGCATTCATCGTTAAGCGGCCGCCTGGTTCCAGTTCCCTCTTGTCGCACTCAGTGGCTGTACGAGCCGCGGCCTTTAGGAAGCTGCCATAGGTCGGGGGCGTCCGAGGTGGGCCGAGAACAGACTGGCAGCTTCGGTCCGCGAAACGTCTAGAGCTGACATTTAGGTTGCGCGCGGGCATCGTCGTGACGTGACTCATGTTGTCGTTGTGGATGTAGTGTCTTGACGTCAACTTACGTGTCTCTATCGGCCGTTCCTCTGGCCGAATACTGCCAATGACCGCCGAATCGCTCCGGGGCAATTGTGAGCGCGGACCGCCGGCTTCCGAGAGTGGTATGGACCTGAGGTCGCGCAGATGTCCCTGATCCGAGCCTCGATGCCGGCCTGGTCGCGGCGGCGTGACTTGTAGTGGTAGATCGACGTGTCGAACTCAAGAACCCGGCAGGCCCCCGGATCGACACGTCCCACTCACCACACGTCTGCGCCACCAGCTCGCGTTTGCGACCAGGCCTCACAGTTTTCGGCGGATCACGTCCTGCAGCATTTCCTTGTCCAGGGAGAGGTCAGCGACCAGCTTCCGCAGCTTGCTGTTCTCGTCCTCCAACTGCTTCAACCGCTTCATCTCCGTCGGCAGCAGCCCGTCATACCTATTCTTCCAATTGAAGTAGGTCGCCTGGCTGATCCCAGCTCGACGGCAAATCTCCGCGACAGGGATTCCGTCCGCTCCCTGCTTCAGGATGAACGCCTTCTGCGCGTCCGAAAACTTCGATGCCTTCATCGTCTTCCGCTCCTCCCAGCCAAGGGAACCTACAACGGAAAACTCCAGTTTCGAACGATCCAGTTTTCAGGGATCAGAGCAGTCTAAAATCTCGATCAGGAAGAGAAACCGAAGTGGCGCAGCAGGTCATCTGAACAAGGGGAGATCGTATCCATTGAATCGCCTACAGCATTGTTACCAAGGGCGTGCCTTGCGTTTTGACCGTCGCAGACAAAACGTTTGCCGTCAGGTAGTGCGCAGACAGCATCGCTCTTCCGGATGAGAACAAGCCCGCCAGTCTCCCAACTTCGCCACTCTAAGCAACCAGGTACCCTGTTTGCCAATGCCCTCGGCAATTCTGAGCGGACGGCTTTGAGTGGTTGGCTATCGCAGATCGTCAAAGAATCCGCGCCATTTGTAAGGTGAACGTCGTCCATTTGACGTTTAGCGATGTCGGCGAGCTTGCCTTGGAAACAGCCTTGAACATCATTAAAGTCGACGATCAGCTCTTGAGGAGTAGAGAATTGGCTCCTGAACCAAGAGGTGATTGTGCTTCCGATATCGCCCAGAGGACCACCTACAATACCCGCAAGAATGAACAAGATCGCGCCTGCGAACGTCAGTTCACGCCACCACCTACGCATTCGGCGCGACCATGAACACGAAGCGGACATTGCCGACCTGGAATGACATACGTAGCCACCCCGTGGCTTCACCGATGCGGCAGGAAAAGGCCCCTTCGTCGATGCCTTTGAAGAATTCCTTATTTTCCTTGTATCGAATGAAACCTTCGACGCATGCTGTAGTCAGGTTGTCAGAGGCTTTCATCAAGGCAGGGAGCTCGGCCCGAGCTTGAGTTAGGTACTCCATGTTTGCTGGGATCGCGCTGCTCAGAACCGATTCCTCGGCTTGATGCCGCAGAAACGCCGTCATGCCTTCTGGATCGTTCCGAAGATGCACGAGTTCATTGACGATCGTCTGGTGGCGGTTATCACCTTCAATCGACTGAACGGTGATATCGCACCATTGCCGATCAGGGTCCTCAGTTGACCAGCAGGCGGTCGCATTCCTGACGGATGCGCCATTGTTGAGCACGTTCTCCCGCATGAGATCGCAAGTGCACTTTTCATGTGTGGGGTCGGCGGCCATAGACGGGATCGTCCACGATAAAATAGCGAGGACGAACACTCCGGCGGCAGCAAATCTTATCATCCATCCCACCCTCAAAACCCGATGGGGACAGTAGCCCGAGAGCGTCCGAGGCGAAAGTCGTCGCGTCGTCAGTCGAGAAGATGGACGATCGGCAACACACAAACACTATACCGAGACCCGCTCGGCGGCAGCTTTATTCGAAATTGATCTGGAAGCTGCCGGTCCGCTGCCGGCCCCAATGCTGCCCGACCATTTCCGCAAAACTGTTGTATAGGTCGATGCCTTCGAGGCGCGGGCAGCAACATACATCTGAAATGCTGCGCTCTGATCGAACGCTGATTTTCAGTCGCGAATGTCGAAGCGCGTGACCTTACCGCGTTGCAGGCGGAAGATGTGTATGACCGTCTTGTCCTTAAGCCCGTGCGTTTGACCTTCGAGAGGCCTCCCATCAAGATCCCGGACGGTTTGCCTGACCTCTGCGAGGATCGAGCCATCCGCGGCCTCGTTGAAACCTACGGGCTCCACATGCGGATTCACGATCGTCCATTGACGCGCCCAGTACTCCCTGACCGCCTCAGGACCATGAACATAGCCGCCATCCATGCCGTTGGCCCAGGCTACATCATCGGCTAGAACAGCCAGAACACCTTCGATATCCCGAGCATTGAAGCAGTCGTACATGCGCTTCACGAGCGCGATTTCCCTATTCAATACAATTAGTCCTTAATATGCCCGGCAACGCTGCTGACCATCGTTGCCAGCCGTGTTGCCACCTTGTATTGTCACCTATGTATTAATATAGGTGCCTATGCAAGAGGGCGAGATGGAATCGGACGTATTTGCAACGCCGGGGCACCTAATCAATATTGCTGCGCGAGGTTTTGCGCGCCTTAGCGAAGCGAGGCTCAAACCGCTGGGTGTTGGCTACCTACCAGCTCTAGTCGCGTTGAAGGAGGGCCGGGCGGACACGCAAAGGGACCTGGCGCGGTTCATCAGGATAGAACAGCCTTCCATGGCGCAGATGCTGGTTCGAATGGAACGGGATGGGCTGATCCGGCGATCACCTGATCCGGCGGATGGCCGCAGCCGCCGCATCGCCTTAACGGACAACGCGCTTGCAATTCTACCCGATGCCTGCGTCGCCTTATTCCGAGGCAACAGGCAAGCCCTCGACGGCTTCACGGAAGACGAGGCTGCGCAGTTCATCACCTTACTCGAACGCCTGATTGCAAACCTCGATCGGCTTATGTCTGCGGGATCAGCGGCGCAACAGCCGTGACTTAATCCGCTTTGGCACTGGAGTAGAATGTAGGTTAGCGCCGACTTTGGCGGACGCATCGTACGCATTCTAGCTTGGTCGAGGTCGAAAGCCGAACGACTACTTCCTAATCGTTTCATGCTGATTGCTCCCGACAAACTGTTGGTTTCTCAGACAACCAGGTTAAGCGGCGTCACGGCGACGTTTGACCGCAGCAATAGCGTGGCGGCTGGCGCTGGGCTGGCGTTTCGAGACAGATAACAAAGGCATCGCTGCGTTAGCCAAAGATAACCTTTGTTCCCTTCCGCTCAAGAAACCTCCCTGGCATCGAAATTCCGCTGCGCCTGCTCGATGTCGTCGAGGTGGTGAATTGCCCAGTCGTAAACTGCGGTAAATGGTACCTGCAGCGTGCGCCCCAAATCGGTGATCGAATACTCTACCGCGACGGGCGATGTCGCTATCACGCGGCGTGCGATCAATCCGTTGCGCTCGAGTCGCCGCAGCGCCTGGGTCAGCGCCTTGTGGGTGATCCCTTCCAAGCGGCGCATCAATGCGTTGAAGCGCGTCGGCCGCTCGGCAAGGAGAGTCAGGATCATCACGGACCATTTGTTGGCCACCTGATCGAAGAAAGATCGCGCCGCGCAATCGGCGAAATAGACGATGTCGACGTTCGCAGGCCGCGTCCTCAGCATTTCGATATCCTCGCGTATATCTACGCACCGCAAGGTGCGTAATTGACCGTAGATATCTTGCGTATATCTAAACCTCTTCAATCGATCAATTCCAACCGGGCTTGCCGATCGCGGGTTCGGTGCGATGAAAAGGAGGCCCTCATGGCAATTGAAAATCGTGGACTTTCCCGGCGCAGCTTGCTGGAATTCATCGGAGCGACGACGGCCGCCGCAATTGGCGCCGACACCGGGATTGTGGCGCCTGCGGTGGCCCAGGAGCGGCGTTCTGCCCGGCTGTTCTTCACAGATGTAGGGAACGGCCCAGGTGTCATGCTGCTCCACGGATGGACCTGCGACTCGCACGACTGGAGCTGGCAGCTACCGGTATTCGAGAGCAAGTATCGCGTGATTGCACCCGACCTGCGCGGGCATGGCAGGTCCGAAGTTATGCCCTCGGGGGGCTATAAGCCCTCCGATTACGAGGCGGATATCGAGGCATTGATCCTCGCCAGCTACCGAAGGGACAAGTTCGTTCTTGTTGGGCATTCGATGGGCGCTCAGATCGCGGCACGGCTCGCTGTGAAGAGACCGGACCTGGTCCGCGCCGTCGTGTCGATCGACGGCGCGCTTGGTTTCGATGCCGCGGCAGCGCGTCTCTTCAGCAAAACCGCCGAGGACCTCGAAGCCGGTAACCCGGATACGGTTGTTCCCGCGCTGTTCGCCGGCGTCTATGACCGCGCTACAGACCCGGCCTTCAAGCGCTGGCACGCGCGACGGGTCCAGGGCATGCCAAAGCATGCCGTGCGCGAGTCCTTTGGTCCGCTATTCACGGGACCCGATCAAGTCGGCGTGGAGGAAGCAAGCGCCCGATTCTGCCAGCAGGTGACAGTCCCATTCTACCACCTGTGCCGGGATCCAGCCCAGGCTAGCCGCATGCGGCCGTGGTTCTCGCACCCGAAGTCGAAGGTGGAGACGTGGACCGGAGCGGGCCACTGGATCATGCTCGACCGCAAAGACGAGGTGAACGCTGCAGTGACCGCTTGGATCAACTCGCTTTGAGCCGCTGAGATTGAGGTGGCGGTCGGGGTATCGCTGTTCGGCGTGATAGACTTCTGCGGAATCTTCCAACGCCCCGCAATCATGAGTGGAGCGCCCTATGAATGTCATGCATTGAACCAACGTCCGGCGAGCGGCAATTTCGCGACATCTGAGCGGTTCGAGGCTCTGGCGGTGTAAATCGGGCGTTCGTCAGACCCTAGGCGGCGCGGTTTGTAATCAGGCGACCAGCGCCATCTCCGGCGAGGCGCGCAATCGCGCAATGTCGCGCGAGGGCGGCTCGCCGAAATGGCGGCGATATTCGCGGCTGAATTGCGAAGGGCTCTCGTAACCGACTCGGAATGCCGCCGTCGTCGCATCGAGTCCATCCACCAGCATCAGGCTGCGTGCGTCTTGCAGACGCAACTGTTTCTGGAACTGCAGCGGGGTCATCGCAGTGACGGCGCGAAAATGCTCGTGCAGGCTCGATGAACTCATGCCAGCGGCTGCGGCCACGCGGGCAATGCTGAGGCGCTCGCGGAAATGCTGGCGAATCCAGGCGATTGCTCTACCGACCTGGGCCACGGCACCCTGGCCGGACGTGATCTGTCGCATCCGCCCCCCGAACGGGCCGGTGAGCAAGCGATAAAGAATTTCCTGCTCGGCCATGGGCGCGAGTACCGGGATTGCTTGGGGGTCATCGAGCAGCCGCAGGAGGCGCAGCGTCGCGTCGATCAGGGTGGTGCCGGCTTCGCCGATCGCCATGCCAAGCGGCAGCACGGTGTCAGAAGGTGGGGCGATGCGTTGCGCCAGTTCTCCGAGTGCCACAGGATCGAAGTTGAGCACGAGGGAGAGATAGGGCTTGTGTGGGGTAGCTTCGACGACGCGGCCGGTCGTCGGAAGATCGTGCGTGACGATGCCGTAGCGACCGGGGGAGTACAGGAAACGTTGATCGCCGAGCTCGACGCGTTTGCGCCCCTGCACGACCAGACAGAGTAGGGGCTGGTAGACATTGGGCATCGGCATGGTCGTGGTGGAGGATCGAACAAGCAGCAGCCGTTCGACTGGCGTGGCCTGGATGCCTTCGGCCGGCGCATGCCGGGCGATCAACGATGCGATTTCGGCGAGTGTATCCATAAATCGAACCTCGCACGAGCACGGATGGGCAGCAAGGCGAAACCGCATCCGCCGGAGGATCGGGCAATAATCCCGGGGGATCGATCTAACGCTTCAGCGTAATCGCGCACCACAATGGAAGGGTACCGAAAAGGAGCACGCTTATGAACGACATTTCAAACAAGGTGGTGCTGATCAGCGGGGCGTCGAGTGGCATAGGTGCGGCAACCGCGCGAGAGTTGGCGGCCGCCGGCGCAAAAGTGATGATCGGTGCGCGGCGCACCGATCGGCTCGAGGCGCTTGCCCGGGAGTTGGGCGGTAACATTGCCTGGGCGCGGCTTGACGTGACCGAACGGGAGGGGTTTGCGGCTTTCGCGGCAGCTGCCGAGGACCGCTTCGGTCGGATCGATGTGCTCGTCAACAACGCCGGTGTGATGCCGCTCTCGCCGCTTGCTGCCCTGCTCGTGGAACAGTGGGACTGGATGGTCGACGTCAACATCCGTGGGGTGCTTAACGGAATTGCGGCCGTGCTGCCGCGATTTCAGGGGCGCGGGTCGGGCCAGATCATCAACGTCGCTTCGACTGCAGCGCACCGCGTGATGCCGTCGGGTGCGGTCTATAGCGCCACGAAATACGCTGTCTGGGCAATCACCGACGGTATCCGGCAGGAGCACAACAATATCCGGGCGACCGTCATTTCGCCGGGCCCCACCGAATCTGAACTTGCTGACACCATCACCGACCAGACGACACACCAAAGGATCGCGGCCTTCCGGGCCGCAGGGATGGTCGGGGCCGATGCCATCGCCCGCGCCATACGGTTTGCAATCGAGCAGCCGGCGGAAGTCGACGTCAATGAAATCGTCGTCCGGCCCACCGTCAGCACAGCGATGTGAAGAGGAAAAACTCATGTCCATGATCAAGCAGTCCGGTACATTCGTCCTCGGCGGTCGCGCTGTTAAACGGCTCGGCTACGGCGCAATGCAACTCGCTGGCCCCGGCGTCTTCGGGCCGCCCAAGGACCATGAAACCGCTCTCGCCGTTCTGCGAGAGGCGATCGCGCTAGGCGTGAACCATATCGACACCAGCGACTTCTACGGCCCGCATGTCACAAACCGATTGATCCGAGAGGCGCTCACGCCGTATCCCGAAGATCTCGTGATCGTTACCAAGGTCGGCGCCCGCCGCGGAAGCGACGGATCCTGGCTGCCAGCCCCGTCTCCCGACGAACTGCGCCAATCCGTCGATGACAATCTGCGCAACCTGGGCATCGACGCACTGGACATCGTCAACATGCGCTTCTGGGGCGATGGCCACAGGCCAATGGGAGGCAGCGTCGCGCCCGAGCTGACAGTGCTGGCCGAGCTACAATCGCAGGGGCTGATCCGCCATATCGGTCTCAGCAACGTCACGCCTGCTCAGGTCGAGGAAGCGCGCGGCATATGCGAGATCGTGTGTGTTCAAAACCAGTACAATCTCGCGCACCGACGGGATGACGCGCTGATCGACGATCTGGCGGAGCAGGGGATTGCCTACGTGCCCTTTTTCCCGCTCGGCGGCTTCACGCCGCTGCAGTCCTCGGCTCTGTCCGAGGTCGCTGCAGAACTCGGCGTCAGGCCGATGCAAGTCGCGCTCGCCTGGCTGCTGCGTCGCGCCCCGAACCTCCTGCTGATCCCCGGCACCTCGTCCGTTGCGCATCTGCGAGAGAACGTCGCTGCGGCGGCTCTCGAGCTGCCCGCATCGGCCTTAGCGACCCTCGACGGCATCGGCGCACAGACCGTTGTCTGACATTCTTTCTACTCGAGTTCGGGAGACCCATCATGCATGTATTCGTAACCGGAGCGACCGGTTTCGTCGGGTCCGGCGTCGTACGAGAATTGCTGGATGCAGGCCATCGGGTTGTAGGACTAGCCCGATCTGATGCCGCTGCCGCATCGCTGTCTGCCATCGGTGCAGAGGTTCATCGGGGTAATCTCGATGATCCGGAGACCCTGCGCAGCGGCGCGGCGGTGGCGGATGCGGTGATCCACACCGCCTTCAACCACGACTTCTCGCGCTTTGTTGAGAACTGCGAACTGGACCGGCGTGTGATCGAGACACTGGGCGACGTGCTTGCCGGCACGGATCGGTTGCTGATCGTCACTTCGGCCATCGGGGTGATCGACGGCGGTGGCCGAATTGTAACCGAGGACGATATTGCGCCGGCAGAAGCGTCCAACCCACGCGTCGCCACTGAACAGGCGGCGGCCGCGGTGGCCGCACGCGGCGGCAAGGTGGCGATCGTCCGTCTTCCGCCGTCAGTACATGGGGACGGCGACCACACCTTCGTGCCCATAGTGATCCGTACTGCGCGCGCGAAGGGTTTCTCCGCCTATCGTCGCGACCTGGAGAACCGCTGGTCCGCGGTGCACCGGCTGGATGCTGCCAGAGTCTTCCGGCTGGTACTCGAAAAAGGCGTCGCGGGCGCACGGTATCACGCCGTTGCGGAATCCGGCGTTCCCTTCCGCCACATCGCCGAGGCGATCGCCCGGCGCCTCGATATCCCTCTCATCGCTCTTGCCGCCGACGAAGCCAAGGAACACTTCAGCTGGTTTGCGCACTTTGCCGAGCTGGACTGTTGGGCAGCAGCCGATCGGACGAAGGAAACGCTGGGCTGGCGCCCCACGGGGCCGGGCCTGCTCGCGGACATCGACCGCGAGTTTTATTTCAGAAGCTAAGACACTCCAAGAAAAGGCGAGAGACGCCAACGCCATCTGAAGGATACCTGTGAAATGATTTTGACCGAACCAGTATGGTTTATTACCGGCGCTTCGTCCGGCCTCGGCCGAGCCGTCGCCGAAGCCGTCCTCGAACGCGGTTGGCGGGCCGCGGTCACCTCCCGGAATCCCAAAGCCGTCGCAGCGCTTGCTTCTCGCTACGGCGAGCGGGCACTGGCTTTGCAGCTTGACGTGACGGACAATGCCTCGATCGACAAGGCCGTTTCAGCGGCGGAAGCGCGCTTCGGCGCGATAGACGTGCTCGTCAACAATGCGGGCTATGGCTATCTAGCCGCGATAGAAGAGGGCGACGACAAGGAGATCCGGGACCAGTTCGAAACCAACGTTTTTGGTCTCGTCTCCGTCACGAAACGCGTGCTTCCCGGTTTGCGGGCCCGAAGCCGGGGGCATATTTTTACTATTTCGTCGCTTGGCGGTCTCGTGGCCTTTGCAGCCACTGGTTACTACCACGCGACGAAATTCGCAGTCGAAGCCCTCTCGGAATCTTTGGCGCATGAGGTCGGAACGCTCGGGATCAAAGTGACGATTGTCGAGCCCGGCGCCTTCCGGACCGATTGGGCCGGCCGCTCGATGATCGAGTCAAAGACCGTCATCGACGACTATTCCGAAACTGCGGGCCAGCGGCGCAAAGCAACGCGTGCCGTTTCCGGCAAACAGCCAGGCGACCCTGCACGCGCGGCCGCGGCGATCATCGCGGCGTTCGAAGCGGGTGATGCTCCGTTGCGCCTGCTGCTGGGTGTTTCGGCTCTGAAGATCGCTCGCGAACGACTCGATGCGTTGAGAGCCAATTTCGATGCGTGGGCCGAGACGACGGTCAGCGCCGATTTTCCAGGCTGAGGTGGCCGAGGGCCGTTTAGCTTTAAGGCAGTTCCCTCGACACCGGCTTGATCAGGAATGGCATCGGCAAGATCGCCGTTTGCCAACAGACAAATGTTCATGCGGCGGGAGCCGTATTTACTCCGGCGGTCGGACAAGCACACGATTGGGAAAGGCTTCACAGATGAAATCGATGAAGGCAGCGATTTTCAAACTCGTCAGCCGCCGCGAATGGTGTAGCACCCATAGTTCCACCGGCCGGTCGGGCACGCGCCCCCAATTTACCAATCGTCCAGCCTCTAAATCCTCATAGGTGAGGGAATGGGGAAGTTGCGCGATGCCTGCACCCTCGCGAACCGCATCGCGGACCATCAGCAACGACGAAAGGCGCAGCCTTGGCCTTGGCTTGACGAGCAGCACGCCCGCAGCATCGACGCATCGCCATGGCGGAGCGGCGCCGATCGTGCCGTTCACCACGGCGTCGATCATGGATGGCTCGGCTTCGCCAGCAGGCGGCCGCTCCCATCCGGGCGGCGCCACCACCAATGACTCGTCACGGCTGAAGCAGCGACCGACCAGTTCCGTGTCTGGGGAGGGATTGACCCGGATCACCACGTCGTAACCTTCCTCGATCGGATCGACGGGCCGGTCCTCTGCCGTGATGTCAAGCCGCACGTCGGGGTATCGCGCCGCAAAGCGGGCGCTAAGACTGCCAAGAAATACGTGCGAAAGCAGCATCGGCGCGCTAACCCGGAGCGGTCCGCGCGGACGCACGTTGCCGTCGAGCAGCAACTGGCGTGCTTCCGCCAGATCGTGCAGCACGACGACGGTCCGTTCGTAAAGAAGCTGTCCTTCGGCAGTCGGAGTCAACATGCGGGAGTCGCGGTCGAATAGGCGAATGCCCAAATTCTGCTCCAGCGCACGGATCTGACGCGACAGCGTCGCCTTGGGCCGTTCGAGTGAGCGAGCGGCCTTGCCAATGCCTCCGGTCTGAACGACTGCGTTGAAAGCCTCCAGCGTCTGTAAGTCCCACTGGCTCATAATTGAGACACCCTGTCCACAGTTCCCATACTTAATAACAAAAGTGGGACGGTATAGGTAGCTATCCAGCCAAGTATTCGAACCGGCCGCCCTAAAGAAGGAGATGATGATGACCAGCATCTGGGACCCGATCCGCATCGGCAATATGAATCTGAAACACCGCTTCGCCATGGCGCCCATGACACGCAGCCGCGACAAGCCGGACGGGACGCCGAGCGATCTTGCGGCCGAATACTTTTCGCAGCGCGCAGCACTCGGTCTCCTCATTACTGGAGGCGCGCAACCTTCGGACGATGGGCAAGGCTACCTGAATACGCCCGGAATCTATACGGAGGCACATGTCGCGGGCTGGCGTCGGGTGACAGACGCGGTGCATGCCAAAGGCGGCCATCTCGTCATCCAGTTGATGCATGTTGGTCGGGTTTCACATCCCGACAATACCCCGCATCACCGGCAGCCGGTCGCGCCTTCGGCGATTGCGTCCGGACAAAAGATGTTCACCGGAAACGGCCTGCTCGACATGCCGCAGCCGCGTGCGCTCTCCACCACCGAGGTCAACGAGACGGTGCGCGATTTCGTGCATGCAGCCCGGCAGGCGATCGCCGCCGGTGCGGACGGCGTCGAAATCCATGCGGCCAACGGCTATCTGATCCAGCAATTCTTTGCCCCCAACGCCAATGTCCGCAATGACCGCTATGGCGGCGGCATCGAGAACCGGGCGCGTTTCGCAGTTGAGGTGGCAGGCGCGGTGGCTGATGCTGTCGGCCCCGAACGGACCGGTATTCGCATCTCCCCCGGATCCACACTCGGCGGGATCGAGGAGGGGCCGGATGGGCCGGTTCTCTACCGCCATCTTGTGCCGGAACTGGCCAAGCTTGATCTCGCATACCTCCATATCTCCCAGGGCAAGGATGAGAAATTGCTCGCCAGCATCCGCCAGCTCTGGCCGAATGCCTTGCTTGTCGCGCGGGGTAACCGCCCGCTCCCTGCCGTTGCTGCGGATATTGAGTCCGGCACTGCCGATATTGCTCCGGTCGGGCGCTGGGCACTCTCCAATCCGGATTTCGTGGAGCGTTATCGGCTCGGCGCGCCGCTGAACAAGCTTGATCCGACGACCTTGTATGGCGGTGGCGCCGAGGGCTACATCGACTATCCAACGCTCGCCGAGCGCGCGGAGACGGCGTCCTTCGCGGCTTGACGGACTGGGTGTCTGTGGGGGCCGCCAAAATGTCTCTCGACCGGGACGGCTTGCGGGCTCTCTGACAAGGGGGTGGGCGGTCAGAGAGCCGAACTGTCGGCGGCGGCCATCCGCTCCTGACAAGCTTGCTGCAAGAAAGTCAGGAAGGCGCGCACGGCGGGATTGGCGCGGCGGCTTTCCGGCCAAAGCGCGGTAATGTTGTGCCGTTCGACGGCGAATTAGGACAGCACCGGCACCAACTCTCCACGCGCTACGTAGGGCGCCGTAATAATGGTCGCGCTGATGTCGACTCCGCCGCGGCCGCAAGGGTTGCAACCGCGTTGCTTACATCGACGACGATGCCGGACGGCGGCACAATTTCGATCGTCCTGTCGCCGATCCGAAAAGGCCAGCGCAAGGCCTAGCCGTGCTCTGGTAGCGCAAGTCGACGGTGCAATCGTCTCCACGACCAACATCCGAAACACAAATGCCTCCGATCAAACCGGAGGCATTTGATGACCCAACGTTAAGGTGTCCCGTTTGGACGAAAATCACCCCTCAAAGAGGGTCCTCGTCAGCCTGCCGGCAGTCCCTGAACGCTGACCCACCCGGCCCAGCCGGATATGCGTGGATGCCCTGCCTCAGTTACATCACGAGATGGGGCACGATCAACTAGCCCTCCCGCGATGCGAGATCATGTTGTCGGTTGTAAATGTCCTCGGTCGCTGTCGGAGGAGACAGCGACCGCGATGTCCGCGGTTGAGCATCGATATGAAGCAGAGTGGCGCGGAACACGCTTGCTCGTTCAGTCTGCTACCAGCGCAATCCTTCGCAAATCGTCGGCGTAGAGTTCCGGCGCTTCCCAAGCCGGAAAATGCCCGCCACGCGGAAAGACGGTGTAACTCCGCACATTGTAGAGCCGCTCGGCCCGCTCGCGCGGCGCGAGCGCCAGATCGTGTGGCCACATCGCGACGGCGGTGGGAACACGAACGAAGTCTTCCGCCAGCAGTGGCGGGCGCAGCCGGGCGGCATCGTAATAGTAGCGGATAGACGACCCGATCGTGTTGGTCATCCAGTAAATCGTCAGAGTGTCAATCAGGACTTCGACTGGCCAGACAGAGAGGATGTCGCCATCGCAGTCCGTCCAGGCCCGGAATTTCTCGACAATCCACGAGGCCAGGCCAACAGGACTGTCGGCAAGCCCAAAGGCGAGAGTTTGTGGCCGCGAGCTCTGGATCGCCTGATAGCCCCCTTCCTCCTGACTCCACAGTTGGAGGCGCTCGTCATAGTCGATCTCGGCTTTCGACAGTGGGGAGGCATTTTCTGAAATCGGCTTCGGCGCGATCGCCGAGACATGGAGAGCAAGCACACGCGCCGGGTGCCGAAGCGCTATTCGGGTAGCGATGCCGGAGCCGATGTCAGTCCCGGCCACGACGAACCGCCCGTAGCCAAGCATCGTCATTAGCTTCGGATAGAGGTCGCTGGGCTCCGCCTCGTAGGGCCGAATTGGCCTGTCTGAGTAGCCGAAGCCTGGCATGGTGGGGATCACGATATCGAATGCCGGCGTTTCCTGGATAAGCAGCGGCGCTATACGCTGAAACTCCACGAAGCTGGACGGCCAACCGTTCATCAGCAGTAGCGGTATCGCTCGTCTTTGTTCGTTGCGAAAATGCAGAAAGTGTAGGCTATGGCTGTCGACCGTCGTCAGGAAATGGGGGAGCTGGTTGAGCCTATTTCGCCGCTGCGCCCAGTCATAGCCGTCACGCCAGAAATCGATTAGCTGGCTGAGGAAGGAGCGCTCGGTTCCCATTGTCCACTCGTCAGTCACCGCGTCGGCCCAACGCGTCCGTATGAGGCGGGCGCGAAGGTCCGCGGTCTGGTCCGCATCATAGGGAATCTGGAAGGGAGTGATCATGATCCATTCCTCGGCTATGGAGCCTCAAATTCGTGCTGATGGCGCTTAAGTAATGCCGTGGCGGAATATATCGCGTTGGATCGGCTCACTGGTATCATCGCCTTCGCGCGTGTCGGCAGTTAAACGGCAACGGCACGCTCGCTGTCGATTTCCCGTCGGCGCTCAAGAAGAGCATCCAGCGCCTCGAGCGGCATTTGGGAGTGTCGCTGTTTATCCGTACAACGCGCTGCTTACGTTCACGCCCGAAGAGCGCGACCTGCACGAGCGCGCGTCGCGTCTGCGGCGCGAATCGCACGCCCATCTAACCCCACGCTCACCGCCACGATCATGGATGCAGCTTTGCTCCCTTGGTCGCCTTGTCGACGATCTTCTTCGGGCCTCGGATCGCGATTCCGACGAGATCGGGCGCATCGGCTGGTTCCGCCTTGAATGCCTCGCGGTTGGCCGCGTCGTGCCCTGTTTGAAACATCGCCCGCACATAGGCGGCCGCAACCAGCCCATTCTCGCCGGAAATTCGGTGAGCGCGTGCTAGCTCTTCGGGCCCGGCGCCAAAGATCATTACCGGCTGTCCAAGAAGGCTGGTGAACTGCCGTCCTGACGCATCCTCATAAGGATCGCCCATGGCCCCCGGCACCGCACCGGCTATGCCGGTCGCGAGAAACGCAGTGACGTTCAGCTTCTGCCAATTCGCGAGATCATTCAAAACCAGAATGGCGACCTTTGTATCAAACATGCTTAGTCCTACCGTGATGCCGCTTTCTTAGTGTAAAACATTCTAGCTGACGCGCCGATTTGCGATTTCATCCCTATGGAAACAGTCAGGCAATGGAGCGCAATACGCCACCGTCCACGCGCAAGGCTGCGCCGGTCGTCGCCGAAGCTTGTTCCGAAGCGACATAGACCACCATGTTCGCCACTTCTTCTGTAGTTGCGAAACGCTGGATCAGCGTGGTCGGGCGCATCGTTTTCAGGAAGTCCTGCTCGGCCTGTGCGGGCGTGATACCTTGCTCTTGCGCAACCGATTTCATCCAGTTGGACAGGATTTCCGAATCGGTCGGGCCGGGCAACACCGCATTGACGGTGACGCCGTTGCCGGCAACGAGTTCGGCCAACCCGCGCGATACGGCGATCACCGCGGTCTTGGTCACTCCGTAGTCGATCATTTCCTTCGGGATGTTCAACGCCGATTCGCTGCTGATGAACACCACGCGTCCCCAGCCGCGTGCCGTCATCTTCGGCAGGTAGTGGCGCGCCAGGCGCACGCCGCTGAGCACGTTGAGGTGGAACAGGTCGAGCCATTCTTCGTCGGTTTGATCGAAGAAGTTGTTCGGACGCGCGGTGCCGGCGTTGTTGATCAGCACGTCGGCATCGGGCGCTTGCGCGATCAGCGCGGCGCAGCCTTCCGGCGTGGCGATGTCGGCAGCGACGCCATGAAGTTCTGCCTGCGGCAACAGTGCCCGCATGTCGCGAAGCGCCAGGTCCACGCGTTCCTGCGTGCGGCCATTGACTACGACCGATGCACCAGCACGTGCCAGTCCTTCGGCGATCGCTCGGCCAATCCCGGCGGTGGAGCCCGTCACGATGGCTTTGCGGCCTTTGAGTTCTATGTGCATGTGATTGTTCTCCGGTAGATGGCGGTTCAGCCGATATCGACGTTCATGGAGAAGTCCCACGTGTTGGCGCCGTTTTTGGCAAGGCCGATCATCATCAGGCCGAGCGCCTCTAGCGTCTGGGCCATCTGCAGGCCGCCGACATCAAGCGGACGCAGCCCGAGACTTTCGAAGAAGGTCGAGACACGCGCCTTTGCCTCCGCATCGTCGGCTGCGATGAACGCGTCGAGCCGCCTACCTTTGGCAAGTACGTGACCGAAGATCGTGTTGAACGCCTTCACGACATGCGCGCTGGCGGGGAGGCCTCTGGCGATCTCCTGCGCACCGGAACTGCCGTGGGGCGTGACAAGGCCCGAGAGGTCGGGGGCAACCGGGTTGGCGATGTCGATGATCACCTTGCCGTCGAGCGCTTCACCGAAGTCGGCTACGACCGCGGCCGCGCCGGCGTACGGCACGGCGAGGATGACGATATCGC
>Ga0182735_1000741_pt1 | contig 23991 bp, 21 predicted proteins | sample eDN5th30CKraftMG_FD_128524 | JGI IMG/M metagenome (GOLD analysis project Ga0182735, IMG submission 128524) | Enriched Miracle-Growth compost microbial communities from Emeryville, California, USA - eDNA 5th pass 30_C Kraft MG (version 2) (version 2) ...
CGCGATTTTAAGGAGTGCCGAGCCAATGGCCCGCGTCACCGTCGAAGACTGCATCGACAAGGTCGATAACCGCTTCGATCTCGTCTTGCTTGCCGCGCACCGCGCCCGGATGATTTCCTCCGGCTCGGAGATCACCGTGGATCGCGACAACGACAAGAACCCGGTGGTCTCGTTGCGGGAGATCGCCGAGGAGACTATTTCGCCGGGCGACCTCACCGAGGATCTGGTTCATTCGCTCCAGAAGTACGTCGAGGTCGACGAGCCCGAGCCGGATGCGATGCCGCTGATCGGCGCCAACGGCGAGAAGATCGAAGCGGACGACACCGAGGTCGTCACCGACCGCATGACCGAGGAAGAACTGCTCAAGGGCCTCGAAGGGCTGGCGCCCCCGGAAGAGCGGCCGGAGCCGCCGGAGCCCGAAGACGAGGAGTGATCCTCGCGCATTCCAGTTTCGCTTTCTCGCGGCCCGGGCATCCTGTCCGGGCCGTTTTGATTCCCGGCCCGTGTGATTCCGGGCGCGTCAGGGCGCCGGCACCGGCCGGTTGGCGTGAAACATCGTTGATGTTTCGTGAACCCTTTCGTGCAATTGCCGGTAGCGATCCATCGTTTGCGTGTTAACTTATTGGTATGGCGCAGGCATCGACGAATTTACCGCTTCTGGAGACGCAGGTTCCCCCGCGCGCGAGGGAGCGTGGGCCGGCGCCGGACGGCCGGGCGGCCCCGGTGAGGGTGGGCGGCGTCCCCCGTGCCCCGATGATGCGGCAATACGACCTCGTCGAGCGGGTCCGCAAATACAACCCGAACGTGGACGAGAACCTGCTCAACCGGGCCTACGTCTACGCCATGAAGGCCCACGGCGAGCAGAAGCGCGCCTCGGGCGATCCCTACTTTTCGCACCCGCTCGAGGTCGCGGCGATCCTGACCGACCACAAGCTCGACGACGCCACGATCGCGGCGGCGCTGCTGCACGACACGATCGAGGACACCGAGGCGACGCGCGCCGAGATCGACCAGTTGTTCGGCCCGGACATCGGCACGCTGGTCGAGGGGCTGACCAAACTCAAGAAGCTCGACCTCGTCACCCGCGAGGCCAAGCAGGCGGAGAACCTGCGCAAGCTGCTGCTCGCCATCGCCGCCGACGTGCGCGTGCTGCTGGTCAAGCTCGCCGACCGCCTGCACAACATGCGCACCCTCACGTACATGAAGCCGGAGGCGCGCAAGCGCATCTCGGAGGAGACGCTCGACATTTACGCGCCGCTCGCGGCCCGCATCGGCATGTACGAGATGCGCGCGGAACTGGAGAACCTCGCGTTCCGGGAACTGCACCCCGATGCCTATCGCGTGGTCAGCGGCAAGCTCGACGAAATGGCGGAGCGCCATCACGACCTGATCGGCGAGATCGAGGAGCAGCTTGCCAAGAAGCTCGCCGACAGCGGGATCGCCGCCAAGGTGAAGGGGCGACGCAAGCAGGCTTATGCCGTCTGGCGGAAAATGGAGCGCAAGGCGGTCGGCTTCGAGCAGCTGTCCGATATCTTCGGGTTCCGCGTGATCGTGAAGGACATCGCCGCCTGCTACCAGACGCTCGGCATCGTCCACACGACCTGGCCCGTGGTGCCGGGCCGCTTCAAGGATTACATCTCGACTCCGAAGCAGAACGACTATCGTTCCATCCATACGACCGTCATCGGCCCCGGCAACCAGCGCGTCGAGCTCCAGATCCGCACCGCCGACATGGACGACATCGCCGAATACGGCATCGCCGCCCACGCGCTCTACAAGGACGCGCCGGATTCGCCGACCGAAATGCTGTCGCGCGAGTCGAACGCCTACGCCTGGCTGCGGCGGACCATCGAACTGCTCGCCGAGGGCTCCAATCCGGAGGAGTTTCTCGAGCACACCAAGCTCGAATTGTTCCTCGATCAGGTGTTCTGCTTCACGCCCAAGGGCAAGCTGATCGCGCTGCCGCGCAAGGCGACGACGATCGACTTCGCCTACGCGGTTCACACCGACGTCGGCAACCGCGCCGTCGGCTGCAAGATCAACGGCAAGGTCGCGCCGCTGATGTCGGAGCTGCAGAACGGCGACGAGGTCGATATCCTCACCTCCAAGGTGCAGATCGCGCCGCCCGCGGCGTGGGAATCGATCGTCGTCACCGGCAAGGCGCGCGCCGCGATCCGCCGCGCCACTCGCATCGCGGTGCGCGCGCAATACGCCGGCCTCGGCCGCCGTCTCGTCGAGCGGCTCTGCCAGCGCGCAAAGCGCGAGTATTCCGACGAGCGTCTGATCGGCGCGCTGCCGCGGCTCGCGCGCGCCTCCATCGACGACGTGTTTTCCGCGGTCGGCCGGCAGGAGATGAAAGCGTCCGACGTCGTGCGCGCGATGTACCCCGATTACAAGGAGGAGCGCGCCGCGGCGCCGGCCCCGCCCAAGTCCGAGGGCGGCTGGTTCGGGCTGCGCCGCGCCAAGAACGTCGTGTTCCGCGTCCCCAGCGCGCCGAAGGACGGCATCTCCGGCGGGTCGATCCCGATCCGCGGCATCAACAGCGACCTGCCGGTGCGTTTCGCGCCCGGCGGCGCCGTGCCGGGCGACCGCATCGTCGGCATCATGACGCCGGGAGAGGCGATCACGATCTATCCGATCCAGTCGCCGGCGCTGGCCGAGTTCGAGGACAAGCCTGAGCGCTGGCTCGACGTGCGCTGGGACATCAGCGACAAGGCGCGCCGCTTCCCGGCGCGGCTGCTGGTCCAGTCGGTCAACGAGCCGGGCTCGCTCGCGCAGATCACGCAGGTGATCGCCGAGCACGACGGCAACATCGACAATATCCGCATGACGCGGAAGGCGCCGGACTTCACCTCGATCACGATCGATCTCGAGGTCTACGACCTTAAGCACCTGACCTCGATCATTGCGCAGCTGCGCGCCAAGCATGTCGTGGCGGCAGCCGAGCGCGTGACCGCATAACCCACGGAACCGCTCCTTGGCCATCCCAACGCTCAGACTCGGCGTGAACGTCGATCACGTTGCGACGCTGCGCAATGCGCGCGGCGGACGCCATCCCGATCCCCTCCATGCCGCGGAGGCGGCCGTCGCCGCCGGTGCGGACGGCATCACGGCGCACCTTCGCGAGGACCGGCGGCATATCAACGACGACGACATCGCCCGGCTCAAGGCGCGGATCGTCAAGCCGCTCAACCTTGAAATGGCGGCGACTCCGGAGATGGTCGAGATCGCGCTGAAGACGAAGCCGCATGCGGCGTGCCTCGTTCCCGAGCGCCGCGAGGAACGCACCACCGAGGGTGGGCTCGACGTCGCCGGCCAGCGCGAGCAGATCGGCGTCGTCGTCGCCAGGCTCAAGCCGGCGGGCATCCGGGTATCGCTGTTCATCGCTCCCGATCCGGAGCAGATCGAGGCGGCCGCGCAGATCGGCGCGCCGGTGATCGAAATCCATACCGGCACCTGGTGCGACGCCGCCCATGCGCGCGACAGCGCGCTCGCCGCGCGCGAGTTCGAGCGTATCGTGCGCGGCGCGCGTCAGGCGAGGGCGCTCGGGCTGGAGGTGCATGCCGGTCACGGCCTCAATTACGTGACGGCGGAGGCGATCGCGGCCCTGCCGGAGATCGTCGAGCTCAACATCGGCCACTTCATGATCGGCGACGCGGTGTTCTCCGGGCTTGAGGCCGTGGTGAAGAAGATGCGTACCGCGATGGACCGCGGCCGCATGGCGGTCAGGGAAGGGCGATGATTATCGGAATCGGGTCGGACCTGATCGACATCCGGCGCGTGGAGAAAGTCATCGAACGGCACGGCGAGCGTTTCATCTCCCGGATTTTCACCGACGTCGAACGGGCCAAGGCCGAGCGCCGGGCGCGTACTGTCGACACCTATGCGAAGCGTTTCGCGGCCAAGGAAGCCTGCTCCAAGGCGCTCGGCACCGGGATTCGCCAGGGCGTCTGGTGGAAGGACATGGGCGTGGTCAACCTGCCCGGCGGCCGCCCCACCATGCGCCTGACCGGCGGGGCGCTGAAACGGCTCGAGGCCCTCACGCCGGCGGGGCACGAGGCGCGCATCGACCTCTCGATTACCGACGAATACCCGATGGCGCAGGCGTTCGTGGTCATTTCGGCGATCCCGAAGCCGGCCGCCTGATCCGCGCCATCAAACCGTCACCTTTGATTGCGCCTTGGCGACGGAGCCGGTACAACCTCCTGCGGGTGCGCCAGGATGCCGCGCCGAACTCGGGCGCTTGTGTTAACTACATGAAATCACTTCGCCTTTCGAAGGTCCTCACGTCCGCTCCGGCGACTCCCGGCGGCGCGTGGCGGCGTCGGGTCCGCTGAGGCGCGAAACGGGAACAGCATGAGCGTGTCGAGCGAGCAGAAACGTAAAGAGGGCGGGATCGCGGAAACGGTCCGCGTCGTCGTTCACGCGCTGATCATCGCGCTGGTGATCCGCACCTTCCTGTTCCAGCCGTTCAATATTCCGTCGGGCTCGATGCAGGCCACCCTGCTGATCGGCGATTTCCTGTTCGTTTCCAAATACAGCTACGGCTACAGCCACTATTCGCTGCCGGGTTCGCTCAACCTGTTCTCGGGGCGCATTCCCGGCGGCCTTTATCCGGATCGCGGCGACGTGGTGGTGTTCCGCCTGCCGCGCGAGGATTCGACGGACTACATCAAGCGCGTGATCGGGCTGCCCGGCGACAAGATCCTGGTCTCCAACGGCGAGGTCTTCATCAACGGCGCCGCCGTCAAGCGCGAGCGCGCCGCCGACTGGTACGACGAGGACCACGGCGCCACGGTCAAGCGCTGGCGCGAGACGCTGCCGAACGGCGTGACCTACAACACGCTCGACCTGACCGACCGCGGCCAGCTCGACAACTGGCCGCCGGACGGCAGGCCCTACACGGTGCCGGCCGGCGAGTACTTCATGATGGGCGACAACCGCGACAACTCCACCGACAGCCGCGTGCCGCCGGAACTCGGCGGGGTCGGCCCGGTGCCGTTCGAGAACATCGTCGGCAAGGCTCAGATCATCTTCTTCTCCGTTGCCGAAGGCGAATCCGCCTGGCAGTTCTGGCGTTGGCCCTGGTCGGTGCGGTGGAGCCGGTTGCTGACGCTGGTGCGATGAGCCGCAAGACGACCGATAAGAGCGGGCTGCTGGAACGGATCGACTATCGCTTTGCCGATGAGACGCTGCTCGACCGCGCGCTCACTCATATCTCGGCGCTCTCGGGCAAGAGCCGCGCCGGCAGCTACCAGCGGCTCGAATTCCTCGGCGACCGCGTGCTCGGTCTCGCCGTCTCCGAGATGCTGCTGCGCAATTATCCGAAGGCCGACGAGGGAGAGCTTTCCAAGCGTCTCGCCGATCTCGTGCGGCGCGAAACCTGCGCCGAGGTCGCGCGGGCGATGGACCTCGGCTCGGTCATCCGGCTCGGCAGCTCCGAATCCAATGCCGGCGGCCGCCGCCGCACCGCCATCCTCGCCGATGTCTGCGAGTCGCTGATCGGCGCGGTCTTCCTCGACGGCGGCTACGCCGCCGCGGTGAAACTCGTCGAGAAGTTCTGGGGCGAGCGCATGCGCGCCCTTGCGCGCCCGCCGCGCGACGCCAAGACCGCGCTGCAGGAATGGGCGCAGGGCCGCGGCCTGCCGACGCCCTCCTACAAGGAGGTCGAGCGCAAGGGGCCGCACCACAATCCCGAATTCCGCGTCGCCGTGATCCTGCCCGAGCGCGCGCCCGCCGAGGGGCAGGGGCGCTCCAAGCGCGCCGCCGAGCAGGCCGCGGCGGCCGCGATGCTCGAGCGCGAGGGAGTGGAATTTGCTCGCGACCACTAACGAGACCGCGCGCGAAGGCGAGGGGGAAACCCGCGCCGGCTTCGCCGCGCTCATCGGCGCGCCCAATGTCGGCAAGTCCACGCTGGTCAACGCGCTGGTCGGCGCCAAGGTGACGATCGTCACGCCCAAGGTGCAGACCACCCGCACGCTGGTGCGCGGCATCGTGACGGACGGCCGCTCGCAGGTCGTCCTCGTCGATACGCCGGGCATTTTTCCGCCGCGTCGCCGGCTCGACCGGGCGATGGTGACGACCGCCTGGGCCGGCGCGCACGACGCCGATCTCGTCTGCGTGCTGGTCGATGCCAAGCGCGGCTTCGACGCGGAGACGGAAGCGCTGACGGAAAAACTGCCGGAAGTCGCAAAGCCCAAGATACTGGTGCTGAACAAGATCGACACGGTCGAGAAGCCGAAGCTGTTGACGCTCGCGGTCGAGATCAACGCGCGGCACAAGTTCGACGCCACGTTCATGGTGTCCGCGCTCAACGGCGACGGCATCGCGGATCTCAAGCGCTATCTGGCCGAGCATGTTCCCGCCGGCCCGTGGCTCTATCCGGAGGACGAGATCGCCGACGCGCCGGCGCAGAGCCTTTCGACCGAGATCACGCGCGAGAAGCTGTTCCTCAAGCTGCACCAGGAATTGCCCTACCAGTTGACGGTCGAGGTCGAGGACTGGAAGGAGGTGCGCGGCGGGGCGCTGCGCATCGAGCAGACGATCTACGTCGAGCGCGAAAGCCAGCGGAAGATCGTGCTGGGCGAGGGCGGTTCGATGATCAAGAGCATCGGCGCCGCCGCCCGCAAGGAGCTTTCCGAACTGCTGGAGCGGCCGGTCCACCTGTTCCTGTTCGTCAAGGTGCGCGAGGGCTGGGGCGACGATCCCGAGCGCTATCGCGAGATGGGGCTCGAGTTCCCCAGGGAATAGTGCCGCAGGGTGATATGCTGCCGACTCGCGGAAAGCCGCAGGTCGGCGGGCAGAATGGTCTGCAAGTGGAATGACCTGAAGGTGGAATGGTCTGACGGTGGAATGGTCTGACGATGGCATCGTGCTTGGAACCCGGCGCCATGGCGAATCCAGCGCCATCGTCGAGGTGATGACGCGCGCCCACGGCCGCCATCTCGGGCTCGTGCGCGGCGGATCGGGTTCGCGGATGCGTCCGCTGCTCCAGCCGGGCAACACGCTGCGCGTCGTGTGGCGCGCGCGGCTCGACGAGCATCTCGGCAATTTCACGGTCGATGCGATCGATCTGCGTGCGGGCGGCATGATGGGCGCGGCGCACGCGATCTATGCGCTGGCGCACCTCGCCGCGCTGGTGCGGCTGCTGCCGGAGCGCGATCCCCACGAGGGGGTGTTCGAGGCCCTCGACGCTACGCTCGACCGTCTCGATCCGCCGGCGGTCGCCGCCGCCATGATCGTGCGGTTCGAGCTCGACATGCTCTCGGAACTCGGCTTCGGCCTCGATCTCGGCTCCTGCGCGGCGACCGGCGCGGTCGAGAACCTGGTCTATGTCTCGCCGAAATCCGGACGCGCGGTGTCGCGCGAGGCGGGCGCGGCCTGGCACGACCGGCTGCTGCAACTGCCCGCGTTCCTGAGCGGGCGCGTCCTCGCGCCGCCGACGCCGCAGGAACTGGCCGACGGGTTCGCGTTGACCGGGCATTTCCTCGCGCGCCATGCGCTGGAGCCGCGCGGCCTGACGCTGGCGGACGCGCGCGCGCAGTTCATCGCGGCGGTGCTGCGCGCGCCGGCGGCAGCCTGACGCGAACAAAAAAGGCCGGCACGAGGCCGGCCTTCTTCACCGATGTCCGGCGATCAGTAGCAGCGGCGGCGCACGAAGCAGCCGCGCGGACCGCAGACGCGGCTGGTGCGGCAGACGGGACCGCGGCGATAGGCCCGGCGGTTCGGGTGCCAGCGGCCATAGCGGTCGTACCAGACCTGGACCACGCTGCCGGCCTCGCCGGCGGCATGCGCGATCGGTCCGCCGCTGACGGGAGCCGCCGAGGCGATCGATCCGCCGAACAGGCCGACCGCCACGGCGACGCATGCGCCAAGAACGATTTTCTTCATCATGATCTTCCTCCGGTTGTCCTGTGCCGCGATTTTACGCGGGCCAAAACGAGTCGTCGCCGCTTTTGAAGATGACGGTAAAATTGCGAACATCTCATGGCTAAGCCATTCATCGCAGGTTCATATTCGGCCTACGGCGGCTCCGGGCCCGTGGCCCCTCGGCAGCCCGGAAACCTCGCGGTCCGCGTCGGCGCGGGCGTGTTGTTCGGGTGCCCTTCGCGGGGTATCGAACGGGCATGGGCAAACAACTGATTCCCCCGCCGAAAGGCGAGCAGCACGACATCCCGCTGCGCGAGGCGCTCGAGGAGCGCTATCTCGCATACGCGCTTTCCACCATCATGAACCGCGCCCTGCCGGACGCGCGCGACGGGCTGAAGCCGGTCCATCGCCGGATTCTCTACGGCATGCGCGTGCTGCGGCTCGATCCGGGCGCGGCGTTCAAGAAGTCCGCCAAGATCGTCGGCGACGTGATGGGCAACTTCCATCCGCACGGCGACCAGGCGATCTACGACGCCCTGGTGCGTCTCGCGCAGGATTTCGCCCAGCGCTATCCGCTGATCGACGGGCAGGGCAACTTCGGCAACATCGACGGCGATAACCCGGCCGCCATGCGCTACACGGAATCGCGCATGACCGAGGTGGCGCGGCTGCTGCTCGACGGGCTCAACGAGGACGCCGTCGATTTCCGCCCGACCTACGACGGCAGCGACAGCGAGCCGGTCGTGCTGCCGGGGGCGTTCCCCAACCTGCTGGCCAACGGTTCGCAAGGCATCGCGGTCGGCATGGCGACGGCGATCCCGCCGCACAATGCGGCCGAGCTTTGCGACGCCGCGCTGTTCCTGATCGACAATCCGAACGCGCGCAGCAAGACGCTGCTGAAATACGTGCCCGGCCCGGATTTCCCGACCGGCGGCGTGATCGTCGATTCCCGCGACGCCATCGCGGAAGCCTATACGACCGGCCGCGGGAGCTTCCGCGTGCGCGCGCGGTGGTCGACGGAGGACACCGGGCGCGGCACGTACCAGATCGTCATCACGGAAATCCCGTGGCTGGTCCAGAAGTCCAAGCTGATCGAGCGCCTCGCGGAACTCATAAACGAGAAGAAGCTGCCGCTCGTCGCCGACGTGCGCGACGAATCCGCCGAGGACGTGCGGATCGTCATCGAACCCCGCTCGCGCACGGTCGATGCCGGCCTGCTGATGGAATCGCTGTTCAAGCTCACCGAGCTCGAAAGCCGCATTCCGCTCAACATGAACGTGCTGGTGAAGGGCCGCATCCCGAAGGTGCTCGGGCTCGGCGAAGCGCTGCGCGAGTGGCTCGACCATCGCCGCGACGTGCTGATCCGGCGCTCGAACTTCCGGCTCAAGGAAATCGATCACCGGTTGGAGGTGCTCGGCGGCTATCTCGTCGCGTACCTGAACCTCGACAAGGTCATCAAGATCATCCGCACCGAGGACGAGCCCAAGCCGGTCCTCATCAAGACCTTCAAGCTGACCGATCTGCAGGCCGATTCCATCCTCAACATGCGGCTGCGCAACCTGCGCAAGCTGGAGGAGATGGAGATCCGCGGCGAGGACAAGCAACTGCGCGCCGAGCGGAAGGGGCTGCAGGAGCTGCTGAAGTCAGAGCCGGCGCAATGGAAGAAGATCGCCGACGAGATCAAGGCGGTGCGCACCGCCTTCGGCCCGAAGACGGAGCTCGGCCGTCGCCGCACCACGTTCGCCGAGGCGCCGGCGCACGACGAGGCGGCGATCGAGGAGGCGATGGCGGTCAAGGAGCCGATCACCGTCGTCGTGTCGCAGCGCGGCTGGATCCGCGCGCTGCGCGGCCATGTCGGCGATCTGTCCGGCGTTGCCTTCAAGGCGGACGACGCGCTGAGGTTTTCGTTCCATGCGGAAACGACGTCGAAGATCCTGGTGTTTGCCACCAACGGCCGGTTCTACACGCTCGATGCCGGCAAGCTGCCGGGCGGGCGCGGCCACGGCGAGCCGATCCGGCTGTTCATCGATCTCGAGCAGGACGGCGATCTCGTCGCGGTGATGCCGTATGTCGGAGGGCGGAAGTTCCTGGTCGCGAGCCATGCCGGCAACGGCTTCGTCGTCGCGGAGGATGAGACGGTGGCGAATACCCGCAAGGGCAAGCAGGTCCTCAACCTCAAGGCGCCCGACCGCGCGGCGGTATTGACGGCGGCCGATGGCGATCATTTCGCGACTATCGGCGATAACCGAAAGATGATCGTCTTCCCACGCGAGCAGGTACCGGAGATGGCGCGGGGCCGCGGCGTCCGCCTGCAGCGTTTCAAGGACGGCGGATTGTCGGATGCGCGCGCGTTCACCGCCAAGGACGGCCTGACCTGGAGCGATGCCGCGGGCCGCAACTTCACGCTGTCGTTCAAGGAGTTGGCCGACTGGCGCAGCGAGCGGGCGGCAGCCGGCAGGCTTGCCCCGAAGGGATTCCCACGCACCAACAAGTTCTCCTGATCGGCGGCTTCTCCCGGCCGAAAGTGGGCAGGGAGTTTTGGCCCTTGCCCCTGTTCTTGTCGATGCGAGAGTGGCAAAATCCCGCCTGACACTTCGGTGCCGAAACAGTCCAGAGGGGAGAGTGCGCCTATGCTTTCACGTCGACAATTATTGCGTTCCGCTGCCGTTGCCTCGGTCGCGATGCCCTATATCGCCAGCGGAGCTTTCGCGGACGATGCGTGGCCGGCGCGCGAAATTCACGCGGTCTGCGGCTTCCCGCCGGGATCGGGCGCCGACATCTTCGTTCGGTTCTATGCCAAGAAGCTGCAGGACGCGCTCGGCAAGACGGTGATCGTCGAGAACAAGACGGGCGCGTTCGGCAATATCGCGACCGAATATCTCGCGCGGTCGAAGCCGGATGGCTACACCATCGGCATCATGCCGGGCTCCTCGTTCCTCGCGGCAGCTTCCTCGCTGTTCAACAAGCTGCCGTTCGACCCGATCAACGATTTCGAGCACATCGCGCTGCTCTCGGAACTGCCGTTCCTGCTGTGCGTCGCCGGCGACGGTCCGTTCAAGACGCTGCCGGAGCTGACGGCGTTCCTCAAGGAGAAGGGCGATCAGGGCTCGTACGGCTCGCTCGCGAATACCGGCATCGTGTCGAGCGAGCTCTACAAGGCGCAGTTCGGCCTCAAGACCGTCGAGGTGAAGTACAAGGAGGCCGGATCCTGCCTGAACGATCTCTATGGCAGCAACATCGCGTTCGCCCATATCGATCCGGCATTCGCGGCGGCGCATGTGAAGTCCGGCAAGCTGCGCGCGCTGGCGACATCGGCGGCGAACCGGCTCGAGGCGCTCAAGGACATTCCGAGCGCCAAGGACGTCGGTATCGAGAACTGCAACATCATCGCCTGGTGGTCCGTTCACGGCCCGAAGGGCCTGCCGAAGCCGATCGTCGAGCGGCTGACGAAGGTGTTCGCCGAGATCGCCGTCGCGCCGGACACCAAGAAGTTCCTCGCCGACTCCGGCAGCGATCCGTTCCCCGGCGGCCCGGACAAGCTCAAGGAACTCCTCATCGCCGATACCAAGGCATGGGCCGGCTACGTGAAGCTGGCGAAGATCGACAAGATTTCCTGAGCGGGAGCGCCGTTTTCAAAAGCAGAACGCCGGCGGGTTTCCGCCGGCGTTTTCATTTCATGCATGGCCTGCGATCGGGCCGATCAGCGCGAAATTCGCCACGCGCTCTTCAAGGCCGGCAACGGCCCCAGCGGATAGCGGCGGTAAATTCCGTAATGCATGAACAGGCGTTGCAGAAAGGCCATCGTCCTTCTCACCCTAACCAACTTCATCTGCTCCCCAACGCACCGGGGCAATGCCGGTTCCGTGTTTCCCTGCACAAATCGCGAAGCCCACGGTCGCAGATTCGAATCAGGCAAGGAACGTCGGCGCGCGCATGGCACGCTCGCGCTGCCGGTATTTCATCATCGCCATCGCGGCGCGACGCCGCTTGCGGCGGGCCGGTCACGCGGGCCGCGGAGGGCTCGCGAAGTCGAAGCGCTCCCGGCAGGCGCGGCAGCGTTCCGCCCTGTGGAGCGTTCGCGAAATCGCCGCGCATCCGGAGCGGCTTCGGGCAAGGCAGATACCGGCCACCGCCGGCCTCGATTGGCGGCGGCCGGTCGTGAGCGAGACGCGGCAGACAGGAAGCTCGCAGCCCGGCTCTGATCGCATGAAAGGCGGGGAGGTCAGTCACGGGGGGCTCGTTCACGCCACGGTCATATTGGCAAAACGTGGCCGTTCGCGTGCCTGGCGAGCGGTAGCCTTGGCCGGCGTAGCCTGAGGACGCGTAAGTGGCGCGCTGAACGCCTCCGCCAAACCAAGGGCCCGCCACGCCAGGGCATCCACCACGACGCGAGGGCATTCCAACGCGCGCCAAAGTACGCCGAAGGCGCGCGTATCCCTCTTGCAATTGCGACTTATTCGCATTTAAGCTTCGAGAAAACGGGAATCCGGTTTCATGGACCAGCTTTCGGGTCAAAACGGCGGCGTTGGCGCCCTTCAGCCAGTCCCCGAGCCGGGGTGGCGGCGGGCCCGTTCCAACTCCTCGCTGTCCGAGGTGTTCGGCTCCATCGCGGTGCGCCCGGGCGGCTCGTTCTGGAAGCGGATGCTCGCTTTCCTCGGTCCCGGCTATCTGGTGGCCGTCGGCTACATGGATCCCGGCAATTGGGCGACCTCGCTCGCCGGCGGCTCCCGCTTCGGCTACGCGCTGCTGACCATCGCGCTTCTCTCCAACATCATGGCGATCGTGCTGCAGGCGCTGTGCGCGCGGCTCGGCGTCGCCACCGGCCGCGATCTGGCGCAAGCCTGCCGCGATGCGTTCCCGCGCGCGATTTCCTTTCCGCTGTGGATGCTGGCGGAAATCGCCATCTGCGCGACGGACCTTGCGGAGGTGATCGGCACCGCGATCGGCCTCAACCTCGTGTTCGGCATCCCGCTCGAGATCGGCGTGCTGCTCACCGCGCTCGACGTGTTCCTGATCCTGTGGATGCAGAGCCTCGGTTTCCGCTGGATCGAGGCCTTCGTCGTCACGCTGCTCGGCGTCATCGCCGCCTGCTTCGCCGTGCAGATCGCGATGGCGCGGCCGGACTGGCATGCGGTGATCGTCGGCTTCGCGCCGACCATCGACGTCGTGCGCAATCCCGACATGCTCTATCTCTCGCTCGGCATCCTCGGCGCGACGGTGATGCCGCACAACCTCTATCTGCATTCCGGCGTGGTGCAGACGCGCCGCTTCGGCGAAAGCCTCGGCGAGCGGCGCGAGGCGATCACGCTGGCGACGCTCGATTCCACCATCGCGCTGTGCTTCGCGCTCGTCATCAACGCCTCGATCCTCATCCTCGCCGCGGCGACGTTCCACCGGGCGGGGCAGACCGACGTCGCCGAGCTCGATCAGGCCCATTCGTTTCTCTCGCCGCTGCTCGGCTCAGCCATCGCGCCGACGCTGTTCGGCATCGCGCTGTTGTGCTGCGGCCTCAATTCGACGGTGACGGCAACGCTCTCCGGCCAGATCGTGATGGAGGGATTCCTCGACATCCATCTGCCGTCGTGGCTGCGCCGGCTCATCACGCGCGGCATCGCCATCGTGCCGGCGGCGGTGGTGACGATCTGGTACGGGGAGAGCGGCTCGGCGCGGCTCCTTATCCTCAGCCAGGTGGTGCTGAGCCTGCAACTGCCGTTCGCCATCGTGCCGCTCGTCATGTTCACGTCGGACCGGCGGAAGATGGGCGAGCTCGTCGCGCCGCGCTGGGTGAGCGTGATCGCCGCCGTGATCGCGGTGGTGATCATCGCGCTGAACGTGAAGCTATTCGTGGATTTCGCGCGGGCATGACGTAATCCGGCGCAGCTAACTTTGCTGATCCGACCTGCGGTCGTGCAGGCGGAAGTCCGTATGTCGCGGGTCGGGCTTTTCTAAAGCGATGATTGTCGCACTGAACGTGAAATTGTCGCTCGCTTCTCGGTGGGTGACGAATTGAATGGACCGGTGCAAATAAATCAAAATCCTTTCGGAAGACCAGCTTGCCGAAGGATCGCGTTGGCTGTGTGGCGACTTGGGATTCCGATCGGAACGGCGAAATTCCTGTTCGTGATCGGACTATGCCAGATTTCGTGGCTGCCTTTGCCTTGTCGAATAAGCGCGCAGCCCGCCTTTTGAAGCATTTCGCGTAGCGCTCGATCGAACTGCGGAGCCATTCAAGCTATCGCAGGCTCGGCTTCCCGCAACGCGGTGAGTTGCAGATAGAGCGAGGCCGGATCAACGTCGGGATAGTTGTCGGGCAGCAGATCGAGTGCCATTGCGGTGATTTTCGCCAGCAACTCGTCAAGGGTTGCTGCATCGGCGGCCGCCGGAATGTCGTCGCAATGGCCGCTCCAGACCGACGCTTCGTCGTCCCATGCCGCTGAAATCGTGAAGATGACAGGCTTTGACATTGCTATCTCTCCACCCGTTCCCAGCCTGACGCGGCGAGACGTTCCTGCGGCAGGAAGCGGGCCTTGTAGTCCATCTTGCGCGAGCCCTCGACCCAGTAGCCGAGATAGACGTAGGGCAGGCCCATGCGCTTCGCGCGCGCGATGTGATCGAGGATCATGAAGGTGCCGAGCGAGCGCGACGCCTCCGCCGGCTCGAAGAACGAATAGACCATCGACAGCCCGTCGCCGAGCACGTCGGTGAGCGCGGCCGCGAGCAGATCCTCGCCACGGCCGGTGATGCCGCTATCGGGGCCGCGCATGCGATATTCGAAGACGCGGCTCGCGACGTGGCTGTCCTCGACCATCATGGCGTAGTCGAGCACGGTCATGTCGACCATGCCGCCGTCGTGATGGCGTGCATCGAGGTAGGCGCGGAACGCGGAGTACTGCTCCGGCGTCGGCTGGGCCGGGCGCATCTGGCCGATCACGTCGGCGTTGCGCTCGAGCACGCGGCGCATGTTGCGGCTCGGGCGGAACTCATCGACCAGCACGCGCACGGAGACGCAGGCGCGGCAGCCGTCGCAGGCCGGGCGGTAGGCGATGGACTGGCTGCGGCGGAAACCGCCGTGGGTGAGCAATTCGTTGAGCTCGCTCGCGCGCTCCCCGACAAGATGGGTGAACACCTTGCGCTCCTCCTTGCCCGGCAGGTAAGGGCAGGGCGAGGGCGCCGTGAGGTAGAACTGCGGCGTATTGCGCGAGTGCTGCGTCAACTCGGGTTCCCGTTGGGGCTCCGGGGGCGCCGGAGCGCGGATCGGTAGATAGAATCCCTCGCCGGGCCGCTCCCGTCAAAGGTCTTTTTGGGACCGGCGGCCGCTTCCGGCCTAGCGGCGCCTTCCGTAGCGCGCGGCGCGGGACGGGCTGTTGATGACCACCGTGCCGAGCAGCATGTCATGGAGCAGGCGCCGCCGCCCGTTGAACAGGCCGACCAGCAGCACGAACGGCGTGAGCATCGATACGCTGATCCAGTAGACGATGGCGTGCACCGCGCCGAGCACGAAGTAGCAGGGCGTGCCGTACCAGGTCCGCATCTCGATGCCCATCGCGCGCATGCCGACGGTGGCGGAAGCCGCGCCGCCGAGCGTGAAACCGTAATAAAGAACCGCCCAGACGACGGCCGCGCCGTGCAGCGGCCAGAACAGCAGCCAGCCGAGGCCGAACGTCAGGAACCCCGAAACGAAGATGAACAGCGAAACGGCGATGACCGGGACCGCGAGGACGACGACGTCGATCAGGAAGGCCACCACGCGGGCGGTCAGCACGCCTTCGAACAGTTCCGGATTCGCGACCGGATCGTAGGCGTGCCGATATTCGCCGTAGGAGGCGCTGGCGCGGCCGGGATCGACGCTCATGGCAGGGGCTCCGCTTGGCTATGGCCGGGGCATTGCATTGCCCACGGGAGATGGTAGCAGATTCCCCGCCCGCAAGGGGCAGCGGCCCGCCTGCGCGGGCGCAGGGACCAGAAACAGGAGCGCTTCGCGTGGATAAGAAGGCAGAGCTTTACAACAACCCCGGCGCACGATTCGTCGGCACCGGCAACCTGACGGACGTGCTGGCGCAGTACGATAAGCTCAATGCCGCCGACAAGCCGAGCCACTTCATTATCTACGGCGACAAGAGTTACACTGGCGCGGAAATCGACCAACTCCGGAACCGGAAAGCGTAGCCGCGGCTACGGCCGGCAAGCGACCCGCCATGGCCGTGATCGGATTGAAGGACATCGAGGCGGCGCGGCGGACGCTCGCGGGGCAGGTCGTGCGCACGCCCATGCTGGCGGCGCCGAAGCTCTCCGAGCTGACCGGCGCGCAGGTTTTCGTCAAGTACGAGAACCTGCAGGTCACGAACTCGTTCAAGGACCGCGGCGCCTACGTCAAGCTCGCCTCGCTGAGCGAGGCGGAGCGCGCCCGTGGCGTCGTCGCGATGTCGGCCGGCAATCATGCGCAGGCGGTGGCCTATCACGCCCGGCGGCTCCGCATCGCGGCGACCATCGTGATGCCGGTGACGACGCCGTTCGTGAAGGTCGAGGCGACCCGCGCCTACGGCGCGAAGGTGGTGCTGGACGGCGAGACCGTGGCGGAAGCGCAGGCCCGCGCCGAGGCCGAGGCGCGGGAACGCGCGCTGGTCTTCGTCCATCCCTACGACGATCCGAAGATCATCGCCGGGCAGGGCACCATCGCTCTCGAAATGCTGGAGGACGTGCCGGACCTCGACGTCATCGTCATTCCCATCGGCGGCGGCGGGCTGATCGCGGGCAACGCCATTGCGGCGCGCGCGCTGCGGCCGCAAATCGAGATCGTCGGCGTCGAGGCCGCGCTCTATCCTTCGATGTACAATGCGCTGCATGGCGAGCGCCGCCAGATCGGCGGCCCCACGCTGGCGGAAGGCATCGCGGTGAAGAACGTCGGCGCGCTGACCCTGCCGATCGTGCGCGAGCACGTCGCGGACGTGATGCTGGTCGATGAGGCGCATCTCGAGCGCGCCGTGAACGCCTATCTGACCTTGCAGAAGACCATGGCCGAAGGCGCTGGCGCGGCCGGCCTTGCCGCCCTGCTGGCGCAGCCGGAGCGCTTCAAGGGGCGCAGGATCGGGCTGGTCCTGTGCGGCGGCAACATCGACCCGCGCATTCTCGCCTCGATCATGGTGCGCGAGCTCGACCGCGCCGACCGGATCGTCTCGTTCCGGGTGACGATCGCCGATCGTCCGGGCGCGCTCGGCCCGATCGCCACTTTGCTGGGGCAACTCGGCGCCAATATCCTGGAGATCGACCATCGCCGGCTGTTTCTCGACGTGCCGGCCAAGGGCGCGCGCCTCGACGTCACGGTGGAAACCCGCGACCGCGCGCACGCGGACGAGATCGCCGCTGCGCTCGCCGCGCATGGCTACCAGCCGCAGCGCATCGAGACCGCATCCGCCATGGATTAGGGAACGCCGCGCCCGCTTAGAATCTGCTAGTGTTGCGAGAGAGGGGCCGGGTCCGGGTACGTTTTCATGCGCGAGAAAGAGCTGCGCATCGCGCTCGTCTGTTTCGGCGGGATTTCGCTTGCCGTCTACATGCACGGGATCACCAAGGAGATCCTCAAGCTGGTCCGCGCCTCCGCGGCGCTGCACGGCATCTCCGACCGTCAGAAGCGGCTCAAGGCGAGCTTTTTCGACAGCTTCGATCCCGGCGACCCCGAATACGACACCGAGGCGGTCTATTTCGAGCTGCTGCGGGAGATCGGCCGCAAGATCGAGCTGCGGGTCATCGTCGACATCATCGCCGGCGCCTCCGCCGGCGGCATCAACGGCACGATGCTGGCGCGCGCGCTCAGCCACGATCTGCCGATGAATTCGCTGCGCGACCTGTGGCTCGAGAACGGCGACACCTCGGTACTGCTCGACCAGGAAGCCAAGGCGACCGCGTGGAGCAAGTTCTTCCTCATTCCGTTCATCTGGGCGGTGCGTCTCTACGGCGCGCTGCCCTCCGGCGACAGCGAGTTCAACAGCAAGCTGTCGCAGTTCCTGCGCTCGCGCTGGTTCAAGCCGCCGCTGTCGGGCGAGACCATGGACGAATTGATGTACGACGCCGCTGCCTCGATGGGGGAGCCGCGCACGCCGCAGCAGTCGCTGATCCCGACCGGCCAGTCGCTCGATCTGTTCGTGACGCTCACCGATTATCACGGCTATTACGAGCCGGTGCAGATCCACGATCCGCCGGTGATCCACGAAGTCGAGCATCACCATATGCTTCACTTCAGTTATCGCCGCGCCAGCAGCGGCGAGGTCGCGAGCGACTTCGGCGTCGGCAATATTCCGGCGCTGGCCTTCGCGGCGCGCGCGACATCGTCCTTTCCCGGCGCGTTCCCGCCGGCCCGCATCGTCGAGATGGACAAGATCGCCGCCAAGCGCGGGCATCCCTGGCCGGATCGCGCGCGCTTCATCGCCGAGAATTTCGACAATTACCGGATGGCCAAGGTCGATCCGACGACGGCATCGTTCATCGATGGCTCCGTGCTCAACAACCGGCCGTTCCGCGAGGCGATCCTGGCGATCCAGGGCCGCGCCGCCTTCCGGCAGGTCGACCGCCGCCTGGTCTATATCGATCCCGACCCGATGCCGCTCGCCTCGCTCATCAAGAGCGACATGCCGGGATTCTTCTCCACCCTGCGCGGCGCGATGTCCGACATTCCGCGCACCCAGCCGGTGAGCGACGAACTCGGCTGGGTGGCCGAGTTCAACGGGCAGGTCACGCGCCTGCGCTCGATCGTCACCAGCGCGCGGCCGCATGTCAGCGATCTGGTGACCGCAACCATCACGACGCCGCTCGAGCGCACGTTCGCCGAGGAGGATGTCGCCCGCTGGCGCGAGCAGGTCAACGACCAGGTGGTGCGCGACGCCGGGTTCGCCTACGAGGGCTATACGCGGCTCAAGCTTGCTTCCGCGCGCGACTACGTGACCGCGCTGATCGTTCAGCTACGCGACGTGACGGCGAAATCTCCGCTCGGCAAGTTCATCGCCGCGGCGGTGGAGGCATGGGCGCGGCGCGGCGAGATCGATTACCGGACCGCCGACCGTGACGCACTGACGCGCTCGGAGCGCGGCGGGCCGCTGCCGCGGTGGGTCGAATTCCTGCTCGCCTTCGACGTGCAGTATCGCGTGCGCCGGCTGCATTTCCTCATCGAGGGTCAGAACCGCCTCTACCAGATGCTCGGCGGCGAGAAGTACAAGACGCTGTCACCTCAGGCGATCGACCGCCTCAAGCGCAGCTTCTATACCAAGCTCGACGAGATCCGGGAGCGCCAGCGCAATCCGTCCGTCAGCCAGGAGACTTCGGATCTCGCGCGGCGGATTTTCTCCGCGACGCCATCCGAGGACCAGATCAAGCGCTCCGCCGAATACGCGGCCGAGTTCGTGGCCCGCAACGGGCGGGACCTCGACCTGCTGATCGAGCGCCTCGCGCGCGAGGTGCGGCTCGACAACGCGACCCACGATCTCGATGCGCTCGTCGCCCAGCTCGATCCCGCGGAGTGGCCGCCGGAGGCGCGCCGCGAGGTGCTGGTCAACTACCTGGGTTTCCCGTTCTGGGACGTGCTCACATTTCCGCTGATGAACGTGCAGCACGGCGAATTCAACGAAATCCTCATCGACCGCATCAGCCCGACCGATGCCCACGCGCTCAAAGGGTTCGGCGGCTCGCAAAGCCTCAAGGGGGTGGGCTTCGGCCATTTCGCCGCGTTCCTGTCGCGCGGCTATCGCGAGAACGATTATCTGCTCGGGCGGCTGCACGCGCTCGAGCGGCTGATCGACATTGTCTGCGATTCCGCCGGCATCGGATCGCGCGACGTGATCGACATCAAGAATCTGAAGAAGAAGGGCTTCCTGCGCATCATCGCCGCCGAGGACAAGCACCTCAAGCAGAGCCGCCCGCTCATCAAGGAACTGCAGAAGTGCATTTCGGAGATGTAAGGGCGGGATTTCGCGGCGCTTGCCCGGAATGCCTGATTAGCCGCAACCAATAAGATTGAAATTTCACTCGTCATGGCCGGGCTTGTCCCAGCCATCCCCGATCGGGACGCCGCCCGCCTAAGCGGGATCGCCGGGGACAAGCCCGGCGATGACGAGGTGAGGGATTCATAGTCGGTCAACTTGCAAGATATCGCCCGCTTGGCCGGCGATCACGGGCTTCCCTTGCGACGGCGGCCCTCTGCAAACGGCTACGTCCGATCTTGGCTTGGGCTTATCGCGCAGCCTTCAGCTTCTTCGCGATCTCCGGCGCGAAATAGGTGAGCACGCCGTCCGCCCCGGCGCGCTTGAAGGCGATGATGCTTTCCATCATCGCCTTGTCGTGATCGAGCCAGCCGTTCTGCACCGCGGCCATGATCATCGAATATTCGCCCGACACCTGGTAGGCGAAGGTCGGCACGCCGAAGGTTTCCTTCACGCGGCGTACCACGTCGAGATAGGGCAGGCCGGGCTTCACCATCACCATGTCGGCGCCTTCGGCGAGATCGAGCTCGACTTCGCGCAGCGCCTCGTCGGAATTGCCGGGATCCATCTGATAGGTGCGCTTGTCGCCGATCAGCGCGGCGGCGGAGCCGACGGCGTCGCGGAACGGGCCGTAGAAGGCGGATGCATATTTCGCCGCGTAGGCCATGATCTGCACGTCGGTGTAACCGGCGGCATCGAGCCCGGTGCGGATCGCCCCGACGCGGCCGTCCATCATGTCGGACGGCGCGATGATGTCGGCGCCGGCCTCGGCCTCGACCAGCGCCTGCCGCACCAGTACCTCGACGGTCTCGTCGTTGAGGATCCTGCCGTCGCGGATCAGGCCATCGTGGCCGTGATCTGTATAAGGGTCGAGCGCGACATCGCAGAGAAGGCCGATCTGCGGCACCTCCTTCTTGATCGCGCGCAGCGCGCGGCAGACGAGATTGTCGGGGTTGAGCGCTTCGCTGCCGGCGGCGTCGCGCAGCGTCGGGTCGGTGTAAGGGAACAGCGCGATGCAGGGAATGTCGAGCTCAGCGGCCCTGACAGCCTCATGCACGCACGCATCGACCGAAAGCCGCTCGACCCCGGGCATGGAGTCCACCGGCGTCCGCTTGCCGACGCCGTCGGCCACGAAGATCGGCCAGATCAGGTCGTCGGTAGTCACCACATGCTCGCGCACCATGCGGCGCGCCCATTCGTACTGGCGGTTGCGGCGGGGACGGATCGGAAGATCGAGCGCGGCGGCGCGCGCCTCGGCCTCGACCGGCTGGAACCGCACCTTGCTTTCAAGCGGGCGTCCGAACTTGATGGCCATGGTCGTCAGACTTTCGACTGAAGTATGTTTTCGGCGTTGCCGGCGGGTCCCCGGCGCTTCATCATATCGCCTCTGCGCTCACTAATGGACCCCGGGCGCCGGGCCTGCAAGGGGCGGCGCGAACGCGGGCGGGCGGCGAAAAAGCTCCGAACGGCGATGGATTTCGATCTTTCCGACGACCAGCAGGCGTTCCGGGACACCGCGCGGGATTTCGCCCGCGCCGAAATGATGCCGTTCGCCGGCGAATGGGACGAAGGCGCGATCTTTCCGGTCGCGATGCTGCGCAAGGCGGCGGCGCTCGGCTTCGGCGGCATGTACGTCGACGAGGCTCACGGCGGCGCCGGGCTGTCGCGCCTCGACGGCACGATCGTCTTCGAGGAACTGGCACAGGGCTGCACCTCGACCGCCGCCTATATCTCGATCCACAACATGGTGGCCTGGATGGTCGATGCCTACGGCACGCCGGCGCAGCGGACGCGGTTCCTGCCGAAGCTCTGCACCATGGAGCACTTCGCGAGCTATTGCCTGACCGAGCCGGATTCCGGCTCCGATGCCGCCAGCCTGCAAACGCGCGCCGTGCGGGACGGCGACCACTACGTCGTCAACGGGGCGAAGGCGTTCATCTCCGGCGGCGGCGCTGCCGACCTTTATGCCTGCATGGTGCGTACCGGCACAGCCGGCGCGCGGGGCATTTCGTGCCTGCTGATCGAGAAAGGAACGCCGGGCCTCTCGTTCGGCGCCCAGGAGAAGAAACTCGGCTGGAAGTCGCAGCCCACCGCCATGGTGATGTTTTCCGATTGCCGGGTGCCGGCGGAGAACCTGCTCGGCGCCGAGGGTGAGGGATTCCGGATCGCCATGGCCGCGCTCGACGGCGGGCGGCTGAACATCGGCGCCTGCTCGATCGGCGGTGCCCAGTTCTGCCTCGACCGCACGATCGCCTACATGCGCGAGCGCAGACAGTTCGGTCAGCGCCTCGCGGATTTCCAGGCGCTGCAATTCCGCATTGCCGACTATGCCGCCGAGCTCGAGGCGGCCCGCCTGATGGTGCGCCGGGCGGCCGCAGCGGTGGAGAAGCGCACGCCGGGCGCGACCCGGCTTGCCGCCATGGCCAAGCTGACGGCGACCGACGCCGGCTTCAACGTCGTCAACGGCTGCCTGCAACTGCACGGCGGTTACGGCTATCTGCGCGACCATCCGATCGAGCGCGTGCTGCGCGACGTGCGGGTGCATCAGATCCTCGAAGGCTCCAACGAGATCATGCGGGTGATCGTCAGCCGGGATTTGCTGGGGAATTGAGGTTGAGTCCGGGCCCAAATCCCGCCAAGAACGGCTGAACGCAACCGTCCGCAGGGCACATGACCTCCGATCCCGAAATCCTGTTCGAGCGCCGCGGTGCCGCGGGCCTTGTCACGCTCAACCGTCCGCAGGCACTCAACGCCGTCACCCTCGGCATGGTGCGCGCGCTGCGGCGGCAACTGGATGCATGGCGCGACGATCCGGCGGTGACCCGCATCGTCCTCATGGGGGCGGGCGGCAAGGCGTTCTCGGCCGGCGGCGACATCCGCCAGATCTACGATCTCGGCAAGGCCGGAAGGCAGCGCGAGGCGCTCGATTTCTTCCGCGAGGAATATCAGCTCAACACCGTCATCAAGAAATATCCCAAGCCCTACGTCTCGCTCTACGATGGCATCGTGATGGGCGGCGGGATCGGCCTGTCGATCCACGGCTCGCATCGCGTCGCGGGCGACCGGTTCCTCTTCGCGATGCCGGAGGTGAACATCGGCTTCTTTCCCGATATCGGCGGGACCTGGTTCCTGCCGCGCATGCCGGGCGAGCTCGGCACCTATTGCGCCGTCACCGGCGAGCGGCTGCGGGCGGAGGATGCCGTGGCCGCCGGCATTGCGACCCATCGCGTCGCTTCGGAGCGGTTCGCGGAGCTGCTGGAGGGATTGTGCGGCGCCGTGCCGGTCGACGCGCTGCTCGCGGCTTTCGCGAGCCCGCCGGCGATGGGGAGCGTGTCGGGACGGCGTGCGGAGATCGACTGCTGGTTCGCCGGCGATCGCGTCGAGGCCATCCTGCACAATCTGGATACCGCCGGGCAGGGGACGGACGAGGCGGCGTCCCGAGCCGCCTCGCTCGCGGCGACGATCCGCTCGCGCTCGCCGACGAGCCTTCGCATCGCGCTGGAACAGGTGCGGCGCGGCCGGCAGCTCTCCCTTGAAGACTGCATGAAGACGGAATACCGCATCGTTTCGCGCATTCTTTACGGCCACGATTTTTACGAGGGCGTCCGCGCGGTGATCGTGGACAAGGATAATGCGCCGCGCTGGAAGCCGGCGACCCTCGCGGAGGTTGGCGAGTCCGAGATCGCGCGCTACTTTGCGCCGGTCACGGACGAGCTCGATCTGCCATGAACGATACCGCGGCGTCGGAACCGGCCACATCCCATGTGAAGGATCTCGCGCCGGCGGTATCCGAAGAAAAGCTCCGTGGCGAGAACGTCTGGACTTACCGCCTCGTGCTTTTCCTGCGGGCGATGGCGGTGATTTCGATGCTCGCCGGGCTTCGCTACTGGGCGCAGATCTGCGGCTTCGCCTTCGTGCCGGAAGGCGGGTTCGAGGGGCAGCCGGTCGCATGGCAGACGGCGACGGTATTCTTCGCCGTGATCGATCTTGTCGCTTCGGTCGGGCTGTGGCTCGCCGCGCCATGGGGCGCGGTGATATGGCTTACCTCGGCGGTATCGATGATCGTGGTCGAGGCGTTCTTTCCGCTGATCTACGACACGCCGATCGTTTTCATGCTGTTCGAGCCGTTGGCGATCGCCGCCTATCTCACGCTCGC
>Ga0182735_1000742_pt1 | contig 23984 bp, 21 predicted proteins | sample eDN5th30CKraftMG_FD_128524 | JGI IMG/M metagenome (GOLD analysis project Ga0182735, IMG submission 128524) | Enriched Miracle-Growth compost microbial communities from Emeryville, California, USA - eDNA 5th pass 30_C Kraft MG (version 2) (version 2) ...
ACCGAGGCGGCGTACCCCACACCCACGGTGCCAGAGAATGCCCGGCCCCCCGATCCGCCCCCGCCACCAAAAAACTAAACAACGATGCCCGCGGCCTTGGTGCCTTCAACAATGATGGTCGAGTTATCCAGATTCGCCGTGACGCCGGAGCCGGCTCCGCCGCTGCCCCCCGACTGTCCGATGGAGACACTGGCGAAAAGGCCCAGGCTGTCCGCGTTGCCGGCGTTGCCGCCGCCGCCGCCGATGGACTGCGCGACAAACGCATGCGCGTTATCGCCGCTCGTGCCGATCTGAAAGTTTTTCAGGAAACCCGAGACCGTGCCTCCGGCTCCGCCCTTGCCGCCGCTTCCCCCTATGCTGACTATCCCCTCGGACCCCCCGCCGACGCCTCCCCCGCCGCCGATGGATTGGGCCAGCACGCCAATCGCGGACGTCCCGCCGGTGGTGACCTTGCCCGACGACGAACCGTTGATGGTTATCTGGTTCGCGTCGGACCGGAACGGATTGGAATCGTCATCGCCGCCCAGCGAAACGCCCAGGCCGCTCGCGCTGCCTGCCACGCCACCGGTGCCGCCGATGGATTGGGCCAGGATTCCGAACGCCAAGCCTCCGGCAGTACTGATCTGGCCGGAGTTGTTGACGGTGATCTCGCCGGCCGAGCCCGCCATGCCGCCCGAACCGCCTTTGCTGTAGAAGATGCCGGAATTGTCGGAGCCGGCGCCGCCGACGCCAGCCAGGGATTGCGCCAAGATGCCCACGCCTCCCGCGCCGACCGTGCTGATGCTGCCCGCGTTGGTCACCGTGATGTTGCCTGCCGTGCCGCCAGCACCGCCAGCGCCATCCGTACCGCTGAATTGGCCGTTGGCATCGCCGCCGGCGCCTCCGGACCCGCTTGCCGTCTGGGCCACGATTCCTATCGCGTTCTGGCCCTGCGTCGAGATGGACGTCCCGGCGTCCGTCGTGACGGTCAGTGCCCCGGTCGAACCTCCCGCGCCGCCGTCGCCCCCGATCGCGATGGTCAATGTGCTTGATCCCCCGTCGCCACCATCATTGCCCAGGCTCTGGGCCAGAATGCCGAAAGCATTACTGCCCTGCGTGCCGATCGAGGTGCCCTCGAGCGTAACGGTCAATTTCCCGGTGGTGCCACCATCGCCACCGGCACCGCCCGCGCCCCCGGCGATGGTGCCGGAAACCGGGCCGCCATCGGCGCCCCGCCCGCCTTGCAGGACCGAATAGATGCCATGAGAATCGTCGCCCACCGTCGTAACCGAAACGGGCAACGTCTTGCTGCCCGTCAGCTGGATAGTCAAGCCGCCGGTATTGCCACCGGACCCGCCGATACCAGCGTTATGCGCCCCCAGCCCGATTCCGTCGCCACCGTACTGGCCCCCCGCCCCGCCGGCGCCCCCTTGTTGCAAGGTCTGGATGCCATGCGCATTGGTGCCGTCGGTTGACAGCGCCACGGCCTCGTTCACCGACGCGACCGCCAGTTTTGCATCGCCGGCCTGCCCGCCATTGCCGCCATTGCGATCGTAATAACTGGTTTGGGGAAAGTTCTCGCCACCCGCACCGCCTACGGCCTGCAGGCGCAGCGCGGACAGCTGATCCCCCGTTGTCGATACGCTGGCGTCGGTATCGGTGATTTGCAGGGCCGCCTGCGAAGCGCCAATGGTGCCCGCATTGCCGCCATTGCCCCCGATGACCTTGTCCTCGTCGGCCAGGCCATCGCCGCCCTTGCCGCCCACGACAATGGCCGCCACCCCCGCGCCCGCGGCGGGCGGCGTGCCTGTCTGGGTGACGGTGACATCGCCGCCGGCCTGAAGCGTCACCCTTGCGCTCAGGTCGCGCGCGTCGCCGATCCCGGCCGAGCCGCCGTTGCCCAGGCCGTCGTCGAGCGAATCGCCACCGTCGCCGGATTGCGACTGCGCCAGAATGCCGTACAGCGCGGACGAGCTGCCCGAACTGCCGCCGGCCCACGTCCAGTTCAGCGCGACGCTGCCGGAATTGGTGACCGACACGTTGCCGGAACCGCCGCCGGTATTGGCGCCGCCGTCGTACTGGTCGGCGCCGTTGCCGCCCCCGCTGTAGGCCAGGATGCCCGCATAGCGCCCCTTGCCCGCCAGGGTGACATCGATCTTGCCGGTATTGACGATCGACGCCCCCGCCGACTGGCCGCCCGCGCCGCCCGGGTTGTGGTCTTTCGTCGTGCCGCCGCCGGCTCCGCCCTGGCTGAAAGCCGCCAGGGCCGCCCCGCCGGCCACCGTGACGCCGGACAGGTTCATGCTGATGTCGCCGTGGTTCGTCACCGACAGGATCTCGCTGAGCGACTGGCCGGCCACACCGCCGTTGCCGCCGTACTCGCCATCGCTGGAGCTGGCCGCGTTGCCCCCCAACATCTGGGAAAACAGCCCGTAGAAGGTGCCGCTGGTCACGATCGGGCTGCCTTGCGTCGCCTGCAAGGTAAGGCTACCCGTGTTGGTCACGGTCATGCCCTGTGTGTCGGTGCCGGTCAGCGTGCCGCCGGAATTCCCGTTGGCGCCGATCGACAGGACTTCAAGCGCGGCCTTGGTCGACGCATCGACCGTCACGGTGATGTCGGCGCTGGATGTCGCCTGCATGGGCGGCACGGGCTGAAGGTCGTCGGACCGGATCGTGACGGTTCCGGTCTGGGTGCCCGACGCCGAACACGACAGCCCGCTGCTACTGCCGCCGCAGGTAATGCTGGTCTGGGCGGGTGCGGCGTTGCCGAGCAGGGCGCCGGCGATGGCCGCGGCAAGGGCAGTAAGCGAAAACGGGAACGGGCGATTGGCCATGCTGCGATATCCAGGTTTTCAACGAAACAGGGGATCCACCGCCTGGCGTATGCCAGGCGGGATATGGGCGAAGGGTCAAGAATGGACAAGCCCCCGGCGAATGCGGGTTCAGGCGCCTGGCGGGAAGACGAAAATCAACCCGTAGGGGTATTCAAGAACCATTGTGCGGGCAACCCGGCGCCGGGGTCTTGGCGCCAGGCGCACATGGCTTGGTATAGCGCGCCGCCTGGCTGAATCGGCCCTTACAGAGCGGGCCGCCGCCTCGTGGCGCCGGCGGCGGCGCCCGCCATCCGGAATTCGGACGGCGTGGTGCCGAATTGCTTCCGGAAGGCATGGTTGAAGTTGGAGATATCGTTGAAGCCGCAGGAATAGGCAATGCGGGAAATTTTCTGGCGCGACGATATCAACTGGGCCCGCACGGCCTCCAGGCGCTCGGCCAGCAGGATGCCGGAAAAGCTGCTCTGGTATTCCTGCAGGATCTTCTGTATCGACCGGCCCGACATTTTCAGTTGCCTGGCCACGTCATCCAGCGACAAGTCGGACCGGCATGCGTTGCGGCGAATGAACCGGGTAATGGCGTCGCGTTGAAGGTCCCGCGGCGTCATGTGCACGCCCAGGCCGCGAGCGGCGATTTTCAACAGGTTGCAGATATTGTCGGCAAGCAGTTCCGCGTCATCCGCGTCCAGCCCGCATTGCCCGGTGGACAACTCGGTCAGGTAAGCCTGCAGCATCGAGTCGAAGGGTTTCGCCGGCGCCAACGGCAGGCTGTGGGTGCGCTGCAGAACCGGCAGCGCTTTTTCGACCGTCGCGGCGGGCAAGTTGGCCACGATCCGCCGCACATCGTGCGGAAACCGCACTCTCATCGGCCGCCGGCCATCGATGATGGTCAGGTCACCCGGCCTGGCGAGAATCCGGCGGTCGTCCTGGGTAATTTCCGCCGTGCCCTCGACCTGCCAGCTGACCAAGTACCCGGACGCACCCGCGGTGCCAAGAGATTCTTTCTTGCCATACACGTCGTGCGGCCGGGACCAGAAAGACGCGCAGCGGATGTCCCCATGCTGCCGGGCCCGGATCCTGGCCGCGAAATCGGTTTCCGACAATCTCTCGACGGACACACTGTGAATCGTCCGGGAAATGAAGTCCCGCCAGGATTCCGCTCGCACAGCCTTCGGCATCGAATCCGTCGACAGGCTGATGACGTTCATGGCTTCCCCTCGCGATAGGATTTGGAATACCAGGCCTGGCTGGGCGTAGTCCTTCAAGGAATATCCGGTTTCCAGGCCGAGCTTCCGCCAGTCACGGCGAATTGTGAACGAAGCGCTTCGTAAAATCCAACAAGCGGCTCATGTGTATCTTTAAGTATTTATTTTTTAATAAAACTAACCGCCCAATTAAAATATACGGGATGCCGCCAAGGCGCGATAAACAAGATTGTCCACGCACTATCGCCAGCCATAAGCGCGCGGGGCCGCGGCAGAACAAGCCCACCGCGGCCCCGCAAATAGAAGCGTCGGATTCAAATCAACAGCCGACGCTCGGCACCATACGTCAACCGACCTTCCTGACAGGCGGGATGGTCCAAGAGCCATCCAGGATGGAAGGTTTGTTTTCGTTGGGCCAGTACAGGCGCATCATGAGTATGAATTTCCCTTTCGGCGCCGGCAGCCAGTTGGATTCCAGCTCGGGCCCCGGGGACTCATGCTGGATCAACAGATCGATCGACCCGTCGGGTTTCGCCTTCAGCGGCTGGCGCGCGCTGATCGAGTAGCGATTGAGCGGATTGTCGACGAAGAAGTAATCGGCATCGTACATAGTCAACGACCAGAAGGCCGATACCGGCGGCATAAGCCCTTTCTTGAAGGTCAGCACATATTTTTCCGATCCCATATAGGCCCGCTTGGCCAGTCCGCTACCCGATTTCAGCGACGTCGGGTAAATCGCGTCCTGCGGCCGATTCGCACCCAGGCCGATCGCGGTGATCAAGGCGCGCTGGATATAGTTGGTGCCGTAAATGCCCGTCTTGGTGGTAAAGCCCCAGCCATCGATATCCTTGATATCGCCGCCGCTCGCCTTGAAATGCAGCATGATCCGCCCGAAACCCAGTTCCGGAACGCGCTTGGCCAATGACGGATGGAACTTGCTCTTGTCGAAATCCTGGCCCGGGACGATGCCCAGCGTGGCAAGCTTGGCCACCATGGGCGCGTCCGCTTCGGTTGGCGGATTCCTTTTCAGCAGTTCGGCGAACAGCGTGAAGTACTCTATGGCGTCCATCCGGTTGACCTGCTCCCGGACGGCCGTCTTCATGTCTATCGACGCGTCCACCTTGCCCGCGGGCGCGACCCAGTCCTTCCCCCATTTGCTGAGCGGGGCCAGTTTCACTTGATCCTGCAGTTTATGGACTTCGGCATAGTCTTCCGGCGTGCCGGTACAGTAGATGCGGCCCAACAGCCAGACGATGCTGGTGGGCGATTTGTATTGGGTCATCCCCGCGGGAAGCGAGCCTTTCCACCCCGGGCCGGTCACGACAAAAGTCTGGGCACCCGTACCCGTGGTGCGTTTTCCGGGCACATCGAACACCGTGGTCCAGCCGTCCAGCATGGGAAACAGCGCGTAGCGGTCTTTCATGTCCGGCAGGCTGACCACCCACGGTTCGTCGCCCACGTCGAAGAATGCCGTCGTGTAAAGGGTATCGGCATTCGGCGCGGTCACATCCCGGAATTTGGCGTCCGGATACTGGCGCAGCTTGATCACATGCCCCATCGGGCCACGGCTGCCCTTGGCCTGGGCGACGTTGGTGATCACCCGCCGGGTAATCTCCATGGTCACGAGCGGGTAGGCATAAATATAGGCCTCGACGGCAAGCGCGAACTCTTCCAGGCCTTCCGGCAAATCCGCCACCAGCCCTTCCGCGGCGATCGCGGGGGTATTGGCGACACCCAAAGCGGTTCCTGCCAACAAGGCCAGGCCAGCTGTATTCACGTTGCGACGCGTACGATTCATTTTTTCCCTCCGACAAAAAAACCTGATAGAGCTCGGTGCTGATTTTCAAGTGCGAGCCACATGGATAACGGCCGTACCAGGCGGTATCGGCTAGCGACAGGCGAGCGCAGCCCTGCCGTGTTCGGCAAACTCCGGCCGCGACCGCGGCCTGGCTGCGGAATGTCACGGGCAGATGCGTTGATTGCCCGCGGCCATCCGCGCAGCGTCAGCCGCGCATGGCGTGCTTACTTTCCTTTGACGTATTTCCGGACCTGGCTGGCAGCGCCCGTGCTCCACTGATCGATAAGCGGCTGCAGGTTGGACAGCTGGACACCACCCTTGCCCTGGGCCGCGTCCGTGATGCGTTCCCCGGTACCGCCACGCACGGCGGCGTACAGCAGTTGTCCCGACATACTGTCCGTAACGTGGGTTTCGATCGCGATCGAGGCGTCGCGCGGCATGCCGCCTTCCAGCGCCGCCTTGGCTCCGGTCAAGACCAACGCGACAGGAATGTATTGGTAGGCCTTCAGGGCCTGCCTTTCCGCCCCGACCGCGGTGATGGCGATGCGGATATGGGCCACGCCCGGGCCGGCCCGATCCACCAGCCGGACCTGCTGGCCGATCTTGTGCCGCAGCGATTGGTCGATCGCGTTACGGATTTGCGTCAAGGTTTCCATCGACACATCTTCGGTGGGCTGCGGCTCCGGGTAATACACGATCGAATCGAGCCACACGGCCTTGTAGTTCGCCGGCGTGAACGCGGGGTTCACATATACCTGGCGGGTACCGCCATCGGGAGTGGATTCCTGCTGCAGCCGGCTGTAATCCTGCAGAAAGCCCGACTCCTTCGGCGCGGACGATGTGGAACAGGCCGAAACCAGGAACGCGGTCGAGATCCCCAAAAAAACCGTACGCAGTGGATTATTGATTTTCATTGCTTATTCCTTTGCGGGAAGATGATGCCGACAACTCGGCGCCGCAAGCCCCTCTCCCGGTCCAAGCCGCGGCGCGATAAAGTCTACGCTGCGCTTTAATGCCGGGCAATTGGCATTCGCCGATATTATTGTTGCCATGCTGAAAATATTGGCGCAATATGGCAAGAAAATCCCAAGACCAAAATTTAGTATTCGCTCATTCGAAGCGAACTAGGCCAGGCCCATGCGGGGAGATTTGCATGAATAGACAAAAAACAATGAAAAACAAAGATTTATGCCAGGGCCTGGGACGCCGTTGCCGTCCGCCCTACCCTGTCTAGCACGGGCCCGAACGCCGCGCTAATCCGATTCAACCCCGCGCCCGCGCCAGGCGGCGGGGAACCTGGGTATTTATCGAGTATTCGCCCCCGACCGCGATAGATTCGCCCCCGACCGCGATAGGAATTGGGCGGGTCCGCCATGCCTTTCGGCAGGTTTTTCGTTTTTTGGCGTCCTGAACGCGGTGTGAAATGACGACGAAAGTTGGAATCGTGGGCGATTTGCCATGGCAAAAATTCCATTAACGCGCTGCCAGTTTGTTCTTCCCTTCACTTACATACTGGACACGCTGGGCGTTCCGGTTGAGCCGTTGCTGGAAAAACACAACCTGCCCGTCGATATGGAAGGACGCCTGAACAGCTATGTCCCCATAAGAAATGCGCTGCAGTTTGCCGAGTCCGCCAAACTTGCGCAGGGAATACCCGATTTCGGTTATCTGGTGGCGCGAGGCGCGAATTTCTATTATTTGAGCGACGCCCTTCGCATGCTGGTCCTCAATTCGCCGACACTGTTCGTTGCGCTGAAGGCGCTTTGCGCCAATGCCCATCTTGAAGATACCAACCTGGCGATGTTCCTGACCTTTCATGACAGCTCGGTCAGGCTGCACAGCCAGCTCAACGGCGTCAAGGGCATGCGGCACCTTGAACATTCCCAGTGGCTTCAGAATGTCCTGCCCGTCCATGTGGTGCGCGAGTTCGTCGGCCCGGACTGGGTGCCGGAAACCATGGCGTTCGAAGCCGAATACACGCCGGGGGCCGAGGTCCAGGAACACTGGTCCAGGACTCGCTTCCTGGGCGGCCAGCCCTACTCGTGGATCGATATCCCGGTGCAATACCTGATTCTGCCTCCGATTTCCCGTTCGGTACAGCGTGCCTCGCCCGAGGCCGAAGACATCGGCGTTTCCGGAAAACTGGTGGACACGCTGAAATTGATGCTGCCCTCTTACCTGGGAGGGAAAGTCCCGACATTGATGGATATTGCCGAGATGGCCAACACCAGCAGGCGGAACCTGCAGCGGATGCTTGCCGGGTCGGGCGTCACCTACCGGGGAATCGTGAACGCCGTCCGGTTCGAAAGAGCCACGGCGCTGCTGCGGCGCCCCGAGATCAAGATCGTCGATATTGCACTATCCCTGGGATACACGGACGCCGCCCATTTCACTCGTGCATTTCGCAAGATGGCCGGTGTTTCGCCGCTGCAGTTTCGCAAGTCGCAGCTGCAATCCTTCGGACCGACATCCGGCGCCGCCTGAACGATGCTGACACCGGCCGCGCCAGCTTCTTCTGTTCTCATCGCCTGCGAACATTGCGGGATCGTCCACCAGCGCCATGCCCTGCAGCCCGGCGAAACCGCGCTGTGCTCGCGCTGCGGAACCGTGCTGTGGAAGCACAGCCGCATGACGCTTTCGGGGTGGCTGGCACTGACCATCACGGCCCTTATCGTATTCGCGATCGCCAATCTGCACCCAGTCGTGTCCATGAAGGTGCAGGGCATGAGCCGCGCGGCCACGCTGATCGACGCCCTGGTCCTGACCTGGCGGCATCAATATTGGGGCGTGGCGATCATGACCGGCCTGGCGGGCTTCCTGATCCCGCTTGTCCAGCTGTTGCTGTTGTCGTGGATGCTTGCGTTCCTGGCCGCCGGCCGGCGCCCTCCCGCGTTCGGATACTTGAGCCGGCTGGTGCGCGCCGTGATTCCCTGGTCGATGGTGCCGGTATTCCTGCTTGGCGTGCTGGTGGCCGTGGTCAAGCTGGCCGGCATGGCCAGCGTCGCGCCCGAGCCGGGCCTTTGGGCATTCGGGGTCCTGTGCATCTTGCAGACGATCTTGAATCGGCTGGACGGCGCGGCGTTGTGGCATGAAGCCGAAGCCCGCGGCATCGTGGCAGCGCTGCCGCATCCACCCAACGGGCAAGACCTGGCCGGGTGTCACGCCTGCGGCCAGGTACAGGCGCTGGCTTCCCATGACCACGCGCCAGCCTGCGCGCGCTGCGGCGCGGCCATGCATCACCGCAAGCCCGAGCATCTGAAGCGGACCTGGGCCTTGCTGATTGCCGCCGCCATACTTTATGTACCCGCCAATGTCTACCCCGTCATGCACATCCAGTCGGTGTTCGGCGACAGCGCGCATACGATCCTGGGCGGCGTGGTCGAGCTGTGGGAACTGGGTTCCTGGGACATCGCGACCATTGTGTTCATTGCCAGTGTCGTGGTGCCGCTGACCAAGCTGGTCTTGCTGGCCATGCTCGCATGGTACGTGCAGCGGCGCGACCCCGCCTACTTGCGGCAACGCACCCGCCTGTACGAGATCGTCGAATTCATCGGGCAGTGGTCCATGCTGGACGTCTTCGTCGTGATCTTGCTGACCGCGCTCGCGCATTTTCCCGGCCTGAGCGAAATCAGCGCGGGCATGGGCGCGGGAGCCTTCGGCATGGTGGTGATCCTGACCATGTTGGCGGCCATGAGCTTTGATCCTCGCAGTGGCTGGGACCATGCAGAGCCGCCTGGCGCGCCAGAAGCGGACGCCGCTTGCCTTGAAGGCCGCCCGGCGGCCTCGACCTCTTTTCGGAAGGAACATGTATGACCACCGCGCCATCTTCGCCGCCCGGGGCCACCCCGACCGTCACCTGCAAGACCCGGCGCTTTGCCTGGATCTGGATTGTGCCGGTGGTGGCCGCGCTGGCGGGCCTGTCCCTGGTGATGCGGGCCTGGATGCTCAAGGGACCCGAGGTCACCATCAGCTTCCAGACTGCCGAGGGGCTGGAAGTCGGCAAGACACAGGTGCGCTACAAGGATGTCGTGGTCGGAACGGTCAAGAGCATACGGTTCAGTAACGACCGTTCGCATGTCCTGGTCAAGGCCGATTTCGCCAAGGACAGCGAAGACCTGGCGCGCGAAGGTTCGCGCTTCTGGGTGGTGCGCCCGCGGCTGGGGATCAGCGGCGTGTCGGGCCTGGGCACGCTGCTGTCCGGCGCCTATATCGAAGTCGACACGGCCAAGGCCGATGGCCGCCCGCTGTTTCAGTTCCAGGGCCTGGAAACGCCTCCGGAAGTGACGCACGACCGGCCCGGTACGCGCTACACCCTGAAAGCGGACGACCTGGGCTCGCTGGATATCGGCTCGCCCGTCTACTACCGGCGCATTCCCGTGGGCCGGGTCATAGGATACACACTGGACGAGAGCGGGCGCTTCGTCAGGCTGCAAGTGTTCATCGACGCGCCCAACGACCGCTTCGTCAAGCACGACACGCGCTTCTGGAACGCCAGCGGCGTGGATCTTTCCCTGAGCGCGAGCGGCATGACACTGCGTACCCAATCGCTGGTTTCGGTAGCCACCGGCGGCGTCGCGTTCGTCTCCCCGTCGGAAAACGCCGAGCCGGCCACCGCGGACCAGGTATTCGAACTCTATGCCGGCGAACAACAGGCACATGCCGAACATGACGGCGAGCGGTTCCGCGTGCGCCTGCGGTTCGATCAGTCCGTGCGAGGCCTGTCGGTGGGTGCGCCCATCGATTTCCGCGGCCTGACGCTCGGCGAGGTCACCGCCATTACGGTGGATTTCGATTCTGCGACGCGCACGTTCTATACGATCGTGGATGCCAACGTCTATCCGTCGCGCCTGGGCCCGGCCTACGACAAGATCCGCGGCATCCAGGACCGCGGCAACCCCGGGCTGGCGGTGGTCAAGCCCATGGTCGACCGAGGCCTGCGCGCGCAGCTGCGTACCGGCAACCTGCTGACCGGCCAGTTGTATATCGCATTGGAGATCTTCCCCAACGCGCCGCCCGTGAAGGACTTCAAGGTAGAGGGCGACCCGGTCAGGGTGCCCACCATCCCGAACAACCTGGACCAGCTGCAGCAACAGCTGACCAACATCGTCGACAAGATCGACAAGATACCCTTCGAGCAGATCGGCGGCGAACTGCGCACCCTGCTCAATACCACCTCGCGCCTGCTCGGACGCATGGACAAGGAAGTGGCCCCGGAACTGCGCCTGACGCTGCGCCAGGTCAGGCAGTCGCTGGCCGTGGTCGACGACTTGCTCGGACAGGATTCGCAGCTTCCCGGCGGCACGGAACGCACCCTGCAGGAGCTCGCGCGTGCCGCGCGATCGCTGCGCACACTTACCGATTACTTGCAGGCCAATCCGCAATCGCTGATACGCGGCCGCGCGCCGGACGCCTTGCCAGGAGAGCGCCAATGACATTCCGCCGTTTTCTACCGTTGATATGCCTGGGGCTGCTTGCCGCCTGCTCGGCATCGAAGCCCCCGAACTACTACACGCTGGTGCCGGGCGCCCAGGCGCCGGCCGCGGCCGCCGCGACCCGGACCGGTATGGAGGTCATCGACCTGATGCCGGTGACCGTGCCGGCGTCGGCGGATGTGCCGCAAGTGGTGATCCGGACGGGGCAAGGAGAAGTCGTGCCGCTGAACGCCGAACGCTGGGTCGGCCCGCTGGCCGACGAGATCCGCTCCGCCTTGGCGGCCAGGCTGGCATCCCGGCTGGGTATCCCGGTGGTCCAGGGCCTGCGCCCGGACAGGCAAAGCCGCGGCTTGCTGGTGCAGGTCGAGATTCAGCGCTTCGATTCCACGCTGGGCGGACAGGCCATTCTCGATTCGGTATGGCGCGTGCAGCCAACGAGCGGACCGGGCGGCGCCGCGCGCACCGGCGCGGCCGACCGTCTACGTGCCGCGCCGGTATGCCGTTCTTATTTCGAAGCGCCCGCCGGTGACGACATGGCGACCCTGGTGCAGGCGCACCAACGCAACCTTGCCGCCTTGGGCGATGCGATGGCATCGGCCGCCGCATCGGTGGGCGCCGGACGCGCCGCCTGCCCCGGCTAGCGGCACGCCCCCTGAGGCACGGAAATCGATCGGCACGACCGCAATACCAGCAGGCCCGTTGCACCTACAACGCCACCGGGAGGGGCGTTCCGTGAAGCACTCTATACCGAGAAGCCAAATGAAGAAGACAATCATCGGCCTGATCTGTGGCTGTATATGGGCTGGGCACGCATTCGGCGCCCAGCAGGCCCCGGCCGCATCCACGCCAGGAACCGCCGTCCAGGACGAATGGGAATTCTCCATCGCGCCGTACTTCTGGGCAGCGGGCCTTTCCGGCAAGACCGCGCAATTCAATTTGCCCGTCGTCGATATCGACGCTGGCTTCAGCGATATTTTCGGCAACCTGGATTTCGCCGCCATGCTGATCGGCGAGGCGCGCAAGGGGCGCTACAGCGTGTTTGGCGACCTCATGTACACCAAGATCGGCTCGAGCAATGCCACGCCGCGTGGCATCCTGGCCAGCAAAGTGGACATGCAGGCGTCCACTTTCGCCGGGCTGCTGGGGGCGGGATACAACGTGCTCGAGAACGCATCCACGCGGCTGGACGTCGTGGCGGGCTTGCGCGTTTGGTCGGTCGACACCGACATCACTTTCAAAGGCGCCCTGCTCGACGGAACCAAGCGCAGCGACGGCGCCACCTGGGTGGACGGGTTGGTCGGCGTCCGCGGAAACTACGCGTTCAACTCGAAGTTCTATGCCATGGGCTGGGGGCTGGTCGGCACCGGACAGGCGGACGCCGATTGGGACGTGGCCATCGGCGTCGGCTATCACATCAGCAAGCATTTTTCGGCGACCATTGGCTACCGCGCGACCGGGGTGGACTATAAAAAAGACGGGTTCGAGTTCGACGTCGTGCAACAGGGACCCATGGCGGGGCTGGTGATCCGGTTCTAGAGGAACCCGCCACTGGCGATTACCGCCGGTGGCGGCCTGGCGCCGTCGCGGTGTTATCCGGCGACGTGGGCGGCTGCTCGACGGCCGGTATGCCGGGCCGATAACGCAATGCATCCGCTACTCGCGAAAACGCGGGCGACGGCTGCCGGCGGCTGGGGTAGTACAGGTAGTAACCGGGAAACGCGGGGCACCACTCCTCTAGCACGCGCACCAGCCTGCCTTCCTCGATGTGCGGCGCGAACTCTTCCTCGGGCAGGAACGCGACGCCTAGCCCGGCCAATGCGGCGTCGACCATGCCGGGCGACGTATTGAAGATAAGTTGCCCATCGACGCGCACATTCAATTTTCGGCCGCGACGCTGAAAATCCCACACGTAAAGGCCGCCTGCGGTCTGCATGCGCTGGTTGATGCAATTGTGATGGATCAAATCGCGCGGGACCCTGGGAGCGGGATGCGTCTTGAAGTACGCCGCCGAGGCCACCACCGCCATACGCAATGGCGGTCCGATCGGCACCGCAATCATGTCCTTGTCGATGGTATCGCCCAAACGTACGCCCGCATCGAAACGGTCGGCCACGATGTCACGGAATCCATAGCTGATATCGAACTCGATGTTGATATCGGGATAGGCGTGCAGTAAGGGGGTCAGCCTGGGCAGCAGCGTGGTGCGCAGGACATGTTCGCCAGAGGTGATCCGCACCGTGCCGGCCGGCTTGTCCCGCATCTCCGTCAATTCGTCCAGCTCCGCGCCGATTTCGTCGAAACGGTGGCCGATGGCATTCAGCAAGCGCTCACCGGCCGCCGTGAGCGACACGCTGCGCGTGGTTCGGGTAAGCAGGCGGATGTCCAGCCGTGCCTCCAGGCCGCTGATGGCCTGGCTGAGCGCGGACTGGGTGACGCCCAGCAGCGAGGCGGCCCGGGTAAAGCTGCCTTCCCGCGCCACCGTAACAAAATAGAGAAGATCGTTGAGGTTGCGCTTGACCATGGGGCAGTGTCCTACAAGCTATTTATTAGCCTATCTTATATACCTTTTAAGTATTCATTAGCTAGTCGCGCGCGTCCGCCTGCGCGAACATTCAGGACATGGAAACGATGCCACACGAATACCGACCATGAGCCTTCCCATCGAACCTGACCAAGCAAACCTGCATCGCGGCAACGACCAAGCGCCCGGCAGGCGCGATTTCCTGAAGCGGACGGGCGCCAGCGCGGCGGCGCTGGGGCTGCTGTCAACCGCCGGCACTGCCATCTTCGCCGCCAGCCAGAAAGCGAATACAGACATGTCCAATGACGCACACAACAAAGCGCCAATCTCTACGCAACCCGGATGGCCGAGCACGGCTACGTCATGGGCGCAGTCAACCGCCATGCCCTGAAGAAATCCATGGCGCTGGAACAGCGCAAGGCCCTCAGGCTGCGCAGCAACGCTACGTAGAGTTCACGGGTGGCGCGGTCCGATATACCAGCGGCACGGTGCATGAATTGACGCCGACGACCGACCCAATCCAACGGGAATTCTACGACTATTACCGCACACCGCGCGGAGAGTTCACACCTGCCGGCGCCGCGCCGCAGACCACCACGCATCCCACGCTGGCAAGAAACGTGAGATTCATGAACTTCTACCCTTTCAACGATATCGAGACCATTTCCCCCCGGCCGCTGCTGTTCATCAGCGGCGACCGGGCGCATTCCCGGGAGTTCAGCGAAGACGCGTATCGACGTGCCGCCGAGCCGAAAGAATTGGTCTGGGTGCCGGGCGCGGGCCACGTCGATCTGTATGACCGGATGCATCTCATCCCCTGGAATAAGCTGGTCGCGTTCTTTGGCAGGCATCTTGCACAGATGGTGGCCGCATGACGGGAACCCGCGGTGGCGTTCGACGCGAGGCCGGTTTTCCCGAGCATGCGGCATCCGCGCAACCGGCGCACTGGAGCGCCGTCTTCGCGATGTCGCTCTGCGTGTTCGCGCTGATTGCCTCCGAGTTCATGCCGGTGAGCCTGCTGACACCCATGGCTGCGGACCTGCGCGTCACCGAAGGAATGGCCGGACAAGGCATTGCGATCTCGGGCGCATTCGCCGTGCTGACCAGTCTGTCGATCCCGGCGTTGGCGGGCGGCATGAACCGCAAGGCATTATTGCTGGGGCTGACAGCGCTGATGGCCGTGTCCGGCGCGGTGGTCGCCCTGGCTCCCAACTATCTGGTTTATATGATCGGCCGCGCGCTTATCGGCGTCGTCATTGGAGGCTTCTGGTCCATGTCCGCCGCGACCGCCATGCGACTGGTGCCCGCCCACCAGGTTCCACGCGCCCTGGCGATTTTCAACGGAGGCAATGCACTGGCCACGGTCATCGCCGCGCCGCTGGGCAGCTATCTGGGCTCGATCATGGGCTGGCGCGGCGCGTTCTTCTGCCTGGTACCGGTGGCGGCCATCGCACTGGCCTGGCAGTGGGCCAGCCTGCCGACCATGAATGCCCGGCAGCGCGCACCGGATTCCGGCAACGTCTTCAAGGTGCTGGGAAGCCGGCCCGCCGCCCTGGGCATGGCCGCCTGCGGCACTTTCTTCATGGGTCAGTTCGCCCTGTTTACCTACGTGCGGCCCTTCCTCGAAACGGTCACCCACGTCGGCGTATCCACGTTATCCATGATCCTGCTCGTGATCGGCGTGGCGGGGTTTGTCGGCACGATACTGATCGGCGGCATCCTCAAGCACAGCCTGTATGGCACGCTGGTCGTCATTCCGGTGCTGATGGCGGCGATCGCGCTGGCGCTGATTCCGTTCGGCGGCGAGCTGGCCATCGCCGTCGCGCTGCTGGGGCTATGGGGCCTGATGGCAACCTCGGCGCCGGTCGGTTGGTGGAGCTGGATCGCCCAAGCCATGCCGAACAATGCCGAGACAGGCGGCGGTTTGATGGTCGCGGTGATCCAGTTGTCCATCGCCCTGGGCTCTACCGTCGGCGGCGTGCTGTTCGACGCAGCAGGCTACCAAAGCACCTTCTCCACCAGCGCCGCAGTGCTGCTGTTCGCGGCCTTTCTGGCCTTCCTTGCCTCGCGTGCGCAGAAAGCACAGTGTGTAGTCTGAATCGCATGGCAGACACGGATGAACCCATGGTCATGCGGGCCTTGCGCGGGCTGGGCCTGCTTTGCAGCCTGTTCATGCTGGACAACGGTGAAGCCGCCCAATCCAGGGCACCGGGCTCGCTACTTTCGGGGGCTGCCACGACTATCCAACAAAAGGAACCGCGTATGTGGATGACCGTGGGCGACCGTAGTTTTGCCATCGTGCTGGCCGATAACGAAACCGCCCGAACTTTCTCCGCGCTGTCGCCGCTGTCGCTGGACATGGCGGAACTCAATGGCAACGAGAAGTATGCTGACCTGCCAAAGGCCCTGCCGACAAACGCCGGCCGGCCGGGCGCGATCCGCAGTGGAGATCTGATGCTGTACGGAAACAGAACGCTGGTTGTCTTCTATTTGACTTTCGACTCGTCCTATTCCTATACCCCTATCGGCCGCGTCGTCGATCCTTCCGGGCTGGCTCAGGCACTCGGCACAGATGGCGTGCGAATCACGTTCTCCGCCGTTGAACCCGGCTTTCCATGATTGCGTTCGCCGAGTCTCTCCAAAGCTGATCACCCGAACCGCTCGGGCGCGAAAGCCGCGATATCGATGTGCGCCTGTTTACCCGCGATGACTTCCGCGATGACGCGCCCCATCACCGGCCCGGCACTCATGCCGAAGTGCGAGTTGCCAAACGCGAAATAGGCATTGCGGCACTTCGGCGCGCGGCCCAGCACGGGCAGACCGTCGGGCAGCGTGGGCCGGTTGCCGGCCCAGCGGCTGACCTGGCTCAGGTTCACGCCCGGAAACATGCGCCGGGCCTGCCGCTCGAGCACCGCCGTGCGTTTCCAGTTGGGCTTGGCGTCGGGGCCCGCGTACTCGACCGTGCCCGCCAGGCGCAGGCCGACATTCATCGGCGCGGAGGCGAACTTGGCGTCGACGTGCGTGACGGGGATCCGGGGCATCGTGCCGGGGTCGGCGATCGTGATGTGATAGCCGCGTTCGTGCTCGACCGGCAACGGGCTGCCCAGCATGGCGCTCAATCGTCCCGAGGCCGCGCCCGCGGCGATCAGCACGCGCTCGACCGGCTGCGGAACATCGTCGATGACGATGGCGTTGACCTGCCCGCCATCCACCCTGAAGCCCGTCACCTTGCCGCGCACGATCGTGGCGCCGTGCCGTTGCGCCTCCTGCGCCATGCATTGCACCAGTTGGTGCGGATTGCGCGTTCGGCCGTTGCCCGGCAGCAGCATGCCGCTCTTGAAGATCGGCGCCAGCGTCGGCTCGACATCGCGGATCTCGCCCTCGTTGAGCAATACGGTCTGCACGCCGGCCGCCTCGCGCATGAACTGCGACAGGATGGATCCCTGGGCCGCGTTCGGCCGCTCGGACACGTACAGCTGGCCGCAGCGCTCGATCAGCGCCTCGGCGGGCGTGCCCCGCGTCAGCGCGTCATACGCGTCGAACGTGCCGCGATGCAGTTCGCGCATCGCGCGGGACGTCTTCAGGGCCGGCTCGGTACCGCTGTGGCGCGCCAAGGCCATCAGCCAGGGCGCGACCTTCAGGAAGTACCCCGGCCTGACCACCAGCGGACCCTCCGAATCCAGCAGCCACCCGGGCGCTTCCTTCAATACGCCGGGAATCGTATAGGGCACCACCGCCCCGGGGCTGATATTCCCGGCATTGCCGAAGCTCGCCCCCTCGCCAACGGGCCCCGCGTCGACCAAGGTCACCGCGAAGCCCGCCCGCTGCAGCCAGAGCGCCGAAGCGACCCCGACGATTCCCGCACCTACGATCGTGATCTCCACGCCCTTCCTCTCCTTCATCACTGCGCCTCGATCCGGCGGTCCCGGATGATGCCCTGGAACTTGTCGGCCTCGCCGCGGATGAACTTCGCCACATCGTCGGGCGACTTGGTCGATTCCGGTTCCACGCCGAGCTTGATCATCCGTTCGACCATCGCTGGCGTGGCCAGCACTTCGCGGATCGCGGCATTCAGTTGCGCGATGATGGCGGGCGGAGTGCCTGCCGGCACCTGCACCGTTTCCCACGTCACGAGTTCGAACCCCGGCACGCCCGATTCGGCGATGGTCGGCACGTCCGGCATGACCGAGGCACGCTTGCCGCTGGAGACGGCCAGCGCCGTCAACTTGCCATCCTTGACCAGGTTCACCGCCGAACCGATGCCGGGCATCATCATCGTCACCTGGCCCCCCATCACGTCGACCAGGCCGGGCGCGCTGCCTTTGTAGGGCACATGCACCATGTCCATTCCCGTCAAGGCCAGCAGTTGCTCCGAGGCCAGGTGCGCCGCGCTGCCGACGCCGAAGCTGGCGTAGCTCAGCTTTTCCGGCTGCCGCTTGGCGTAGGCGACCAGCTCTTTCAACGATTTGGCCGGCACCTTGGTATTGGTGACCAGCAGCAAGGGAATGGAGTCCACCAGCGCAACGGAGGCGAAATCTTTGCCAAAGTCGTAGTTGACCTCTTGCAGCGCCGGGTTGATCACGAACGATGCCGAGGTATACAGCAGCGTATAGCCGTCGGCCGGCTGGCCTTTCACGTGCTGGGTCGCGATGATGGTGTTGGCGCCCGGACGGTTCTCGACCACGATGGACTGCCCGAGTTTTTCGCCCAGCCCCGTGGCAAGCAGGCGCGCAACCGCGTCCGAACCGCCCCCCGGCGCGAAGCCGACGATCAGCTTGATGGGCCGGTTCGGATAGGACTGGGCCTGCGCCGGCGCCCACGCCGCACCCAGAAAACTTGCCGCGGCGCAGGCTGCCGCGAATCTGCCGATGATTTTCATAGCTACCCCTTGTTTTATGAAAATGAAGCGTGGCCCGTCGGTTGCGGGCCTGGAAAACCGCCCATGCCATGCACACGTGCTTATGCCTACTTCTGATGGACCCTGGCGCAAGCCAACAAGCCCGCTCCATCAGCGTGATAGACAATCATGAGCGCATCGGCCGGCCACGACAAATCAAAATCCGGGCCCTCTTTATGCTTAAATGTTATGCATGAAAGCCACGCTGAACCTGCGGCAGATCGAAGCGTTCTATTCCGTGATGCAGGCGGGCACGGTCGTGGGCGCGGCTCGCCTGATGAACATCACGCAGCCGGCAGTCAGCCGGGCGATCGCATTGCTGGAACTGCGCATCGGCTATCAGCTCTTCGAGCGGCATGGCCGCCGGCTGGTGCCGACCCCGAACGGCGAGGCGCTTTACCGCGAAGTCGAGCCGGTCTACGGAAGCCTTGAGCGCATTTCGCAGACCGCGCGGGAAATCGGTTTCCAGCGCGCGGGCGCATTGCGCATCGCCACCATGCCGGCGCCGGCGCACGGCTTGGCGCCGCGCGCGATCGCGCGCTTCCTGTCGTCCCGCCCGGGCGTCTCGGTGTTCCTGCAAAGCCTGCCTTCGCGCCAGGTGGCCGAACTGGTCTCGACCCGGCAGTTCGACGTCGGTATCGTGGAACTGCCGCTCTCGCGGCCGGCCATCGCGATCGAACCGGTAGAGCCGGCGCCGCCAATGGCCGTCATCCCGGCGGGACATCGCCTGGCCAGAAAGCGGCAGATTTCGCTGAAAGACCTGGCCGGCGAACGGTTGGTGCTGCTCTCGCAGCACGGCTTCCTGCGCTACAAGATCGACGACGCTTTCATGAAGCTGGGCGTGACGGCGAACGTGGTCGTGGAAACGCCGAACTCGCTGGTTGCCTGCGCGCTCGTCGCCGCGGGGTCCGGCATCACGCTCGTGTCGCGCTGGTCGGCCGATTCCTTCCTGGGTCCGCAGGTGGTCGTGCGCCCGGTCAAGGAAGACCTCAGTTCCGAGATGGCCATCATCTTCCCGGCCCCGGGCGTGCGCCTGCCGCTTGCGGAAGCCTTCGCCGAAGACCTGAGACTGGAAGTGCGGCAATCGCTGGAGCGATACGGGCGCGGGGTTTAAGCCTGTTACTCGACCCGACTAACCGCGAGGCCGATCATTAGCCTTGGAACCGACGGCTCAATTTCGTTTCCGCTTAGACTTACTGACACCTAACAGCTTTTGTGATGATTGAAATACCGAACAATCCACGTGCATGATGCGATGCCCAGGAGGCGGGATGAAGAAAATAGGAATGATCGGCGGGTTGAGCTGGGTTTCCACCGCCGAGTACTACAAGCGAGTCAATGAAATCGCACAGACCATCGGTGGCGGAGTCACATCGGCCCGAATCGTATTGGAAAGCGTGAACAGGCAGGATTATGTAGACGCTGTCATCGAGCGGCAGGACGAGGACGCGGCGTGCGAGCAGATTGCAGCGTCGGCAAAGGCACTGCAAGCGGCGGGAGCTGATTTCATCGTCATCACCTGCAATGACGTGCATCGCTTCGTCCCCCTGGTGCAGCCGGTAATCGACATCCCTTTCTTGCATATCGCGCAAGTTGCCGCGGACGCGATCAAGGCCCGGCGGGGCTTGAAGCGCGTCGCTCTCTTGGGCGTGAGAAAGACCATGGAGGGCGATTTTTACCCAAGCATATTTGCGCAGAACGGCCTAGAAGCGATCATTCCCACCGAAACGGAAAAGCGCTTCATTCATGCAAGCATCTATGAGGAACTGGTCCAGAACCGGTTTCGCGACGACACCCGGAATCGCTACAAAGACATCATCGTCGACTTGGGGCGGCGTGGCGCGGATTGTGTCGCCCTGGCATGTACAGAGATTCCACTGCTGCTACCGGCCCAGGATTCGCCTATTCCCGCATTTTCCACCACCGAGCTTCACTGCCAGGCCGCGGTAAAGATGGCGTTCTCTTAAGCCGGCGTTTCCAGAAAACAAGGCCGTGCGATTCTCTTCTCTTGATAAGATGAGCCAGGGGCGATTTGAGCGTTCTGGTAACGACCAAATTCTTCTAAAGAAACTGCGACCGCGAGGCATCAGGGTCTTCCAATGTTCCTTCGCAATAAGAAATCGGCTGGAGAGCCGCGAGCGGCAGCCCGCCCGGGCGGGCCACTTCACGAACGCGCACGCCAGCGGGTGAACACGCCAGGCGTCAGCTGGCTCAGGCCCAATGCGCCAAACGCGACGCCGAGGGCCGCGTAAGCGTTGGCTGGCAGTGTTTCATTGAGGAACACGACGCCGATGAATACGCTGCTGATAGGTACCAGGAAGCCGGTATATGACACCAGAGCGTAGCCGGCGCGTCGTATCAGAACGAGGCGAAGGAAGGCCAACATGGCCGACGTGACGACACCAAGATACGCCACTGCGGCAAGGCTACCTGCCGTCCTGCCATCGAAGGTCAGCGTGACTGGCCAGATCGCGAACGAGGCAATCGCGCACATCGCCATGGTCAAGCCCGTCAGGAACATGGCTGATATCTTGGAAGAGACCCTGCGCTGTAGCACGCCACTGATCGCATAGCACAGGGCAGAAACGACGACCGCGAGATGAGGCATTATCCCTGCTGCGCCCGCCGAACCGAGCGCGCCCCTGCTGATCATCCATACAGACACGGCGCCAAGTATGACGGCGGCGACTTTTCCGAATCCCAGCACATCATTCTTGGTCAAGAAGTGAGCGAGTAGCACGCCGAACAGTGGCAGGGTCGACCACAAGATGCCGACAGTGGAACTATCGATCTGTTTGCCTGCCCAGTTCAGCAATGTGAAGGGCAGCATGATCCCGATGAAGGCCATCCCGGCAACGTAGAGCCAACTCGTGAAATTCAGGGCGCGCCAATGCCGCAACCTGGCCATAAACGGCGCGGCGACAATGAAACCGAGCGAAGAGCGCAGGAATGTGATTTCGTAAACGCTGAACGACTGGACTGCGATCTTGATTGCTGCAAAGGTGCTTCCCGCGATCAGCGAAATACACAGCAGGAGCATGATATTCGCCAGCCTGTTTCGCATGAGTGGACGCCTCCGTGCGCTCCGTCAAGCACATTCTGATTGTGTCTATTGGTCCGCATGGTTTCACTTGACCCTGAACTATGCGGCCTGGCCGCCCAACGGCTGCTGTAATGCCTAGCTGCATTGGTGTTGTCCGGAACCGGCGGCAGAACACTTTGACCTAGCCGGCCTTAGACAGATCCTGACCGACCATAAATCGATGCCCATCGGGCGTACCTACGACAAACTCTCGCATGCCATGCGGTTTGTCGGCGGGAGGCTGAAGAATGAGCGCTCCTCTCCTGACGAATTCATTGTGAAGCGCATCCGCGTTGTCGGCATGGAGATAGCCAAAATAGTTGTGATCACCCGTTGCCGACGGTGCCATTGCATCAGGACAATGGCCTATCATGATGCGCACAGCGCCTCTCGATGCAAGTTGCCAGCCGGAACCTTGTGGCCACTCAAGTCGAAAGCCGAGCGAATCTCGGAAGTACGAGGCACTTCGCTCAAGGTCGGGGACCGCAAGCACGAACGAAAATGAACGCAGATCAGAGTCAGATACGGACATATCGGCACCCTCGCTTCATGGGAGACTTCATTCTATCCGCCAGTTGACGGTCACCTTGGTCAAGCGAAGGACCGGTTCTACTCAAGAACGGTTCAGCAGCGGGCCAGGCTGGTGTACGGAACGCCATCCGCGCCGAAATTGGCGGGAGCAAGCCAAGCCTGAAGCGCCGCACGGCGCTCCGGCCATTCCTCGGCCAGCATCGAATGCCATGCCACATCGCCGCGGCGCCCTTTCACGTTCAGCGCCGATCGCCAGACCCCTTCGGGGCGAAATCCATAGCGTGCGGCGGCAGCCATGGAAAGCGCGTTATCGGCCAGGCAACGCCACACCATACGTTGGTAACCCAGCTCGTCAAAGGCATAGCGCAACAGTAGGAAGATTGCCTCGGTGGCGGCCCGACTGCGTTGCAGGGCCGGACTGAACCAGATACTGCCAATCTCAATGGCGGCGTCTTCGGGATAGATGTCGCACAGCGACGCCCACCCCATGGCGCGGCCGCATGATTGTTGGCGCACCGCCCAGAAGGGCTGATGCGCACGCCCCGCAAGCTCACGCACCTGTGCCTGTAGCGCTGCCGAGTCCGCGAACGGGCCGTAGCGCAGGTAATGCCAAGAAGCATCCGCACCCTGGGCAGCCTGCCAGAGATCAGCGGTATGTTTCTCTGCCAACGGCTCCAGCGCAACGACTTCGCCATCAAGCTGGATACGCTCGGGGAACCGCGCTGGCCGTGCCGCCGCGCGGGCCGCCTGCGCAGTGGTACGAAGAAGCGGTTCTTTCATGATTGTCATGCTCCACGGCTCTCGAAGACTGGCAGCACCGTGCCACTCATTCATCACATTATGGCCCGCTATCTAAAATCCGACCCGGCGCGCGAGCCACGGCCCAGCTCTGAAATTCAGTTCGAAGCCTCGCCCGCCAGGCGTTAGATTTCGGGGACAGTTCAAACCCAGGTAAACAACGTTCAGATTTGATCGGGCGTCGACATCGGGACCGAGCCGAAGAATAAATGTAACAACGGCGCTTCCCCCCTTGAACCCGCTGGCATCATCCCTATAATTAGCACTCGCTGCCGGTGAGTGCTAACACTGCCTCCCGGCCTGAATTTGACCTTTTCACCCTTCTATATAGAAAACAGGAGTTCCTCATGGCCCTGCGTCCCCTGCACGATCGCGTGATCGTCAAACGCCTGGACAACGAGCGCAAGACTGCCTCGGGCATCGTCATCCCCGACAGCGCCGCCGAAAAGCCGGATCAAGGTGAAGTCGTGGCCGTTGGCCCGGGCAAGAAGACCGAAGACGGCAAAGTGCTGCCCGTCGACCTGAAAGCTGGCGACAAGGTGCTGTTCGGCAAGTATGCCGGCCAGTCGGTGAAGGTTGACGGCGAAGAGCTGCTCGTCATCCGCGAGGAAGAAATCCTCGCCGTGATCCAGTAATTACCTGAACGAATTTTCGAAGGAAGCTCACAATGGCTGCCAAGCAAGTCCTGTTCGGCGATGACGCCCGCGTCCGTATCGTTCGTGGCGTGAACGTTCTCGCCAATGCCGTGAAAACCACCCTCGGCCCCAAAGGCCGCAACGTCGTGCTCGAGCGCTCGTTCGGCGCCCCCACCGTCACCAAGGACGGCGTGTCGGTTGCCAAGGAAATCGAACTGAAGGACAAGTTCGAGAACATCGGCGCCCAGCTGGTCAAGGACGTTGCCTCGAAGACC
>Ga0182735_1000743_pt1 | contig 23916 bp, 21 predicted proteins | sample eDN5th30CKraftMG_FD_128524 | JGI IMG/M metagenome (GOLD analysis project Ga0182735, IMG submission 128524) | Enriched Miracle-Growth compost microbial communities from Emeryville, California, USA - eDNA 5th pass 30_C Kraft MG (version 2) (version 2) ...
CACCGCCTCCTCGGCGTACCAGCGGAAGAACTCGGCCGCGTAGGCCACCTCCGCCCGGCTGTCCACCAGCGCCTTGCCGTTCTCGATGGTGATCAGCTTCGCGAACCGCTCGGCGTCTCGCATGATCACTTCGTAGGCCTTGCGCAGGATCTCGCCGCGCTCGCGCGGCTTCCGCGCCGCCCACCCCGGCTGCGCTTTCGCCGCGGCGTCCACCGCCGCCCGCGCGTCCTCCACACTCGCGCTCGCCACCGCGGCGACCGTCGCCTCCGTCGCCGGGTCGATCACATCGAAGCGCTCCCCGCCCGATGCCTTGCGCCACTCCCCGCCGATCCAGAGATCCGTCGGTACTTCCTCAAGAAGATTGTCGTACATAAAAGGGCACCTTTAATTCAGAACAAGGTTGAGCTCCGGTCTTGCGGACTTAGATCACTCCAAACCGAGGCAGCTTTCGAGAATGTCCAATCCTTGTTCCAGAACATCGTCTTCGATGGTGAGGGGGGATAGAAGCCGGATCGTGTTGGCCGTTGTGCCGCAAGACAGCAAGATCAAACCGCTGCTGTAGGCGTTTTCGATTGTGCGCTTGGTGGCCGCTGCGTCTGGGCGACCATCGCCATCGGTAATGTCGAAGCCGATCATGGCGCCAAGCCCACGAATGTTGGCGATCGGCATGACGTCGTTGCGAGATTTGATTCCGTTCAACCTTGAAGTCAATCGGGCGCCGATACGATTGGCGCGGTCGAGCAAACGCTCCTCCTTGATGACATCGAGGACAGCCAGCGCTGCGGCACAGGCAAGAGGATTTCCGGCATAAGTGCCGCCGAGTCCGCCAGGCGAGGGCGCATCCATAATTTCCGCTTTTCCGATCACCCCGGATAAAGGAAAGCCGCCTGCCAGACTTTTGGCGACGCAGATCAGATCGGGTTCGACGTCGTAATGCTCCATGGCGAACATCTTTCCCGTTCTGCCAAAGCCGGTCTGAACCTCATCCGCGATCAACAGGATGCCATGCGCATCGCAGACTTTTCGCAAGGTGCGCATGAAGTCAGGGGGAGCTACGTGAAATCCACCCTCACCCTGCACCGGTTCGATAATAATTGCCGCCACGCGAGATGGGTCGACATCAGCAGCGAACAGATAATCAAGCTGTCGGAAACTCATTTCAGGGGTGATGCCGTGGTACTCCATCGGAAAGGGAAGGTGCCAAACCTCGGGCATGGCGGGCCCCAGGTTCTTCTTATAAGGCACAACCTTGCCGGTCATGGCGGACGCCATGATTGTCCTGCCGTGAAACGCGCCAGTAAACGCAATGACGCCGGTTCGGCTTGTTGAGGCTCTCGCGATCTTGACGGCATTCTCCGTTGCCTCGGCGCCGGTAGACAATAGCACCGATTTGGCCGCCCCTTTGAAGGGCGCGATCGCATTCAGTCGTTCCGACAATGCGATGTAGGGCTCATACATGACCACCTGAAAACAGGTGTGCGTATATTGATCCATTTGTTTTTTTACGGCCGCCACGATTTTTGGATGGCAATGGCCGGTATTGAGAACGGCGATGCCCGCCGCAAAATCGATGTACCGCTTGCCATCGAGATCCCAGAGCTCCGCATTGCGGGCGTGGGATACGGAGATCGGTGTGACGTGCCCGACACCACGTACGACGGCGCTATTCCGCCGATTCAGCAGCTCCGCATTTTTGGACATCGGTTCGTTTACCTGGATTTTGAGGCTTTGAGCTTGCAGGTTGCATTAATTCTGTTACTAAGACGGTTATCATGACGAGCAACATAATCACTGTCAGGTCTAACATATGACGAAAGCCGAAGCCAAGTGGCCCGACCAGCGGCGATGGGTCACCTCAATTTCCGAAGTGCAGGATGACGAGATTCTGTTGCGTGGCTATCCGCACACACAAGTCATCCGCAATCTCAGCTTTACGGAATCTTTTTTCCTCATGGTGCGCGGCGAGCTGCCGACCCCGGCGGAGAAGGCGCTGCTGGACGCGCTTCTTTGTGCCGTGCCCGACTATGGTCTGTTTAAGCCCGGTACGGTTTCAAGCCGGATTGCCGTGTCGGGTAATCCGTCGATGACCGCGGGTCTGGCCGTCGCGTTTCTTTCCGCGGGCACTCACACGCTCGATCCGTTCGAGGCCGGCAATTTCATCATCGATCTGCACGAGAAGTTCAAGGCGAGTGGCCTCTCCATGGAGGACTTCGCCGCGGGCGTGGTGGCCGAAAAGAAGGCAAAGAAGGAGCGCATTCCTGGATTTGGACATCCGATCTTCGAGTACGTTGACTGCCGTGCGGTGGCGCTGCGCGATGTAGCCGAGAAGAATGGCTTGCTCGGCGACAAGTTGGCGCTTTACGAAGCGGTGCATCGCGCATTCACCAAGCTGCCGGGGCGCGCGACGGTGCCAATCAACGATATCGGTATGTCTGCGGCATTGCTCGCGGGGATGGGATTTACCCCGGCGGAGATGGTCGGCGTTTTGCTCACGTCGACGATTCCCGGACTGGTTGCCCATATATCGGAGGAGTTCCAGCAAAACGTCAGAATCCGCGTCGTAGACGAAAGCCTGCAGCGTTATACCGGCCCTTCGCGCCGGGAATTGCCACAGAAGAAGTGAATTATGAGTACTGGAAAGATGCGGAAATACGCCGAGCTGGAGGTCGGAGAAGTTATCGAGTCCGCTTCGGTTACGGTCACCGAAGCCCATGTGGTCGCATTCGCGGGTATCACGGGCGATTTCCACCCGCTGCACATGAACGAGCCCTTCGCGAAGAAAACTCAATTCGGGGGGCGCATCGCTCACGGACCTCTTATTTTCAGCATGTGTACCGGTCTCTTCGTTCAAGCCGACCCGCTGGACTCCATCGCGTTCCTCGGCATGGACTGGAAGCTTCTCAAGCCTGTGATGCTTGGAGAGACGATCCGCGTGCGCAGCACGCTCACGAAGATCCGCGTTACCTCCTCTGGCGACAAAGCAATCGTTGAGCATCTCCGCGAGGTGCTCAATGAGGATGATGACGTCGTCCAGCAGGGAACGACTTCTATCATGATGCTCATCCCGAAGGCTGTTTGAGCACGATTTCCTTCTCGAGTTTTGCCGGTGTGACTGAGCAGGCCAGGGAGAAATCCGCTTGATTGCCGACCAGTACGAGGCTCTGAAAGCGGCTGTCGAGGGCAACTGGGCCACGCAAGTCGCGTGGTTGCAGCGGTTGGTTCGTTTTCCGAGTGTGCGCGGCGCGGAAACCGAGTGCCAGGATTGGCTATGCGCAGAGTTTAAGGGGCGCGGCTGGGAAATAGACCGCTACACGCTCGCTGATGTCGATCTGCAAAGCGTTCCCGGTTATGCCCCCATGGTCGATGTCGAGCAGGACCAATCGGTGCAAGTTGTTGCGACCGTACCTTCGGGTAATCCTGGTGGGCGCAGCTTGATTTTGCAGGGCCATGTGGATGTTGTTCCGGCCGGACCGGAAGCATTGTGGACCGAGCCGCCATTTGGCGGAGTGGTGAGAAACGGCTGGCTTTTCGGCCGCGGCGCTCAAGACATGAAAACCGGAATATCCGCGCTCGTCTTTGCGCTGGATGCAATTGAAGCCTGCGGTTTCAGGCTCAACGCGCCCGTCTATCTTCAAACCGTTACCGAAGAAGAGAGCACTGGAAATGGCGCGCTTTCCACGCTCGTGCGCGGATACAGGGCGGATTGCTGTTTAATCCCTGAGCCTACGAACAATACGATTACACGCGCTCAGAGTGGAGCAATCTGGTTTCGTCTCTGCGTTCGGGGAAAACCGGTTCACGTTGCGCGCGCGCAATCAGGCTCGAATGCGATTTTGTCGACGTACGCGCTGATCAAAGCGCTACAGGAACTGACGGCGGAGTTAAACGACGCGGCCAAGGCCAACCCATGGTTCGGCGATATCCCCGATCCGATCAAGTTCAACGTAGGGGTTATAAAAGGGGGAGACTGGGCAAGCTCAACGCCAAGCTGGTGCCATGCAGATTGCCGGATAGGATTATTGCCTGGACAGAGCGTGCAGCAGATACGCGATGCGGTGACGGACTGCGTCCGGCGGGCAAGCCGCGCTGATCCGTTCCTGGCGGAGCATCCTGCGGAGATTGTCTGGAACGGCTTCATTGCTGACGCGGCGGTCCTTAAGCCTGGGTCGGAAGCCGAAAGGATTCTCTCAGCTGCGCATCGATCGGTTTTCGCTACGTCAATGGCAGAGCGGCTCTCAACGGCAGTCAACGACACGCGTTACTACACGCTGCATCAGCGGATTCCGGCGCTCTGCTATGGCCCTGCAGGCAAGGGAATGCACGGTTTCGACGAGCGTGCCGATCTCGAGAATCTGAAAAAAACGACCCTGGTGATTGCATCCTTTATAGCCGACTGGTGCGGCATCGGGAGTTCGCCGTCACAGGAATGACGCGCTTGTTATCGGTCGAATAGACTGATAATATGTTGACCAACATAAATTGAAGCTGCGCAGTCGGTATGAACAAGCGTCCTCACGCGGAGATTGCCGGGGCTGGGTTTTCGGGCCTGACGATGGCGATTGCCCTTAAGCAGCGCGGCTGGTCCGTTCGCGTTCACGAAGAGTCGGAAAGCCTTCGTGAACTCGGAGCCGGCCTATTCATCTGGGAAAACGGGCTGCGCGTTTTACGGGCTATTGGTGCCTACGAGGAGACCATAAAAGGATCTCATGCGGCTCGGTTTTACGAGACGCGGCGCAACGGGACGGTTGTTTCCCGAAACCAGTTCGGTGCTGATGTGGGCTGCCAGATGGTCACTTTGACACGGCCGCATCTCTACAACGCCATTAAGGCTGCTGCGCTACGTGAAAATATAGAGATCGTTACGGGATCGAAGATCGTTCGAGCGACGAAAGAAGGCGAGCTTTACACGCATAAGGGTGAAAGGTTCAAAGCCGATCTCGTTGTTGGCGCGGATGGTGTGAAATCCACGGTCCGCGACACGCTTTCAATCCCCAGTGTGCGCAAGCGATTTGCCGACGGCGTCCTGCGTGTTCTGCTCGACCGCCTTGACGAGATGAAAGGCGGGGATTGGGAAAATGTCATCGATTTCTGGTCGGATCCCGAGAAAGGCCTGCGCATTCTTTACGTTCCTTGCAGTCCGACCGAAGTCTATCTCAGCATGATGTCGCCGGTGGATGATCCGGTGACGACCGCGGTGCCTGTGCAAAAGGAAGTTTGGGCAAGCGCCATTCCCGAGCTGGCGCCGCTGATACGCACGATCGGCGTGCAGGGACGCTTTAACGCCTATGAAATGACGAGGTCGGAACGCTGGTTCCTGGGAAGGGCGGCTCTGGTCGGTGATTCAGCGAATGCGATGCCGCCGACGCTAGGGCAGGGGGTCGGATGCGCGATGATGAACGCGCTGGCGTTGGCGGAAACCCTGACGCAGTTCGCTTCTGTGGAAGAGGCTTTGGCGGCATGGGAGCATCAGGAGCGCCCCTTGACCGATGTAACCCAGAAAGAGGCCTGCGATATCGCCGAAACTCGGCGCTTGCAAGAAGGCCGTACGATCAGCGTGTCGGACGATGCCTTCACTACCGCGAAGCATGTTCCGACGGGTTCTCAGGGAAGGGTTGCTTGAGAGCGGACAAACTCCAACGAGGCGCATGCAAGTGTCCCTAGACGAACCGGCAGTCGAAAGCCACGACGCGCAGCATCGAAATCCTACGCCGCCGAATAATCTCCGCTGGATTTTGCGTATCGGGGATTCAATTTCCGTCTCTTGTATGTGGCTTTCGGGCGCGGCAATGGGCCTGATCATTTTGATTTGCGGGATAAACGTGGTGCGCCGCTACGTGCTCGGCTCGGTCTGGAGCTGGGCAGAGGAGGCGATGCTCTTTCTGATGATCGTCGTGGTCTTTCTGGGCGCCGTAACGGTCACCTGGAACGGCGCGCACCTGTCTCTTGATATGCTGGTCAACCGTCTGCAGCCAAGTTTTCGAGCGGTCGTGCTTTGGCTAGGTGTGACTGTTGCCGTGATCACGCTGTGCGTTTGTAGCGTCGTCAGTTTCCAGGTCGTCAAGCTGCTCTACGACTACAACCAGAAGAGTCAGGCACTGGAATTGCCGCTGTGGATGCCGCAGGGCCTGATCTGTCTCGGCTTCGGCCTGATGGCAGCTATGGCCGTCCTACGTGCGGTGCTGGTGCGGGCTTCGCGCGAGGAACTCCCGATCCAATGAGCGCGCTCGTGCTTTTCGGGTTGCCTGTCGTTCTCATCACGATTGGGATTCCGATTTTTCTCGTTCTTCTGCTCACGTCCATCGCGGGTATTCTGATCCTGGGGGTGGGCGATCTTTTCGTGATTCATACAGCGGTATTTGGAAGTCTGGACAGCTTTCCGCTTCTCGCCGTTCCCCTATTTGTCGTCGCAGGCGATGTGATGGCGCGCGGCGGAATCGCGCAACGCCTGATCGAATTGATCTTGTCGGTCGTCGGTGGCGTGCGCGGCTCCTTGCCGATGGCCACCATCCTGTCTGCTTCGGCTTTCGGCGCGATGTCGGGATCGAGTGTCGCTTGCGTGGCTGCCATCGGCAAGCTGACATTGCCGGCGCTGGAGAAGAATGGCTATGGCCGTACTTTCGGCGTCAGTCTCATTACTTCCACCGGCGTGCTGGATGTCGTCATCCCGCCGTCCATCCCGATGATCATTTATGGCGTGGTGGCGCAGCAGTCCGTCACCGACCTCTTTCTGGCCGGTATCGTGCCCGGTCTCATTATTGCCTGCGCGCTTTGCCTGTATGTGTTTTTGCGTTCTGTGTGGATGCGCTCACCGGTCGGAGGGAAGCCCAGTCTAGCGACGATAATTCCGGCGCTGAAGCGTTCTACCTGGGCGGTCATCACGCCTGTTTTAATCCTCGGCGGCATCTATGGGGGCGCATTTACGCCAACTGAGGCCGCGGGAGTCGCCTGCTGGTATTCGATCCTGATCTCCGTCTACGTTTACCGAGAGCTCACCTGGCTCGAGGTCTTCCGGATCACGATTGAGTCTTGCGTACTTGTTGCGCAAATTATGATCCTCGTTGCGGCAGCGGGTGCCTATAGTTGGTTGATTACGACAAGTGGTATGCCCGCGGCTCTGGTCGAGTTCATAAAAGGGCTGCACCTGCAGGGATGGTCCCTGCTGCTCGTAATCAACTTTGTCCTCCTGACAATAGGCAGCGTGCTGGAGCCGCCCGCGGCGATTCTCATTCTCACGCCGCTGCTCACGCCTCTTATTGCCGATGCCGGCATTAATCCGCTGCATTTCGGTTTGGTCATTACGGTCAATCTGGCGATTGGAATGTCGCTACCCCCATTCGGTCTAAATCTCTTTGCCTCACATGCGCTATTCAAGGTGCCGCTGCCGACGCTCTATCGCGGCGCCATCCCGTTCCTGACGATCTACATCGCGATCCTGATATTGGTTACGTACGTGCCGGCCATAACGCTCGAGCCGGTCAGGTGGCTCCGGGCATTTAATTAGTGGAGAGGTTAGGTGATCGAGGTTTCGATTGAGGATCGTGTCAGTCGAGTCGTCATCAATCGGCCGGAAATGGGGAACGCATTTACCGGCCAAATGTCGCAACATTTGCTTGACGCTGTAACGGAGGCGGCGGCAAAGGCAGACATCGTGACGATCTCTGCGGTCGGGAAGGACTTCACGATCGGCCGCGATCGCAACGAGCCGAATAGAACAGCCCCTGTTTCTTTCTACGATACGTTCAGGGTTATTAGCGATCTCAACAAGGCCATTACGACCTTCCCGGGTCTCGTCATAACCGCGTCCCGGGGTCGTACGTTCGGTTTCGCGGTTGGAATGCTGATGCGCGCCGACATGGCAATCGTCGGAGACGACAGCAAGTTCGTCCTCGATGAGGTCAAGCATGGCTTTCCCCCAACCTTCATCATGGAAGAGATTTTGCAGCATCTGCCGTTCAAGCGTGCGCTGGACCTCGTTGTCTCGGGTCGGAGCTGGGGAGCGGATGAAGCTTTGGACATCGGCTTGGTGTCGAGGGTTGTGCCGTCCGATGCCTTGGACAAGCACCTGTCGGAATTGGTCGGTGACCTTAAGCAGCGGGACCGACGCGCCTTGCTGGCCTGCAAGCATTACATGCGCAAGGTCGCGGCCTTGCCGGCGGAAGCGCGCAATGCCTATGCGCTGGTCGAGACCGTTCGCTATTTCGAATCCATGAAGCGTTGATGCAATAAGGAGACGGCAATGCGGTTTCGAGGTTTTGCGGCAGCCCTTTTCGCCTTTGCCTTGGTTCCTTCGCTGTCGCTGGCGCAGAGCCCGGCGATCGTGATGAAGCTCGGTACGCCGACGATAAATGACAGCACGCACGAATGGCTGAAGCTCTTCGCGCGTCACATCGAGAAGGATACCGGAGGGCGTATTCGCGCGGAAATCTATCCGGCCGGTCAGCTCGGCACCTCCCCGAGAATGATCGAGCAGACGCAGCTTGGTTCCATCCAGGGCATGGCCGGGGCTCCCGAGTTTCTGGTGGGTGTCGATTCCCGCTATCAGGTGCTTGGCGCACCAGGCCTTTTCAAGAACCTTCAGCAAACCTATCGAACCCTGCAGGACCCTGAATTCAACAAGGCGTTCCTGGGGCTCGGTGCTGACAAGGGGCTTTTAGGCGTCGGCCTGATGATCGGCGGCCCGACCGTATTCGTCACACGTAAACAGGTTGCAAAGTTGGCCGATCTTGAAGGTCTCAAGATCAGGACTTTGCCAGGTCGCCTTCAGCTTGCTCAGGTGCGCAAGCTGAACGCGTCGCCAATTCCCATGGCCTTGGGCGAGGTTCTGCCCGCTTTGCAGCAGGGGGCCTTGGACGGCGTGATGAGCAATACTTCCGTGCTTGTGTCGCTCCGCTACTTTGAGGCGGCCAAGTATCTGGTCGAGACAAACCATTCGCTGATCGCCGCCATCGCCGTATTCAGCAAGCGCTGGTTCGACCAACTTCCAGCGGATCTGAAGCCCTTGATCATCGAGGCTGGAAAGAAGGCCAGTGCAGACGTTTATAAGTTTTCGATCGATGACGTTCAAAAGGCGACCGACGCCTGGACAACAAACGGCGGCGTGATCACCCGACTGTCTCCGGCCGAGCAATCGGACATGATGGAAAAGGAATTGTCGGTGGGAATTGAAGAAACAGCCGGCAGCCCGGGCGAAAAAGCCATGTTCGAGGTGCTTCGAGCAGCGGCGACTCGCGCCGCCGCTCAACCATAATCCGGCACCTTATTTTGTCGGCACCGGCGTGTTCATGGACACGTCGGTACGGCGGCCATCGATCATTTCCTGGTCCAGTTCGAAATACTCGCTGCGTGCCGCTTTTTGCGCCTGGCGTTCAAATTCTGCTGGCCACAGGCCGAAATCATAACCGTGCCATGGTGATTCTGGCTTTAGCTTCGGAAGCCCAAGGCGCTCCCAGATCTTCTTTGCGTCTTCCATGTACTTGCGGGTCGGCAAGGCGACCGGCGGATAAGGCACCTTGAGGGTGGCATCGATCAAAACCGAAGCGGTCTCGCCATTGTCGCGTGTATCTCGAGCACCGCGGGGGCCATGCCCCGGGTCCTTGCGGTCGAGTATCTTCACGTCGTGCTGAGGCTGGCAGCGGTACGACATCGCCCAGAAAACGGCATCCGCATTTGTTGCGTCTATATCTTCATCAATCGCGATGACCCATTTCCCGGCGATGCGATTAAGCGTCGATGTTGCGTAAAGGCCGCGCCAGATTTCGGTAGGTGGCGTATTGCGCGCGAACTGGATCGCAATGACCATATAGAGACTCGTCAGCGGCTCGTGCATGGTGACACGCTTCACACCCCGCACCCCTAGTGTCGTCTTCAGGTGGTGAAGAAACAGCGGTTCCAGCGCAACCTTGCGGATTACGCTCGATTCCGATGGCGTTACCTGGCTGATGAATGAGGTGACCACGGGCTGTCTGCGCCGCGTGATCGCCGTGACTTCCATAAAGCCATTGTATTCCTGCAGGGCGATATAGCCGTGCGACTCCCCGAAGGGGCCTTCCGGCTCTAGATGCTGCGTGTCGACGTATCCCTCGATAACAATTTCAGCTTCCGCCGGCACCAGTAGATCAACTGTCTTTGCGCGGACGAGATTCATCGGGCTGTCGACCAGCCCACCGGCCACTTTCAGCTCATCGACATCTTCCGGCAGTTTTTGAACTGCCGTATATGAAACGGCAGGCGGCGCACCGAGAACGACGGCGCAGGGCATCCGCTCACCGCGTGCCTTGTATTTGGTCCAGTGTGTATAGCCGCCCGGGCGCACCTCGATTGCTGTGTTGATCCCGAGACGGCGGCGCGATTTGATCTGACCTCGATAATTGCCGAGGTTTTGGATGCCGTTTTCTGGATCCTTGGTGATGTAGTGACCGGAAGACAGATAGGGGCCGTTATCGTAGCCAGGCGTCGAGATCGGGATAGGCAGACCGTCCAGACCCTTGCCGGGTTCGTTCAACGCCTCTCCGGTTACGGTGATCTCCTGACAGGGCGCGTTTTCAACGATGGTCGGTTCTATCGGCTTCGAGATGGCTTTGAGCCAGGTCGCGCCGACCTCGCTGATGGGCTTACCGAAGCCGATGCGATAGACGTCGGGGCTGGCTGCCAGCCCGGCAACGAGTACAGGCATGTCGTACCTGTTCCCTTTGCTGTCGACCGGCTGCGTAAATAGAAAAGCGCGCCGCTCATTCTCAGGAATGCCTCCGCGATACTGCCAGCGCACAAGCGGATGCATTTCGGTATCTTTGTTAATCGGCTCATCGACGACCGTGAGCAGCCCTTCTTTCGCCAGAGCCAGAAGGTGATCATGGAGATCCGGATAGCCACGCGGGTTGCTTTTTTGCTCCCCGAGGAAACGTTCAAGATAGGGGTGAAGCTTGGTTACCCTGTCAGCCATCGGGGACCTCGATTGATAAAACCGCTCACCCGACGCAACTAAGCTGCTTGCGCTTCGGTGTGAATATGTTATTTATTGTAATAATATGACGACTAACATATAGTTCTGTCAACGAGCGATAAGCCCTTCCGGAGGCTGGCCCGGTAGAGCGGAAGAGGGTTGGAAAATGCGATTTTTTGCCGCTGTCGGGCTCCTAGTGGCTTCCGGCGCCGCTTTTCTTCCAAACGCGGCGATGGCGCAAAGCGCTCCGATCATCATGAAGATCGGTACCGCCACTATCAACGATAGCACGCACGAGTGGCTCAAGCTTTTCGCCAAGCACGTCGAGGCGGATAGCGTGGGCAGGATCAAAGGCGAGGTGTATCCAGCCAGCCAGCTTGGTTCGTCGCCGCGGATGACCGAACAAACTCAGCTCGGCACGATTCAAGGTTTTGCGGGCTCTCCGGAGTTTATGGTTGGTCTGGACTCTCGCTATCAGGCATTGAGCGCTGCAGGCATTTTTACCGATGTCCCGCAGATGAATCGCGTCCTTCAGGATGCGCAATTCAACAAGGCGTTCCTCGCTCTCGGCTCGGACAAGGGTTTAATGGGCGTCGGCCTTTTGATCGGCGCGCCGTCGGTATTCGATACCCGCAAACCGATTAACAAGCTTGCTGATCTTGAAGGGATGAAAATTCGAATCCTTGCCGGTCGCATGCAGACCGCGCAAATCCGGGCCATCAAGGCATCGCCGATACCGATGTCGCTGGGCGAAGTGCTGCCGGCGCTTCAGCAGGGCGCGCTCGACGGCGTTGTCGGCGGCCTTCCTGTGCTGAATGCGCTTCGCTATTACGACGCGGCAAAATACATTGTCGAAACCAATCATGGTCTCCTTGCTGCGATTGGCGTTATCAGCAAACGCTGGTTCGATACGCTGCCTGCCGACCTCAAGGAGGTCGTTGTCAAGGCGGGTCAAAAGGCAAGTGTGGATGTCTATGACTTCGCTGTGGCGGATATCGACCGGGCGCGACAGAACTGGATCAAGAGCGGTGGTGAGATTACGAAATTGGACGCCGGAGATCAGAGGACGCTCATGAAGCTGCTGGCCGACGCCAGCGAACGTGAGATGAGCGACGATCCCAAGAACAAAGAAATCTACACCTTGCTGCGCACTGTCGCCGATCGTGCCGCTAAATAAGGATGCGTTTTCGTGTATCGACTGGAATCGGGTTACGTGACATAAGTCCCCGAATTTAGGGCAAATTCGGAGGACTTAGATGCCGGCCGCCAAGCAGAAGAAGGCTGTCAGTCGAACCCGGAGTTCCGAGGCGCAGCGCTACAACAGTATCGATGTCAAAAGTATCCGCCGAAAGCAGATCGTCGAGGCGGTCCGTAAAATTATCGCCCGGGACGGCCTCGATGCCGTTACCATTCTCAATATCGCGACCGAGCTCGGTACTTCACGTGGCGTGGTTGTCTATCACTTCGACAATAAGGACGAGATCCTGAAAGAGGCGGTTAGCTATGCGATGAACGACGCAGATGCTTCATCTTACTTTGATCGTACCACTGCGTCATCCCTGACCGAATCCCAGCTCGTTCTTCAAGTCGCGGCGCTCGCGAGCGGATCGAGTGATTGGTGGAAGATCTACTTCGCCTTTTTGTCTCATGCCCATGTCAACGAGACTTATCGTGAAGTGCTGGCTTGGTCCGACGATCGGTATCGGAAAGCGCTTGCCAAGCGGCTCGGCGATGAACGCAAGGCGACGCTTGTTCTTGCCTTGATGAAGGGATTGGCGATTCAGGCTGCGACAGATGAACTTGATGTGAACGACATTGCCGATGAATTGGGGCGGCTTCTGCAGCGGTGGCTGAAGAAAGCGTGATCAGTGCATGACGTCCGAAAGATTGCGTACGGAAGGATTTGAGAAGGTCGATCTACCAGATGCTGAGCGAGCTCAGACCTGGTTCAATATTTCTTTCGATGTTGATGCGGAAGCGCTCTGGCTGACGTTGACGAGGGGCAAGGACCGGCCGGCGCTCTTCTCGCAGGGGCTCTACGGGCTGAATGTCGGGATGCCTCGCATTCTCCAGATGTTGGACGATCTTCGCATCCGGGCAACGTTCTTCGTTCCAGGCCTGGTCGCCGATCGCCATCCTGCGCTCGTTCCTGAACTTGTAGCGGCGGGCCATGAAATCGCTTCGCATGCTTATACCCATCTTCCGCTTTCCGCGTTCCAAACACGCGATGCCGAAGCGGATGAGCTCAAGCGCGCAAGAGATGTTTTGGAGTCGCAAAGCGGCCGCCCGGTATTGGGATTTGGCGCGCCGGTGTGCGACGTGAGCGTGAATACCCTCTCCATATTGACGGAGCAGGGGATTTTGTACGACCGCTCGTTCCTCGATGACGATTGGCCTTATTTGTTCCGGACTGAATCCGGACGCGATCTTGTGGAGCTTCCGATCAGTTGGGTGCTCGATGATTTCGCTTTCTTCGGACACAACCTCTACCCCCAACTCGGGTGGGGAATCCAAAGTCCGGAGCACGTTGCGGATATTTGGCACGGAGAGCTTCAGACATTCGCGCGCGACGGCGGCTTTGGATGTCTGGTTTTACATCCAGAGGTAATTGGGCGTCGGCCGAGAATGACAATGTTGAAAGAGGTGCTCTGTCGGTTTGTTGCGGCTGGCAAATTTTTTACCTGCGAGGAAATTGCGGCGGATGTGAAGCGTCGAATGGTTGAATCCGTTCGTTGAGTGATCAGGATTAGGCGGGTGGATCATGAACTTTGCGCGATACATCGAGGAGGAGGGGGGTGCTTTCGGGCTGTCGCGGGTCGCGGTCGAATCTCCCTTTGGAACTTGGACCTTCGGGCGGCTGTTTGAATCTGCCGAACGGTTTGCGCGCGCGCTGAGTGCCTGCGGAGTGAGACAAGGCGACCGCGTCGTCGCTCTTATGGAAAATCGCCCCGAGTATTACGTAGCTTATCTTGCCGCGGCGCGGCTGGGAGCGATTTTATCGACTGTCAATATCGACTATAGCATTGGCGAGATCTGCTACATCGTCGAGCACTGCAAACCGGCATGTGTTGCCGCCGATGAGGCCGGGGCGCGCAAATATGCCGAGTCACTTACGCAAGTCTCTGCGATCAAGGCGACCCTTGTGCGGGTGGAGGAGCAGGTCGCCGGAGCCGACGCCAGTTTGGGACGTTCCTACGTCGAGATCGGAAAGGGGGTGGACCCGGTCGATTTTGTTGATGTTCCGCCCGATCAAGGTGTGCTGCTTTGCTATACGTCCGGTTCGACCAGTCGTCCCAAGCCTGTTTTGACGACGCATGGCGGGGAGCGGTGGGCTTCACGTTCCTTCCGGAGCATGTGGCGGCTTACCTGTAACGATACGGTTCTCGTTACGTTGCCGCTGGCATGGGTTTACGGCCTTGGCACCGTAAGCATGCCGGCGTTCAGTCACGGCGCCAAAGTCGTTCTGCTGCCCCGCTTCCGTCCTGCCGATGTCTGTGCCGCGATTGAGCGACATCGTATCACCGTGTTTCCAGGTGTGACCACCATGTACGGGATGCTGGTCGGGTACGCGATGTCCCAGGAGACGAAGCCCAATTTTCGCTCCATCAGATTGGCGTTATCGGGCGGCGAACGCAGGAATGAAGTAGCGTTTGAAAAGTTCGAGGATCTGTCGGGCCAACCTGTTTTCGACGTCTACGCCTCCTCCGAAGCGCGGCCAGTATTCAGTTATGATCCGCTTTGCGTGAACCGTCCGGTTCCGGGGTCGTCAGGCGTTCTTCATCCGGGTGTCGAGGCGCAGGTAAGGGATAAGGATGGCAATATCCTGAGACCTGGAGAAGTCGGCGAGTTGTGGATTCGATCGCCGTCCATCATCAAGGAATACTACGGAGAGCCCGAACTCACGGCCGGCCGTAAAGACGCGGATGGCTGGGTAAGGATGGGTGATCTCTTTCGTCAGGCCGAAGACGGCTATTGGTTTATTGAGGGGCGGACCACCGACATGATCATTCGCGGCGGCGCGAATGTTTCGCCGGCCGAACTGGAAGATCATCTCGTTATCAACCCGCGCATCAAAGAGGCGATCGTTTTAGGCAGGCCAGACCCGAAGTACGGGGAAGAGGTCGTCGCATTTGTGGTTGGTGAATTTTCGGGCACGGATGCTGCAAGCGTGGTCGTGCAACACTGTCGCGGGGCGATCGCGGAATACAAGATTCCGACAGTTATAAAAGCCATGCCAAGCCTTCCTTTGGGACCTACAGGCAAGGTAGATCGCAAAGCGCTCAAGGATATTGCGCTCACGCTGCCTCAACCGTGAAATTGCGCCGGCGGGCCGGTGACGTCGCGATAACTGCAGGCTGCGGACCGCAATGCAGCAAAGCAACCGCACACATGGCGCGGCGAACTAAATCCCTGTTGTCGGTTTTGGCGGACCGGAGGCGAGGCAAATTGTCCTGCTCGTTTTCCACCGACTTGCGTATATGTCAAACATCATAATAAGATGCTATACGATAGATAAATATTGAACGGGGCATAATATGGGGAAACGGTCATTGTTGGGTTTCGATAAGGCATTGAGCCGACGCGCTTTCGTAATCGGCGGCTCGGCGGTTGCCGGTGCCGCGATTTGTGCTCCTGCATACGCCCAGGCCAAAACGATACGAGTCGGCGTCTCTCTCGGTCTGTCCGGCTCTGTTGCCGGCGTAGGCGAGAGCATTCTGTCGGGCGCCAAGCTCTATGAAAAAGCCTATGCATCCAGCTTGCCTGCCGGAGTGAAGGTTGAACTCATCATTCGCGACGATGGCGCAAGTCCTGACAACGCCCGTCGCATCGCGCAGGAACTGATTGTCCGCGATCGAGTTCAACTTCTGACCGGCATGTCGATTAGCCCGCAGGCGTTCTCACTAGCACCTGTGATCACGTCGGCCAAAATCCCCCTGATTGTCACTGGCGCTGCCACTTCAAGCGTGACCCGTGCTTCGCCCTATATCGTGCGAGTGAGCGAAACTTTCTGGCAAACGAGCCATACGCTCGGCCAATGGGCGGCAGGTCACGGGTTCAAGAGGGTCTATACGCTGGTGGCGGACTATGCGTCCGGTCTGGACGTGGAAAACGCATTTAACACCGGTTATGCGAAAGGCGGCGGCCAGATTGTCGGCTCCGTACGTGTTCCCGTCGCCACCACGGACTATTTGCCATTTATGCATAGGATCAAGGAAGCGAATCCCGATGCAGTTATGCTTTTCGTCAACACCGGCCGCACGGCATCGGCGATGAAGGCGTTTACTGACGCCGGATTGAAGCAGGCGGGCGTTACCATGCTCGGTACCGCTGAAATGTCGACCGATGACGAAATTGCAAAGATGGGTGACGAGGTCATCGGCCTTGTCAGCGCGAGCCCCTATCAGGTGCAAAGCCCGGCCCCCGCCAATAAGGAATTCCTGGCCGACTGGCAGAAGCAGTACGGTGCGGATGCGGTGCCGAATTTTCTTAGTGTGTGCGGTTGGGATGGGCTCGCGGCGATCTACAGTCTCGTTCGCGAGACCAAGGGCGACTTTGACGGCGACAAGGCGCTTTCATTCTTATCGAGATGGGCGACGGATAAAAGTCCGCGCGGTAAGATCTCGATCGACCCCGAGACGCGGGATATCGTCCAGACGATTTATATTTCCCGCGTCGAAAAGGTAGGTGGACGGCCTACGAGCGTAATTTTCGATAAGGTAGACGCCGTAAAGGATCCTTGGAAGGCACTCAATCCGCCCGGCCCGAAGCAATAGCATCGGCCAGCGGTGCACGGGGATCAGGGAGTGGCTGCGCTCGAGACATTGCTGAGTATAGCCTTCGCCGGATTGGCGTTTGGCGCTGTGCTTTATCTTGTTTCGGTCGGCCTCTCGATCACGATGGGGCTCCTTGGCATCGCAAATCTGGCACATGGTGCGTTTGCTGCGATCGGCGGCTATCTCGCTTTTTATTTCGCCAATAAGGCCGGCGTTCCATATCTTCTCGCAATCGCTTGCGCCGCCATCTTAACAGGCGCCGGCAGTTTTTTTCTCGAGCGCACGCTCTACGCCAAGGTCTATGATGCGGGCGAATTGGAGCAGGTGCTGCTCAGCATCGGGCTGGTTTTCATCACGACGGCAGGCTTGCATTTTGCATTCGGACCTGTTCCGACAACAATTCAACCGCCAAGCTATCTGCTGGGCAGTATCGATACCGGTTGGCGCACGTTTCCAACATATCGCGTATTTCTCATTGCGAGCGGGTTCGCTGCCTTCATCATCCTTTGGCTCGGGATCGAGCGAACGGATTTAGGCGCGAAAATCCGGGCAGCGGTCGACAATCGCCATATGGCGGAAGCTATCGGCATCAACACTGCGCGTCTTTTCTCCGTCGTCTTTGCATTGGGAAGCGCGCTCGCTGCTTTGGGCGGTGCGCTTGGCACGGAAGTGATTTCACTGACCCCAGGTTACGGTTTGGAGCATTTGCTCTACTTTCTCATCGTCGTTTCTGTCGGCGGACTAGGGTCCATTAAGGGACCGTTTTTTGCAGCTTTGCTGCTGGGTGTCGGCGATGCGGCATGCAAGATTCTCGTGCCGGAATTCGGAAGCTTCTTCATTCTCGTCGCGGTCTTTCTATTGATCCTGGCAATGCCGCAGGGACTTTTCGGTAGGTCGCAATGAGCATACGTGCGCCAGCCATCGATGCGCTCCTAAAGCGCAGGAAACTGACCGCGCTCGAAATGCTGCCGTGGCTTTTAATTGTCTTTGTGTATTTCGAAATGCCGACATATCTGCCTTTCGGGAATCAGATCATCGTCATGATCATATTCGCGTTGTCGCTGGACCTGGTTGTTGGATACGCAGGCGTGGTGACGCTGGGCCACGCGGCTTTCTTCGGAGCGGGAGCTTATATCGCTGGCCTTATCGCGGTTGCAGGATGGAACGAACCCATATCCACGCTTCTTCTTGCCGGTGTCGGTGCGGCGGCGCTTGGAGCGCTGACGGGAGCGGTCATTCTTCGTGCGACCGGCCTGGGGCTTCTGATGCTGGGAATGGTGGTGGGTCTCATCCTTACCCAGCTTGCCAATCGCTTTTCCTGGTTGACCGGAGGCTTTGATGGCCTGCGTGGAGTCAATTTCGACCCGCTGCTTGGGAAGTTCGATTTCGATATCTTTGGCAGAACCGCATATTGTTACAGCGCAGTTGTTCTCCTGTTGATCTGGATTTTTGCTCGCTTGCTGATCAATGCTCCGTTCGGTCAGTCGCTGGCGGGAATACGCGAAAATGCCGATCGCATGGAGGCGATTGGAACGCCGGTCTGGCGGCGAAAATTACTCGCATTCACGTTGAGTGCGGGCATCGCTGGCCTTGCGGGAGGCCTGGCAACCGAGAGCGCGGGCTTCGTTTCGTTGAGTGTGCTCAGCTTGGAATTGTCGGGCGCAATATTGGTAATGCTGGTTCTTGGCGGAGTCGGGAGAATTTACGGCGCCTTTGTAGGTGTCCCCCTCTACATGATTGCCCAGGACACGATATCCAAGGGCGATCCGGTCTATTGGAATTTCTGGATCGGCGCGATCCTGCTGCTTGTCGTGCTGTTCGCCAAGGGCGGCGTGCTTGGAATCTACGACGTCGTCGTTCGTTTCTCTTCAAGGCGCGCCGCAACCTGGGGAAGGGGTTAGCATCGATGGCTGACAGTTCTCCGGCTGGCCTGGCGCTTGTTACGCAGGGATTGAGTAAGCGATTTGGAGCGCTCGAAGTCGTCTCCAACGTTAATCTGAGTCTTGGAAATGGGGTGCGCCATGCGCTGATTGGTCCAAACGGCGCGGGTAAGACTACGCTGATAAATCTCATAACCGGGCGATACGAGCCTTCGTCTGGTCGGATTTTCCTCCGGGGGGACGACGTCACTTCGCTCTCGGTTCATCAGCGTGTTCACCGCGGATTGGCCCGCACGTTTCAGCTCAATACCTTGTTACGCAGCATGACGGTGCTCGAGAACGTCCAACTTGCCGTTCTCGAGCAAATGGGAGTTGGCTGGAAGATTTTCGGAGGGTCAGACAGCCAACGAATAGCGGCCGAAACGGCGTACGAGGTGCTGCGCCAACTCCGCATGGAAGATCAGGCGGGTAGGCAAATCAAGGAGCTCGCTTACGGACGTCAGCGATTGGTCGAAATTGCCATCGCATTGGCGCTGAAGCCCTCCCTGCTATTGCTGGATGAACCCGCCGCAGGGGTGCCGCCGGCGGACTCTCACTTGGTATTCGATACGTTAGCCGCGCTTCCGGCAGATATTTCGCTTTTGATTGTCGAGCACGACATGAAGCTTGTCTTTCGCTTTGCGGACCGGGTGAGCGTTCTCGTTCAAGGCAAGGTTATCTGCGAAGGGACGCCGTCCGAAATCTCGCAGAACGAAATGGTTCGAAGGGTCTACCTGGGAAGTCGGGGACACCTTCATGCGTGAGGAAAAAGGCTATCGTCTCGAATGCTCTGGTGTCGTTGCGGGGTGGGGCGACACGCAGGTCCTCTCGAATGTCACGTTTGCGGTTGCGGCGACGGAGACCTTGGCAGTTTTAGGTCGAAACGGAGTTGGCAAGAGTACGCTGCTTTCCACGATCATCGGCCGGACCACTTTGCGGTCAGGAGAGATCAAGCTAGATGGAAATTCCATTCAGGCATTGCCGAGCTATGCGCGCGCTCGCCTAGGAATTGGCCTGGTCCCGCAAGAGCGGGAAATTTTTCGCTCTCTGACCGTCGAAGAAAATCTGCATATCGCGCAGAAGCCGGCGATGAGCGGCAAGGAATTATGGACGACTGCCCGTGTATTCGACCTTTTTCCCGGTCTGGCGGAAAGGCGAAGAAATCGCGGCGACAGACTGTCCGGTGGCGAGCAGCAGATGCTCAGCATCGGTCGCGCCTTGATGGGGAACCCTTCGATCCTTCTGATGGATGAGCCAATGGAGGGGCTGGCGCCAATAATCGTCGACCAACTTGTTACCGCCGTTGCTCGGATCCGATCCGAAAGCAGCATCGCGATGCTGATCGTCGAACAACATGTCGATATCGCGCTTGAATTCACGTCTCGCGTCATTGTTCTTGATCGCGGAGCCATCGTCTATGCCAACAACACATCCGACATGCCTCGGCGTGATCAAATAGATACGTTGGTTGGAATAGCTTGAAATGAGCAGGAGCTAGTAGATGCCCGGCAAGCAAAAACTTGAAGAGGTCGTAATCGTCGGCGCGGGGCCGGTCGGATTGACTACGGCTGTTTCGCTGACTTTATCGGGAATTCCGGTCCGCCTCTTCGAAGCACAAAATGAATTGCCTACCGATCTGAGAGCCTCAAGCTTTCATCCTCCGACGCTCGATCTTCTGTCGCGGTTTCACATTGTGGACGACCTGATAGCGCAAGGACTTCCGGCACCGAGCTGGCAATTCCGCGACCGCGAGACAGGGCCTGTTGCTACATTTGAAATGAGTCTTCTGAAGGGGGATACGGAACATCCTTTTCGCCTGCAGTGCGAACAGTGGAAGCTGGCGAGAATCCTGAAGGCTCTTTTTGAAAAGCTGGGAGGTCGGATCGAGTTTGGCGCTCGCGTTGCCGACGTGAGCCAGGATGACACGTCGGCGACGATCGAGCTCGGAGGAGAGAGAAAGGGAGAAAAAATTCGAGGTCGATATATCATTGCGGCAGACGGAGCCTATTCCGTGCTGCGCAATGCCGTCAGGATTCCTTTCGAAGGATTCACTTATCCAGAGCTCTTTTTGATTGTCTCGACTTCTCATCGTTTTGAAGACGATCTGCCGGATCTATCGAATATCAATTACATCTCCGATCCGAATGAATGGCTCATCATGATGCACGTTCCACAGTTCTGGCGGGTTAATATTCCTGTATCCGCGGATGGGGATCAGCAATATTACCTGAGCGATGAAAACGTGCAGGCGATGCTGCGTCGCGTTTTTCACCGAGAGGCGGCATACGAAATCGGCCACCGCTCGCTTTACGCCGTTCATCAGAAGGTCGCGCAAGTCTTTCGCAGCGGTCGGGTCATTCTCGTCGGGGATTCGGCGCACCTGAACAACCCCATTGGTGGCATGGGAATGAACGGCGGCATTCACGATTCTTTCAATCTCACGGAAAAGCTCGTGCGAATTTTTGGCGGCGAGGGAGACGAGCTGCTGGATCAATACGACAGGCAGCGTCGAACTGTGACCAACGAGGCGGTTCAGCAGCAGACAATCCGGAATCATAAGATACTCAGCGAGCGCGATCCCGCAGTTCGAAAGGCCTCGCTTGATGAATTGCGCCGAACCGCCGAAGATCCGGTCCTGGCCCGAGAGTACCTTCTGAAGACATCTATGATAGCGAGCCTTCGTCGTGCAGCTTCGATTCAATGAACGGCTGTGGTATCGTGAGGCAAGTCGATGCCAAAAGGCGTTCTGAAAGATACGCCGGTTCGCCGAGGCGGATAGTATTCATATCGGGCGAAAGCAGCCCGGCGTACGCATGTGGTCCGGATGGAGTCGTGCTTCCCTTGCTCACGGCGGGCACGAGCGGCGCCTCTGAATATCCGCGATCTTATAACCGCGTATTGAATTGGCTTGCCGGCCTTTTCGCTGACAAGCAAAAGTGTTGAATCGAAAATCTCACACCCTGCAAGATGGTCCGAGGAGTTGCGACTAATTCAGCAGCTACCGCATCTGCCGCTAGGTCTGGTTAAGCGCGTTTGCGACAAGCGCGTTCTCCGCCGACCGGACATCGGCAAGGCCATCCTGCGTTCCACATCGGCGCGATCTCGGCGATGCGGGCGCGCTAGTCGGGCGCGCGGAGCCGGTAGCCGATCCCGGTTTCGGTCAGGATGTATTGAGGGCGCTCGGGGTCCTTCTCGATCTTCTGCCTTAGCTGCCGGACGTAGACCCGCAGGTATTGCGCGTCCGTCAGCGGGTCCCACAGCTCGCCGAGCAGGAACCGGTGGGTCAGCACCTTTCCGGCGTGCTGCACCAGGACGCGAAGCAGGTCGTACTCCTTGGGAGAGAGCTTCACGTCCCTGTCGTCGACCTTGACGGTGCGGCGGACCAGGTCGACGGCGAGATCGCCGACCTTGAACACGGGGCGCTCGCCGTGAACCTGAAGCTGGTGGCGCAGCGCGGCGCGCATGCGCGCGAGGAGCTCCTCCATGCCGAACGGCTTCGTCACGTAGTCGTCGGCGCCGCAGTCGAGCGCCTGGACCTTGCCGGCCTCGTCTCCGCGGCTCGACAGCACGACGATCGGCACCGTCTCGTTCCGCGCCCGGATCATCCGCAACAGCTCGTGCCCCTGGATGTCCGGCAGGCCGAGATCGAGGATGACGAGGTCGGGCTTCTGCTCCAGGAGCTCCAGCGCGGTCCTGCCGTTCGGAGCCTCGACGGTCTGGTAGCCCTGCGCGGTCAGCCCCATGCGCAGCAGCTTGCGGATCGGTGGCTCGTCGTCGATGACCAGGACCTTGGACGCGGGAGCGCTCATGCGGCGGTGTCCAGAAGCGACGATTGTGCTGGGATCGGCAGGCGGATGGTGAAGACGGCGCCCGGCCGGTCGGGCCGGTTGGAGGCGGCGATGGTGCCGTTCATCGCCTCGACGAAGCCGCGCGAGATGGCGAGCCCCAGCCCGGTGCCGGCCCGAACCTGGTCGGTCTTCTTCGCGCGATAGAACTTGTCGAATATCTGCTCGAGGTCGGCGGGCGCGATCCCGTTCCCTTCGTCGGCGACCTGCACGCATACCTTGTCGTCGTCGCGGAACGTCTGGATGCGGATGGTCGTGTCCGGCGGGGCGTATTTCGCCGCGTTGTCGAGCAGGTTGAACAGGACCTGCTCGAACAGCACGGCGTCGAGCGCGACCATCGGCAGATCGCGCGCCAAGGTGACGTCGATCCGGTGCTGCGCCAGGATCTTGGTGGCGCGGCGCAGCGCGCTGCCGATCACCTCGCCGACGTCATGCAGCGCCAGGTTTGGCGCGACCGCCCCGGACTCGAGCCTGGTCATGTCGAGCAGGTTGGCGATGAACCGGTTGAGCCGTTCGGCCTCGTCGATGATGGTCGCGAGCAGGTCGGTCTTTTCGGCCTCGCTCAGCTTCCCGGCCAGGTCGCGCAGCGTCCCCGCCGATCCCAGCACGGCGGCGAGGGGAGTCTTGAGGTCGTGGGAGATCGAGGTCAGCAGCGCCGACCGCAGGCGGTCGGTCTCGATGGACCGTCGCGCGCGGTCCATGTCCTCGACGAGGTGCACGCGCTCGATGGCGAGCGCGCTCTGGTCGATCAGCGCGTCGAGCAGCCGGCGCTGGTCGGGCGTGAACAACGGCCCCGGCCGGTCGCTATCGATGCCGACGACGCCGATCGGCCCGCGGCCCGTGCGCATGGGCAGGAACAGCCATTTGGCGCCGGGGAGCGTGTCGGCGCCGCGTCCGGCGGAGCGGTCGTTCTGCCACGCCCATCTGGCGGCGGCGAGGTCGGCCTCGTCGAGCCGGTCCTCCGGCGGATAGCCGGCCTTGACCGCGATGGCGCCGTCCTCTGGCAGCAGGAGCACGACCCGGACATCCAGCATCAGTGCCGTCTGGTAGGCGGTGGCCCAGAGTACGTCGTCGAGCGTGCCGACGCCGGCGAGCTTGCGGCTGAACGAGTAGAGCGCCTCGGTGGTCCGCGCGCGCGAGGCTGCGACGACGGCCTGCGTGCGCACCCGCGCGGCGACGTTGGACACCAGCATGGCCATGATGACGAAGAACACGAAAGCCGCGACGTTGGTCGGGTCGCCGATCGTCAACGTGTAGAGCGGCTGCATGAAGAAGAAGTTGTAGCAAAGGGACGCGACGACGCTGGCCAGCAGCGAGGGCCAGAGGCCGAACCGCACGGCGACGGCGACGATGGACGTCAGGAACACGAGATCGACGGTCTCGATGCCGACGAGCGGCAGGATCAGCTTTCCGACGGCCAGCGCGACGGCGATCGCGGC
>Ga0182735_1000745_pt1 | contig 23818 bp, 18 predicted proteins | sample eDN5th30CKraftMG_FD_128524 | JGI IMG/M metagenome (GOLD analysis project Ga0182735, IMG submission 128524) | Enriched Miracle-Growth compost microbial communities from Emeryville, California, USA - eDNA 5th pass 30_C Kraft MG (version 2) (version 2) ...
CGATATGAAGCTACTGCTACGCACGTTCGCAGCCGCGTTCATGTTTGCCGGGATACTGGCTGGCTGCCTGGCGATATTGCTACTGGTGATTCTGATGGTGCGCTTTCCGCCACTGCTCGTGGCTGTGGTGCTGGCGTGCTGGATCTTCAATCGGCTACCGAAGTCTGAACGCTAGTTGGTCAGAAAGCGTGGTTACAGCTGAGAGGCTGTAACCATGCCACTGTCTGCTTTCTTTTTTGCTCTGCCTGGTTGCCAGGAGCAAGATCACTCACTCGCTGGCATCCTCAACCTTAACGAACGTTGCACTGAACTCCTTGCATTGCCGGTGTTGCTGCAACCGGTTCGCAAAGCTAAACGCGTCGTTCAGTTCGAAGCGCTGGAAGATGTCCAGCCCACGTCCAAGCACGATTTTCCAGCCCGTATCAGTGGTGATGTCACGATCATGCTTAGTCCCTGTCGTGTCATACGCCCAAGTGAACTTGATACCCACCCCTGCACATGCGTCAGCAATTTTCTGCAGGCTTTCGGTCTGGCGATCACCATTGAACTCATCCTCCACGGTGACCACATGTACAGCTACTTCCTCACCTGAAACCAACTGCTTGCTGATCGTCTCCATCAGCTCCATCAGGTTGCGCAGTTGATGGAACATCCGCAGGTACGGATCAATAACGATGATCCGCTTAGCCCCTTTCAGATAGGGCCCAAACAGCCTATCGAAGGTGACACCGCGCTGGTTCTCCTGAATAACCAGGTGCTGAGGTTTCAGCTCTGGCTCTTTACTAACCGAGCCAGCAGGCTGTTGAATGGGGTGAGGACTGGCCGCATCGCTAACCGGCTCGCGAGGAGCGACATTAGCCGTATCGAACAGATCAGACTCCGAAACCTCACTCGCCACTCGCCGGTGGTACTGGTTCGGGTACTCCCCTTCCTCCAGAGTGCTGACCAGCCTCTCTACGCCATCTTTTCCTTGATAGGCAAAACGCACAGCTGGGTAAGTGGTGTCTATGCGCAGCAGCTGATCCTTGACCCGCTTACGCCCTTCGATAGCACAGCGCAGCACATCCTCGACCTCCGACTCAGTCGCCTCGCCATGAGGGAAGAGGATCTTCATCAGCCCAGAGAAAGTCTTGTTGATACCGTCACGATCACGCGTGGAGATTTCATCCGACAACGTGTACAGACCTTTGTAGCGATCCGAGAAGTCATGGCTGCGCAGTGAACGGAGGATCTCGGCCAGATAATCGACGACAAAGCCGTAGCCGCTGGAGAACATCTCCCCACGGATGACGTCCACCTCCCAGCCCGGTATGTAGCTGTGCAGGCGATCGAGGAAGGCCGAGTCGTGAAATTTCTCCGGCAGCGGATCGAATAGGTCGCTGTGCTTAAGCATGTACGGAACGGTGTGATCGGTGTTGCCCACGAACACCATGCTGGCCTCGGCCCCAAGGGTTTCCACACCCCGCGAAAACGACTTGTTGGCCATGTAGTTCTTCATGATGTCGACCAGCGCCTTGTCCACCCGCTTCTGCTTGCCGGCGAACTCGTCGAAGGCCACCACGTCCCAGTAGCCAACCAGGCCGAGCTTGCCCGTACCGTTGTGGACAAACAGCTTGGGCACCGTCACCTCTCCGCCGGAAATCAGGATGCCGTGGGGCGAAAACTCGGAGTAGACGTGCGACTTGCCGGTGCCCTTCGGCCCTAGCTCGATCAGATTGTAGTTCCGCTCGCAGAATGGAATCAGACGGATCAGCTGCAAGAGCTTGTTGCGCTTGCCGAACATCTGCGGATTGAAGCCGATGCTCTGGATAAGCAGATCAATCCACTCATCTGTGGTGAACTGCTTGCGGGACTCCAGATAACCGTCGAAATCAAAACGGGAGATCTGGATAGGCTTGAGCGAGGCCAGCACCCAGGGAGAGGCGGATTTGTCCTCGGTGTAGTCGTACTCCAGATCAGCGATGCACCACACGCCCCCAACCAACAGCTTCTGATGTGCCTTCACCGTGCTAGAGTCGATCAGCACTTTTTTTATCCCGAGGTTAGCGAACTCAGCCTCGTACACATCATCCTTGTCGTTGAGAGAAACGCTGACCCGGTCAATGACCTTGTGGCGCCCCTTCTCCTTGATGATCGAACGCACCAACCCCGCTTCGTTGCGATGCACATAGTGCTTGCGCAGGATTTCTTTAACCGTCTCGATGCCGGTTTGAATCGTCGACTCATCATTCGTTGCGCAGTACTGGCCCAGCAGGTACTCCAGCACGTAGGACGGCACGATGGCGTTGCCCTTAACAGCTTTGACCAGATCCTTGCGAACGACTAAGCCCGCGAAATGCTGGTTGATCTTGTCATCGAGCTGACTCATGAGGGCTCCCGCTTAAAAATCGAATTCACTGGTGAACGAACGACGAATCGTATACCGAGTGGCCTTGTACTGGGTGAAATGCGAGGTGCCTTCAACCTGCTCTTCGAGTCGCAACTCAACCTGCTGGTTGTTTGCTTCATCGGCTTTTCTGCTGAGGATGAAGCGCACCGACAGCTCGCGCTCACGCGGGTTATCGGACGCGAAATCGAACGTCAATTCATGCGAGTCGGAGATCAGCTCCCCGTCCAGGGTATACAGGCCTGCACGCAAGCGGCGAGCTTGTTTCTTCTCGGTGACCGCCTCGGACTGATACAGCACAACGGCCAACTGGCCGGTGGTGATGCTTCTGCTCCCGCCACCGATGAACTCGACGTCGACACTGCCTACATCGCTTTGGCGCTTTTTGTTGATACGCACAACCGGGATCACCACTTCTTGCAACGTGGCTCCGCCATGTACGAACCGGCTGCCAGAACCTTTGAGACGCAAGCGATTGATCGACTTAGGGATCTGCACATCCAGCGATCCTTCAAGTCCCAGCTGTTCAGGGGTGAAGGTTCGGAAACCTGCCTGGCTGCGCAGACCGCGCCCCAGGACGAAACGCCGGTCCCGATAGAGTACCTCGTCGCCTTCCGGCACGTTGCTGAGAAAATCGCTCTCCTCCAGCGGTCGGTGCTGGTAGATGAAGCCATGATCTGCGGTGACTAACAGGTTGCTGGCATTGGCATTGGTCAGTTTCTTTATTAGCCGGACCAGCTCGGCCAATGTCTCTTCTGCCGCAGCAAATACCCGTTCCTCGGTATCTCGCGTGTCGCCAGTCTTATCGATCAGGTTGTGGTAGACGTAAACCACATCGTTATCACGCAGCAGCGCTCGCGAATCCGCCTGGTTCATAGCCAGCAGGTCCTTGGCCAAAACAACAGCAGAACTCGGCACCGCAGCAGCAAGGATCTTGCCGCGATTAGTCGAGCCCTGGGCGCTCTGACCATCCACTATTGCATCGCCGCTATCGTTTTCAGCCAGCTGCAGTGCCTGGTTAGGTAGCAGTGCGGCCATACCCAGCTGTGTGTAGCTCGGCAACATGGAAAGCGCCGGTTCCAGCTCGGCCTCAAAGCGGTCTTCACGGCGAATCAGGCTCTGCAGCTCTTCACCTACCTCATAACGGAAAGCATCCGAGATCAGTACGCAGACCTTGGTCTTGCGCTCCAGGAAAGGCTTGACGCAGCGGCTGAAGAAATTCCGCTGCAGCATGATCGGAGCTGCCGTCCAGCTTGTTGCAGAGTCCACAAACTGCTGCCAACGATCATTAAGGCGCGCCAGATAGTTGTTGGTGTACTGGTTTTCGATCTGGGCGCTGAGCTCCTCCAGCAAGGAGGCCTGGCCAGACTTGCGCGCATGATAGACGAACTTGCGATACAGCTGATCCAGCCGATACCAGCTCTTCGCGTACTTCTCAACGCCATCGGCCAAGGAGGTCATTTCCAGCTTGGCAGCATCCAGCGTCTGCAGGAACTGCGCAGCATGATCCAGCGCCAGATACACATCCTCGAAATGGCTGAACCAATGGCTCTGGCGCCGTTGACGCACAGACTGCTCGACATCGGCAGCAGTCGCCGTTCGGGCAACAATCGCGCGAACCAGCTCACTGAGGATCTTGCGGTCGATCAGCTCAAAGTAATCAAGATCAAGGAGGGCTCGATAATCAAGCTTATGCAGCTTGTCACCAATCTGTAGTACCTCTGCACACTGCGCAGAGAGCAGTTCGAAGCTGCTCTCATGCGAACGACTGTCCTTCCAGCGCCGGAGAAAGACTAAGGACTCCCCGTACAAACGTGCCTTGTACTCAGGATCCGTGCCCATCATGAAGCAGGCCTTGAACAGCTCGATCACGAAATCGTGCAGTCCCGGCTGGTCCGACACATAGCCGTAAGCGCGCTTCATCTGCTCCCAGAGGAAGCTATCCAGGCCACTTGTTTCAATAAGCTTGATGCGTGTGACTTCCGCATTGGCGAGCTCAGCCAGCAACTCCTCAACAATCACATCCAGTCGCGGCTCACCCTTTGCACCAGCACAAACTGCAAGCATCTTGAAGCGCAGCATACTGTGCGAGTCGCCCGGCTGTAGCAGCTTATGCAACTGCTCACGCCGCTTGGCCGCAGCAAAGAAGGCAGCATGCTCTTCCAATACCGGATAGCAGTCTGGCCCTAACTCTAGCTCGGCCAACCAAAGAGCAAGCTGGTCCGTGCGGAAGGTATTGCCGCTGGCCAGTTGTACATCAAGCAACCAGTTATCCAGATAGGCTGGCTCTGCACCCTCGCGATACAGCAGAAACTTCTGCTCGGGCTGCTCGCGCAGAATGCGGTACTTAACACCGAACTCGTTGTTGGCCAGCTCGATTTTCTCGACACCCGGCAGCTCTAGGGATTCGAAATCTGCACGGAACTCCAGACGGTTGTCGTACCAGAAGACAATACGCTGCTTCTCGAACAGGTTGGTCAGAGCCTGGTTAATCTTCGAGTTGCTCATACCACAGCCTCGGTTTCTTCCTCTTCATCCAATATTTCTTCAGACGCTGGCGGCTGTGGTCCACTGACCACCACATTGCTACGCAGGCGCTGTAGAAGGGCCTCACGCCGTGCATTGCAGAACGCCTGGAAGTCCTCAAACTGAAGGCTGTCATTCTCGTCTAGCAGCAAATCGGCTCGTTTGATGCCGCACCCTTTTTCGGCCAGCCACTCGATCAGCGGCATATCCTTTTTCGAGCGGTTCTGCGAAGCATTCAGCAGGTGCAGATTGGCAATTGAATTCCAATTGACTGGGTTCTGGTAGAACGCCATCAGCTCGGAGTCATTTTTAAGAAAGCCTTGCTTGGAGAGCTCTGCCTTGGTGAAGGCACTTTGCGGATGCAAGTGATCGATGTCCAACTGCAGGTTTTCATTGATTTCGGGGAACAACAAACTCAAGACCGAACGACACCGCGAGTCCCCATACTGGATATCGAGCAACCCTCTGAGGTACGCCTCGTCAAAGCGCAGATCCTTGTTGGTCGCAGTGAAGGCTTCAATGATCTCGTCCAGAGGGAATGCCTTCTTGTTGATGTGCTTGTTAATCAGCCGCTGCATTCTCGTCAATACACCATCCGCTTGACCGCCAAACACCCCGCGCAGCAGCACCATGTGCAGCCAGCGAGACAGTGCTAGGCGCTCATCGCGCAACTGGTTGATGTTGTTGATGCTTAGATAAAGCGGCTTGTCCTGGAATGACTGCCTGTACAGGTAGAAAGCCAACGGGATGACAGCATTCTTTGCTCTCAGCGAATGATCATTTAGCCCGAACAGACGCAACAGCTTGAAGGTTGCGACAATGCAGGATCGGATCTGCGACCATTGCGTCTGGATAACACTGACCTGATCAGCGTCGAAGTTCTTGACCTTAAACCGCACATCGGCACCGATCAGCATCAGGCAGGTCTTCAGAACCCAGTCTCGACCAATCGAAAACTGCATCTCTGAACTCTGCCTTACCTCCGCAATCAGCTCATCAATGTCCTTGCGTGCGTCACCCTGCCAGTTAGCAATGGCGATGGACATTAATAGGTCGGAGAACGCCAGCGGCGTACCACCGCTGTTGGTACGAATGAACACGTCAAGGACATGGTCGATATCCTGACTTTCCTCGTTGTAGTAGTGGATAACCTCGTCCCGGCGAACGAGGTGGTACAGACGATTCAACGTCTTAAGTGCAAACCTGTTGCTGGCCAGCCCGCGCTCCGTCAGGTAAGGCAGCACAACCTCCATCAGGATCTCATCATCAGATCGCACATCGGGCAGTTCCAAAACCTTGCCCACCTCAAACCAAAACGAGGTGCTATCGCTCTTATACGTTGCTACCTGCTTCTCGGTCAGAAACCGGAAGTCGTACTGAGCCATCGACTCATTGTCTTCCCCTTCAACACCCTTGCTCAGATTGAGATAAAGCCGGCGCGGCGGAAGGACCTGATCGTTGCGCGTATTGGGCCACCAGACTCGGGGCTGCTTATAGGCGTACGTTCCTTTTAGGCCGATGTAGATTGAGGTCAGACGCTGCTGCCCATCTATAACCGCCTTGAAGTCTTTGAAGTCCCCCTGGGTCGGGACATAGTCGTTAGACTCCTTGAAGCGCTGGCAGTAGTCAGTCAAGAAGCTGTAAAAGCGGTATTTATTCTTGATCTCGGGGCTCGTCACATCCCACATCATGAATGTGTTGATGGGGTACTCACGCATCAGTGAGTCAAAGAGCGTACAGATCTGCTGCGTCGACCAGACAAAATTGCGCTGGATTGCCGGCAACAAAAACGTCCGGTCATCGATGTTGCGTATGGCCTGGCGAATCGTGATCGCCTTTTCGAAGCTACCTGGCATAGATCAGTCTTCCTTGGCTTCCAATCCCGGAATCTTCTTCAGGGCTGCGCCCAGCTTGAGGTAGTTGACCTTAACGCCATCGTCCAGATCGAGCTCGACCTGTTCGGTCGCCAGCGGGTAAAGCGTATCGCGCTCGTAATCATCCAGCTCAATAAGCTGTTTTTTGATGGTATCGGCTTCCTTGCTGGCCTTGGTCTTTTCGCTTTGGCTGGCAGATGGGTTGATAGCTACCTGCTGCAGATAATCCAGACGCGAGGCGAGCTTCTTGCGAAAGTCGCGCAGGTAGTTGAGCACGACGCTTACTGTGTCAGGGCGATAGCGGTGCAGATAGACCAGTGCGCTGAAGGTGCCCTTGGGGCTGCTGAACAGCCAGTAGATGGGACGCTTCTTGTAGCGCTTCACATGGTCGGCATAGAACTCGCCCAGGAAGTAGTCGCGTAGGCTGTAGTTGCGCTTGCCTTTGACGTTGAGCGCTTGTTCGATAAAGGCCAGGTTATCCTCGTAATACGCATCGCCAAAGGCCACGCGCAGGAATTGACGGAAACGCAGGGTGATGTCATCGGGGAACCAGTCGCCATCCAACAGCGGAATTACGTTGTCGTCATCGGCCGGGAAGCTGGGCTGTGGCACCTGGCGAATATAGTCCGCCAGCGTCTCGCCCTGATTGGCCAGGATCAGTCCCGGCTTATCTAAACTGTAGCGACCAAACATGCAGCCCACAGCGTAGCTCACGAGCTCGCGCATGGTGTCGGCCAGCAGCAGGGCTTCTAGCTCTTCTTCGCTTTTGTCGCCGCCGTAGCGGTAGTGCGGGTTGCAGGTGAGCGTAATCTCATTCAGCGGCACGTCGGGTGTCAGCTCGTCCTGCAGGCCATAGGCGTCGATAAAGATACGATTGTTCTCTTCTTCGAGGCGCTGCATTTCCTGAGTCATCTCTCTCCAGTGTGCGCGCAGTTCTTGGTAGGTGGCTCTAAGAGTTAGATGGCGGTAGTCGGGTTGTAATAGTGGGAGACAGGTGAAGCCCCAAGAGTTTTCTGATGAATCCCAGTCTGTTCGGGAAATTGCGATACACGACTTTGCTATTGACCGGTCCACCATTTCGAAAGCCGCGCCAAGAATCGGAAACCTCTCAATGTCACTTGCCTGGAAATTCAACGTCGGATTTAAGCTTTGAATTACCCCGAGTAATTTTGTTGAAAGAAGACAGAGAAAAAAATCAGGATCGCTAGGAAATATTGCCGTGCATGCATCTGCATAGATTTCGACGGCATCCTTCACTCTGAATGAAAGCTTGCCAGACGTGATGCGAGAAGTAAGCAATCCGGCTTGAAAATATGTACTTTCATTTTTAACAACCAACGCGTAATTGCCTTTTAGGTATGGATACTTGCCTGCCACGTAATTCTTGATTTCGTGACCATCGTCCTCCCAATTGACAAGATGCTCAACGTTGCCGAACCACTTTCTGAATCCTCCACCTTTGGCGAAACGGAACCACTTCTCCCCTACAGTTGAAGCGGACGGCTCATGAACATATCGAACGAAGGCAGCACTATCACTAGTCTGAAGGCCCGTCGAGCCCTTTGAAAACTCGCGCAGTGGTTCGCCTTCGTTGAATGCCTTCAATACGGAGTCGCTAAGCCAGTAGGCTACTGCCCCTCCTGGGATCTTCTTGAAATCTGCAGCAGAAGCCCGAAAAAAATACTTCTCCATGCCCTGCTCGCGGCCGCTGTTTTGGTGATCACTCATTCTTTCTCTCCGGCCGGCAATACCTTGCGGCCAAAATCAATTTCAAATCCATCCGGCACCGGTTTGAACGGCTTGGCCGGGGAGCGGTGGCCGGTCTGGAACTGGCGTAGCGCCTGCACATCGATCTCCCCGATTACGCAATAATCGGTCACACCGCCCTTGACCCGCAGTACATCACGCTCCCAACTATCCTTCGCCGGCGCCCGAGCGTGCTGGCTACTCATCTTGGTTCTCCAGATCAACTTCCTGTGGAGGCAAGCTAATCTGTTGCCAGTCGTCTGCAATCGCTTTCCAATCCACCGCGCGCTCTACCGTCTGACCTTCGCTGTCCTGACCTGACCACACCGCCCAGAAGTCCGGGTCGTCCGATTTCGGTCTCTGGTGCTCGGGTAGCGCACTCATCTGCACCAGCACCGGCAATTCCGATGCCCAGCCCAGTAGAATGGCGTGGCGGGATGGTAGTGAGGGCAAGTCGCGCAGCAAGCCGCGTAGGTTGTCGGGCACCAACTTGTGTACCAGCTCCTGGTCACGGTCATTGCTGATGCGGTGTAGTAGGTAGCTGTTGCACTGGGAAAGTACTGTAGGTGACAGTTCGCTCGGACGTTGTGAGGACAGCACTAGCCCCAGCCCGAACTTGCGCCCTTCGCGGGCAATTTTTTCGAACACCTGGCAGCAGATAGCGGCCGAATTCTGATTTTCCGCGTCGTCCTTATAGCGCTTGATGAAGGTGTGCGCCTCTTCCATCACCAACACGGTGGGCAAAGTCTTGCCATGGTGCCGCTTACGGTAGCGCTGCAAGGCCTCCAGCGTCATGCGGGCAATCACGGACGTAATGATGTGCACCACTTCAGCTGGCACAAGCGAGAGGTCGATGACGGTGACGGTGCCATTGGAGGCTTGGTTATCGCCTATGTAGTTGCACAACCAGTCATCCAGTGTGAGATCCGTTGCATCGCCCGAAACAACCTTCATGCGACTGTCCGACAGTATGGCGCGGATGCGCATCTGCATGGTCTCGACGTACTCGGATACCCCAAGCAGCTCAGCTGTGGCTTCGAGGCTTCTCAGCAGTTGGTCACCCGTGAATTGGCGCGGCACATCGGCATCGATGGGCAGGATGTCAGTGTCGCTGCCGCCGAAGGTGGCGTGCGCCGCCTGAATCACCGAAAGCAGTTCATCAATCTCGCCGCGTGTAAAGTCATAGGTTGGGTATTGACCACCGCGCGCATTGATCAAGGCCGTGAGCTTGTCCCTAACAGAACCGAGCACCGTCTTTTCGTCGTCCGTGAAGGTGTCCTGATCGCCCACTCCTTCCTGCCACTTCTTGAGCTTCTCCAGGAAGTTCTTGGGATGAGGAAATTTCGCCCACGGGCTGCCGGCATTGCGTTCCAATTGCAGGATGCTGACCAAGGTGCGTAGATAGCGGCGCATCTCATGGCTTGGTGTTGCTGCGCCAGCAAGCACTCCTTCACGAACGGATCTCAACGCCTGCACCAAGGTCGGTCGCTGGGCCTTGGCGCTCGCTTGAGTAAACGCACTCCACTCAGCGCTGTTCCAGAACCACAGGGGGATCTGCAATTGGTCAACCCCCTCGCTAGGCTCGACGGCGTACACACGCACCTTGCTCATGTCACGGAAGGTGTTCGCGTACTCGCCGTTGGGATCGAGCACAATGAAACGGGCATTCGGGTCTGCTCCGCCGCGTGCTTTTCGGGCCTCGTCCATGGACCAGCGAATCAGCCCGGCGACCGAACAGGATTTACCGCTACCCGTATTACCCAACACCGCCAGATGTCGCCCGAACAGGCGGTCGGGGTCGATCTTTACCTCAGCATTGGCGGCAAGCGGGCTGAATCCAATCTTCACGCGGCGGTTGTCGCCGGACTCGACAATCGCGCGCAACTGGCTTTGCGTAGGCAGCAGCACAGCATCCCCGACGGTGGGGTAGCTTTCGACGCCGCGCCGGAAGCGATAAACCTCCTTACCACCGGCCTCGCTGCCTTCATAAACCAAGCAACCCAGCGGATTCAGGCTCATCTTGCGCAGGGGATAGGGCAAATCCACCAGGCCAAAGTCCTGCATGCCCTTGCGCTTGGGGTATTGCGAGCGCTCGATGGTGATCCATTCGACTTGAGCAACCAGATGCCCCTCGTCGCTGGGAATCAGTACATAGCCGTTGATGCGCGGAAACGGGCGCGGCGTGCCGGTATTGAGTGCCACACCGTCAGGGGCCTCGATGTCTATCAGCACCTTGATTTCGTCGGGGGAGACGAAGTCGATGGTGCCGATGCGCAGGGAGTCGGCATAAGCCAGGGGCGACAGGCTCATATCAGATCACTCACATCGACGATGCTGTCTTCAGTGGCAGGACGCTCCGCAGGGGCTTGGCCCGCGCCCCAACGCTGCCTGAGCAGTTCGCTCATGCGGAAGGTCGTCTTGTCTATCGCGGCCTTGGGCAGGTAGTTCTCGGTCAGCGTGGTCAGATCAGCCAAGGCAGGGCCGATCAGCAAGCTGATCTGCGATGGCCGGCCCATCTCTTCGTAGGTCTGCATGATGCGACCGAGTGGATCGTCATACGAGATCACCACCAGATGCGTCGAGGGGATAGTGAGCATGTCGCGGATCACGCGATTAATGTGCTCATCGCCAAAGCTGTAGCCGTAGGTCACCAGCGTGCTGTTCGGCCGGCATACAGCTGCCGCCAAATCACGGAAGAGCTCTACATAGGGGTAATCAGCGGTTTCCCTGTCCTTGGCTGCGTTGGGATAGATCATCAGCTGATGGGCGGTGGCTCCACCTAAGCCCGGCGCCTGCAGATAGGGCTCTAAGCTATCCGCTCCAAACGGCAAGCCAATTCGGCGAATGTCCTTGCCCGCTTGCACCCAGTCCACCGAGCCATGCAGCTTGGTGTAGCGCGCCACGCCTTCCAGATAGCGCGGCTCACCGCGAATGCCGGGTGGGTTGTAATGCATGTCCAGATCCAGCCGCGAGGAGCGGAAGATCGGCATCAGGTTGCCCAAGAATCGATCCAGCAGGTGAAGCCCTGCTAGCTCCGCGCCAGCCTCGATCAGCCGGTCGTAGTTGGTGGTGAAGATGTTTAGCCGGTCACGTACCCCAGTGCGACTGGCAAAGCTCATCAGGAAGGTGACCAGGGTGTTGAAGGCCTGCTCGCGCTTGCTCTCTTCTGCGGTAGCGATGCCCGCTTCACTGCCAAGAATCGATTTCGCGAAGACCTGCATGCCATTCTGAAGCTCCACACGCAGAGCCTCGGCCTCGCTGTCCTTTTGCAGAATCTCCAGGCCACGCAGCAATTCGTTAGCAATACGCAGTTGGTCTTCCAGATTGCCTTTCTCGCGCCCAGCCGCATCCGCAGCTTTCTCTGCGGCTTGATCTATTTCAGCCTGATGGTTGCTCAGAGTCAAAGCGCCCATGCCTGCAGCGCCTTCTCCAGCGGCGAGGTAATGCACAGCGTGGGTCAGACCCGAGCCAGCCAGCAGAGAAAGGTGTTCCGACTGGAACAATGACGTCAGCCAAGGCTCGATGCGGCTGCGCAGATCCTTACGGCCGAATGTTTCACCGCTCAACCAGGAGGCCTCTGAACCTGCCTGCAGCTTGAACGTGTCGTCGTCTGCTGTGAACTGCAGCGGCACATGGTCATCCCGAGTTTTAAGCGTGTTGGTCGTCATAGCTACTCACCTTTCCCTTTGCGCGAGACTTTTACCTATGGAGCGATACGAGTCGCGGGCCATTTCGGGAAGCTGTCATTCCACAGGTCAATGTTGAAAACCTGGCAGTTCTCCACCAGCTGCCGTTTCCAACGAGGCATGACTTTCCCCATTGGGGGTAGCTTTCTTGCGATCTCGTCAGAGAAGTTGGGTAACAGCTCACTGTCTTCGAATGTGACCAGACTGATGTAATGCACGGGCTTGTGCAGAAGCTCTTCAGCCCATCGGTACAGGAAGGTATCAATGAACTTCGCCGCAAAGGTGTCGCCTAAAGTGCCGTCGTTAAGCTCCCCATAAAATTTTTCCAACCCTTCAGCTTGCGCCCTAGGGTTACTTGGATCTTTAACCTCAACGAAGAGAATCGCCTCTTCCAGTTCCACCACAAAATCGACGCGGTGCATTTCTCCGATGCCGTGGTAGCCAAGTTTTTTCTTATTCATTTGATCGAAGACGATGGCGTCAATCGCATCGGTGAAGTCGATCTCCAAATCGCGCTCGCGCAACTTCATTTGCCCAAGCCTCCCATCTTGCGGGCAGCTTGCTCCCTGGTCAGTTCATTGAAGGTGTCGGCTATCGCATTCGGCTCAATGGCACGGTAGTCGTCCATGCTGTTTCGAAGTACTTGTCCCGTTTCCGCCTCGCGAGACAGCACGTGGAAACGCACCTGGTCGCCCTTGCCCTTGTCGATTAGCAGATCGAACCACTTGAGCAACACGTAGTCGTGAGTGGCAAGGATGACCTGCTGGCCGTTGCGCGCGAGTTCCAGCAGTGCCAGCACGAGATCCTTCATCAGCTTCGGGTTGAGGTTGGATTCGGGCTCGTCCCACAGCAACGGACCGGCTGTGCCAGGGTTGAGGCTGAGCAAGCGCTGTAGTACCCCGACCTTACGGAAGCCCTCGGCAATCATGGTACTGGAGACAAGCCGCGACTTAGCCGACACAAACTGCAGCGTGGAGTCCTGAAAGCTCTGCGCGGCTTTCTCTGCCGAGCTGCTTTTGCCAAGCTTTTCCACGTACTTGCCAGCCTGAAAGCAGAATCGCCCCTCGTGTAGCTCGTAGCGTCCACCTATCAGGTTGGCGAGCTGAGGCACGATGCTGGCAAAGCGCGGGTCGAGCTGAATCTTAGCATCCAGATCATCAGCTCCTTCCTTGATGAGCTGACGGGCCAGATCCAGATAGCCATCGTCAAAGATGCGCTCGATAGTGGGCTGGTCAGGATCCTCGGCGGTAAGGCCGCGTACCAACGACAGAACCTCCTTCGTTGGAATGAAAATGGCTGCAGCAACGTCACCACCCTTGCTGGTATCGACTTTAGCTTCTGTGGCGGTGCCATTGAATCGGACGGTAACCTCTTGCCCGAGTGCAAAGGTGGCACTCAATAAGGCATCCCCGCGTGCGCCGGCACGACGTAGCTCCCCAACTTGATTGCTGAGTGGATGGTAGAGACGGCAGAGCTTGCGAGCTAGTTGCTCGTCGGACTGTTCAGTGCGAGCCTCCGGCCCGCACAAGGCGAGAATGGCCTTAAGCAGCTGAGTTTTCCCCGTGCCATTTTCACCGATGATGATGTTGATACCCGGCGAGAAGTCGATAGCCAGATCGGTGAAGGCGACAAAGTTCTTGAGCTGGAGGCTGCTTATCATGCTGCCCTGCCTTGGGCGATAGCCTTGGCCAGCATCTCCATCTTCTCCGCCTCAGAATTTCCGTCTACTAGCCGCACGTAGCCCCCCCGGTAATCCGGTCGGTGTGCGTTTTCCAGTACAAAGGCCGTGGTCGAAACAACCTCACCGCCGATGCTATCGAAGGCCCGCGCCCCCAAGTGTGCCATGGAGAGAATGGTGTTCTGATTCAGGATACGACTGCGCAGGGATTCAAATGATGAAAGGAACATCCAACTCTGCATGGTAATCATGGCGACAGCACCGCCCGTCACCGCTAGATCCAGATTGCGCTCGATGAACATCGCAAAAAGGTCGGATTTGCTGCTGGGGAAATGCTCTTTAGCCCAAGTGCTCAAGCGCGGATTCATACCTTTGCTGCCCATATAAGGCGGGTTGGCCACGACCACTGCGTAACGCGGACTTAAGGCGTCAGCCATGCGTAGAACACTCAGCACCTTTTTGTGCGTCTCGGCGAGGAACAGATTGCTGCTCATGTCCTTGCTCTCCAGCGTGGCCAGTACATCGGCCACGTTGGCGACCTTGGGCACGATCAGCGAGCCGAAGTTGTCGACCTCGCTAAACTGCTGCAGCGTTTCACGAAGCCCGTGGGTAAACAGGCCACGATCCACTGCGGTCATGTATTCGTCCAGTTCTTCGCCGCTGAAGCTCACGTTTTCCAACACGCAGATGTTGGGCTTAACACGTTTATTGAAGAAGCGACGCTGACGAGAGCGGGCTTTCATGGTGAGCGCGAACGCTGCCAACTCACCAGCACGCTCATCCAGCTCGATGCCGAAGAGGTTGTGGGTGAGGATCTTTTCCGGGATCTCAGCCGAGTCATAGCCCTCTTCTTCGTACATCGCATACAGCAGGTCGAAGGCGTAGGTGAGCATGTGACCGGAGCCGCACGCCGGATCGCAGACTTTTATGTCCTCTGGTCCGGTGATCTTGAGGAAATCACTCTCTGGCTTCTCTGGCGGGATGTAGTACTCCATTTGCTCTTCTAGCCGTGAGTTGGGCCGGTTGAGCAGCCAGAGTCGGCCCAGCGAGTTGTCCACCAGATAGCGCACAATCCAGTGCGGGGTGAACAGCTGAGTAGCAGCCGGGATGTTCTCCGGGGTGATCTTTTGGTTCTTCTTCAACCCCTCGAACACCGCGTCCTTCTTCTCGGAGATGTAGAACTGGTACAGCCAGCCGATCACCTCAACATCTTTGCAGGCGTCAGGCGTCATGGCTTCCCGCGTGTAGGCCAGGATAGAGTTGCCCGAAAGCAAATCGTCGGGCATCAGCAGCTCGGTGTAGTCATCGATGCGCTCGAACAGGAAGGGCATCGACTGATGCCAAGCGTTGCACGCAGCAACTACCAATAGGCGGTAGGCTTCGCCTTGCGAGTCGTTGCTTGGTGCGCGCCCAGCTAGCAGATCCAGGATCTTCTGACGAATCTGGCTCGGGACCATCTCTTCGTCGATATGCCCCATCTTGGCTTCAGCCAGGATCTCAGGTTGAAACTGTCCCTCAGCTGGAGACACTACGCCGATGCGGGTGTAGCGATTTACGTCCATGAAGCGCAGGGCACAGAAGCGGTTAAACCAGGTGTAGGCAACACGCTCTTCTACATACTCGCGACCGGAGTTGCTGATCAGCTTTTCCAACTCAGCCACTACCTGGGCTCTCTCACGACGAGCAGCACTCTGCGGAGCTAACACCACATCCAACTTGCCACTCACCTGATCAAGCAAGGTGCGACGCGCGTATTGGGCAAATTTCTTGAGTTTGCTGGTATCCATCAATCCCCCACTCAGCCATTCAACCGAACGGCCCTAGACTTGGCCTCGCACCTGACGGGCCAGTTGTATTTATTCCGTGTCAGATCTGCACTCGGTTGCCGGCCTGGATTTCCTTCAGCCATGCTTCACGTTGCTTATGCAGGTATTCGTCAAGCTCAGCTTCACTGGTCAACCAGGGCTTTGCGTAGCCAACTTTGATGTGACGGGACTGCACAATTCGCGGCTCCGCCACTTTCAGCATCGGCTGTTCAGGCGTATCAGCACTGAGCGTTTCAGTGTTCTCGGGCTGCGTAGATGGCGAGGGTTGCTCAGCAGGAGCCGGTTTTGGACGCGCAAACTGATCCAGCTTGAGCAACAACTGAGGGTATTGTTCGTCCTCGAATCGATTGCGCTGGTCACGAATGACCGCAATGAGCTTCTGCCCTTTCAGCTGCTGCTTAGCCTGCGCAAAGGGTGCTGAGAGCTGCTGTTTCTGCGCCGCGTCGAGAGCTCCGTAACCCTCAGCCCCCTGCAGGCGCTGCTCCAGCTCATCGAGCAACTGCTCACTGGCCCTTTGCTCACTGGCCAGTTGGTTGGCAATGGCAAGCTGAAGCGCCTCCAACTGCTGCCGAGCTTGTTGAAGACGATTGCCTTGCCAGGGCTTTGCATCTGCGAGCACGGCTCGAATGGCGTCAACTTCCGCCGAGCCGACATAGGCAAAATTCTCTTGCTGCTCTTGCACCAGCAGACGAGCCTGATCGTAGATCTCTTTCTGCGGGCTTTTCATAAAGCGCTGCACAGGGTCGATGACCTGCTCCTTGGCCTCTAGCAGCGCATCCTCTGCGCGGGACAGATCCGTCAGGAACCAAGCTGGATTTTTGGCAGCTATTTCCTTGAGAGTCGCCAGCACACCGTCCAAGGCACTGAGGAAGGGATACTGCACCTTCTGACCGTGCAACTCAGCCAGATCGATCTCCAGCTCCTTGATGGCATCTATGGTTTCACGCGCCAGAGCGCGGGCTTCATTGCTGCTGGCCGGCTCGCCGATGAAATCCGCAAAGAAATCCTTTAATGCACGTACCTGGGACGCGCTGAACTCGATCTGCGGCTCCAACACCAGGGTAGCGTGGGCATTGGTATTGCGCAGGCTGCGCTCCAGCAGATCCCCTTCCAGGGGATTGCTGTCCTGACGCACCTCTACCTTGCCTCGCGCGCAAAGCAGGGCGAGGTTGCAGAGAATTGCAGCGTAGTACCAACCGTAGCTCTTGCGTTCGAAGCGCTCGAGCAAGCTCTTGACCGTGGTGCGAACGCCACTGCGAGCATTGGTCTGGATAAAAGCCAACAGCTCCTGCTCGGGCTCACTCAGGCTGGTAGCATCATTGCCAAGCAGTCCATCCTGCCCCTGGCGCAAGTACTTGCCAATATCAGCCTCGCTGAACGGCACATCCCGCAACATGCGCAGGTTCGGATAGGTGGTCTCGATGAGCTGGTAGAAACCTTTCAGAATTCGTGTCTGACCATCAGTACTGGGGGCTTCGATATCGGCAGCATTGATGATCAGCTGGGCACCTGCCAACAGCTGCTTGGCACGCTCCTGGATATCCGCAAGTCGCTCGGTGTTCTGGAAACTCTTGGAGTCGAGGATTCGCTTCACCGCCTCCTGTTGAGTGCTGCTGTTCTGACGAATGTACGTCTCAGTGCGCTTGTACATAGTCAGGTCTTGCATGAAACGCGCATCGGCAGGTAGCACGACACGCAGCTCGTCACGCCCCATGCTTTGCATACGCTGCACGGTGAGATTATCGAAGTTGTCGCTGAGCGGCGTTACGACATGAATGGTGAGTTCATGCTCCCGGCTGAGCACCCGATCATCCATCTTGCGGGTATAGGAGTAATCCTGTCCGTTCTCGTAGCGGATCTTGCGCTGCTTGATTACCCCATCAAAAAGTAGGACTTCCAACTCCTTGAGGATGTCCGCAGACTCCACCTCGGTGTTTTTGATCTCTTCCTCGATGTCCTTCTCTTCGTCAGTGAGGTACTCGTAGAGATCGCCGTTGCGCTGGATGTAGGTCTGCTGCTCAAGCAGGTTGAGTGCGGCTTCCAGCTTCTTGCGTTGGGCGGGCACGTCCTCGCCGAAACGCTCCAGCATCAACACACTGAGGTTGCGCAGGGTGGCCTTGAACTCCTTGACGTACTTGACCAGGAACAGAGCCTTCAATACACGGATGGCATATTCGTCCCCCAAGTGACGCTCGGCGTTGTTGATCGCGCTCTGGATTGCGCTTTTCAGCGCGCCACGAATGCCTTCAAACATTCGGTCGAAGGTGGCGAGCTGGCCAACTGGTTCGTTCTCAATGGCGATGGCCACCTCTCGGAACACGCCGAGCATGGAGCGCTCACCTACCGAATTGGCCTTACCTTCAAAGCCATTGTGCAAAGAAATGCCACGGATGGCCGACTGGAACAGCGGGAACTGATACGGCACAAACGGATAGCAGTAGGTGAAATGCTCCAGATCTCGGAAGTTCTGGTAATACTGGCCGCCATCGGCGAACTCGAACAGGGTCTTGAAGTTATTGAACTGCTGGTCGTAAACAGTTTTCAGCAGATCTGCACCGCTATCATTCTTGGTCAGCAGACGCTTCTGGATCACCTCAGCCACGTCAGCGCTGGTGAGCTTGAGACGGTTAGCAAAGCGAGCCTGGATCTTGGTGAAGTCATTACTCTGCTGCTTGCTCATGTCCCCGAGCACGGAGTTCATATCCTCTTGGGCGGTAACGATGATCCAAGCCCTCCCCTGACACTTAGTCGCCAGGCTTTCGGCGACTGTCTGCAAATTAGTCATCAGCTTGGTATTTTCGGCGATGTATTGGCCTACCTCATCGACGAAGAAATTCAGGCGGAAATTGGCTGGCTGCTTGTCTAGCCAGGCTTTGACCTGATTGCCGAAGTCCTCGATGGAGACGCTGTACTGGGTGCGGTACTTGTCGAGGATTCCCTTGGCCAGAGTCGGATCTTCACCGGTGATCTGCGCATAGGCCTTGGCAATGTTGCCGGACTCCAGCAGGGCCTGCTCGCGACCACGCTCCCAAGGCTTTTTGGCGATGGATTGGTAGGCCTCCTTGAAAGCATCGAACTGCTCGCGGCTGTCGAGATCACGTTCGAACTGGGCAATGTAGCCCTGCTTGCCGAAGTAGCCGCACATCTCATTGAAGACCTTGACGAAGACCGACAGCAAGGCGTCGATCTGCGTCTTGCTGATGATGTCGGCCTTCTGGTCGATGTTGAACAGGATGCTCTTCGAGGGGATGGCGACAGCCTGCTTGAGCTTGCTGCGCAGCAGTGCATCATCCTCGTGGATCTTGGGAAGGAAGATATCCAGGGCAGAGGAGCCATCGACGCGGCGGTTTTCCAACAGAAGCGCCAGCATCTTCAACAAGTGAGATTTACCCGACCCGAAGAAGCCAGACACCCACACGCCATTGGCGCCATGATAGTCAGTGTAAGCATCAAGGAAGTGCTCCAGGCGCTTGGCGACCTCGTCAGTCAGCACATACTCGCTCAGCTCGTTGTAAAGGCTGGCTTCATCATCAGCTTTGATCACCCCTTCAATAGGACGGCTGACGGGGTTCAGGAAAATGCCGTTGAGTTCCATCTACTGCTTCCTCAGGCCTGAGTCTCAAAAATGTTGAATGCGCGGTAGTACTTGTCGTCATGCAGCAAGCCAAACAGCTCCAGAGAAGCCCCCTGCTCCAGCGAGTACCGGTACTCGCCGGGAAAGAACATAACAGTGGGCTTGGACTTGGCCGTGCTTTGCAGGTTGTTCAGCACGTTGTGTGAACGGATGTAGGGGAACACCTCACCGATGCCGGAGAGGAATAAAACGTCGTACTCAGCAACTTCCAGTCGCTCGCCGATAGCGGGGATCAGATACTCCTCGATGCCCAAGACGTTCTGCAGAGTCTCCAACAGCTGTTCTTTCTCTACCTCAGGCTCAATGGCGAGTAGGTCATCCCAGAGGCAGCCCTGCTCACTACTGCCCTCTCGGGCCTTGAGCAGCTCAATGGACAAGTCATACAGGTTGATTTCCAGAACCTGGATGCCTCTTCCCTGAAGACAGGGAATGCTCATGTTCGCCAGCCGCGTTACCAGCTGCCGGCGTACACGCTCCATCTCCACCGCTTCAGCAGCCTTGAACTCGCAGATGTAAAAGGGCAGATCGTTGTTCAATCCCCTCATTTCAAGGAAACGCTGACCACTGATTACGCCTAGCAAATGATCGAAGCGAACGGCCATTGGCTGCTCGCTGATTTTCCGGTTCATTGAAGCCAACGCGTAATCTCCTGATCAGTTACGGGGTAGATAAGCAACTCTTCCTTACCCCTTTTGGCCAACAGCTGGGCCAACGCCGGCGACAATAGGGCCGGCTGAATTTGTAGCGAATCACCAATCAGATCCGCTTCTCGCATCATTCGAAATAGATTTTGTTTGAGCTTTTTTTGCGTCGACTCAGCGATCTGATCTAGCTCAACGTGCCACAGAGCTTTCCTGCTCCAGAATGCGTCGAAGTCGATCGAGGACAGGACGCGCCGCCTCATCAGTAGATGCTCACGAAGCACCTCCATCGCGAACTCGCGGATAAAGGTGTAGCGCCGGGAACAGGCAGCCCAGAGAAGGTATCCCTGGTCCTTCCTTTTCCCCTCAACCAAGGCCTCAAGCTCACCTACATCCAGGTACTCCAATCGGGCGACAATCTCTTTACTAATACGCGTGGCAGCTGCTGCAGTACGCACCTGCAACAGGTTCATCTCACGAACCTGATCACGAGCCTCTTGCCAGTCATGCTTCATGAGGAAAAGCTCAGCCACAGGCGGTGACTCCTGAATGAAGAGCCCACCTGTGGTGAATGACAAGCGGTATGGATCAGCCATGCGCCGACTCCGAGGCGGCATCATCACTGGCACCGCCAGCTTTAACCCACGCGTCCACCTCAGCCTTCTGGAACTTCCAGAGCCGCCCGACCTTGTGCGCGGGCATGTGCCGCTTTGCGATCCATGCATAGACAGTGTCCTTACTCACGCCCAAGTGTTCGCCAATTTCCTCTACGCTCAACCACCGATCGGTCATTTCCAGATCCATATCGAATAGGAAGCACAGATCTTAGCTGATTGAGCAGGATTAAGGCGGATTTATCTGCCCAGTGAAATCACGCTGACTCAGTTGGCGGGAGCGCAGTCTTTGGACATGGGGGTCTTGGCCACATCGCCGCGCCCGGTGCAGATCAGACTAATGCGCATACCGCTCTGCAGGCCTGCGGCGTAGTTGGCATGGGCGTCATCGAGCTGGAATTGCGGCTCCATGAACTGGTTTACCCCGCCACGTAGGGTGACGTAAGGGCTACCGAACAGATCGGTATTGATGGAATCCACCACGCCAGTGACCTTGAAGGTCTTGCCTTTGAACTGCTGGTCCGCCGCGACCGTTTTGCGGTCATAGGCCTGGGCCAGTTGCTGAGCGCTCACTTCAAACAACGGCGTAACCGGGGCTGCCACCTTTGCAGGCTGACTCTGGGTTGTTGCCGTAGCGGCCTTGTCGGACGGACGATCCCCCGAGGCCATTGCAACCAACATAACCGCCAACCATGCAAAGCCGATTAGCCGACTGGTGGTGCTGTGCCCTTGGCGCAGCAAGAACCAAACAAAAACGACCGGAAACAGAAAGATCCCCACGCCCAGCCAGAAGCCAACACTGCGGCTAATTGCGGGGGCTGGCTGCATTTGAACGGTGGCTGCCTGCTTGGCGATAGGCGCACCACAATGCGGGCAGGCAGCCGCCTGGTCGCTGGCCATGCGATCGCACTCGCTGCAGTTGATCAATGCCATTTCACTACTCCTTGATTGCACTTCCTGAGCCAGCCTGGATTGGCTGGCTTGTTTGTCAGGATCAAGATATGTAGCGTGGCTTGACGCATCTAGAGTGTGCGTTCGTACAGGTAAAGTTTTCGAGCAAGTGAGGCAGGGATGAAACGCAAACAGGAAATCGAGTCCGTGCGCCGGGACCTGGCGCTGCGCTACCGTCTGATCGAGACTGTGGTCTGGTGGGAGGGACGCCTGACAACAAACCACCTGATGCAGAGTTTTGGCATAAGCCGCCAGCAGGCGTCAAAAGACATCAACTCCTACATCACCGACTACCCGCCGAAAAACCTGGAATACGACAAGCATTTGAAGGGGTATGTGCCGAGCCGCCACTTCAAACCGCTGTTTATCGATGACAGCGCCAGCGCCTACCTGCACCTGCTCAACCAAAATCACGACCGTGCCCCACACATCGAGGGACTGGCACTGGCCTATGCGCACACTGAAGTACTCGACGTTCCGGATCGCTCTGTGCGCCCAGAGGTGCTGCGCCCGCTGCTCAAGGCCTGCCGCGAGGGGCTTCGACTGGAGTGCGAGTATGTATCCTTCACTACGCCGGACGGCGAAACCCGCCTGATCGCACCGCATACCCTGATCTACACAGGCATGCGCTGGCATGTGCGGGCCTATTGCGAGAAAAACCGCGACTACCGCGACTTCGTGCTGAGCCGCTTTCGTGGTGAGCCCGATCTGATGGATGCCCCCTCGGAGCACACTCGCGAACTCGACGATGGCTGGAACACCCAGCTAACGGTAGTGATTGAGTCGGACTCACGCCTCAAGCCCGAGCAGCGTTCCATTATTGAAGCGGACTACGGCATGTGTGATGGGCAACTGGTGATCGAGACCCGAGGCGCTTTGGTGCAGTACGTGCTGCAGCGCTATCAGATCGATCCGACCAAAGTGCATGCCAAGGCCACGGCTCAGCAGATCGTGGTCGCCAACCTGGAAGAGCTACAGCCCTGGCTGTATCACTGACTAACGACAGGCACGTCTGGCTTTGAGTCGATGCTGCCAGGCGAGGTCATCTCTTAGTCCGTAGTGCCACCGTAGGCCAGCTTGGCCAGCCCGAGCAGTGCAGGCAGCAAAAGCGCCAGTGGCAAAAGATCGTTAAGGGTGGGTAGCAAGTTCATAGGAGATCCTCCTGGTCGGTTTCCACCAACCTAGCGAGAATGGTCCGACTGGGCGACCTGTCTACTTTTCGCCTGTAAACAATCCGTGCATACCCCAGACACCGGCGACGAATGCGCCTTGTCTGGATGGCTGAGCGCTGGTTACTGTATATAAATACAGTTACTGGACAGCCCGTTATGAGCACCGCACTTATCCTCGGCCCGCTGCAGAGCAGCAGCGCAGCCCTTCCCCTCTTTGATGCACGCGTTCCGGCTGGCTTTCCCAGCCCGGCACTTGATCACATGGAGCACAAGCTATCGCTTGATGCTCTGCTGGATCTGCAAGCTACGCACACCTATGTGGTCGCCGTAAGCGGTGACAGCATGACAGGGGCTGGCATCTTCGACGGCGACCATCTGATCGTCAGCCGTGCCATCCCTGCAAAACCAGGTCACGTAGTAGTGGCCTGCCTCAACGGCGATGTCCTGGTAAAGCGCCTGGCACAGGAACAGGGGCAGTTCATCCTGCGCTCTGAGAACCCGGCCTACTCTCCCCGCTACATCCTGGAGAACGATGAACTGATGATCTGGGGCGTCGTCACTCACAGCCTGCGGAATCACCTCACCCATGGCTGAGCCGGTTTACGCACTGGTCGACTGCAACAGCTTCTACGCCAGTTGCGAGCGTGTGTTTCGTCCGGATCTGTTGCGAACGCCCATCGTGGTGCTCAGCAACAACGATGGCTGCGTGATTGCACGCTCGGCCGATGCTAAGCCGTTCGTGAAAATGGGCGCCCTCTTCCACGAGATCAGGGGCGACCTCAGGCGCCATGGGATCGTCGCCTTCAGCAGCAACTACGCCCTCTATGGCGACATGAGCGAGCGTGTGATGACCATCCTCGAAGGCTGTTTTCCAAGCATCGAGGTCTACAGCATCGACGAAGCCTTTGCCGATATGACCGGACTGCCCGAACCTCTGGAGTCGATAGGTCGTCAGGTGCAGGCAGAGATTAAGCAGAAGACTGGTATCCCGGTCGGCATAGGCATCGCCACCACCAAGACACTGGCCAAGCTCGCCAATAACGCCGCCAAGCGCTGGCAGAAGCAAACTGGTGGCGTCGTAGAC
>Ga0182735_1000749_pt1 | contig 23770 bp, 25 predicted proteins | sample eDN5th30CKraftMG_FD_128524 | JGI IMG/M metagenome (GOLD analysis project Ga0182735, IMG submission 128524) | Enriched Miracle-Growth compost microbial communities from Emeryville, California, USA - eDNA 5th pass 30_C Kraft MG (version 2) (version 2) ...
GGACCGCGACCGCCGCGGCGGCCGCGAGCAGCGCGTCTCGGTCGAGGACTCCATGGGCGCCGTGCACTCCTCGCGAGGCCGCCTCGCCCCGCCCGCGGAGGACCTCCTCTCCGAGGTCGCGATCGTCACGCGCCTGTGCGCGCTCCTCTTCGGCGACGGCGGGCCGCTGCCGACGGCGTCCCCGTCGCACGAGGGCGACCACGAGCTCGGCTATCCGGAGCGCACGCCCGCGGAGGAGGCGAGCGGATCGAGCGCCGCTCGGGTCGCGCATCCGCGGAACGTGCCGCAGGCCGACTGGGCGGCGCTCGAGGCAGACTACGCCCTGATCCGCACGCACATCCAGAACGTCGTCCCCGGCTTCGAGGACTACGACCGGCGCATCGACAAGGGGCGCACGTTCTTCCTCCCCAACGGCCCCCGCGACGCGCGGCGCTTCGCCACGAGCGACGGCAAGGCGCAGTTCAGCGTCAACCCGCTGGAGTACCCGCGGATCCCGGAGGGGCGCCTCCTGCTCCAGACTCTCCGCTCGCACGACCAGTACAACACCACGATCTACGGCAAGGACGACCGCTACCGCGGCATCCACGACGGCCGCCGCGTCGTGCTCGTGAACGCGGACGACGTGCGCGAGCTCGGCTTCGCGGACGGCGAGATCGTCGACCTCGTGTCGGAGTGGACGACGCCCGGGGGCGACGTGGAGGAGCGCCGCGCGGAGGCGTTCCGCATCGTCTCGTACGACACGCCGCGCCGCAACGCCGCCGCGTACTATCCGGAGACGAACGTGCTGGTGCCGCTGGAGTCGACCGCCGACGTGAGCGGCACGCCGACGTCGAAGTCGGTGGTCGTCCGCCTGGAGCACCGGCCGGTCGCGTGACGCACTCGCACGAGCACGCCGCCGGCGCGCACCACCACGACGCCGGATCAGGCGATTCGGCCGAGTCAGGACGATCTCGCGTGGATTCTCCTGACTACGCCGCATCTCCTGATCCGGGCGCGGAGCCGGGCGGGCTCGCGCGGTACGCGGCGGTCATCACCGTGTCGGATCGCGGGGCGGCGGGCGAGCGCGTGGACGAGAGCGGGCCGGTCGCGGTGCACGCGCTCCGCGCGGGCGGCTTCACGTGCGGCGAGGCACGGATCGTGCCGGACGGCGAGCACTCCGTCGCCGCCGCCCTGCACGCCGCCATCGCGGAGGGCGCGCGGCTCGTCGTGACCACGGGCGGCACGGGCGTCTCGCCCCGCGATCAGACGCCCGAGGGCACGGCCCGCGTCCTGACGCGCGAGGTGCCCGGCATCGCGGAGGAGCTGCGGCGCATCGGGGCGGCCGAGAAGCCCGCCGGGATGCTGTCGCGCGGGCGCGCCGGCATCGTCGACGGGCCGGGCGCGCTGGTCGTGAACCTCCCCGGATCGCCGCGGGCCGTGGCATCCGGGATGCCGGTGATCCTCGCGATCGCCGGCCACGTCCTGGACCAGCTCGCCGGCGGGGACCACGCGTGAACGCGCGGTACGCGCCGGGTGCGCGGGGGCGCACCCATCGTCCGAAGCGGGCGATCGTATGAGTACAGTCCCCATCGCCCGGATCAGCTCCGCGCCCCTCGACCTCGACGCGCACGAGCGCGCCGTGGAGGGCCCGCGCGCGGGCGCCGTGACGACGTTCGTCGGGCGTGTGCGCGACCACGATCCGGATGCCGCGGGCGCGGTCGTCGCGCTGGAGTACTCCGCGCATCCCGACGCCGAGGCGGCCCTGCGCGCGATCGCGGAGCGCGCGATCGGCGAGACCGACGCCGTCGTCGCTGTGAGCCACCGCGTCGGCCGGCTCGAGGTGGGGGACGCGGCCGTCGTCGTCGCGGTGTCCTCGGGACACCGGGCCGCCGCGTTCGACGTGTGCCGCGCCGTGATCGAGGCGATCAAGGTGGAGCTGCCCGTGTGGAAGCGCCAGGTCGAGGCCGACGGCACGACCGCCTGGAAGGGCCTCGGCGGCTGACGCTCCCGGTGTCGCCGAGCGAGGAGCGAAGCGACGAGACGAAGCGCCCCCGGGCGCTCGTCCTCTTCGTGGGCGCTTCGTCTCGCCGGGCTCGCTCAGCGACCGGGTCAGCCGCCGGCGAAGGGGGGCAGGACGTCGACGAGCGTGTCGGCGGCCAGGGGGGTGTCGTCGTCGACGCGCGAGCCGGCGACCAGGACGGCGCAGCGGGGGAGGATGCCGCCCAGCCCGGGGCGCTCGGCCGCGAGGGCGGCGCGGAGGGCGCCGAGCGTCGGCTCGGTGCGCTGCTCCTCGGCGCGGCCGGCGAGCTCCTCTGCGGCGGCGAAGTAGCGGAGACGGGCCATCAGGCCTTCCAGCTCGTCGCCAGCGCGGAGATCGCGGCCATCGCCTCGCGCGCCTGTTCGGGCGTGCCGCCCGCGCGGCCTGCGACGAGACCGGCGACGAACGCGCTCAGGGGGGCGGCGGGGCGGGCGACGCCGTGCGCGACGTCGCCCGCGAGGTCGAGGACGGCCGAGATCGGGACGTCGTCGGGGGCGAGGCCGAAGCGCTCGCGGAGGACCCCGGCCCATTCGTCGAGGGCCTCGGGGGGCAGGGTGCGTGACGGGTCCGTCATCGGGGAGCTCCTTCCTCGCGCGCTCTCCGAAGATCCTCCCACGTGTCGACGTCGCGGGATCGGCCGTCGCGGTCCGCGACCACGGCGATCGCGAGGTCGTCCACGAGCGCCCGGACCGGGGCATCCCGGCCGCCGTCGGGGAGCCGCGACGCCGCACGCCGCAGCGGTGCCGTGCGGTACAGCGCCGTCAGCCACTGCGGACGGCCGGTCTCGTCGGCCAGGCACAGCCCATCGACGCCGGATGGCGTGAGCGCGGCGCTCTCGCGCAGCAGCGCGGCCGCGTCGCCTGCGCGGGGGAGGTCGCACGCGAGCACGAGGGTCCACTCGGGCGCGGCATCCGGCCACGACGCGAGCGCCGCGACGACGGCCGCGGCGGGGCCGCCGTGGGGTGGGTCCTCCCGCACCCATGTCACGTCCGGGATCTCCGCCAGCACGGGGCCGACCACCGTGATGCGCTCCGCCCCCGCACCGCGCGCCGCGGTCAGCGCCCGCTCGAGGAGCGTCGTGCCACCGACCTCGAAGAGCGGCTTGACGGCGCCGTCCACGCGCGTCGCGCGGCCGCCGGCGAGGAGGATCGCGCCGAGGCTCACGCGACCCCTGAGGACGGCGTGTCCGCTCACGTCTCGTCCGGGCGCGTCCACGAGCCGGAGCGCCCGCCCTCCTTCGCGACGATGCGCACGTGCTCGATCGAGGTGGACCTGTCGAGGCCCTTCACCATGTCGACGACCGCGAGGGCGGCGACGGAGACCGCGGTGAGCGCCTCCATCTCCACCCCGGTGCGGTCGGCGGTGCGGACGGTCGCCTCGATCGCGACGCCCGTGTCCTCGATCGCGAGGTCGACGGACGCGCCGTGCACGCCGATGACGTGCGCGAGGGGCAGCAGGTCGGGCGTGCGCTTGGCGGCCTGGATGCCGGCGATCCGCGCCACCGCGAGGACGTCGCCCTTCGGCACCGTCCCGTCGCGGAGGGCCGCGACGACGGCGGGCGCGCAGCGCACGAAGCCCCGCGCGGCGGCGGCGCGGACCGTGGGCTCCTTCGCGGTGACGTCCACCATCCGGGCGCGGCCGGCGTCGTCCAGGTGCGTGAAGCTCATGTCACCAGCATGACATCGACGGGATCGCCCGGCTCGACCGCGACGACGTCGGCGGGCACGACGGCGTACGCCTCCGCGCGGCCCAGGGCGCTCGCGAGGTGCGAGCCGGATCCGCCCGCCGTCGCGGGGCGCACGGTCCAGCGGGCGGGATCGGTGCGGTCGATCGCGGCCGGCAGGTACTGCCGGCGGGGGGACGGCGTGCGCCACCCCGTCGCGGCGGGCAGGTGCAGGATCGGCCGCGCGAGCTCCGCGCGGCCCTGCATGCGCAGGAGCGCGGGGCGGACGAACACCTCGAACGACACCGCCGCGCTCACCGGGTTGCCGGGGAGGCCGAAGAGCAGGATGCCGCCCCGGAGCACGCCGAACCCCTGGGGCTTGCCCGGTTGCATCGCGACGGACGAGAACGCCATCTCGCCGCCGGGGCCCAGCGTCGACTTCACGACCTCGTACGCACCCGCGCTGACGCCGCCGGAGAAGACGATCGCGTCCGCGCCGCGGTCTCGGGCGGTCGCGACGGCCGCGCGCAGGGCGTCCGCCTCGTCCGGGACGCTCGTGCGCAGCACGACCTCCGCGTCCGCCTCCCGCGCGAGCGCCGCCAGCACGGACGAGTTCGACTCCGGGATCATCCCCCGCGCGAGGGGCGCCCCGGGGGGAGCGAGCTCGCTGCCCGTCGACACGACCGCGACGCGCGGACGCCGCGCGACCGTGACCTCCGTGATCCCGGTCGCCGCGAGCGCGCCGAGCGCGAACGCGCCGATGCGCGCCCCCGCGGGGAGCACGACGTCGCCGGCCTCCGTGTCCTCGCCGCGGCGGCGGATGTGCTGCCCGGGCCGTGCCGGCGCCGTGAGCACGACCGCCTCCGAGGTCGAGCCCTCGAGCCCGCCCGCCGTGGCCTCGAACGGCACGACGACGTCGGCGTCCGTCGGCACCGCCGAGCCGGTCATGATGCGCGCCGTCTCCCCGACCCCGAGCGCGGGATCGAGGCTCGAGCCGGCCGGGAGGTCGGCCACGATCCGCAGCGCGACCGGGGCGTCCGGGGCTGCGGCGGCGACGTCGTCGTGACGGACGGCGAACCCGTCCATCGCGGAGTTGTCGAAGGCCGGGACGTCGACCCGCGCCCGCGCGTCCTCGAGGAGCGTGAGCCCCTCCGCGTCCGCCGCCGCCGCGCGCTCGGCCGGCAGAGCCGTGACCCGCGCGAGGATCGCCGCGAGGTGCTCCTCGACCGCGATCATCGCGTGCGCCATGCTCTTCTCGTCCGTCCCGTGCTCGTCTCGCGGATCGTGCCGCAGTGGCCCGCCGTCGTCATCGGGCCGGCCCCGGCGACGACCCCGTGCGCGGGGCGTGGGCGGTGCGAGGGCTCGCGTCGCCCGCGTCGTGCGCGAGAGCCGTGTCCGCGTCCGTGGCGGGGCCATCCGCGGCCGCCCTGCCGGTCGTGCGCCCCGTGGCCGCGTGGTGCGCCGCGGGGCCGGCGTGGGCGCCGCCTGCCGGGACGCCGGTGCCCGTCTCGCGCGTCCAAGCCAGCATCCCGCCGGCGAGGACCGCCGCGTCGGCACCGGCCGCGCGCAGCGCCCGGGCCGCGCGCGTCGCGCGGATCCCGGCCTGGCACACGACGACGAACGGTCCCGGCCCCACGCCGTCGGGACTCGCGAGCAGCTCCGCGAGGGGGAGGAGCACAGCGCCCGGGACGACGCCGTCCGCCGTCTCGTACGGCTCGCGGACGTCGAGGATCGTGGCTCCCGCCTCCTGCGCAGCGAGCGCCCCGGCGACGGACAGCTCCTCGATCTCCGGCTCCGTCGTCGCGACCGCGCGGGTCTCCGGCGATCCGGTGCCCTGCGGAGCGGACTCGGGGGATGCGGGTGGGGAGGATGCCGCGTCCGCGGGCCGCGTGGAGCGGGCGGCGGGCGGGGAGCCCGCGTCCGCGAGCCCGTGCGCGGAGACGGCGTCGCCCGCGCGGGCGGCGTGCAGCGGGATCTCGTGCTGCCGGCCGCGGAGCCCGTCGATCAGGAGCACGCGCCCGAGCAGGGGCTCGCCGATGCCCGCGACGAGCTTGACGGTCTCCGTCGCGAGCTGGGCGCCGACCTGCAGGCAGAGGGATCCGAGCACCCCGACCTGGGCGCATGTCGGCACCTCGCCGACGCTCCCCGGGGGGTAGAGGTCGGCGAGCACGACCGGCTCGACGCCCGCGGGCGGCGCGGACCAGAACACCGTGACCTGCGCGTCGAACTCCTGCACGGTGCCCCAGACGAGCGGGACGCCCAGCGTCTCGCACGCGGCGGCGACGGCCTCGCGGGTGTCGAACGTGTCGGTCCCGTCGACGACGACGTCGGCGCCGCGGAGGACCTCGACGGCGTTCTCGGGCGTGATCCGTTCCGGCACCGTGCGCACGACCGTCTCGGGCGAGAGGTCCGCCGCGACGCGCGTCGCGCTGTCGACCTTGGGCCGCCCGACGTCGGCGTGCCGGTGCATGACCTGGCGCTGCAGGTTCGTGCGCTCGACGTCGTCGTCGTCGACGATCGTCAGCGTCCCGATCCCGGCCGCGGCGAGCGCGAGCACCACGGGCGAGCCGAGCCCGCCCGCGCCGACGACGGCGACGTGCGCGGCGGCGATCCGGCGCTGCCCGACCTCCCCGAGCACGGCGAGGCTCGCGTGCCGCGCCGTGCGCGCGCGCTCCTCGGCGCTGAGCGCGGCGACGGGCTCGACGAGGGGCGGAAGCATTCCTCCAGGCTATCCCCGCCCCCTCCGCCCCGGGTCGGGTCTCGCTCCATCGCCGGATCAGGCGTCGCGGCCCCGGTCGGGAGGATCCCCGCGCGGATCGTGGCGCGCCCGCGAAGAGGCGTCGCAGTCGGGGAGGGAGAGTGCATCCGAGGATGCGGATATCCGGATGAGAATCGTCCGCGGATGCGGATGCTAGGGTCGAGGCCGTGCAGAACTATCGGATCGCCGATGCGGCGCGCCTGCTCGGCGTGAGCGACGACACGGTGCGGCGCTGGATCGACCAGGGCGCGCTCCCCACGGTCGGCACGAGTCCGGCGGAGATCCCCGGCGGCGCGCTCGCGGCCCGGGCGGTCGAGCTCGCGGCGGCGCCGGGCGATCCGACGGACGTGCTCTCCAGCGCGCGGAACCGCTTCGTCGGGCTCGTGACCCGGGTGCAGGCGGACGGGGTCATGGCGCAGGTCGACATCCAGGCCGGGCCCCATCGCGTGGTCTCCCTCATGTCCGCCGAGGCCGCGCGCGACCTCGGGCTCGAGGTCGGGTCCCTCGCCGTCGCGGTCGTGAAGGCCACGAACGTCATCGTCGAGACCCCGAGGGGCTGAGCATGCGCGCTCTCCGTCGTCCCGTCCTCGCCGCGACCGTCCTCACGGCCGCCCTCCTCGCCACGGGCTGCGCGGGCCCCGCCTCCGGCGGCTCGACGCCGGCGGCGTCCACCCCTGCTCTCTCCGGCGAGCTGACCGTCTCGGCGGCGGCGTCGCTGCGGGGCGCGTTCGACGAGATCGCGGCGCAGTTCTCCGAGGAGCATCCGGACGTCGACGTGCGGCCGTTCTCCTACGACGGCTCCTCGACCCTCGCGACGCAGATCGTCGAGGGCGACCAGGTCGACGTGTTCGCCTCCGCCGACCAGAAGAACATGCAGAAGGTCGTCGACGCCGGCCTCGCGTCGAACCCGACGCTGTTCGCGACGAACACGCTCGTGATCGTCGTCCCGAAGGGCGACCCGGCCGGCATCCGGACGCTCGCCGACCTCGCGAAGCCCGGCGTCACGGTCGTGCTGTGCGCGCCCGAGGTGCCCTGCGGATCCGCCGCGCAGACGCTGCTGGCAGGCGCGGGCGTCACGGTGACGCCCGCAAGTCAGGAGCAGAACGTGACGGCCGTGCTGACGAAGGTCGCCGCGGGCGAGGCGGACGCCGGGCTCGTGTACACGACCGACGCGAAGAGCAGCGCCGACGTCGAGGCGATCGTCCCGGACGGCGCCGACGAGGTCGTCAACCAGTACCCGATCGTCGCGCTGGACGACGCCCCCGACCCGGAGGTCGCCGCGGCGTTCGTCGCGTTCGTGCTCGGACCGCGGGGTCAGGCGGTGCTCGCGGACCTCGGGTTCGGCGCGCCGTGACGCGCCGGCGCGACGCCGGCGGCTTCGTCCCGCGGATCCTCGCGCTGCCCGCCGTCCTCGGCCTCGCGCTGCTCGTCCTCCCGCTCATCGCGCTCGTCGGGCGCGTCGAGTGGGGGAGCCTGTGGGCCGACGTCACGGCCGCCGCCTCGCTGTCGGCGCTCGGTCTCTCGCTCGCGACGGGGCTCGTCGCCACGGCCGCGTGCGTGATCCTGGGGGTGCCGCTCGCGCTGCTCATGGCTCGGGCGTCGTCGCGGTGGGCGTCCGTCGTGCGCGCGCTCGTCACGGTGCCGCTCGTGCTGCCGCCCATGGTCGGCGGCGTCGCGCTGCTGTACCTTCTCGGCCGCAACGGATGGCTCGGCCCCGCGCTCGCGGACTGGGGCATCCGCGTCCCCTTCTCCACCCCCGCCGTCGTGATCGCGCAGACGTTCGTCGCGCTGCCGTTCCTCGTGCTCTCCGTCGAGGGCGCCCTCCGCGCGACCGGCACGGGCTACGAGCAGGCCGCCGCAGGTCTCGGCGCGGGGCGCTGGACGATCCTGCGACGCGTGACGCTGCCGCTCGCCGCGCCGGGACTCGTCGCGGGCACGATCCTGTGCTTCGCCCGCGCGATCGGCGAGTTCGGCGCGACGGCGCTGTTCGCCGGGAACGCCCCTGGAGTGACGCAGACGATGCCGCTCGCGATCTACACGGCGTTCAACGGCGCCGGGGTGACGCAGGGCACCGCCGTCGCGCTCTCGCTCCTGCTCCTCGTGACCGCGGTCGCGGTGCTGCTGCTCGTCCGCGCCTGGCGTCCCGAGGCGGTCCGGTGACCCGGGCGCGGCCTGCCTCGTCGCCTCGGACGCGGCGTGCGGGGTGGTCGCGGTGACGGGGGCGCCGCTCGACGCGGAGATCGTCGTCGAGCGATCGGCCGCCTTCTCGCTGCACGCGGCGCTCACGGCGGCCGCGGGCGAGCGGATCGCGGTGATGGGGCCGAGCGGCGCGGGGAAGTCGACGCTGCTCGGCGCGCTCGCGGGCTTCGTGCGGATCGACCGCGGCCGCATCCGCCTCGGCGACGACGAGGTCGCCTCCGCCGACGGCGCCCGCCCGCGGTCGGTGGACCCCGCGCGCCGGGGGACCGTGCTGCTCGGGCAGGATCCGCGCCTCTTCCCCCACCTGTCCGCGCTCGACAACGTCGCGTTCGGACTGCGTGCCCACGGCGTGGCCCGGTCCGTCGCGCACGGGACGGCACGGTCGTGGCTCGCCCGCGTCGGGCTGCCGGATGCCGCGTCCCGCCGCCCCTCCGAGCTGTCCGGCGGCCAGCAGCAGCGCGTCGCCCTCGCCCGGGCGCTCGCGGCGCGGCCGCGGCTCGTGCTGCTGGACGAGCCGCTCACCTCGCTCGATCCCGACACCGCCGACGGCATCCGCACGCTCGTGCAGTCCGAGCTCGGCTGCACCGCCGTCGTGGTGACGCACGCCGCCGTCGACGCCCTCGCCCTCGCGCATCGGCTCGTCGTGCTGGAGGACGGCCGCGTGACCCAGTCCGGCCCCGTGCGCGAGGTGTTCGAGGCTCCCGCGACCGCGTTCGCCGCGTCGCTGGCCGGCCTGAACCGCGTGGAGGGCGCGCTGCGGGACGGGATGTGGATGTCCGGGCCCGTGCGCATCCCCGGAACCGCGATTCCGGGGGCGGCGGAGGACGGGGCCGCGAGCCCGGGCGTCGCGGAGGGCGCGGCCGTGGCAGCGGTCTTCCGGCCGGACGCCGTGCGGCTCGGCAGCCCCGAGCCCCCCGCGCCGGGCGCGTGGACCGCGCGCGTCCGCCGCCTGGAGCCGACGCTCGCCGGTGTCCGCGTGCACACGGACGCGCCCGCCGTCGCGGTCGACCTGCCCCTGGACGCCGTGGCCGTCTTCGGCCTGACGGCCGGCATGGAGGTGGGACTCCGCGTCCCCGCCGGCGCCGTCCGAATCCTCCCCGCCTGACCCGGCGTCGACGTCAGGCGCGCGAGGCCAGCCGTGCCTCCAGCTCGTCGCGCGCGTGCTCCAGGAGCGGCACGAAGCCGTCGAGGCGGCCCCGATCGGCCCGGGTGGCGGGGATCGAGAGCCCGACGGAGAGCGCCGTGCCCTCCGCCCGGACGGGCACGGCGATCCCGACGATGCCGTCGACGCGCTCTCCTCTGCTCAGGATCACGCTCCGCGCCGCGCCGGGCTCGAGCGCGGCGACGAGCGCGCGGCTCGCGGCGCCGCGATCGATCGGATAGAGCTGCTCGGGGCTGCCCGCGTACCGCAGGGGCTGAGAGCTCTCGAACTGCAGCAGGATCATGCGCTCGTCTCCGACCGCCGTGTGCAGCGCGACGGTCTCGTCCGTCTGCCGCAGGAGCTCGAGCAGCACCGGACGCGCGACCGCCTCGACGGCCACGAGGGGCTGCGCGATGCGGGCGGCCAGCTCGATCAGTCGCGGGCCGCGGACGTAGCGGCCGGACGCGTCGTCGACCGCGAGCAGCCCGGTGCGCTCGAGCGCCGCGAGGATGCGCTGCGCGGCGCTCTTGCTGAGGCCGAGGCTCTCGGCGAGCTCGCGGACGGTGCGTCCCTCCTCCCCCCGCGCGACCGCGAAGAGCACGCTCGCGGCGCGCTCGACATTGGATCCTCCCGAATCGGCCATGGTCCCCCCGTTGACACATCTGAGCACGTCGTGCATGATGGCTTCATTATTCGGGACAAATTGTCCCACGAATCGGGACACAAGGCAAGCGATGACACTGACCTTCCACGACGACCGCGGTGTGCGGGACCTGCTCGCGCGATACTGCGTCCTGCTCGACGCGAACCGGACCGACGAGCTGGGCGAGATCTTCACGGAGGACTGCGCCGTCGACTTCATCCCCGGCACGACGATCCACGGCCTCGCGGCGGTGATCGCGCACCTGACGGAGCGGATGAGGCCGGTGGCCGCGACGAGCCATCACCTCTCGAACACGGTGCTCAGCGAGACGGGGGACGGCGAGGTCGCCGCGACGTCGTACCTCTACGCATGGCACCGCTACCGCGACGGACGTCCCGACGGAACCGTCTGGGGCCACTACGAGGATGTCGCCCGACGTACGACGGGCGGCTGGCGTCTCGCGCGTCGCACGCTCGTCGTCCACGGCATGGAGGGCTTCGACCGGCCCGAGATGCACATGCTCCACCGCCTCGGCCACGACGCGGGGTGATCCCGCGCGCGGTCGGCGCCACCTGTCCTGCACCACCCTCGGCACCACCCGTTTTGCTCCGAACCGAACGGAAGGACACACAGTGAAGCTGACCCGAATCGCCCTCGCCGCGGGAGCCGTCGCGCTCCTCGCGGGCGCCACCGCCTGCTCGTCGGGCACCCCCTCATCCGACACGACGACCGGTGGCGACCCCATCACCATCGGCGTGATCCTGCCCCTCAGCGGGAACCTCGGAGGCCTCGGCAAGCAGATGCTCGACGGCTATCAGGTCGCCGTCGACGTCGTCAACGGGGACGGCGGCATCGACGGCCGTCCCGTGGAGCTGAAGGTCTCGGACGCGCCGACCCCCGAGGACGCCGTCGGCGTCGCCCAGCAGCTCGCCAACGACCCCGACGTGCAGATCGTGATGGGCACGAACTCGTCGAGCATCGCGATCCCCGCCTCGGAGGTCGTCTCACGGGCCGGGAAGATCTACTGGGAGACCGGCGCCGCGGCGGCCGACATCACCGAGCGCGGCCTGCCCGGGGTCTTCCGCACCTCGCCGAGCGTCGCCCTCCCCGCCTACGCGGACGCGACGCCGGACTTCCTCAACGACGCCGTCGCGCCGGCCCTCGGCGTCCCGGTGACAGACCTGCGGATGGGGCTGATCTACGCGGAGGACGACTTCGGCACCGCAACGGCCAAGACGTTCCGCGACATCGCGGACCGCGAGGGGTACGACCTCGTCGTCGACACGCCCTACGCGGCGAACGCGCAGGACCTCTCCGGCACGATCGGGCAGCTGATCGACGCGGACGTGCAGATCCTCGTCGCGGTCTCGAACATCACCGACGCGATCCTCATCGCCCAGCAGTCCGACGAGCTCGGGTTCTCGCCCGAGCTGATCTTCGGCAACGGCTCCGGCTGGACCGCGAAGGACACGATCGACGCCCTCGGGCCCGAGATCAACGGCATCGTCGTGGGCGACGCGGTCCCCCTCAACATCGACGGATCGCTGCCCAACGCGGACGTGTCGCCGTCGTACGACGAGTTCGCCGACGCCTACCGGGGGCTCACCGGGAACGACCCCGGGACGCCGGGCACGAACGGCTACTTCGGCGCGATGGTCCTCTTCCAGGACGTGCTGCCCGACGCCGATCCCGCCGACCCGCAGTCGATCTCGGCGGCGGCGTCCGACGTGGACATCCCGGACGGCGGCACGGTCGCCATGATGGGCGTCAAGTTCGACGAGACCGGGCAGAACGAGCGGGCGAAGTGGTTCATCCACCAGTTCCAGAACGGCAAGCCCGTGCCGGTGTACCCGCTCGAGCTCGCCGGCGCCGACCTCGTGCTGCCCATGTCCGACGCGCCCGGCCGCTGATCCCCGAGGATCCCGAGAGGCGAGTGAGATGACCCTTCTGCAGATCGCGCTGTCCGGTCTCCTGGTCGGCGGCGTCTACGCGATCGTCGCCGTGGGCATCTCGCTCGTCTTCGGGGTCATGCGCATCGTGAACTTCGCCCACGGCGATCTCATGATGTGGGGGATGTACCTCGTCGCGCTGCTGTTCGGCACGATCGGCCTCTACCCCTATCTGGGCGGGCTCGTGGCGGGCATCCTGCTCGGCGTCGTCGGATGGCTGCTGGCGCGGGTGCTCCTCAACCGGTTCATGTCGGCCGACCACAGCCTGCAGATCGTCGTGACGCTCGCGATCGCGCTCATCCTGCAGGCGCTCGCGCGCCTCGTCTTCGGCGGCGACCGCATCGCGGTGACGATCGAGCCGTTCGGCACCTCGTCGATCGCGATCGGGGACCTGCGCCTGTCCAGCGTCCGGCTCGCCGCATTCCTCGTGGCGGCGGCGACGGCGGTCGCGCTCTCGATCTATCTGAAGCGGACGTGGTCCGGCCGCGCGCTCCGCGCCGTGTCGGAGGATCCCGGCGCGGCGCGCGCACTCGGCATCTCGCCGGAGAGGATGTACGCGCTGGCGCTGGGACTCGGCACGGGGGTCGCGGGCATCGGGGCCGCCATGCTCGTGACGATCTATCCCGTCGAGCCCGAGATCGGCACGCAGTTCATGCTGATCTCCTTCGTCATCGTCGTGCTCGGCGGCCTCGGCAACGTGGTGGGAGCGCTCGTGGCGGGCCTCGTCGTCGGCGTCGTCGAGGCCGTCACCGGCTACCTCTGGGGTCAGTCCTACGCCCAGGCGGTCGTGTTCGCGCTCTTCCTGCTCGTCCTCGTCGTCCGGCCGAAGGGGCTGTTCCGTGGCGCTTACTGAGCTCGTGCGCTCGAGGACCTCGCGCGAGGCGGGGTGGTTCCTCCTCGCCCTCGCGGTGTCGATCGTCGCCGCCCTGCTCTCGCCGGCGTGGGGCCACATCGCGGTGCTGGCCCTGCTCTGGGCGACGCTGGGCACCGCGTGGAACCTGATGGGCGGGCTCACGGGCCTCCTGTCGCTCGGACAGGCCGCCTTCTTCGGAGTCGGCGCCTACACGTCGGCGCTGCTGTTCGTGAAGCTCGGGATCACCCCCTGGATCGGGATCTTCGCCGCCGCGGCCATGGGAGCGGTCCTCGCGCTCGTCATCGGCTGGCCGACGCTCCGGCTCAGCGGGCCCTACTTCGCGCTCGCGACCGTCGCGGCGCCGGTGATCCTCTCGGCGATCGCCGTCGCCAATCCCGACCTCACCCGGGGCACGCTCGGCGTCATCATCCCGTTCCGACCCGACCCCGGCACGATGGTCTTCACCGGGCAGCTGCCGTACGTGCTCGTCGCGGCGGCACTGCTCGCCGCGGCGATGGCGATCATGTCCGCCGCGAGCCGCGGGCGCTGGCGCATCCGCCTGACGGCGCTGCGCGACGACGAGAACGCGGCGCGCTCGCTCGGCATCCGCACCGCGCGCGTGAAGATCGGCGTCACGGTCGTCAGCGGCGCGCTGACCGGGATGGTCGGCGCGGTCTACGCGCAGTACATCGCGTTCATCACTCCCACCTCCGTGTTCAGCCTCGACATCTCGATCGACGCGATCCTCGTGGCGGTCATCGGGGGCATCGGCGGCGTGCGCGCGGGCGTCGTCGGCGGCTTCGTCCTCGTGGGGCTGCGTCAGCTCGTCTTCCAGCAGTTCCTCGGCGACTACCCGGGGCTGGACACGCTGATCATCGGGAGCGTGCTCCTGGTCCTGGTCCTCGTCCTCTACGGCCGGAACGGCTCGCTGCTCAGGCCGCTGCGCCTCGGCCGTCCCGGGCGCCGCCGGCGCGAGACGGAGGAGGCCGCATGAGCGCGATCCTCGAGGTGCAGGGCCTCACCAAGCGCTTCGGCGGCCTGACCGCCTGCGCCGACATCAGCCTCGCCGTCGCGCCGGGCGAGCTGGTCGCGATCATCGGCCCGAACGGCGCAGGAAAGACCACGCTCTTCTCGTGCATCGCGGCGGAGCAGCACGCCACCTCCGGCCGGGTGCTCTTCGACGGCACTCCGCTCCGGCGCCGCAGCCAGGCCGCCGTCGCGCGGATGGGGATCGGCCGCACGTACCAGATCATGCGCCCCTTCCTCTCCCTCACGACGGCGGAGAACGTCATGGTCGGCCCCCTCGAGCGCGGGCGGTCGCTACGGGAGGCGCGGGCCGTCGCCGACGCCGTCCTCGAGGACGTGCGTCTGACCCCGAGCGCGGACCTCCCCGCCACGGCGCTCTCGACGGGGCAGCGCAAGCGGCTCGAGCTCGCGCGCGTCCTCGCGCGGGAGCCGCGTCTGCTCCTGCTCGACGAGATCACCGGCGGCGTCGACCGCAAGAACCTGCCCGACGTCCTCCATGCCGTGCGGCGGGCCCGTCGGCCGGACCGCGGCATCGTCATGATCGAGCACAACATGCGCGCCGTGCGCGCGCTGGCGGACCGGGTCGTCGCGATCGTCGACGGACGCGTGGTCGTGGAGGGCCCGCCGGAGGTCGTCCTGGAGGACACCGCCGTCGTGCGCGCGTACCTCGGGAGCTCCTACCGGCCGAGAGAGAGCGGTGAGGGCGATGCTGGAGCTTGACGACGTCGTCGTGGAGATCGCTGGCGCGAGGATCCTCGACCGCATCAGCCTGACGCTGGCCGAGGGCACGACGGGCGTGATCATCGGCCCGAACGGCGCGGGCAAGAGCACCCTGGTGAACTCGATCACCGGCCTCGTGCCCCTGACCGGGGGCGCCGTGCGCTTCGAGGGCCGCGACCTCACCCGTCTGCCGACGCAGCAGCGCATCGCCCACGGCATCGCGCACGTCCTCGAGCGGCGGCGCCTGTTCGGATCCATGACGGTGGAGGAGAACCTCCGCCTCGGCGCGTGGGCGAACCGGCGATCGCGCGACGTCGCGCGCCGGCTCGAGACGGTCTACGAGCTGGTCCCGCTCGCGCGGCAGCGCCGGCTGCAGAAGGCCGGATCGATGTCGGGCGGCCAGCAGCAGATGATCGCGATCGCGCGCGGCCTCATGGCCGAGCCGCGCCTCCTCATCCTCGACGAGCCGCTGCTGGGCCTCTCCCCGAGCGCGACCGACGACCTCGTCGCGATCATCCGGACCCTCCAGCGGCGCGGCGTCTCGATCCTGTTCATCGAGCAGAACGTCGATCTCGCGTTCGGGATCGCCGACGTCGGGTTCGTGATCGAGACCGGTCGGCTCGCACTGAGCGGACCGACCGCGACGCTCCGCGAGGATCCGGAGCTCCAGAGGGTCTACCTCGGCTGACGCGCCGACGGACGGGTACGGGAAACGAGAAGGAGAAGAGCATGAGCGGGATCGTGATCAGGAACGCGACGGTCGTGGACGGCGGACGGCAGGCGCCGGCGGACCTGAACATCGAGGGCGGCCGCATCGTCCGCGTGTCCGCCGCCGGCCAGGGCGATGCGGCGGCCGAGGAGATCGACGCCTCGGGCCTCCTCGCGCTCCCCGGCGGGGTCGACGCCCACTTCCACGCCGGCGACACCCTCGGCACGGGCGTGCCGTTCCCCGAGTCGCTCGGCGAGGGCACGCGCCACGCCGTCTCCGGCGGGGTGACGACCGTCCTGCCGTACGTGTGGCCGCTCAAGGACGAGCCGTACGGCGAGGCCGCGGCGCGCTACATCGAGTACTTCGAGCGGGAGTCGCTCCTCGACTTCTCGTTCCATCTCGGCGTGCGCCCGGACATGGCGCAGATCGCGACGCTCCCCGAGGCGTTCGAGTCGGGCGTGGCGTCGTTCAAGTTCCACATGGACTACCGCAAGACGGGCGGCGGCCGCATGACCGACGACGACCACCGCATCGCCGCGATGCGGATCATCGGACGCCACGGCGGCCGGGCCATGTTCCACGCGGAGAACGGCTACATCATCGACGCGCTCGAGGACCAGTACATCGCGGAGGGGCGCAAGAGCTGGGACTACCACCTCAAGTCGCGTCCGACCGAGGCGGAGGTGCTGGCGATCCAGCAGGTGATCGCCTGCGCGCGGATCACCGGCTGCGCGGTGTACATCCCGCACCTCACGAGCGCCGAGGGCCTCCAGCAGATCGAGGACGCGCGCGCCGCGGGCGTCGAGATCGACGCGGAGACCTGCGCGCAGTACCTGCACTTCGTCAACGACGACATGGCGACGCTCGGCAACCTCATCAAGGTCGGGCCGCCGATCCGCGAGGCGGCGGACCGCGCCGCGCTCTGGTCGGGGGTCAACCGGGGGGCGATCAAGGTCCTCGCGAGCGACCAGTCGTCGTGGAGCCTCGAGAAGAAGCGCTCGGCGGAGGGCGACATCTTCTCGGCGATCTTCGGCATCCCCGTGGTGGGGGAGATGTATCCGCTCATGGTGTCGAAGGCGCTGCGGGAGGAAGAGACCGACCTCGAGACGGTGGTCAGGGTGACGGCGGAAGGGCCGGCGCGGCTCTTCGGGGTGTGGCCGCGCAAGGGCAACCTCGGGGTCGGCGCCGATGCCGACGTCGTGCTCGTCGATCCCGACGCCGAGTACGCCATGACGGCGAGCGAGTACTCGGTCGGCTGGACGCCCTTCGAGGGCGTGCCGTGCCGCGGCCGGTTCGAGAAGGTCCTCGTCGGAGGCGAGGTCGTCATGGACGGCGGCGTGCTCGTCCACGAGCCGTCCGGTCGCCATCTCCCCGTCGACGGACGACTCACCGGTCGCACCGATGCCTGAGCCCGGCTTCCTCGCTGCGGCGGCGCAGCTCGGCGGCGTGACGAGCGTCGACGAGGCGCTCCCGGCCGCGCACGACGCGGTGGCGGCCGCCGGCCAGGCGGGTGCGCGCCTGGTCGTCCTGTCGGAGCTCGCCCTCTCGCCCTACTTCGCGATCGTGCCCGACGCGGACCCCGCCGCCTACGCCCTGCGCCTCGAGGACCCCCGGATCGCGGGGTTCGCGTCGGAGGCGGCGCGCCGACGGCTGTGGATCGTGCTGCCCTTCGCGGAGCACTACAACGGCCGGTACTTCAACTCGGCCGCGATCCTCTCCGAGGACGGGAGGATCGCCGACGTGTACCGCAAGACGCACATCCCCCGCGGGTTCCTGCGCGACGACGGGACGTGGTCGAACCACGAGGACCGCTACTTCGCCGCCGGCGAGCGGTACCCCGTCGTGGACACCGGGTTCACGCGCCTCGGCGTGCTGATCTGCTACGACCGCTTCTTCCCCGAGCCGGCGCGCCGGCTCGCGCTGCAGGGGGCGACGACGATCGCCTACCCCTCGGCCAACCGCGGGCACGGCTCGGACTGGGCGGGCGACGCGCTGCGGACGCTCGTGCGCGCCCGTGCGTACGAGAACGCCTGCTTCGTGGTGTCCGCCTCGAAGGGCGGCGCGGAAGGAGGCCAGAGCTTCATCGGGAACTCCTCGATCGTCTCCCCGACGGGCGGGCGCGAGCTCGCCGCGACGGACGCGGCGGGGCCCGGCCTCCTGATCGCCGAGTGCCGCGACGAGGACCTCGGCTACGCGCGGCGGCGACTCCGCTGGGAGGAGAACCGACGTCCGGATCTCTACACGAACCTGCGCGCCGAGGCCGGCGGCGCGCCCCTGCGCGCATCGGTCGGAGCCTGCTGATGCGCGAGGTCACGATCGGCACGGGCGCCGGCTTCGCCGGCTCCCGCATCGAGCACGCGCTCGACCTCCTCCACGGGGTCCGGCTGGACTATCTCGTCTTCGAGACGCTCGGCGAGCGGACGGTGGCGGCGGCGCAGCTCGCGCGCTTCGAGGATCCGCGCACGGGATACAACCCCAAGCTGCGGGCGCGCATGCTCGCCGTCCTCCCCGAGGCGATGCGCCGCGGTGTGCGCATCGTCACGAACATGGGGGGTGCGAACCCCCGCGCCGCCGCCGCCGTCATCCTCGACGTCGCCCGGGAGCTCGGCATCCGGCAGCCCAAGGTGGCCGTCGTCCTCGGCGACGACGTGCGCGAGGCGATGCTGACGCGCGACGCTCCCGTGGACCCGCCGGGAGCTCCCGTGAGCGCCCTCGGCGGCGACCTGGTCGCGGCCAACGCCTACATCGGCGCCGCTCCCATCGTGGAGGCGCTCGCCGCGGGCGCGGACGTCGTGATCGGAGGGCGCATCGCCGATCCGTCCCTGTTCGTCGGATGCCTCGCGTACGAGTTCGGGTGGCCGCTCGACGATCCCGACGTCATCGGCCGTGCGACGGCGATCGGCCATCTCCTCGAATGCTCGTCGCAGGTGACCGGAGGATACCTCGCCGATCCGGGCGTCGTCGAGGTGCCCGGCCTCGATCGCGTGGGGTTCCCGTACGCGGTCGTCTCCCCGGACGCGTCGGCGGTCATCGGCAAGCCCGAGGGGACGGGCGGCACGGTCTCGATCGACACCTGCCGTCTGCAGCTCCTCTACGAGGTCGGCGATCCGGCCGCGTACCTCACCCCCGACGTGACCGCCGACTTCCGCGGCGTGCGCTTCCAGCAGGACGGCCCCGACCGCGTCCGAGTGACGGGTGGCACGGGCCGGACGGCGCCGGAGCAGCTCAAGGTCACGGTCGGCTACCTGGAGGGATGGAACGTGGAGGCCGAGATCTCCTACGGCGGCCCCGGCTGCCTGGAGCGCGCCCGCCTCGCGCGCGACGTGCTGCGGGCACGCATCGACCGCGACGGCCTCGGGCCGCGCGGCGTCCAGTTCGACTTCATCGGCTGGGACTCGCTCTTCGGGCCGCCGCCGCGCGAGACGCCCGAGCCGCCGGAGGTGCGGCTGCGGGTGTCGGCGTGGTGCGACACGCAGGAGAGCGCGCGGGAGATCGGCGCGGAGGTGGAGGCGCTGTACGCCGCGGGGCCCGCGGGGGGAGGCGGCGTCCGCAGCGCCGTCACCCGCCGCCTCGTGGTCGGGGACGGCTATCTGCCGCGCGCCGACGTGCCGGTGGAGGTGACGCTCGCATGACCGGCGCCTCCCACCCGACGGTCGCCCTGCGCGACATCGCCTACGTCCGCTTCGGCGACAAGGGCGACCTCTCGAACATGGTGGTCGTCGCGCGCGCGCCCGAGCACTGGGAGACGCTGGTGCGCGAGCTCACGGAGGCCCGCGTCGCCGCGGAGTTCCGCCAGATGGCGCGCGGCCCCGTCGTGCGCCATCTCGTGCCCGAGCTGCACAGCATCAACTTCCTGCTCGGCGCCGCGCTGGGCGGCGGCGTCACCCGCTCGCTCGCCCTCGACCGGCACGGGAAGTCCCGCAGCGGCTACGCGGGGGGCATCCGGATCGCGCTGTCCTGACGGACTGCGTCCGCGAGCACCTGCGCGAGGTGGCGGGACGGGACGCCGGCGAGGTCGTCGAGCTGCGTGCGGCACGAGAACCCGTCGGCGAGGACGACCGTCCCCGGAGCGGCCGCCCGCACCGCCGGCAGCAGGTCCAGCTCGGCGACGGCGACCGACACCTCGTAGTGGCCGCGCTCGATCCCGAAGCTGCCGGCCAGCCCGCAGCACCCCGCGACCTCCGTCACCTCCGCCCCCGCGGCGGCGAGCAGCCGCTCGTCCGCCGACCACCCCATGACGGCGCGATGGTGGCAGTGCGGCTGCGCCAGGAGTCGTGCGCCCGACAGGTCGGGGGGACGCCACGTGGGATCCGAGACGAGCAGCTCGGCGAGCGTCCGGGTGGCGTCCGCGACGGCGCGCGCCGCGGGTGAGTCGACGAGCTCGGCGAGATCGCTGCGCAGCACCGCGGTGCACGACGGCTCGACCCCGACGATCGGGATCCCCGCGAGAGCGTCGGCGGCGAGAGCCCCGACGGTGCGGGCGAGGATCCGCTTCGCGCCGTCGAGCTGGCCGGTCGTGATCCAGGTGAGGCCGCAGCACACGTCGTGCGCCGGCAGGCGCGGCGTGTAGCCCGCCGCCTCCAGCACCTCCACCGTCGCCCACGGCACCTCGGGCTGGAAGTGGTCGCTGAAGCTGTCGACGAAGAGGACGACCGGCTTCCCCTCGGCGACGCGCGGCCGGCGGCGGAACCCGTCGCGGAAGGTCCGGGCGGCGAACCGGGGGATCGCGCGCCGGTCGTCGACCCCCGCGAGCGCGAGGGCGGCCTTCCGGATGCCCGGTGCGGAGGTGGCGAGGTTCGCGAGCCACGGCGCGTGCCTCGCGATCCGGCTCCATCGCGGCAGCATGCCCAGCGAGTAGTGCGCGCGCGGCCTCAGCCGTCCCCGGTAGCGCTGATGCAGCGCCTCGGACTTCCAGGTGGGCAGGTCGACGCCCGTCGGGCAGTCCGACGTGCAGCCCTTGCAGGACAGGCAGAGATCGAGGGCGTCGTGGAGCTCGGGCGATCGCCAGTCGAGGAGGCGGTCGCCCCGGATCGCCTCCTCGAGGAGCCGCGCCCGGCCGCGCGTCGAGTGCCGGTCCTCGCGCGTCGCCCGGTACGAGGGGCACATGACGCCCCCGGAGGCGGAGTTGTCCGCGCGGCAGCTCCCCACCCCGGTGCAGCGGTGGACCGCCTGGGCGAAGTCGCCGCCGTCGGCGCGGTACGCGAACCCGAGGGAGCGCGGCGCGCGCAGCGGGACGGCGGTGCGCACCTGCGCGTCGAGCGGGTCGGGATCCACCAGCACGCCCGGGTTGAGCCGTCCCTCGGGGTCGAAGGTCCGCTTGACCGCTCGGAAGAGCTCGATCGCGGCGGGCGAGTACATGCGCGGCAGCAGCTCGCTGCGCGCCCTCCCGTCGCCGTGCTCCCCGGAGAGCGATCCGCCGAACCCGGCGACGAGGTCTGCGGCGTCCTCCACGAACCGGCGGTACGCCGCCGTGCCCCCGGCGTCCAGCGGGTAGTCCAGGCGCACGTGGATGCAGCCCTCGCCGAAATGGCCGAACGGCATGCCGGTCAGGCCGTGCTCGTCCATGAGCGCGTCGAAGCGCCGGAGGTAGCCGCCGAGCCGGTCGGGCGGGACGGCCGCGTCCTCCCAGCCCGCCCAGGCCGGTCGCTCCGAGGGTGCGCGTCCCGCGAGGCCCGCGCCGGCCTCGCGGATGCCCCACAGGACCGCGATCTCGCGGGGGTCGGAGACGATGCGGTGCTCGAGGCCGAGCCGCGCGGCGGCGAGCGCCTCCGCGCGTGAGAGCACGTCCTCCGGGTCGTGCCCGGCGAGCTCGACCAGGAGCCACGCTGCGCCCCTCGGCAGGGGAGGGACCGCGGCGGGGCCGCGGCGGTGCCTGACGACCTCGACGATGCGCGCGTCCAGGCCCTCGCAGGCGGTCGGCGCGACCGCGAGCGTCGCGGGCGCCGCGTCGCCCGCCGCCGCGATGTCGGCGAAGCCGATCGCGACGAGGACGCGGTGCCCGGGCTCCTCCACGAGCCGCACGGTCGCCTCCGTGACCAGCGCGAGCGTGCCCTCGCTCCCGACGATCGTCCTGGTCAGGTCGTATCCGCGCTCCGGCACGAGGTTCTCGACCGCGTATCCCGAGACCTGCCGCCCGAACCGCCCGAACTCGGTGCGTGCGACGGCGAGCCGGCGCGACATCGTGGCGCGCAGGTCCGCGAGGATCCGGTCCGCGCCCGCGGCGACGGGGGACCCGTCCCGGTATCCCGTGCTGACCCGGCCGCCGGCGGCGTCGAGCAGCTCCAGCGCGACGACGTTGTCGGCGGTATGGCCGTACGCCAGGCTGCGTGCGCCGCAGGCGTTGTTGCCGATCATGCCGCCGATCGTGCAGCGGCTGTGCGTCGAGGGATCCGGGCCGAACCGCAGGCCATGCGGTCTCGCCGCCCTCTGCAGGTCGGCGTGCACGACGCCCGGCTGCACGCGCGCCGTCCGCGCGGCGGGGTCGATCGCGAGGACCGCGTTCATCCGGCGGCTGAAGTCGACGACGATGCCGCGGCCGATCGCGTTGCCGGCGACGGACGTCCCGGCACCGCGCGCGGTGAGCGGCACGTCGAACCTCCGGGCGACGTCGACGATGCGCTCCACCTGCTCGGCGTCGGCGGGGCGGGTCACCGCGAGGGGAGGGATCCGGTAGACGGAGGCGTCGGTCGAGTAGACCGAGCGTGCGCCGACGTCGTCGAGGGCGTCGACGCCGGCTCGACCGAGGGCGCGGATCACGTCGCGGGATCTAGTGACATGTAACATGTTACTGCCACGGTAACATGAGAGCGCCATGAACGACGTCGACATCCCGCGGCTCACCCGCCTCGTGGCCCAGCGCGTGCGCGCGGGCATCCGCGACAGGACCTTCGTGCCGGGCGAGATCTACTCCGTTCAGCGGATCGCCGATCACGTCGGGGTCTCGCGCAGTCCCGCTCGCGAGGCGCTCCTCGGCCTCGCCTCCGCCGGCCTGGTGAGGTTCGTGAGGAACCGGGGCTTCCGGATCCTGCTGCCCGACGCCCGTGAGATCGCCGAGATCTTCGGGGTACGGCTTGCGCTCGAGGTGCCCGCCGTGCGTCACCTGGCGCGTCACGCGACGTCCGTCCAGCGCGAGGCGCTCGGCGAGAGGATGCGCGCACTCGAGACGGCCGCGAGCGGGGCTGATCCCGAACGGTTCTGGCCGGAGGACCGGGACCTCCACACCTGGCTGGTGGACGCCGCGGGCAACCGACGGGCGGCCGCCGTCGTCGCCGAGCTCCGAGAGGTCACGGCGCTCCTCGGCGAGCCGACCGTGCCCGCCTCGCGGACGCTGCTCGACGTGGATGCGGAGCACAAGGCGATCGTCTCCGCGATCGATGCGGGCGACGTGGACGCGGCCGGCGCCGCGGCGCGGGTGCACCTGGAGCGCACGGCCCGGCTGCTCATGGACCAGGTCGCCACGGGCGACGCACCCGGGGTCGACACGGCGGCGCTCTGGGGCCCCTTCTGACGAGCCGTGTCGTATGCGCGGCGGGTGATCCGAGCGGCTCTCCCGGCGGGAGCGGACGGATAGGCTCGGCGGATGGCACGCGTCCGCCCGTTCGCGCCCGGTGAAGAGGCCGCGCTCGCGGACATCTGCGTCCGCACCGCCGAGACGGGCGGCGACGCGACGGGGATCCTCGATGACGACGGGCTCTGGGCCGCGATCTTCGCCCTCCCGTACGTCCAGCGGCATCCGGACCTCGCGTTCGTGGCCGAGACCGATGACGGGCGCGTGGCGGGGTATGTCGTGTGCGCGCCCGGCACGCGCGCGTTCGAGGACTGGTTCCACGACGAATGGTGGCCGCGCCATGAGCCCGCATACCGGCGTCCGGGGGTGAACGCGCGGCAGACGGACCTGCTGCGGTACGCGGGCGAGAGGCGCGGGGGCGCCTCGCCGTACGCGGACGAGTACCCGGCGCACCTGCACATCGACCTCCTCCCCGAGCTGCGAGGCCGAGGATGGGGGCGCCGGCTCGTCGCGACCCTCGCGGACGCGCTGCGCGCCCGCGGCGTCCCCGGACTGCACCTCGTGGCGGACGCGGCGAACGCCGGA
>Ga0182735_1000750_pt1 | contig 23759 bp, 17 predicted proteins | sample eDN5th30CKraftMG_FD_128524 | JGI IMG/M metagenome (GOLD analysis project Ga0182735, IMG submission 128524) | Enriched Miracle-Growth compost microbial communities from Emeryville, California, USA - eDNA 5th pass 30_C Kraft MG (version 2) (version 2) ...
AGACCGGCGCCGGCGATCCGGCCGTTTTCGAGCGCCTGGATCAGCGCCGGCTCGTCGATGATGGGTCCCCGGGCGGTATTCACCAGGTAGGCCGTCGGCTTCATCAGGCCGAGTTCAGTCGCCCCGATAAGGCCGCGCGAGCGGTCGCTCAGCACGAGGTGGACCGTGACGATGTCCGCGCGGCGGAACAGCTCGTCCTTGCCGACAAGCTCGGCGCCGGCCTCGCGCGCCTTCTCCGCGGTGAGGTTCTGGCTCCAGGCGACTGTCTTCATGCCGAGCGCCTGCATCGCCCGGGCGACGCGCGTGCCGAGCTTGCCGAGGCCGACGACGCCGAGCGTCTTGCCCTCGACATCATGGCCCAGCACGGTCTGCCACGGCTCGCCCGCCTTCATGCGGGCATTCTCGAATCCGATCCGGCGGGTGAGCTCGAGCATCAGCCCGACGGCGATACCGACGGTCGGGCTGCCGAAGCCGCCGGTGCCGCAGACCGTGACCCCGCAATCGCTCGCTGCGTTCATGTCGATCGCGGCGTTGCGCATGCCGGTGGTGAGCAGGAGCTTGAGGTTGGGCAGCGCCTCGATCACGCGGCGCGGAAAGCGCGTGCGCTCGCGCATGGCGCTGATGAAATGAAAGTCCCGCAGCGCCTCGATGACTGCATCGTCGCCGCCGAGAGGCGCGTTGAACACCTCGATCGCGACATCGTCTTCGAGGCTCGACCAGTCGGCGAGGCGTAAGGCGGCGTTCTGGTAGTCGTCGAGAATGGCGAGACGGTATTTCATGATGCGGTCTTTCGTGCGGAAGGTGCGGCGGCGGCGGGCATCCGCCCCTCGCGCCGGTAAATCTACGCCCGGTCACCGTACGGATACAGGGGCGGGCGCGCGAAGGGTGGGTAGGTGTCGTGCCCGCAGCGGACGTTTTTGCTCCGCCTTGTGTTTTCCGTCACATCGAAAGCCGGCGGGACCCCGTAGAAACACGGCCGCTCCGGCGAATCCCTGCCGGAGGAAGCACAACCATTTTTTTGCAGATGGAGTCCGGTCCGATGCTATCCCGTCTCGCCCTCGGCGTTGTCGCCGCCTGCGTCTCGCTCGCGCCGGCGCTCGCCGACGCCACCATTCCGACGAAGGACGTCGCCAACGCGCGCGACAGCGCGCTGCTCAAGCGCTACGAGGGCTCGTTCATCGTCAGCTACGACCGCCAGGCGTTCACGGACTTCAAGATTCCGCTCTCGACTCTCGAAAAGGTCGAGGGCGACAAGCGCGACCGCTGGAACAACAGGGTCATCCAGCCCAAGCAGGAGCGGGAGCTTGAAGGTGCGCGCACGCGCATCGCCTACCTCGTTCCGGCGGACCGCTCGCCGCTCGAGGTGCTGCGCAACTACGAGGACGAGGTGAAGGCGGCGGACGGCGAGGTGCTGTGGCGGTGCAAGACCGACGACTGCGGCGGCGCGCCGACGCGCTCGAGCGCGGGCGGCGGCAACGTGCAGAGCCTGATGATGTATTTCTTCTCGGAGGACCAGCTCAAGGACGCCAAGTTCTCCAACGGCTCTTGCGCGCTCACCTCCGACATCGACGACCAGCGCTTTTTCGTCGCCCGGATTCCCCAACCCGCAGGGGACGCCTACGTCACGGTCCATACGTTCCAGGTCAACGACGACCTCTACTGCAAGGCGTTCAACGGGCGGACCGTCGCGCTCGTGCATGTGCTGGAGCCGAAACCGCGCGAGCGCAAGATGGTGCTGGTGAAAGCCGACGAGATGACCAGGACGATCCATACCACCGGTCGCATCGCGCTCTATGGCATTTTCTTCGATACCGACAAGGCGGACGTGAAGATCGAATCCAATGCGACGCTCAACGAGATCGCGACGATGCTCGCCAACGATCCGAAGCTCGCCGTGTCGATCGTCGGCCATACCGACAACCAGGGCGCATTCGACTACAATCTCGATCTGTCGCGCCGCCGCGCGGAGGCGGTGGTGCGCATTCTCACGACGGCATTCAAGGTCGATCCGAGACGGCTGCGCCCGGCCGGCGTCGGCATGCTTGCGCCGGCGGCGAGCAACGACGGCGAGGAGGGCCGCGCCCGCAACCGCCGCGTCGAGGTTGTGAAGCTCAACTGATCGCACGCGCCTGGGGCTTCCGGGGTTCTTTTACCCCGCCCGTCTCGCATCTTCCTACCTGTCTTTCGGAGGGTTAGCTCGAATGCCAAAGCGAAGGCATTCGGGGCGGGGCGGAGCCCTGATCGGCGCAGCTTGCGGTGTACGTGGAAGGCCGCGTCCATACACGGCGCGGCCTTTTTCCGCTCGCGCGGCGCCGGCGCCGCCTTGCCCTTTGCGTCCGCAATGGCTACATGAGCGCTCGAATTCTTCCCCGAAAAATGCAGGGTTTCCGGGCACATGAACGGCCGTCAGTTCATCTATCACATGCGGGGTCTCAACAAGACCTATCCGGGCAACCGCAAGGTGCTCGAGAACATCAACCTGTCGTTCTATCCCGACGCCAAGATCGGCGTGCTCGGCGTCAACGGCTCGGGCAAATCGACGCTGCTGCGCATCATGGCCGGCATCGATCAGGACTATACCGGCGAGGGCTTCGTCGCCGAGGGCGCGCGCGTCGGCTATCTGGAGCAGGAACCGCAGCTCGATCCCGGCAAGACCGTCCGCGAGAACGTGATGGAGGGCGTCGCCGCCAAGAAGGCGCTGCTCGACCGCTACAACGAGCTCGCGTCGAACTATTCCGATGAGACCGCCGACGAGATGGCGAAGCTGCAGGACGAGATCGACGCCAAGAACCTGTGGGACCTCGACAGCCAGGTCGATCAGGCGATGGACGCGTTGCGCGTGCCGCCCGACGATGCCGATGTGACCAAGCTTTCGGGCGGCGAGCGCCGCCGCGTCGCGCTGTGCCGCCTGCTGCTCGAGCAGCCGGAACTCCTGCTGCTCGACGAACCGACCAACCATCTCGACGCCGAGAGCGTGCACTGGCTCGAAGGCCATCTGCGCGACTATCCCGGCGCGATCCTCATCGTCACCCACGACCGTTACTTCCTCGACAACGTGACGGGCTGGATTCTCGAGCTCGACCACGGCCGGGGCATTCCTTACGAGGGCAACTATTCCTCCTGGCTCGTCCAGAAGCAGAAGCGCCTCGAACAGGAGAAGCGCGAGGAAGCCGCGCACCAGCGTACGCTCGCACGCGAGCAGGAATGGATCGCGGCCTCGCCGCGCGCCCGCCAGGCCAAGTCCAAGGCGCGCTACCAGCGCTATGAGGAACTGCTCAAGCAGGCGAACGAGAAGCAGTACAACACCGCGCAGATCGTCATTCCGGTCGCAGAGCGGCTCGGCAACAACGTGGTGGACTTCGAGGGCCTGAGCAAAGGCTTCGGCGACAATCTCCTGATCGACAATCTCACCTTCAAGCTGCCGCCCGGCGGCATTGTCGGCGTCATCGGTCCGAACGGCGCCGGCAAGACCACGCTGTTCCGCATGATTACCGGCCAGGAGAAGCCGGACGCCGGCACGATCACGGTCGGCGAGTCGGTGCGGCTCGGCTACGTCGATCAGTCGCGCGACTCGCTCGACCCCAAGAAGAACGTCTGGGAAGAGATCTCCGACGGTCTCGACCAGATCCTGCTCGGCAAGAAGGAAGTCAATTCGCGCGCCTACGTCTCCGCGTTCAATTTCAAGGGCGCCGACCAGCAGAAGAAGGTCGGCGCGCTCTCGGGCGGTGAGCGCAACCGTGTTCATCTCGCCAAGATGCTACGCTCGGGCGCGAACCTGCTGCTGCTCGACGAGCCGACCAACGACCTCGACGTCGATACGCTGCGCGCGCTCGAGGAGGCTTTGGAGGATTTCGCCGGCTGCGCCGTCATCATCAGCCACGACCGCTGGTTCCTCGACCGCATCGCGACGCACATCCTTGCCTTCGAGGGCGACAGCCACGTCGAGTGGTTCGAAGGCAACTACCAGGATTACGAGGCGGACAAGATGCGGCGGCTCGGGACGGATTCGGTCATCCCGCATCGCCTGAAATACAAGAAGTTCACGCGGTGATACTGTCGGATTGCGCGCTGACTTAAAGAAGCGCCTTCTGTATTTTCGTCATGGCCGGGCTTGTTCCGGCCATCTCGCACGCGCGGTGCCCATCTAGGCGGGATGCCCGGCACACGGCCGGGCATGGCGGCGCAAAACAGGAAGTATCCGCATGCCAGACTGGTCCGCGCAGCAATATCTCAAGTTCGAGGACCAGCGCTCGCGTCCCGCGCGCGACCTCGCCGCGCAGATTCCGCTCCAGGATGCGCGGCGCATCTACGATCTCGGCTGCGGTCCTGGTAATTCGACGGAAATCCTGCGCGCGCGTTACCCGGACGCGGAACTCCTCGGCGTCGACTCCTCGCCCGACATGCTGACCAAGGCCTGCGCCCGCCTGCCAGGCGTGACGTTCGTCCAGGGCGATCTCGAAACCTGGACGCCGCCCGCGGGCGTGGACGTGCTTTATTCCAATGCGACGTTCCAGTGGGTGCGGGATCACCTCATGGTGCTGGAGCGGCTGCTGGCGTCGCTGCCGGAAGGCGGCGTGCTCGCGGTGCAGATGCCCGACAACAGCGAAGAGCCGTCCCATGCGCTGCTGCGCGAGGTTGCGGCGCGCGCGCCGTTCGCGCAACTGCTTGCGTCCGCGAACATCATCCGCGACGGCCTGCCGCCGGTCCCGGTCTATTATGACCGCCTGCGCCCGCGCTGCCGCGCGTTCGACATCTGGCATACGCTCTACGAACATCCGATCGACGGCGCGGGCGGCATCGTCGAATGGTTCAAGGGCTCGCGCCTGCGGCCCTATCTCGATGCGCTGAAAGACCGCAGCGCCGATTTCCTCGATGCCTACACCGCCGAGATCGCGAAGGCCTATCCGAAGCAGTACGACGGCAAGTGCCTGCTGCGGTTTCCGCGGCTGTTCATAGTCGCCGTGCGGTGAGATCGCGGACAACGCCGCTGGCGCCGATCCGCACCGGAGGCCGCAAGGCGGGATACGGCGCGATCTACGCGCGGTCGAAGCCGGACGCGGCGAGACTTAACAAGGCGCCGAACCGCTTCAGTCCCTCCTTCGGATCGGGGGAGGGCGACTCGAGCCACTCGCGGCAGGCGCTCAGATAGATCGCGTGGACAAGCTGCGCGGCGAGCCGGGCGGAGCCTTCCCGCTTTCGTTTGCCGCCTTGCGCGAGAAGCCTTGTCAGCGCGGCGATGACTTCCGTGCGCCGCGCGCGGTTGCGCCTCAGCTCGCGGCCGACCTCGCTTTCCGGCACCTCCATGAAATTGAACGACTCGTTCACGAACGGCCGCGAGAGCAGGGGATAGCGTGCGAAATATTCGTAGCGCGGCCGATAGAACTGGATGATTTTGCTGCGCAGGTCGCCGCCGCTGCTCGCCGGCCTCCGCGCACCCTCCAGGGAGAGCGCATCGAGGTCGTCGTTGATCACCATGAACAGCAATTCGCGCTTGTCGGCGGCATAGCGGAACAGCGTTCCGTTCGCGACGCGGGCCCTGGCGGCGATTTCGCGGGTTGTCGCGTTCACGTAGCCGCGCTGGCAGAACACCTCCCGCGCGGCCTCGCGGATGCGCGCGCGCCGCTCCTGGCGATTGTGCTCCCGGAGGCTGAACGGCGCGTCCCTGTCGGTCTGTGTCACCCGCATCGCGGCGTTGTGGCCGGAAAAAGCCGAGTTGACAACCTTGCGATAAATAATGAGCATACTCCCAAATTATAGCGTGGTTCCGAAATCGGGCCGCGCAGACAGGGAGGGTGCCGATGAAGTCCGTATCAGGCTGGATCGCATTGTGCTTCGGAATGCTGGCGCTCGACGCCGTCCATGCGCAGCCGGCATATCCGAACAAGACCGTCACCGTTGTCTGCACCTATGCGGCGGGCGGCGGCGGCGACGTCATCGTGCGCAAGTACGCTGCCGAGCTCAAGGAACTCGCGAAGCAATCGTTCATCGTCGAGAACCGCGTCGGCGCCAACGGCCACATCGGCAATCGCTATGTCATGGAAGCGAAGCCGGACGGCTACACGATCCTTCTCACCGGTGACTCTGCGGTGGTCGGCAATCCGCTCATCATGAAGGACGCCGAATACGATCCGCTCACCGCGCTCGCGCCGATCGGCACGTTCGCGGACATCGGCCTTGTCCTGGTCGTCAGCGCGAAGAGCGACATCAAATCAGTTGCCGACCTGACGGCCTATCTGAAGGCGAAGAAGGGCGACGCGAAATACGCCGCGGCGACCGTCAGCCAGCGCATGATCTCGCCGTGGTATCTGCAGGAAATCGGCGCACAGGCGACCGAGGTCGGCTACAAGGCGACGTCCGATGCGGTCAACGACGTCACTGCCGGGTTTATCGATTTCGTGTTTGCGGACGCGACATTCGCCCTGGCCCAGGCGGCGCAGGGCCGCGTGCGCATGCTGGCGACGACGACGAAGCGCCGGCTATCTTTCGCGGACGATCTGCCGACGATGGAGGAGGCGGGCTTCAAGGGCATGGTCTATTCGGTGTTCTGGTCCGCGTGGGCGCCGGCGAAGACTCCGCCCGCGATCGTGAAGCAACTGCACGACTGGCTCAATGCCGTCACCGGCACGCCCCAGATGAAGAAGTTTCTGAACCAGGCCGGCGCGGACCCGCTCATGGTCGCCTCGCCGGACGAGATGGGCGACATGATGAAGGAGAAGTTCGCGCTCTGGAAACGTCTCGTCGCCATTGCCAAGCTTGAGAAACAATAGTGGCGGAAGAAATGCTATCGCCTCGCTACGATTATCTGGAAAGTGGAAATGCAACGCAGCCGTAAAGACCGCATCCTGACGACCCATGTCGGGAGCCTGCCTGCCGAGGCGGTGGCCTATAACTCCGACGAAGAGATGCGCTCCGCCATCGGCGCGGCCGTGGCGGCGCAGCGCGAGATCGGCCTTTCCGTCATCAACGACGGCGAGCACACCAAGAACGGCGACTGGCTGCGCTACGTGGAGACCCGGCTCTCCGGCTTCGAGGCGCAGGAGGCGGGCGTCACGATCATCAACAAGGGCAAGGATCGCGAGGTCTTCGCGCAGTATTATGCCGACGCCGAACGCCCCGAGCTGCTGGCGGCAAGAACGAAGCGCATGCCGCGCGGCCGCCGCAACTGGCTGTGTACCGGGCCGATCGGCTACACGGGCGGCGAAAGCCTTGCCGGCGCGATTGCGATGTTCAAGCGCTTCCTGCGTCCCGACGAGGAGGCGTTCCTCACCAGCACCGCGCCTTCGAGCCTCGAGCCCTATCGTCAGAACCGATACTACAAATCGCAGGAGGAATTTCTCTATGCGCTCGGCGAAGCGCTGCGGGTCGAGTACCGGGCGATCGTCGATGCGGGTCTGATCCTGCAGATCGACGACGCCTGGCTCGCCGCGCTGTGGGATCGCATCGGCATCGAAATGGGTCTTGCGGAATTCCGCAAATACTGCGCGCTGCGCATCGAGGTGCTCAATCACGCGCTGCGCGGCATTCCGGCCGAGCGTGTGCGCTATCACCTCTGCTGGGGAAGCTGGCACGGCCCGCATATGTTCGATCTGCCGCTGGCCGACATCGTGGACCTGCTGCTGAAGGTGAACGCGGGCGCCTACCTGATCGAGGGTGCGAACCCGCGCCACGAGCACGAGTTCACGGTGTGGGAGAAGACGAAACTGCCGGACGGCAAGATCTTGATCCCCGGCGTGATTTCCCACGCGACGCCCGTCGTCGAACACCCGGAGCTGGTCGCGCAGCGCATCCGCCGCTTCGTCGATCTGCTCGGTGCGGAGAACGTGATCGCCGGCGTCGATTGCGGGCTCGGCGGCCGCGCCCATCCGCAGGTCGGCTGGGCCAAGCTCGGGGCGCTGGTTGAGGGCGCGGCGCTGGCCGTCGCGCGCGAACGTGCTGCATGAGTGCTCGCCTCCGGCCGCGCTCGACGCTTGCGCGAGGCTGCTACTTCGCCAGCTTGTCCTGCGTCTTCGTGTCGAAGTCGCCAGCGTCGTGGCGCTCGTGCAGCTGGCTCGACGGTTCGCCGGAGATGCGGTTCACCATCCGGCCGCGCTTCACGGTCGGGCGGGCGAGCAGCATATCGGCCCAGCGGTTCACATGCTTGTAGTCTTGCACGCCGAGGAATTCCGCGCCGCCGTAGAGCCAGCCCTTCACCAGCCCGCCGTACCAGGGAAAGATCGCCATATCGGCGATCGTGTAGGCGTCGCCCGCGATGTATTCGCTGTCGGCGAGCCGGCGGTCGAGCACGTCGAGCTGGCGCTTCGTCTCCATCGTGAACCGGTCGATGGCGTATTCGATCTTGGTCGGCGCATAGGCATAGAAGTGACCGAACCCGCCGCCGACATAGGGCGCGCTTCCCATCTGCCAGAACAGCCACGACAGGCATTCGGCGCGGGCGGCGGGCTCCTTCGGCACGAACGCGCCGAACTTGTCCGCGAGGTAAAGCAGGATCGAGCCGGATTCGAACACGCGGACCGGCTTTGCGCCGGAGCGGTCGAGCAGGGCGGGGATCTTGGAGTTCGGGTTGATCGCGACGAAGCCGCTGCCGAACTGCTCGCCCTCGCCGATGCGGATCAGCCAGGCGTCGTATTCGGCGCCTTGGTGGCCGGCCGCGAGCAGTTCCTCCAGCAGGATCGTGACCTTTACGCCGTTCGGGGTGCCCTGCGAATAGAGCTGCAGCGGGTGTTTGCCGACCGGCAGTTCCTTGTCGTGGGTCGGCCCGGCGATCGGCCGGTTGATGTTGGCGAAGCGGCCGCCGCTCGCCTTGTTCCAGGTCCATACTTTCGGCGGCGTGTAGTCGGTGGGGGCGGTCATGCGTCGTTCTCTTCCGCTTTGTCGGTGGCTTGGGGCAGGGAGGCGGCGGAGCTTAGCCGCCCGCGCCGCATTTTCCCACGCCCCGATCTCGAGGTCCGCTCTCGCGCCCGCCGCCTTGCCGGCCCTGTGCCGCTGCCCTGCCGGCCGGCGGAACCTGCCGATGGCGCGGCGCTCACGACATCATGGCGTCCCGATGGCGGCGGCTTGCGCCCAAAAACCACGGCGGGATGCGCGCCATTCCCGTGGTGCGCATTCCGAATCGCATATAAATCGCCGGTAATTCCTCGTCACCGCCGGACCGCACGGCGCGCGTTCCGGTGATCCCGCTCAGCGGGCGGGCTTGCCCGCTTCCTAGGAGCGAGCGGAAGACAGGCGAGGAGTGAACGACGCCGTCCGTTTCGGCGGCCATGCCCGGGTCATGACGGGCATTATGGGGCGATAGAAATGTCGATGTCTGCCGACGAACCTGTGTTGCCGCCGCCGGCGACCCGTGCGCTGCGTCCGTTGCCGCAGCTCATCTTCGCCTCGCGGTGGCTGCAGCTTCCGCTCTATCTCGGTCTCATTGTCGCGCAGGCGGTCTATGTCATCCTGTTCGTCAAGGAGCTCTGGCACCTCGTTTCCCACGCGATCACGTTCTCCGAGCAGGACATCATGCTGCTGGTGCTCGGCCTGATCGACGTGGTGATGATCTCGAACCTGCTCATCATGGTGATCGTCGGCGGCTACGAGACCTTCGTGTCGCGTCTTGAGCTCAAAGGCCATCCGGACCAGCCGGAATGGCTCTCCCATGTCAATGCCAGCGTGCTGAAGATCAAGCTCGCGATGGCGATCATCGGCATCTCGTCGATCCACCTGCTGCGCACCTTCATCGAGGCCGGCGGGCTCAATTCACCGCGTTCGACGTTCACCGAAACCGGCGTGATGTGGCAGACCATTATCCACGTCGTGTTCGTGCTCTCCGCCATCGGGATCGCCTTGGTCGAGCGGATCAGCAGCATGACCGAGGCGGAGGCGCACGCCGACCGGCATTGAGCGCGAAAGGCGGGTGGGTTGCGCCGGCGGCGGTTCCGCGCGGCGCGGTTCCGGCGTAGGATGGCGGCAGGTTCCCGCGAGGAGCCGCGACAGGCCGTGGAAAGAACCCTGCGTCCGGAGGCGCCCCATGAACGAACGTCTTGCGATTTCCAGGATCGGCGGCATCGCGGTGGACCGCCGCGCCAGCGAGGCCGAGCAACGGCTGCGGATCGAGCTCGCGGCGGTATTCCGCATCGCTCATCATCTCGGCTGGAATTACGACACGCTCAACCACATCAGCCTGCGTATTCCCGGCGAGAACGCGCTGCTGATGAATCCGGCGGGTCTTGGCTGGGACGAGATCACGGCCTCCTCGCTGGCGACGGTGGACTTCGACGGCAACATCCTCAGCCACACCGGGCTCAAGCTCGCGCCGGCGGGCTACAATTTCCATTCCGGCATCCTCAAGGCGCGGCCGGACCTCGCGTGCGTGTTCCACGTGCACGAGCATGCCAGCGTCGTCATCAGCGCGCTTGGCGGCGAACTGCCGATCATCAGCCAGGGCGGCTGCCGGCTGCATGGCGAGCTTGGCCTGCACGGCTTCGAGGGGCTCGCCAACCAATCCGACGAGGTGCCGCGCATCATCTCCGATCTCGGGCAGGGGCATGCCCTCATCATGCTCAACCACGGCATCCTCACGGTCGGGGAATCGCTCGGCGCCGCCTTCGGCTGGATGCGCACGCTGATCGACGAGTGCCGCCTCGCCGAACGCGCGATGGCGACCGGGCGCCAGATCCGCACCATCCCCGAGGCGGTGCAGGTCCACACCAAGGCGCAGATGGGCGGCGGCCGCCCCGGTCCGCGCGAGGACCATAGCTGGCAATACTGGCTGCGCCTCGCCGAGCGGCTCGACCCGGCCTTCGCGTCGTAATGCGCCGATCCGCGCTCGCGTCGCTCGCCGCTGTGCTGGTGCTGTGCGTGCTCGCCGCGCCGGGCGCGCGGGCCGATGCGGCCTTCGAGCGGTTTCTCGGCACGCTGTGGCCGCAGGCGCAGCAACTCGGCGTGTCGCGCGCGACCTTCGACGGCGCGACGCGCGGGCTCGCGCCCGACCTGTCGCTGCCCGATCTCGCCATTCCCGGCCGGCCGGAAAAGCCGCAGCCGGGGCAGGCCGAGTTCGTGCAGACGCCGGCGGAATACCTGCGCGAGAACACGTTCAACCGGCTGGCGGAGCAGGGCCGCCGGCTGCTCGCCCGGCATCGTGCGACACTTGAGAAGATCGAGCGGGAGTTCGGCGTGCCCGGCCCGATCATCCTTGCGATCTGGGGCCGCGAAACCGCGTTCGGCACCTACAGGCTGCCGAAGGACGCGGTGCAGGTGCTGGCGACGCAGGCCTATGTTGGGCGGCGCAAGGATTATTTCCGCCGGCAGTTCCTTTACGCGCTGAAGATGCTGGAGGACGGCGTGCCGCGCGAGCGGATGCGCGCCTCGTGGGGCGGCGCGATGGGCCTGACGCAACTGCTGCCGGCGGAATATTACGAGTACGGCGTCGATCTCGACGGCGACGGCAAGGTCGACATATGGAACTCGGTCGCCGATGCGCTGGGCTCCGCCGCGAAGCAACTGGTCGCGAAGGGCTGGCAGCGCGGCGAGCGCTGGGCCATCGAGGTCCGCGCGCCGAAGGACTTCGACTGCACGCTCGGCACGCCCGACGTCCAGCGCACCATCGGCGAATGGCTGCGCGCCGGCTTCTCCCCGGCCTATGACCGCAAGCTGCGCCCGGAAGAACTCGCGCGGCCCGCATCGATCCTGCAGCCCGCCGGCATCTACGGTCCGTCCTTCCTCACGCCGAAGAACTATTTCGTCATCAAGGAATACAACACGTCCGATCTCTACGTGCTGTTCGTCGGCCATCTCGCCGACCGGATGACCGATCCGCGGCCGTTCGAGACGAAGTGGACGAACGTGGTGCAGCTTCGGACCGCCGACGTCGAGCGGATGCAGGACCGGCTCGCAGCCCTGCATCTTTACGGCGACAAGATCGACGGCAAGGCCGGCATGCGCACCCGCGCGGCGCTCGGCGCCTATCAGAAGGCCAACGGGCTGCGTCCCGACTGCTGGCCCACCGCCGCCGTGCTCGACCACATGCGCAGCCGCCGCTGAGGCTTCCGCGACTACGGAAGTCAGCGCTGTTCGGCGTGCTCGCGCTCGGATTGGCTCGCGCGCCGGCCGATGGCGTTGAACCTCGCCTTCTGGGCGTCGTCGAGCGAAGCGTAGAACTTCTCCAGCGGCTTGCGCACGTCCTTGACCGCGGTGAGCATCGCATCGAGCCGCCTGGCGATGGCGCCGAGCCGTTCCGTCGGCGTCGCCGGCTCTTCGGTCGGGCAGGCTTCCTTCAGCCGCGCGGCCGCGTCCTCCGTCGCCTTGCGCAGATCGGCGAGATCGTCCTGCTGCTTTTCATTGGGACGGACGGCGCGCTCGATCGCTTCGGCGGGCCAGGAAGCCACCGGGCTCACGCCGCAGGACTGCGCCAGCGAGCGCGGCCCGCGCGAAGCGCTGCGCCGCGCCTCGTCGCGCGCGCCGATGGCGTTGAACTTCGCCTTCTGCTCGTCGTCGAGCATCCCGTAGAGGCGATCGAGCGGCTTCTGCACCGTGTTGACCGCCTCGATCATCGCCTCGATACGCCGCTGCATGTTCTCGAGCCGGCCGCCCGCCGTCATCGCGATATCCGCCGGGCAGGAGGCCCGGACGATCTCCGCGGCCTTCACCGAAGCGTCTCCCAGTTCGTCGAGCGCCTGCTGCTGATCTCCGGTCGGGTGGATCGCATCCTGGATTTCGGCCACGGGAACGCCGGCCACCTCGGCGGAGTCGCTGCCGCAGACCGGCTGTAGCTGCCGGATCGCCGCGCGCGTCTGGCTGGTACCGCGCGGCGGCGCGCGTACATAGCGGCGGTCAACCGCCGGCGCCTGTGTGGTCAGGAGGTCGTCGTAGTCGTAGGGGCTGAACAGGCCGGCATAGATGTCGTCGTAGCCGTAATCCCAGAAGTAGTCGTAATCGGCGTAAGGATAGAACACGTCGGCAAAGACGGTGTCGTAGGCATAGGGCCAGTAGATCGGGCCGTACCATCCGTGTGCGTGCCGGTGCGCGCGCCGCCAGTGCCGGTACCATCCCGCCCGTGCCGAGCGGTGCGCCGCGAACGACGCGCCGATCGCCGCCGGTGCGATGGCGCGGCCGGCGATGCCGTCGCGGTTGCGGTTGCCGCGCGCCGCGAGGGCCGGATTGCCGTTGCGCGCAGCGGCTGCTGCCGCCCCGCGTGCCGCCCGTCGCGCTTCGGCGCCGGCGGCGGCGCGGCCATTCCCGCGGAAGGCGGGGCGGTTGAGATCGCGCCGTGCCGCGCGGACCGCCGCCCGTCCCCGCAAATCCGGCCGGCGGAAATCGCGGCGCCCGCCCTGCGCGGCCCGCATATGTGACGAAGCGCGCGCGCCGCGCGCGAACTGCGGGTGCGAAACGGCGGAGCGGGAGAACGCGGGTCGCGAGGAGCCCGGGCGAGCGATATGTGGATGCCCGAAGTTCCGCGGCGCAAGGTTCGGCCGCGCGAAACCGGGCCTTGCGAAATTCGGCCGCGCGCCATGCGGTGCGGCGAACGACGGCCGCGCGAAAGACGGTGCGGCGGACGGCCGTGGCGCAACAGGTGCCGGGCGCGCGAAGGAAGGACGCGGCGCTGCCGGCCGCGCCATGGGGGCAGGCCGTGCGGCCGGCGCCGGGTGCGGACCTCGCTGCGGCGGCGCGGCTTCGGTATTCGGCGCCAGGACGGCAACCGCCAGCGTCGCGGCACTCGCGAGGATGATATTGCGCGATATGCGTGTGATGAAATTGCGCGATATGCGCGCGCTGGAAAATGACGCGCTCATCGACGTCTCCCGCTGTCCCGCCTTCGCCCGCGAACTTTAAATCTGCGATAGAGCTTATCGTTCCGCGGCTGAACGCCGCTTGAACCCTGCCGCCGCCGGCCGTTCATCAACGTGCGAAAAAAAGCCGGCTCGCGAGAGCCGGCCAAAGATTCAGACAGGGATTCTTCCAGGCGAAGTTCTAAGGCAAACGCAAAATCTTCATCCGTCGCTTACGGGCACACCAGTTCGCGCGGCCCGCGCCGCCAGACCTGATAGTAGCTGTCCCAGACGCGGTGGCGCGTGTAGTAGCACTCGGGTCCCGGTGGGGGCGGCGGTCCATAGGCCGGCGCCACATAGGCGGGCGGAGGCGGGGGAGCGGCATTTGCCGCGCCGGCAATGATGGCGCCGGCGGCGATGCCGCCGATGATGCCCGCGCCCACCGCGCAGCCGACGCAGCGCGCTTCGGCGGGCGTCGACATCTGCAGGGAAAAGGCGCCGATGGCGACAGCGGCCAACGTCGCGGTAACAATCCTGTTCATTCGCGTCCTCGTGGATCAGTGTCAGAGATCGAAGGCCGATGGCGGTGTTATGCCACAGCCGCCTTGGAACGGCGTGAAGACTACCGCCCAACTTGTCGTCGATTTCGTGACAAATGTGAGCGTGCTCGGTTGACGGCGCGTTAATGAAAACAATTCGTGAAAATGAAAACGGCGGCTCCTTTTAGCGGAGCCGCCGTTTCTCCAACGGTGATGGTAGCGCTATACGCCTTGAGTTCGGACGGCCGGTTTAGCCGCAGACCCGGACGCGGCGGATGCGCCAGCCATAGCCGTCCCAGAACCGCTCGCGTTGCCACCAGCAGCCCGGACCATAGGCGGGGCCGTAGCCGTAATAGCCATAGGACGGTCCGTAATAGGGGCGTGCCGCGCCGGCGATCAGCGCGCCTGCCGCGATGCCGCCGATAACGCCGGCGGCGACGCCGCCGCCACGCCAGCGGGCTTCAGCCTTGCCGGGGACGCTGACTGCCGCGACCGCCATGGCCGCAGCAGCCACAAGTGCAGTGAGGGTCTTCGTCATGGTTGTTCTCCAATCCGGTATGGGTGGCAACGTGAAAGTTGCCCTTAAGTTTCACCTTTCGCACTGAACGGTATCTGAACGCGAAGGCCGGAAAGTCGCCATAATTCCCCTTCCGGCCCTGCCGGCCGTGGCCTTTCGATCCTCTTAACCCTTTGACTTCAAGCCGGATTAACTCGCACAGCGTAGGTTCTGCGACGCCGCATTGGGCGGGCGGAATCTTACCATGTCGCGCGTGATCGTCGGATGTCCGGGAGGAGAGGACTCCCGCGAGGGGGAAGGATTGCAGCGTCTGGAAGCGGCTTGCGTTCCGCGCCGCGCGCGGCTGCGGCGCACCGCCGTGCTCGGCGCGACGGTTGTCGCCGTGCTGCTCGCGATCTGCGTGCCGGCGGCGCTGTCGCTTTATGGCATGGGCGAGATCAAGGAAGCGGTTGCCGCGATCCAGCATCGCAACGAGCGAGTTCTCGCCACGCGCGCGCTGCTCGATCAGTTTTCGGAAATCCAGTCGGCCTTCCTCGGTCTGTCGCCGGATGTCGATCCGCAGCATCAGGAGCGGATCGACCGCAAGGCCCGCGCGATGGTCGAATTCAATTCCGCGCTCGACCGCGTCATGACCGTATCGGCGGACCTGCTGCCGCCGCAACAGCAGGTCGAATTGTGGAATCTCGGGTCCGGCGTGGCAAGGACCTGGGCGGAGATCGCCGGCACGGATCTGACCGCGTTGCCGGAGGACGAGCGGCGCGCCCGTTTCAGGATGATCGACGGGGACGTGCGGAAAATCCGCGCGATCGTCAACGTGATCGGCGCCCGCCTGTCGGCCAATAACGATGCCTATGTCTCTTCCACGATCGATCGGGTCACGTCGGCGTCGCAGATGCTGATCGTCATCATGGCCGGCGGCTTCTTCATCGGGCTTGCAGCCGCCGGCTTCGTCTTCGTGGTGATGCGCGGGATGCAGCGCGCCGACCGCGAGGTCCGCGAGAGCGAGGCGCGTGCCGCGGCCCAGAACAAGGTCTTCAAGGCGGCGCTCGACAACATGCGCCACGGCCTGTCGATGTACGACGCCGACTTCCGTCTCGACGTCATCAACCGGCGCTTTCTCGAGACCTTCGGATTCGAGGAAAGCGACGTGTGGCCGGGCATGCGCGTCGAGGACATCGTCGCACTGCGGACCAAGAAGGGGCACGCGGTCTATTCGGAGCGCGGCGAGCGGATTTACGACGTCTTCGATGCGAAGATCGGCGCCGACGACCCCAACGCCGGTTCCGAGCGCGAGGTCGTCATCAACGGCCGCATCATCCGCGTTACGCGTACGCCGCGCGAGGGCGGCGGCTGGGTGGTGATGCAAGCCGACATGACCGAAGAGCGCCGGGCGCTGCACGACCTCGAGCTGCGCGAGCGCGAGCTGACCGAGCAGAACCAGCGCTTCAAGGATTTGGTCGAGGGCAGTCCCTACGGCATGTCCATGTTCGACAGCGAGAAGCGGCTCGTCGTCTGCAACCGGCGATACGTCGATCTTTACGGCCTCAACGGCCTCAGGCTCGATGCCGGCACGTCGTTCGCCGAGATCGCCAGCAGGATTTTCGAGAACGCTATCGATCACGATCGTTCCGACGCGGCGCGCGAAGGCTTCCTTCACGACGCGAGCTCCGCCGGGACCTTGCAGAACGTTCTTGAATTGGCCGATGGCCGCCTGATCCAGATGTCGCGCTTTCCGCGCCCGGGCGGCGGCTGGGTCGCCGTGCACGAGGACGTCACCGAGCGGATCAGGATCGAGCGCGAGCTCCAGGCCAACAAGGCGGAGCTGGCGATCCAGAACGCGCGCTTCAGCGACGCGCTGGAGAACATGGGCCAGGGCCTGTCGATGTACGACCAGGACAACCGGCTGCTGGTCTGCAACCGGTTGTTCCTCGACTACTACGATTTCCCGCCCGATTACATCAAATTCGGCATGTCGCTGCGCGAGGTCGCCGCCTGGCTCCTCGGCGGCCCGGTCGAGGATGTGGAAACCAACCAGTACGTTGCGAAATACTATGCGCCGGTGGCGGAGCGCCGCAACTTCGTCAATCAGCGGCTGCAGAAGAACGGCCGCATCGTCGAGGTGTCGAGCTATCTGCGGCCCGAAGGCGGCTGGGTGGTCATCCATAACGACGTGACCGAGCGCGAGCGGGCGCGGCGGAAGCTCGAACTGTCGGAGCGCGCCCAGCGCCAGCAGAGCGAGCTGTTCAAGGATGCGCTCGAGAACATGAGCTACGGGCTCAACGTGTTCGACAGCGAAGGCTGTCTGCTGCTCTACAACAAGCAGTACCTCACTATGTTCGGCCTCGCTGAAGCCGATATTTCGCTCGGCACGCACGCGAGAGACATCGTCGCGATCGCCAGCGCGCGGGGCAACTTCAAGGAGACGTTCGACGACTTCGTCGCCGCGCACCGCGATTCGCTGCGCAGCCGCACCTATTTCGAGCACATCCGGACCAGTGTGGACGGCACCGTCATCGCCTCGACGTTCTATCCGCGCGCGGTCGGCGGCTGGGTCCTGCTGCACCGGGACATCACGCAGATCCTGCGCGTCGAGAACGAAGCGCGCGCAGCGGCTCTCGAATCCGAGCGCTCCCGCCAGCACGAGCAGGCCGCGATCGCCGCCAGTCAGGCCAAATCGGCGTTCCTCGCGGTGATGAGCCATGAGATCCGCACGCCGATGAACGCGGTGATCGGGCTGTCGTCTGCGCTCCTCGGCTCGAACCTCGATGCCGAGCAGCGCCGGCTGGTCAACACCATCCACAAATCGAGCAACAGCCTGCTCCGGCTGCTCAACGACATTCTCGACTTCTCCAAGCTTGATGCCGGCAAGGTGGAGTTCGAGGCGGCGCCGTTTTCGCCTGCCGCGCTAGTCAGCCATGTCGTCAGCATCGTCGAGGCCAAGGCGCTTGAGAAGGGGTTGTCGATCCGCACTGAGGCCGCCGGCGATGTCCCCGCCGTGCTCGTTGGCGACGAGATGCGGCTGCGCCAGGTCCTGCTCAACCTGGTGACCAACGCGATCAAGTTCACGGAGTACGGCTTCGTGGAGATCGGCATCGAGTGCCTTGCCCGCATGCCCGGCCGCGCGACCATCGCGTGCCGGGTCAGCGATTCCGGGATCGGCATCGCGTCGGACAAGATGGACCGGTTGTTCAACGAATTCTCGCAGGCGGATTCCTCGATCAATCGCCGCTTCGGCGGGACCGGTCTCGGCCTCGCGATCTGCAAGCGGATCGTCGAGCAGATGGGCGGAGAAATTCGCGTCACGTCCGCTGCGGGCATGGGTACGACGTTCGTTACCACGCTGACGCTGCCGGTTGCCGACGAGGCGGCGCTCGCGGAAATCCAGACTCGTGCCGACGGCGACGCCTTCCTGCGCCTGCTGGCGCAGGCGCCGCGCCCGCTGCAGATCCTGCTCGCCGAGGACAATCCGACCAATCAGCTCGTGTTCACCAAGCTGATGCAGCCGTTCAATGTCGAGATCGCCGTGGCCGGCGACGGAAAGGCTGCGCTGGCGCAGGCGGAGCATCGCGCCTTCGACATCGTGTTCATGGACATGCGCATGCCCGAGATGGACGGGCTGGAGGCGGCGCGGGCGCTGCGCGCGCTCGGCGGCCCCTGGGCATGCGTGCCGATCGTGGCCCTGACCGCCAATGCCTTCGCCGACGATGTCCGGGCGTGCCGCGAGGCGGGGATGGATGCGTTTGTTTCCAAGCCGATCCGCCGCAGGACGCTGATCGATACCCTCGCCAGGCTGCTCACGAAGCACCCGCTGTTCGCCGTATCCACGCCCGCGCTTGCCGCGCTGCCGGTGACGCCGCCGGCGGAGGTCGCGATGACCGACGTCGCGCCGATTCTCGACCGCGCGGCCTTCGATATGCTGGTCGGTGAAATCGACGCCGACGGCGTGGCAGCGGCGCTTTCGGTTTTCGCGCGGGAAACCGCGGCGCGGCTGGCCGTGCTCGGCCGTCTCGATGCCGGTTGCGAGCGCGCGCGCATTCGCGACGAGGCGCATACCCTCAAGGGTGCGGCCGCGACGTTTGGCATGCGTCAGGTCGCCGAGCTGGCGAAATCTCTCGAGGATGTGGCGCCGACGATGACGCAGGCCGGCTGCAAGGATCTCGTTGCGCGCCTTGAAGCGGCCTTCGCAGTGGCCCAGGCCGAGGCCGCGGAAGCGCTGCGGATGACGGCTGCCAGCGCGCAGGCGCGCTGAGGGCACCGTCGAAGGCAAATCGGATAACGGGAAGAGCGTTGCCGCGCGGGCGGCGGCTCAGGCGGATTTGCGCTGCGCCAGTTCGTCCAGCTGGTTGCGCAGACCGTGGAGGTCCACCGGCTTGGGCGCCTCGATGGCGGCAAGATGAAGCGCGTCGGCGAGCCGGAGCGCGCTCTCGCGCACGGCGGCGGCGGCGCCGCTGACGACGATGAGCAGCGCGTCGCGGTTCGAGCGCGCGATGCTTTGCAGCACCTGCGCGCCGCTCTCGCCGCCGAGCGAGAGATCAAGCGAGATGCAGTCGAACTGTTCGGTCGAAAGCTTTGCCTCCGCTTCCGCGACGGAGGCGGCCATCGTCAATGCATAGCCGGCTTTCTCGCCGACCTTGCCCAGCACCATGCGGTGTACGAGATCATCATCGATGACCAGCAGTTTCATCGGTCTGCCGCGCATTCCGGTCCGCGCGGACAAGGCACTGACGTCGGCCGCAGACTTCATCAGGGGGCGCCCTCCGGTTGCCGGCGGAGCAATGCCGGCAATTTCAATCGTGAGTGGTAACGGAGGCAGATTTATAACTGCTTAAAACAGGCCGGACATTTGGCGCGGGGAGCCCCGAACCGCGCGTCGGCATCGCGGCCACGCACGCATGCATGTGGTCGCGCTACTCGCAAGCGCGTGAGACCCGCCGCGTCTCCTGTCAGGCGGCTTTCTTCCCGGCATTCCGCGATGGGGATTTCACTTCCGCGCCGCTGCCGTCGCGATTCCAATTCCGCCTCACGGCAGCGCGATGTCCGCGGCGATCGATCTGCATCGGGGACGCATCCACATTCAGGATGAACTTTAACCAAGCGCTTCTGTCCGCGGGCGCGGGATTCCATCCTCAACCATGAGTTTGACTGCGCGGAGCATCGCTTTGCGCGTGAACGTTACCGCGCTACCGGCGTTGCCCTCGTACGTCACAATGTGACCACATTGCGCGCGAGAAGACAGCTTATCCCAACAGTTCAAGGACCTGCCCATGACCCGCGCTGCCATGACGCTTGCTGTTTGCGCGTTTTCCGCCGTGCCTGCTGGCGCGGCGCTTGCCGAGAGCCCTTACGACGCGATGATCGCGACGCACGCAGCGGCAAACGGCGTACCCGAAGCGCTGGTGCATCGCGTGATCGTGCGCGAGAGCCGCTATAACCCGCGCGCGGTCAGCAAGGGCAACTACGGCATGATGCAGATCAAGCTCGCGACCGCGCGTAGCCTCGGCTACACGGGCACGGCGCAAGGGCTGCTCGATGCCAACACCAATCTCACTTACGCGGTGAAGTATCTCGCCGGCGCGTATCGTGCGGCACATGGCAATCACAATCTCGCCGTCCGCTATTATGCGGGTGGCTACTATTACGTTGCGAAGCGTCAGGGCTGGAATTCGAACGCGCAGCGCGTGACGCCGGTGTCCGTGGCGCCGTCCGAAGTGGCGTCCGCAGGAACGAATATCGTCTCGCCGGCGCCGCTGACCGGTCCTGCGATGCTTCCTCCGCCGCCGGGGTCGAAGGCGGCGACGCGTCAGTTCGAAGCGGCGGTCGCGGCCGACAAGCGGCGCAACGCGCTGCAGGCCACCGGTCCGGTTTTCAATCCGTTCAAGACGGTGGCGCGTCCGCAGACGGACGGTGTGCAGACGGCGCAGGCGGCCGGACCGTTCACGATCTTCGCTCCCACGCCGCCGGCGCAGCGGCGTCAGGCACGTCGGCACCGCCGCTGAGCCTGGCATTCGTCGGACGACGGCTTTCGCCCCTGACCGCGGCCGCAGGAGCACGACGCCCCGTGTTCCCACGGGCGCTCCGCCGCCGTGATTTTCCTCTCGCGGGTGCTGGATGCCGGGATTTCCCGGCGCTTAAGGATTCGTTTCGCGCCGCGCCGAAGGCGCGATTATCGCGATACGTGCCATTAATTACATCCTATAGTTGTGATTGCATAAGTATGCAACCTATGAGGAAGTAACTCTCGCGTTGCAACGCATGCGGGCACGATCCGCCGCCGAACTGCGAACGGAAGTCGGCGGTTCCGGTCCGGCGCTGCGATTGCTGATGTCGCGCGGTCCGGGGTTCCCCCAGCATTCCGGACCGGATCAACGCGACAGAATCCGAAGCCGCGAAATCACGTGGCTGCCGGGTTCGGCGGGCGGCAGCGATGCCGCCCGCTTGACCCTGCCAAATACCTGCCGTCGATGATGGCAGCTACTCCCGGGCCAACAATCCGGCTGCAGAGCTGCCGCAACGCCGCCGGTTTGCAGCGCCGCATGACGGGGTTTCGATCAGGGGCGCGTTGACACCCTCCGTCACCGGCCTAGATTGGTGTCGTTCCGAGGGGTGTCCGCTTTGCGGACTGAGAGAGTCCCTTTGAACCTGATCCGGGTCATGCCGGCGAAGGGACAGGACCATGCAGACTTCCATTTTTCTCGCCCGCTTGCTCGGTCCGATGCTGCTGGTCTTCGGACTGGCGTTCGCCGTCAACCGCGCAACCTACACGGCGATGGCGCGCGAGTTTGTCCGTAGCCACGCGCTCGTCTATCTCGCCGGCGCCTGCGCGCTGACCGGCGGCCTCGCCATCGTTCTCACGCACAACGTCTGGACCGCGGACTGGCGCGTGCTCGTGACGCTGATCGGCTGGCTGGCGACGCTTGCCGGCGTGATCCGCCTGATGCTGCCGGACGTCGTGCGCCGCACCGGGCGCGACCTCTTCGCGACCGCGACGCCCGTGTTCGTCACCGGCATCGTCTGGGCCGTCATCGGCGCGGTCCTCTGCTACGCCGGCTACCTGCGCTGAACCGAGAAATTTCGACCGGAGTGAAAACCATGAACAAGCCCGTCGTACCCGCCGATCTCGTCACCCCGAAGGTCACCACCGGACCGATCGCCGGTTCGCGCAAGATTTACGTCACGCCGGATGCCGCGCCGGATCTGCGGGTGCCGCTGCGCGAGGTCGCGCTGTCGCCGCAGGCGAACGAGCCGCCGCTTCCGCTCTATGACACCTCGGGCGTCTACACGGACAGCGACGTGGCAATCGACGTCGAGAAGGGGCTCAAGCGCACGCGCCTCGCCTGGGTGCAGGAGCGCGGCGGCGTCGAGGAATACGAGGGCCGCGAGATCAAGTCGGAGGACAACGGCAACGTCTCCGGCAAGCACCTCGCGCGGCAGTTTCCGATCGCGCACAAGCCGCTGCGCGCGCTCGATGGCAAGCCCGTCACCCAGTACGAGTGGGCGCGCGCCGGCGTCGTCACCAAGGAGATGATCTACGTCGCCGCGCGCGAGAACCTCGGTCGCAAGCAACAGCTCGAGCGTGCCGGCTGGGCGCGCGAGGACGGCGAGAGCTTCGGCGCATCGGTGCCGCTCTATGTTACGCCGGAATTCGTGCGCGACGAGATCGCGCGCGGCCGCGCCATCATCCCCTCGAACATCAACCACGCCGAACTCGAGCCGATGATCATCGGCCGCAACTTCCTCACCAAGATCAACGCCAACATCGGCAACTCCGCCGTCACCTCCTCGGTGGAGGAGGAGATCGAGAAGATGGTATGGGCGATCCGCTGGGGCGCCGACACGGTGATGGACCTTTCCACCGGCCGCAACATCCACAACACCCGCGAATGGATCATCCGCAACGCGCCGGTGCCGATCGGCACCGTGCCGATCTACCAGGCGCTGGAGAAGGTCAACGGCGATCCCGTCAAGCTCGATTGGGAGTGTTACAAGGACACGCTCATCGAGCAATGCGAGCAGGGCGTGGACTATTTCACCATCCATGCCGGCGTGCGGCTCGCCTACGTGCCGCTGACCGCCGACCGCGTGACCGGCATCGTCTCGCGCGGTGGCTCGATCATGGCGAAGTGGTGCCTGTCGCGGCACAAGGAATCGTTCCTTTACGAGCGCTTCGAGGACATCTGCGACATCATGCGCAAGTATGACGTGTCGTTCTCGCTCGGCGACGGCCTTCGCCCGGGCTCGATCGCCGACGCCAACGACCGCGCGCAGTTCGCGGAGCTGGAGACGCTCGGCGAGCTCACGCAGATCGCGTGGAAGAAAGGCTGCCAGGTGATGATCGAGGGCCCCGGCCACGTGCCGATGCACAAGATCAAGATCAACATGGACAAGCAGCTCAAGGAATGCGGCGAGGCGCCGTTCTACACGCTCGGGCCGCTGACGACCGACATCGCGCCGGGCTACGACCACATCACGTCGGGCATCGGCGCCGCCATGATCGGCTGGTTCGGCTGCGCCATGCTCTGCTACGTCACGCCGAAGGAGCACCTCGGCCTGCCGAACCGCGACGACGTCAAGGAAGGCGTCATCACCTACAAGATCGCCGCGCACGCGGCCGATCTCGCCAAGGGCCACCCGGCGGCGCAGCTGCGCGACGATGCGCTGTCGCGTGCGCGCTTCGACTTCCGCTGGGAGGACCAGTTCAACCTCGGTCTCGATCCCGACACCGCGCGCGAATATCACGACGAGACGCTGCCGAAGGAGGCGCACAAGGTCGCGCATTTCTGCTCGATGTGCGGGCCGAAGTTCTGCTCGATGAAGATCACGCAGGACGTGCGGGATTATGCGGCGAGCCTTGGCAACAACGAGAAGGCGGCGCTGGGTCTCGACCCTGCGGCAGGCATGAAGGAAATGTCGGACAGGTTCAACGCGATGGGGCAGGAGGTCTATGTCGATGCGGCGAAG
>Ga0182735_1000756_pt1 | contig 23637 bp, 22 predicted proteins | sample eDN5th30CKraftMG_FD_128524 | JGI IMG/M metagenome (GOLD analysis project Ga0182735, IMG submission 128524) | Enriched Miracle-Growth compost microbial communities from Emeryville, California, USA - eDNA 5th pass 30_C Kraft MG (version 2) (version 2) ...
CCCATTGCGATGTCTTGAGGTGACGGATCGCGGCGGTTGCGGCCGAGCACACCGCCGGCGGCAGCGCCGTGGTGAAAATGAAGCCCGGTGCGTGCGAGCGGATCGCGTCGATGACGTTGGACTTTCCGGCGATGTAACCGCCGAGGCAGCCGAACGCTTTCGCCAGCGTGCCTTCGAGAATGTCGATGCGGTGCATGACGCCGTCGCGTTCGGCGATACCCGCGCCGCGGGGGCCGTACATGCCGACCGCATGGACCTCATCGACATAGGTCATCGCGCCGTATTTCTCGGCGAGATCGCAGACCTTGCCGAGCGGGGCGATGTCGCCGTCCATCGAATAGAGGCTTTCGCACACGATCAGCGTCGGCCGGCCGCGATGGGTGCGAAGCAGTTCCTCGAGATGGGCCATGTCGTTGTGGCGGAACACGATGCGCTCGCAACCGGACTGGCGGATGCCTTCGATCATCGAATTGTGGTTGAGCGCGTCCGACAGGATCAGGCAGTTCGGAATGAGCTTGGCCAAGGTCGAAATGCCGGTCTGGTTCGACACATAGCCGGAGGTGAATACCAGCGCGGCTTCCTTGCCGTGGAGATCGGCCAGTTCATGCTCGAGCTGGATCAGGGAATGGTTGTTGCCCGCGATGTTGCGGGTGCCGCCGGCACCGGTTCCGGTGCGGGTCGCGGTTTCGATCATGGCGCCGACCACCTTGGGGTGCTGGCCCATGCCGAGATAATCGTTCGAGCACCACATCACGACGCTGCGCTCGCCCTTGGGGGTATGCCAAGTCGCGAGCGGGAAACGCCCGGCGATGCGCTCAAGATCGGCGAATACGCGGTAGCGGCGCTCGTCGTGCAGCTGATTCAAGGCGTCGTCGAAGAACTTATTGTAATCCATACCAAAAACCCCACGGGAGCCATGGACGAGACAGCGTCCACGAAAGGGGCGGCCATTCTCGAACGCCTTTTTAGAGCTTTTCCAGGTCCAGTGTCGAGGGTCGAATCGGGAAGCTGCACTGTCAGGCGTGCAGACCGTGGAGGATCGGAGGAGGGGGCGCTTTGCGCGAAATCAAATCGCGCGGCTGGAGGTGGGAGCCTGATCGGCCCCCCGAACCTCGTCGAACCGCGATGTCATGCCGAGCCGGTTGAGCAACGCGGCGTCCTTGTCGGTCTGCGGGTTCTTGGTGGTCAAAAGCACGTCGCCGATGAAGATCGAGTTAGCCCCGGCGAGGAAACACAGCGCCTGCATCTCGTCGGTCATATATTGCCGCCCGGCCGAGAGCCGCACCACGCTTTTCGGCATCATGATGCGGGCGACCGCGATCATTCGCACCATCTCGATCGGGTCCGGCGCATTCGCCGTACCGTTGACCGGCACGCCCTTCACTTCATTCCACAGGTTGATCGGCACGCTTTCGGGATGCGCGGCGAGATTGGCCAGCAGCATCAGCATGCCGAGGCGATCCTTGACCTGTTCGCCCATGCCGACGATGCCGCCGCAGCACACCTTCAGCCCGGACTCGCGGGCATGCGCCAGCGTCTCGATGCGATCCTGCATCGTGCGGGTGGTGATGATGTGGCCGTAGAACTCGGGCGAGGTATCGACATTGTGGTTGTAGAAATCGAGGCCGGCGGCGCGGAGCCGATCGGCCTGCTCGCGCGTCAGCATGCCGAGCGTGGCGCAGGTCTCCAGGCCGAGCGCCTTCACTTCGCTGACCATGTCGCAGACGCGGTCGAGATCCTTGTCCTTCGGGTTGCGCCAGGCCGCCGCCATGCAGAAGCGGTTGGCGCCGGATTCCTTGGCGCGCCGCGCAGTGGCGATGACGTCGTCATGATCCATCAGCTTGGTGGCCTTGACGTCGGTCTTGTAGTGCGCGCTCTGCGAGCAATAGCCGCAATCCTCAGGACAGCCACCGGTCTTGATGCTGAGCAGGCTCGCCGTCTCGACATGGTTGGGATCGAAATTGGCGCGGTGGACGCTCTGCGCCTGGAACATCAGGTCGGAGAAGGGCAGGTCGTACAGCGCCTGCGCCTCGTCGCGCGTCCAGTCATGGCGCGCCAGCACCGATCCTTTGACAACCGAAAAAGACGAGACGTTCATGGCCGATCCTGCATGTCGCGGGCGCCTTCGGGCCACCCTGATCCGGATCAAGGGTGGACCATGAGGCTGGCGGGGTGTCAACCAAGCGCGCTACCCGGCTTCGGGGACTTTCTGTGTAATGCGGGCGTTGCGTCCGGCGGCGACGATCGCCACGACGAGGGCCGCCACCGCGATGGTGGAGGGGCCGACATGCTCGCCGTTGATGACGGCGGACAGGCCGAGCGTGACGAAGGTTTGCAGCAACTGCACCTGGCTGACGCGGGCGACGCCGCCCATCACAAGTCCGGCGTTCCACGCGAAGAAGCCGACGAACATGCTGAAGACCGAGACGTAGGCGAAGGCCACCCACGCAGCGGCGGGCACCGCGCCGGGGTTCGCAGGCCACAGCCAGATGGCGAGCGGCAGCGTCAGCGGAAGCGCCAGCACGAGAATCCATGAGATCACTTCCCAGCCGGGCATGTCGTGGCTGAGGTCGGCCGAGAACACGTAACCGATCGAGGTCGAGACCGCGGCAAGAAACAGATAGATGTCGCCGATGGCGATTTCGCCGCCGCTGTCACGCAGCGCGAACACCACGACAACCGTGGTCCCTAATCCTGCCAGCAGCCAGAAGCGCAACGAGGGCCGCTCGCCGAGGATCAGGCTCGCGGCGGCGGCCGTGGTGAGCGGCAGGATGCCGAGCACGACGCCGCCATGCGAGGCAGGCACCGTCAGCATCGCCAGCGCCATCAGTCCGGGGAAACCTAATACGAGGGTCACGATACAGATCAGCATCGTGCGGATCTGGCGCGTGTTTGGCCATCGCCGCCGCAATATCAGAAGCAGCCCCGCCGACAGCAGGCCGGAAGCTGCCGCGCGGCCGAGCGTGATGAAGAACGGATCGAGCCCTTCCACCGCAAGCCGCGTCGCGGGCAGCGTACCGCCGAAAATGGCGATTCCGATAAAGCCGAGCCCCATGCCGAGGGTTTGCCGCGACATGCCCGCCGGTGATGGTTGGGGTTCGTCGTGAATCATGGCTGGGCTCGGGCGGGTTCAGGTTGCGGTCTTGCAGTACTATACCGATTGGTATAGATAAAACTTATCGGTCTAATCATTGTTTCCACATCACCATACAGGACGCCGCCATGGCCACGCCGCTCGTACCGCCTTTTACCTTTGAAACAGCCACCGCCAAGGTGCGTATGGCGGAGGATGGCTGGAACAGCCGCGACCCGCACAAGGTCGCGCTGGTTTACACGGAAGACAGCCAGTGGCGTAATCGCGCCGAGTTTCCTGTCGGACGCAAGCAGATCATCGAATTTCTCACCCGCAAATGGGCGAAAGAGCTTGATTATCGTCTGATCAAGGAAATGTGGGCGTTCTCCGATACCCGCATCGCGGTGCGGTTCGCCTACGAATGCCATGACGACAGCGGCAACTGGTTCCGCTCCTATGGCAACGAGAACTGGGAGTTCAGCGCGGCGGGCCTGATGCAGCGCCGCTTCGCTTCGATTAATGATATGCCGATCAAGGAAGCGGACCGCAAATTCCACTGGCCATTGGGCCGCCGGCCGGACGATCATCCGGGCCTGTCCGAGCTTGGGCTATAGGATCGATTGCAGGAACTGACGAAACGAAATGGCGCGCACGGTTTTTGAAAAAAGCGATGCAGTCACCCGGGTGGCCGAGGTTTTTCGCGAACTCGGCTTCGAGGGCGCATCGCTCTACGAGATCACCGAGCGCACCGGCCTCTCCAAGGGCAGCCTCTATCATTTCTTCCCCGAGGGGAAGGAAAGCATGGCGGCGGAAATCCTGGTCCATGTCGATCAATGGTTCGTGAGCCAGGTGTTTGAACCGCTGGAGCGTGACGAACCGCGCGCCGCGATTGCGCAAATGTGGCGGTCGGTCGATACTTATTTCCGTTCGGGTCGCCGGATTTGCCTGATGGGTGCGTTTGCGCTCGATGAGACGCGGGATCGCTTTGCCAAGCCGATCAAACTCTATTTCAGGCGCTGGATCGAAGCGCTCGACGGCGCGCTGGCGCGGGCGGGGCTCGATGCGGCCACCGCAAAGCCGCTCGCTGAAGATATTGTCGGCGGCATTCAGGGAGCGCTCACGCTGTCGCGTGCGCTGAAGGAAGACGCCGCGTTCGGCCGCACGCTGGCGCGGCTGGAGCAGCGTACCGATGCCGTCCTGGCGTCGACGGCCAGGCGCGGCTAATCCGCAGCGCGACTTTATTTATGTCGGGCGGTGGACCTACCCCATGGGTCTGCTAGACAGCAACGCAACACGCTGTGTCGTCTCCCTTCCAGTCCGGTCGTCATGACAAATCGAAATTATATATCGGGTCTGCTGCTGTGGGTCTGTGGCGCCGGTCTGCGCCTGAGCGTGCTCGCGGTGCCGCCGGTGATTTCGCTGATCCAGTCGGATCTGAAACTATCCGGCACGCAGATCGGAATTCTCACAGGCATCCCCGTCATTCTGTTTGCGATCGCGGCAGCGCCGGGTTCGCTCCTGATCGAACGCATCGGCGTGCGATGGACGCTGGCGAGCGGCCTCGCGGTCACGGCGCTGGGCTCCGGCCTGCGCGCGCTGGCGCCGGAAGCATACTCATTATATGCGACGACCGTCGTGATGAGCGGCGGCATCGCGATCATGCAGCCGGCGATGGGCGCCGCCGTCCGGCAATGGATGCCGGAGCGCGCGGCGTTCGGTACTGCGCTCTACACCAACGGATTGATCGTCGGCGAAATCGTGCCCGTCGCGCTGATGCTGCCGGTGTTGCTGCCCTCCCTCAACCAGAGCTGGCGGCTTGGTCTTTTGTCATGGTCCGTGCCGCTGCTGGCAATGGCGCTCATGGTGCTTGCTTTTGCGCCGCGCGCCGACAGCCATATGGTTGGCACCAAACCGGGGCGTCTGTGGCCCGATCTTGCCAGCAAACTGAACTGGAAGATCGGCTTGATCCTGGCCAGCGTCGCCAGCACCTATTTCTGCACCAATGCCTTTCTGCCCGCCTACCTCACAAGCACGGGACGAAGCACCGACGTCAGCGCCGCGCTCACCGCGCTGAACCTCGGGCAATTTCCGATCTCGTTAGTGATGGTGTTTCTCGCCGACTGGTTTCAAGGCAAGCGCTGGCCGTTTGTATTCTTCGGCAGCCTCATGCTGGCGAGCATCTTCGGAATTGTGTTCTCGACCGGCGGGACGACGATCATATGGGCGGGCATTACGGGAATGTCCAGCAGTTCGGTATTGATGCTCGGCATGGCGTTGCCGCCGCTGCTGGCGCGCAATCCGGACGATGTCGCGCGCATTCTCGCCGCCGCGCTGGCGATTAGCTACAGCTACGCCATGCTGATTTCGCTCGTGAGCGGCATGGCCTGGGACATCGGCGGCAGGGCGGTGTTCGCATTTGTGCCGGTGGCGATTGCGGCGACGCCGGTGTTGCTGACGATCTGGACGATTTCTCTCAAAGCGGTATCGCCCGTTGACCGGCCGTGAGGCTTCAAAGGGCCCTTGGGTTTGGCTGAACAGGAAGGAAGATACTAACGATCAGTCCCTCTCGAGAGGTTCTGTTTTGTAGTTGGACCCTCCCGTTCAATTGATTTGCGATCCGCTGGACGATCGAAAGGCCTAGTCCGGCCCCGTCGGCATCGTTGCGTTGGCCGCGAACAAAAGGACTGAAGACGGCGTCGATTTCGTTTTCAGGTATTCCGGGGCCTGTATCGGTGACGGATATGGCTGCCCATTCATCGATGCGCGACAATCTGATGTCGATCTGTCCGCCCTTGGGCGTGTATTTGATCGCATTATCGATGACGTTTCGAAGCAGCATTTCGATCGATATGACTTCCGCTCGAATAACGAGAGGCTCGGATTGTTCAAGGCCGAGGTCGATTTCCTTGCGATTGGCGGACTCGATCAAATTCGAAATGACCTTTTTGGTCGCTTCGCCGATCTCGATCTCCTTGTTCAGCGCGATGCCGCTTTCCTGACGGGCCATCGACAGAAGCTGCTCGAGCAGATGCTTGGTCCGCTGGGCGCCCGCCTTCACCGCCTGGACCCGTTGTCGCGTATCGGCAGGAAGATCGACGTCATCGAGATTTTCGGCCTGAATGCTCAACGCGGTGATCGGCGTTCTGAGTTCATGAGCGGCATCACCGATGAGTTTCTTCTGACGATCCATCGACGAGTGCGCTCGTTGGAACATCCGATTGAGAGACGTGAGAAACGGCTGCAGTTCGCTGGGCGCGGAGACAAGCGGAAGATTTTCAAGGTTGTCGGCGCTGCGGCTGTCCAGATCCTGGCCAAGCTGGACCAATATCTTGAATGAAGAGGAAAGCAGAAACGCGGTCATGATGATGATCAACGGGATCAGAGCGAGAATGGGGGCGATGGTGCGTATCGCCACGCCCGTTCCGATCTCATCGCGAACCGCGATCTGCTGAAGGACCGCAAAGCGTGAGCCGGAGGCCATCTCGGACAGAAAAGCGCGATAGACCGTGCCGTTGATGGTCGTGTCCTGGAGGCCGGGTGGAAGAGACCACAATGAGCGGAAGGCAATCTCGTTGCCATCCTTTCCCTGCCGTACCAGGATTGCATGGTTGTCCGTGTCGACGCCATAAAGATGCGTAATGACGACAGACTCCTCCTGTTGGGTTTTTACGATTGCCGAAATGTGCATCAGGATCGAATCCTGCATCTCGATTGCTTCGTCGTAAGCCCAATCATAGGCCAGGTATCCCGCGATGCCGCTCGTCATCACGACGACGATCGCGATGCCGCGGAAAAGATTTCGGCGGAGAGATTTTTTCGTCATTGCCTGTCGACCATCCATCCGATTCCCCGAACATTCCGGATAATGGATGAATCGAATTTGCGCCGGATCGAATGGATGAAGAACTCGATTGCATTGCTTCCGACTTCTTCGTTCCAGCCGTAAATCTCCTTTTCGAGCTCGCTTCGCGACACGATGACGCCCGGGCGGACCAGCAGGGCATATAGAAGAGAGAATTCCCGTGAGGTGAGAGTGACGTTTTTGTCGCGATAGGAAGCCATGAACGTTGCGGGATCGAGATGCAGCGCGCCATTGCTGAGCTGGGCCGCCGACGTTCCTCTTTCGCGGCGAAGGACGGCGCGAATGCGTGCGAGAAGCTCTCTCATGTCGAAGGGCTTGGTGATGTAGTCGTCCGCGCCAAGATCGAGCCCGGCGATCTTGCTATCGACGTCGTCCTGTGCGGTCACGACAATAACAGGCGTCGCAAGCTGCTGCCTGCGCAGAGCACGAAGAAACTCGCGGCCATCGAGAACCGGAAGACCGAGATCGAGAAGTGCCACGGTGTATTTTTCCGATTTCACGGCCAGTAGCGCGCTCTCGACGTCGCGAACCCAATCGACGGCGTAAGCAGAATCCTTGAGGGCCTGTTGAATGGCCTCGCCGATCATTCTGTCGTCTTCGATCAAAAGCGTCCGCATCTCGCCGATTTCCTGAGCGCCGTCCATCCGTTGACTACTATCTCCTCCGGGGGCCGCAAGAGCTATCGGATGGCGATGTAGTTAGAAGCACTCCAATCAGTCGAAAATCTAAGTCATCCCTAAGTCTGAAGGCTTAATGCCTCCGGCGCTCGATTTCTACTCTGCGAGCGACAGTGTTTCTGGGGGCATAATGACATTCAAAATCCGTCCGACCCTTGTCAGGGGCCGGCTTCTTAACATCGCTTTGGGGTCGACAGCGTACGCCGCGCTCGGTCTTTTGTTGTTTCCGAACCATGCCCATGCGCAGCAGGCGGCGGGGGCAACCAACGCGACATTGCCGGCGGTGACGATCGACGCGTCCAAGCCGCGGGCGCACAAGCGGCAGCGGTCCTCATCATCGTCGAGCACGCGCCGCGCATCGCGCAGGGCAGGCCGGACGCAAGCTCCGCAGCCGCCGGCGCCGGTACAGAATGCCGGCACTTTCGAGGCGCGCACCGGCACCGTAGGCTATTATTCGAACAGCACGTCGGTTGCGACCAAGACCAACACGCCGCTCCTGAACATCGCGCAATCGGTCACTGTCGTGCCCAAGCAAATGCTCGAGGATCAAGCGACCCGCAGCATCACCGACATCATACGTTATATTCCGGGCGTCACGGTGCATCAGGGTGAGGGCAACCGCGACGAGCTGGTGATCCGCGGTGTCGATTCGAGCGCGAACTTCTACGTCAACGGCTTCCGCGACGACGTGCAGTATTTCCGCGACCTGTACAACACCCAGAGCATCGAGGTCATCAAGGGCCCGAGCGCGCTGACGTTCGGGCGCGGCGCGGGCGGCGGTCTCGTCAACCGCACGCTGAAGGAAGCCGATGGCCAGCGCATCTATGAGGCAACCGCACAGACCGGATCATGGGGTGATCGCCGCTTCACGATCGATGCAGGGCAGGCGGTCAACGACAAGGTCGCAGTCCGTCTCAACGCGTTCTATGAAGGCTCGGACACGTTCCGCGATTTCGGCCGGCTTGAGCGATACGGCATCAACCCGACACTGACGTGGCGGCCGACCGACGACACCAAGGTCAAGCTCTCCTACGAATATTATCACGACAAGGAACTGGCGGATCGCGGCAACCCGTCTCTCGCTCAGACAGGAACGAGCCGGTTCAACCCGACGGTGCCGTTCGCGCCGAATGGCGACTTCTCGAAGTTTTTCGGCAGCCCGATCTATAACAACACTTACGCCGATGTGCAGAGGACGATGGCCGTCGTCGATCATGATTTCGGCAACGGGCTCACCGTCAAGAACTCGACGATGTATGCCGATTACAATCGTGCTTATACCAATATCTATCCGGGCAGCGCTGCAACGGTTGCCGGGCCGAATACCGGCTTGATGAGCCTTAGCGCATACCAAAACATGACCAACCGCGAAAACCTGTTCAACCAGACCGACTTTACCTACAAGACGTTCACGGGGCCGGTTTTCCATACCATCGCGTTCGGCACCGAGTTCGGCCGCCAGACTGGTCTCGGTTATCGCGAGACAGGCTATTTCCCCGGCAACACGACCTCGCTGACCGGTGTTAATCCGTTCGACCCGACCTATTTCGGTCAGGTCACGTTCAAGCATGCCGCCACGGACAGCAACAGCAAGTATCGCCTGAACGTGTCCTCGGCCTATGCGCAGGACCAGATCGACGTCACGCGCTGGCTGCAGTTGATTGCCGGTGTGCGGTTCGACCGGTTCGATCTGAGCGCGCTGGATCAGAATACGAGCATCACGCGCACCCGCACCGACGACAAGGTCTCGCCGCGTGTCGGGGTGATCGTCAAGCCGGTCGATAACGTGTCGATCTACGGCGCCTACAGCATTTCGTATTTGCCGTCCTCGGGGGATCAGTTCAGCGCTCTCAATGACGGCACGCTGATTCTCGAGCCACAAAAATTTGAGAACACCGAAGTCGGCGTGAAGTGGCAGATCAATCCGAAGCTGCTCTTTACTTCGGCTCTTTATGAGTTGAAGCGCTCCAATCAGCCAATTACCGATCCGGTTAGAGGCTCACCGTACGTGTTGCCAGATGGCGCGACAAAGGTTCGTGGCTTCGAAGCTGCATTGAATGGCTACGTCACGGCCGATTGGCAGTCGATTCTTGGTTATGCCTATACGGACGCGCGGATTACCAAGGATCTTTCCGCAACTGTCGTCGCGGGTAACCGCGTTCAGCTCGTGCCCTACAATCAGTTCTCGTGGTGGAACAAGTATCAGTTCAATCCGAGCTGGGCGGCTGCGTTGGGCGTGATCTATCTCGGCGACTCGTACGCGGGCTCCGACGACACAGTGAAGCTGCCGGGCTTCGTCCGGATCGATGCCGCCGTCTATTGGAAGATCGACAAGACCTGGAGCGCGCAGCTCAATGTCGAGAACATTTTCGACAAAGGCTATTGGGCGAGCGCGGACGGCAACAACAACCTGTCTCCCGGTCAGGGACGTACCTTCCGCGTGCTTGCGCGGGCCAAGTTCTAACCTGCCCCGTTGGAACGACCCGCTTGGAGAAAAGGGAGTGGCCGTTGGCCGCTCCTTTTTCATAGGGGGGCGGCTGCATCACTATTATAGTGTGTTGGACGCCGACGGCGTTCGAGGAGCAGGCCCATATGAGCAAGCCGCCGTTTCCAGTCTCTCATCTCCGCTTGAAGCGCGCCTACGTTCCGGCGGAACCGGAGGACGGGTTGCGCATTCTCATTGATCGGCTCTGGCCGCGCGGCGTGAGCAGGGCAAAGGCCGCTCTTGACGAGTGGATGAAGGAGATCGCGCCAAGCACCGCTTTGCGGCAGTGGTTCGGTCATGATCCCGCCCGCTGGCCGGAATTCCAGCGCCGCTACAGGAGGGAATTAACGAAACATGCCGAGGCGCTCGACCGCATTCGTGCCCTGGCCAAAAAACAAACGGTGACTCTCGTCTACAGCGCGCATGATGAAGAGCACAACGACGCGGTGGTGTTGAAGGATGTCCTGCTTCAGAAATGAGGAGTTTGCGACATGGCTGAGGGTTTCAAGGTCGGCGATCATGTAGGCTGGCATTCCGAGGCAGGGTGGGTGTCCGGAACCGTCATCGCCATCCACACGCGGGACTTCGATTACAAGGGCCACACCCATCGCGCATCGCAGGAGTGCCCTCAGTACGAGATCAAGAGCGACAAAACCGATCATATTGCGGCCCACAAGGGCAGGGCTCTTGAATTGTTGCGAGATTAGATGGATCCCGCGCTGGCTATCGCAATCGTAAGCCGATGCGAGGGGTGTTTCTTGCATCATGTGGAAGCTGCCATGCATCACGGCGCAGACAGGCAGCACATTATCGAGACGATCGCCGTTTCCGTCGAAATGGGGGGGCGGTCCCGCGACGGTATACGGCGGAATGGCGTTGGCGGCTTTCGACGAACTCACAAATGCGGCGAGTTGAATACGAGCGGTGATCGGCTAGCACGCATATCGCGTGCGGTCTCCATGCTGGCGAGAGGCAAATGGTCAGTCGCAGGAATGCCGGTTCTCTATCGTCCGGCCCGTTCAAGCGGTCAACGATCCTCGCGATGGCTGATATCACGCACTTGTTGTTAACACATTGAAAGACGGGGAAGATTTCTCATCTGGATAGATTGGCTGGTGCTGCCAGACAGGATTGAACTGTCGACCTCTCCATTACCAATGTTGCGGATAAAGTGAATTAAGCCATTGAAACTGAAAGGAAAGTCAACTCACGCTCGCGTGCCTTCCCGTATATTCCCCAACTACGTCCAAGCCACCAAACCTTGGAGCTTGATTACCGGTGGCACGGGAGCGTCGGATTCTATTGCAATCTCTTTCCAGTTCTTTTCGACATCTTCGATACTTAAAACACCGGTCGTGAACGCATTGGTGATGATCTTGCCGGATAGCTCATCTTTGAAGCCCGACATTTTCGTGATGGGCAAATCGCCAACGTAGAGTTGTTGTTCGACGTGGAGTGACACGGTGAGGTCGACGGCCCCCATCGTCCCGGTCTCAGCCTTCATAAATACTTTGTCCTCGGCAAAAATCTTGAGGCCTTTGTGCTCTCCTGCCTCAATGGGAAATTCTCCGGCATCCCAGCGTCGCGCAGCGACTTGGAGCATCGTTCCTAATTCGTTTCCCGCCTCATCGTATATTTTTTCGGTCTCATAGAAATTACCGGCCAAGCGAAACGGCAGCGGGGCACTCGTGCTAAAGCCAAACGCCATTTTTGCGCTTCTGAAATCGCACAAGGCTGGCATCGAAACGGTGGCCGTCCATTTGTGAATGTCGGTATCGATGGGGCTGAAAAGATCAATTTGCAGCCCTTCCGCACGCGTTTTCGCAGCTTGGCTAAAACCTTTCGGACAAACTAGAACACCTTTCTGCGCGCCCACGTCTGTCAGTAAGCCGTAAAATTCCTCGACGCCTTTAACATCGACCGGCTTCGCGTAATCTTTGCAATCGATAATGATCAAGATGTCGTATTGGCCGATTTTCTCGCGCACCAAAACGTCGATTTGACGCTTTCGCTTGCTTTGCCTGCCATCCAACATCACGTTGTGTTGAACTTCCGCTTTAGGTGCCAATTGTTTCTGAATTTTCGCGACTAACAGTTCCAACTCTTTCGCGGCTAACGCCATTTTCCCCTCGAAATGTTATGCAGTTATTTTGTTCTGCCAGGGCAATGCAGCAATTGATGCGGACAGGTGCGTGACGTTTACGTGCGCATATCGCAAAACCATCTTCTCGCTTTTCCAACCACCTAACTGCATCAGCCCGATCAAATCGCGATTCGCAGCATAATGCCATGTCGCCCAGGTGTGGCGGCAGTCGTGAGGAGAAAAATCGGTGATGCCGGCGCGACGGCAAGCGCCTTTGAAGGCTGTTTTGATCTGGCCGCCGGCCGCGTCCTTTCGCTCATATGCGAAGCCGTCCGGTCGGCGAAAAACCTCATCAGCACGATGTGGCATGGATGCAAGCTCGGCAAGGACGCGCGGATGCAGCGGCACGCCGCGCGATTCCCCATTCTTGGTGTCGATGAATTGCACCTGCGCATTTTGCAGGTTCACATCGCGCCAGTTTAGATAAAGCGCCTCCGACATACGGGCGCCAGTGTAGAACAGGAAGATGATCAGCGGCCGAAGGTGCGGCGCGCAATGCGCGATAAGACTCTCGGCTTCATTAAGCGTTAGCCAGCGCACTCGGCCTTTCGGAAGTGAGGGGCGAGCGATCTTCCGCGCCTGGCATAGCCCACGCTCGGCGCCGTGATTGATGATGGCCGAGATCGGCGCGTAAAGCTGCCGATTGAGGGTTGCAGGCGCGGCGTTCGGGTAGAGGCTCCGTGCGGCCTTGTCGATTGCAGCCTGGTCGATCTCCGAGATCAGCTTACCAGCGAAATGATCGGTGATCCGTTTTACAAAGCGTGCCTCGCCGCCGGCCTCCAGATAGCCTACAGCAGCCTCTAGGAACGTCGCGGATGCCTGTCGGCCAAAGATACTACCTTGCAGGATTTCCCACTCTCGGCGCGCGCGGATCGCCTCTGCTGCGGCTTTGTCAGACACGCCTGTAGTCTCATCGACAGCGATACCTCGGATGGTGCCGCGGATGTACCAGTTGAGGCTGCCGTGCCTGCGGGTGAGCTTGAGGGGCATTGGAGCACTTCGCTGAGACGGAGGAGGTGTTCTGTGGTGAATAGCTTACGTCGCCCAAGGGAGACGTAAAACGGGTTTTTCTGGATGAAATCCTGAAAAACCCGCCGGCTTACGCGAAAACGCCGCGCCGCCTCCTCGAGCGTGTAAAACTCGGGAATCGTACTCATGGAAAACCTTTTGGATGTTAGATGCGGCCGCGCCAACCTTGACCCGAAAAACCTAAGCGGCAGGGGCGGGAGGTTGGCTTTCGTTATTGGACGGGCCGCGCCGCCCTCAACATGGACCCCTGCCGCGAACCGTTATGGGAAAGTGGCGCCCGTGTTCAGGTAGGTGCCGCGCGATTCGGTGATGCCGCAGCCGAAATCGAGAACGCAGCGGAATTCCATTCCGAGCGTTTCCCAGCCTGCCTGGCTATCCATATGCGGGCCGGCATGGCCGTGCAGATAGGCAATCGAGATTGTCGGCAACACAGATGGGTCGGCGAACAGGCGCCAAGCATTGCCGGGCAGGCGAGGTTCGACATGAACCTGCAACTTGCCGGCGAACGGGTTGACGTTGGCGGTCGCGGCCGGGGTAATCGCAGCCAAGAGCTGATCGGCGGCCGTCTCACTTTCCGGGCCAACAAGCAGATGGGCCGGCGTAACGCTAATTGGAGTCTTGCCATCCAGCCCCGTCATCTGCCGCATGGCCAGGCGTGCCGCTGACAGAGTATCGACGGCCAGGGCGCCAGCGGTGGCCGCCAGGTTGCCATGCGCGGTGTGATACACCGCCTTGCCATCGCCCATGGTAACGCCCTTGCCGGCGTTCGCCAGGAACAGTGCGGCCAACTCCTGCGCCTCGGTTTCCGCCGCCGCGCGTCCAAACGCAGCCGATACGTCGGAGAAGGCGTTCAGATCATCGTTCACGATGGCCTCGCGCGTCAGTGAGAAGATGCGCGCGAATGGGTATACGCGGAAACTTTCCTTGGCTTCCGCACGCGCCCCGTATTTGATCTCGCCGCCCTCAGCAACCTTCAAGAGCTGCGGCATTTCGCTCAACTTCAATGCGGAAAGCTGGCGGAAATCGGCCGCGTCGCGGACCTTCGCAAAAAGCTTGATCGGGCATTCCGCCGCCTTATAGCCGTCGAGCAAAACGCGGTTGCCGCCGGCGGTCAGAAGGTTGGGGAAGTCCGTTGTAGACTGATTGCCAGCGCTACGGGTCATGATCTGCGAAGCAAGCTGATCACGCCGGCGCCAATTCGGACGTTCACCACGGGCCTCGATCAGCGCCGCACCCATGTCGAGCAGGGAGCGGCCGCGCCACTCTGCAGCGGGGCCGTCCGCCGCCTTGCCGGTCATGCGCGCATAGATCGCGTTGCCGATCGCATCGCCAAGGAACTCGGGATTATCGAACGACTCGTTGCCATGACGGGTGCGCGAGGAGATATGGGGCACGCGCGCGGCGCGTTCGTTGAGAATCGCTGTGCGCGTTTCCTGCAACGTCGCGCCGTCCTCGATCATTGTGCGCACAAATGACTGCGGCACATCGTTGTTTTCGGCAACACGATAGGCTTCGACAACCTCGTGGACGGCCATCCCCGGCTTTTTCGCTGACGGCTGCGAGCGATGCTCCGGCTGGTTTTCGGGGCGTTCTTCGACTTCGATATCCATCTCAGTTCCTTGATTGCGGACATAAGTCCTATGGTCGGCCGGGATAGCCACGAAACTCATTTCGTATGGCTCCCAGTCCGTGTGGGTGATTGTTCTGACGTTGTTGGCGTCGATGCTCTCGGTGCTGGCGAAAACTCGGTAGCCGACGCTGACGTTCGGCGGAGTGCCGCCAGCGATGTCCGCAGCAACCGCTTCGACATCGCTGCGGGCGGACAACCGCGCATCGGCGATCAATTCGCCGTTTTCGATTCGGGCATCGGTCACAGAGCCGAGCTTGTCGCTGGATGAACCGGAGCGATGGGAATCGAGAAGCGGTGCCGCTCCCGATTTCAGGCGCCCAAGGCGGACCGCTCCCGGTTTCACCGAAAGCACTTCGAAGTAAGGCCCTTCGAAATCGCGGCGTTGAACCGGCGTGCCGGTGGCGATAACGGCCGATAGCGTTCGAGTCGTGCCATCAAAAGAAACGCCGCGCTCGGGGGCGCGGCGTGTGAAGATTTGCGAGGTTGAAGCCTCGCGATTGGCGGGCAAGCTCATGTCGGCATCCTCTAAAGTTCGATGCCCATGTCAGCCGCACGTTTGCGCAAGCGGCGATCGGCGGTCGAGACGTTGGCCATGAAGATGCGGGCAGGGTCAATGTCGGGAAAATCGACCTTATCGCGCTCGATCCAGCCGGAAATGGTGTTTGTCACCTCGGCGAAAGTGCCGCTGCAATGGGATGATGACCAGAATTCACGCTGCCCAAAACCGGTCACCTTGATGGAGCCGCGCGATCCGCCGGGCCAAGTGTTGCGATTTCGAACGATCGCGATCCAAAAATCATCCGATGAAGATTCGTAGGCGCGAGTCCCGGCATTATCAACAAGCTTTGACGCTGTCGCGAGCGGCAAGCCTCCATCATCTGACAGTTGGCGCGCAACTTCGATCGCGACCGCATCAGCGAGGGAGAATTTTTGCTGATGCGAGAAAACGATAAAGCTCGGCTCGGCGATGATCGGCAGTTCACCTGCGGTTGCGGCATCATGCAGTTTTTTGACGGAAAGGCCGGATAGTTTTGCAAGCGTTCCCGCGTCGAGGGATTTGGACATCGGTGGTTCTTTCGGTTGGTGGAAACAAAAAACCCGGAGCGGGAAATCCCGTCCGGGCGCAATTTTTGATAATACCGAGATATGGAATTTGTCGGGTACCCGCAACTTCAATCGTGGAGTGAGGTACCTAGCTTCGCCGTGAAAGGTTGCAGTGTTCGCAAAGCCGTTTGGAGCCGGTCTTTGATCCGCTCCCCGCCCAGCTTAGGATTCGTGCCTGGGAGAAGCTTTGCAGCAGTTTCTTTTACGGTCATATCAGCGCAGATGATGCAATCCAGCACTTCGCATAGCGGAGTTCCGATGCGTCGAAACCGATCAGCATGTGCTTTCAAGTCAATTTGTTTGATCACGTAAAGATGCGCCAAACCAACATCGCCGCCATCGACCCGCGGTGTCAGGTAATTAATCGCACCTACCGCGCTGCTGTGCGCGGTCATGGCCGCGAACCACGCGATACCTGTCTTATATAGATCGGTGTTTTCCTGATCGTCTCGGCCAAGAGCTTTCGTCCTGTAGAGCGAGCGCAAGACCCATTCGCGCCGCATCCTGGTTGAATTCCTTGGTTGCACAGATTTCGGCATTTGCTTTTTGCTTAAAGGGTAGCCACGCCGACGATACGGCGCGGCTAAGATGCTCGTTTCTGTCCCACTGTCACGGGGGAGGTACAAAATTAGCTTTAAGCCATTGCCGGGATTTGCGAACCGTGATGGGTCTTTACGACCTGATCCGCATAAATTTGCGACTGATTGATCAAATCGCGAATCAGCGACCACAGAATCCGGGACTGGCTGTCAGCATTGTTGAACTCTGCGTCAGCATCTTTGGTTTTGCTCATCCACAACGCCATCTGCGCTTTCACGGCGCACTCGGCCGGCGTTTTGGCCTCCAGGTGTGAGGCTCGTTCGACAAGGCGATCAATCGTGCGGGTCAGTTTCTGAAAAGCTTTCTGAATGCGATACTCGGACAATTCGGAAAAGCCGATGCGGCGTTCAGCCTTCCTGATTTCCCGATACCAGCGAGAGCGCGCCGCAAGCAATTCCAGCCGGCGGGTCCGCATGGCAGGCGACATCTTGCCGAGATTGGCGGAAGCATCGAGCAGATCGAGCGTGGAGAGCATGGGTTTGCCGACGCCATCGTTCACTTCGTCCACGGGCACCTCGGCGAACTGGCACATGAGCTTGTCGTTTGCAGTCATGATCAGTTCGGCTGGGCAGCAATCATCGATTGCCTTATGAAGCTCGGCACGGCGGCGGCGGATTTCAGCTTGCGCGTCGCTGTATTCGCGGAAAATATCCGCAAAGCGCATTCCGATCTCCATGAAAGCCGATTGTGGAGCATCAGGAACGAGTGCGATGGCATTGTCAGACACGGTACGCAACATTGAACGCCTCTTGGTTGACTGTTTGCACGAATGATCGATCGCGCCCTGGATGGACGCGGAAGGTATTTCATCACGGTTTGTCATGGTGCGGGCTTTCGAGATTGGCTTTCTAGAGCCGTGCCGGTGACGGACCAGCAGCCGGGAGCTAGAAACCTGCTCGAAAACAGGCGGGTGACTTTTAAGCTTTCGCTCTGGACATGGCGCACCCCTCCCGGCCAATATGGTCAGGTTGGTGCACCCGCCAAGGTGCATCCCGCATGAAGCCTTAAGTGCTTCTGCATTCGGCGAGCGTCCGACGCCAATCGGGCGCACGCCTATTCGAGTCCGGGTTTCTAGGCCCACGGACAGTGAATCCCATTTCCCAGAGTCGGGCAAGCAACATCCCATTCCCCGTGAGGGGCAATTGTAGCCGGATGGGCTATAATCCTCTTTTTTTGAGGGTCAAAAGATGGACTTCGACAAGGCATTCGACGCAATAGTTGATGCTATGAAACGAGCGGCGGCTAAGGCCGATCGCTCCATCGCCTCCAAAGAAGCGGAACGGCAAGGCCTCGTGGAAATAGGGGCGGGTCAGTCCGTAAATCCGGTGGTTTGGGAAAAAACTGACGGTGGACGCACGATACGCTTTCGGTGGCGTTGGTACGATCCATCGCAGGTCTTTTCGATCAGGCCTGACATCAACGTTCTCACGGCAGAAATTATCTCGGCCGGCGGAATTGAGCGCCAGGCCGAGGAACGATTCGAGGATTGAAACTTCCAGAGAAGCTTTCACATCGGCGCCGTGGCATCCGGCGATGAGCGGCCGAGCGAGCCGGCGGTGCCTTCCGCTGGTGCATTTCCGACCCGCAGATTCCCGACTGCCGAACTGACCTGTCGCTGAATATCGGCCTTGAGGCCGTCGCCGGCCGTGACATTGACGGTCACGTTGACGTCGGCCGCGCCTTTCAACTCAGCCTCGATCGGCGTGCCACCAGGACGGAGGCTGTCGAGCAAGTCGGAGCGAGCGATGGTGTCCATCCGACCGCGACCAGGCAAGCCAGCCGGGCCATAGCCGAGTTCAGCCAGGCGGCTTTCGATGTCGGCGCGCTCGCGATCGATGCGATCGTGCACGGCACGGCCGAGCGCGCCGCCAAAGCCCGTGCGCTTGAACGCGGATTCGCGACTATCGAGATCCGCGAGCGTTCCGAATTCCTCCGGATTCAACCGCGTCGCCGCAAGGATACGGCGCCGCACCGAATCATCACCGTCGCCGTCGCCACCCCAAAACGAAAGCGGACGGCTATATCCATGCATGATGTCCGGGTGCAGTGTGGCCATGATCATCGGCAGCATAGGCCCGAAGAAACGCGCAAGGCTAACCATGGCGCGACCCGTCATCGTCGGCCGTTCTTTAGCGAGATTGATGCCCTCCTTGATGCCAAAAGCTGTCAAAGCACCGCCCGCAGCTGTAAGACCGCTCCACATTCCGACGTTGGCGGCAGCGGCCGCCTTTGGATGCTCCTTTGCCATCGCGTTCATGCTGGCGAGCGTGTCCGAAAGCCAACTTAGACCCTTAGTCGCTGGCTCAAGCATCGGCTTTGATGACGTGGTGAGAACGTTATCAAACTGCGACTGAACGGCCTTTAGGCCAGTCTTGGGATCAGATTTAAGGAAAAGACTCGCCGATGCCAATCCACCAGCACCACGAACCAGGTGCCAATCTTTCTCGATGCGCTGCTGCTGCGTCGCAAAGATCGACAACATCTGCCCTGTCGTCTGCTTCGAAGCCATCGCAGCGATGACCTCCTGAATCTGCGCCGGATCGGTAATGCCCTTCGCCGCCAGATGCGGCAGCAAGATTTTGTTGACCCAGGCATAAGGGTCCGTTTTCCCAGGCTGCAGATATTCGCTGCCGACAATGCCGCCGGGCAAAACGCCCTTGACGTTACCGGTTTTGGTTTTGATCACCTTGCTCGGATCGAGCAGACCATACTGTTGAAGCTGCGCGACGGCCTTATTCGACATCTTGCCGCCGACAAACTGCGTATAGAAGCTTGAAAGTGCTTCGCCGGCAGATTTTCCACGAAGCTCCTGCGCCAAGGTTGGTGCGGTTTCGAGCATGAACTGGTCGCTCAAAGCTATGGTGGCGGCGCGCCCATACTTAAACATTTCATAGTAGTCAGTCGGCCGCAGGGTATCGCCGAACACGTTGAGCGCCTTGGCCATGCCGTCCATGTAGTGAACGAACTTCGGCAGGTTCTGCGTGACGCCCTTGATCTCCATGCCCTTCGTGAGCTGATCGAAATCCTTCTCCAATTCCTCGGCCCGCTCTGGATGCGCGCCTTCGGCGACCACGCGCAGCTTCGCCAACGGATCAAGGATTTGCTTGGCTTCCTCAAAATGGCCGACGACGGAGCGAACATTCCGCGTCATGTGCATCAGCGATGTTGCCGTCAACGATTTGTAGCGAGCGGACAGATTATTGGCCAACTCCTCGCTCTCCTCGATTTGCTTGGCCGTCATGCCTGACGCGCGCTCGCGCGCGATCTCATGGCCACGGTCGGCGGCGGCATTCGCGCTGGCGGACGCCAGTTTGCGCGCGCCTTGAGTAACCTTCGCAGCGCCATACACCGCCGCCGCTGCGGCGGCGGTGCCTGCGGCCACATTACCCGCGTGCGTGAGGGAGCGCATGGCCCGCTCTGTCCGTGAAACCGTTTGCTCAACTCTGTTTGCCATCGCAATTTGTTTCTGAACATCGCGCGTCATCGCCCGCGAGGCGCGATCGATTTGCGCGATCTTTCTTGCGATTCCTTCGAACACGCCACCCGTGGCGTCTTTCGCTTTGACGATGGCTTCTGCTTCAAGAATTCGGGACATAGTTTTCCTTTCGGTTGTCAGTACGACAACCGTGACAACCGTGATTTTGAGTGAGTTGGACTGGCGAAGGCGCGGGACGTTTTAACGCCGCACCCGGGGCGGGCCTGGGAAGGACCCGCAGTCAGATCAATCTAAGGCCGTTCCATCTACGGCCAGTCATGCCAATGCCTTCAACGTAGCCGCGCTTGGCAAGGGCTTCACAGAATGCTCTCTCGCTTACTGGTTTGAGATCATAATCCGCGCACCAGGTAAGATAGGCGGCTCGCAAAACCTTATGCTCGATGCCGAAGTGCGCAGCACACTGACATTGGTGCGCTATGAACGCCTGAATGTGATCAACGAACGGCGCAGCAATGCGCCGGTGCTGCACACCGGTTTGGTAACCCATGGGTTTTCCTTTGATGACGGGATGACGGGTTGATGATGGGTTGTTTCAACCCGTCACAAGTGATTTTCCTTTTTAAATTCAGATACTTTTCTTATCTTCATGACGGGATGACGGGTTGAGTGGAGAACTACGCATAGAACGATTTTGATTTTCCCCTGACTCCCGCTGGAAATTTTCACGCGTATGCGCGCGCGTAACCCGTCATCCCGTCACTGCGTCTCGCTAGTGGGTTGATACAAAGACAGAATTCTCAAATGACGGGTTATCGGCAACCCGTCACTAACCCGTCATCCCGTCATCGATGACTGCGAGGGTTTGCGATGGTCATGCAAACCCTCGCTGCTATTTTGGACACAGCATCGGTAAGGTGGGCCAGTTCCACCGGCGGCCTCCGCTGCGGGGGTGCGGGGGCAGAGAAATAAGCCCGCGCTTTAGCTGGCGAAGGACAGCCGAACGATTGGATTAGATTTTAGGAGCAGCAAGTGCTGGATGAAGATGCTTGGAAGTTTAGCTGCGAGGATGCACGACATCGCAACGCAGCTATTGTTAGTCTGATCAAGTCAGCTGACGATCGGGCATTCGAAATTTTAAAATTGTATTTGACGATCGTAAGTGCGGCGCTGCCTGCGGCTAGCGTGATTTTCTTCACGACCGGGACCGCGATCCCCAAGGCGTTCGGATTTGCTTTAGCAGGATTGGCCATTCCCTTGATAATCGGCGCAGCCTTTTGCTTCAGAGCTCTCTGGACCGACGATCTTTCACTGCCTGGCCGTGATGTTGAATTCTGGCAATGGGCGCAGCATCCGGAAGTAGACATTAAGACGGTCTATTCGCACTACTTAGATGGGCTGCGTAATGCGCAGGACGCCAATCGAGCTCTTAGTGACAAGATGTCGACTCGCCTAACCAAAGCAAAGCTTGCAGGGGCGATAGCGCCCCTGCTGTTTTTACTTTGCCTAGCGATTGGCTTCGGACTGAAAGTTTAATTACGAGGAAGAACCGGTTCTTCGTTCTTGCGAAAGGGCCGATCGCTGGGCGGCGGAGGCGGCGCTTCCGGTTCTTTATCGTTTTCTAACGTGAGGTACGAGGCGGTCATTTGAACACCAACCGTTTTGTCGAAGCTCGATGCTTAACATTATGGGACGTCCCATGGTTATTCAAACCGAAGAACGGCTGAAGAACAAATCTCCCCGGATTTCCCCCGTATCGAGCCGCAAAAACGTGTTTTGTTCTGCCGGCAGATGCCGAACAGTAAAACGATGAAAATTAAAAAGGCCGAATAAACATAGGGGTTGGCTGGTGCTGCCAGACAGGATTGAACTGTCGACCTCTCCATTACCAATGGAGTGCTCTACCACTGAGCTACGGCAGCGAACGCCAGACATGAAGGCCGGTCGGACCGGCCGGGCCGAGGCGGAATCGGCCAAAAGCCTCGAAAGGCGCGCGATCCTTGCCATAACAGGGCTTATCGTGCAAGCGCGGGAGCGGCCTGCCTGCCCGAAACTGCTGGATTTTCCGTGTTATGATCAAAAAATCAGGGCATTAGGGATGGGGCAAGGCCGGGCAGGGCGAACCGGCCGCGCCCTCGTCAGAGGCGGGAACCTGAGGCGTGAATGCAGGCATCGAGACGCGATGAACAGTGAATCCGGCAGAGCCGATCGGGAGCGGCAGGCGCGGCTGCGCGCGGCTCTTCGGGAAAACCTGAAACGGCGGAAATCGCAGGCCAAGGGCCGCTCCGGCCGCGCTATCGTCACACCGGAGGACGATGCGGCCGCCTCTGTTGCCGATGATAGCGATGCTTCGCAGCGCGATGGATAGCGGTGCCCGTTGACCGATCCGATGAGAACTCGGCTGGCAATCCGGTGAAGCCGTCGTATCATTCGATGACAGCCAGGGGGATCGGCCATGGTTCTGGGGATGAGCCTGCCGGCGTTCACCGCCGTGCATGTGCTGTTGAGCCTGATTTGCATCGTCGCGGGATCGATCGCGATGTGGGGCCTGGTGCGCGGCAGCCTGTTGCGCGGCTGGACCTGGCTGTTCCTTCTAATGGCGATCGCCACCAGCGTCACCGGCTTCATGTTTCCCGTCGATGCGATCAAGCCGTCGCACGTCTTCGGCGTCATAACACTGGTGCTGCTCGCGCTCGCGATCCATGCGCTTGCCGTCAAGCGGCTGGAGGGGCGCTGGCGCACAATCTATGTCGTCTCGGCGATGCTGACGCTTTATCTGAATGTCGTGGTGCTGATCGTGCAGATGTTTCAGAAGGTCGCGCCGCTTGCGGAACTGGAGCCGACGCACGGCCAATGGCCGCTGCTGGCGACCCAGGGCGCGGCGCTGGCGCTGTTCGTGGCGGCGACCGCGCTCGGAACGGCGCGATTCAAGCCCAGTCCCATGCATCTGGCCTGAGGCAGACCTTCGTCGCCGGATCCATATGAAAATTACCATCTCATTGAATTTATTTGCATATTTCTGATTTCCGGAGCGAGCCCGGCGGTTTGCGGGAAGGCGAAAACGCGCTAAGACTGCCTCCCTTCAAAGGTGACAGAGATACGATGGATCGCATTCGCATCATTGGCGGCAACAAGCTCAACGGCACCATTCCGATTTCGGGGGCGAAAAACGCGGCGCTCCCGCTGATGATCGCCGCCCTTCTGACGGAAGAGACGCTGATCCTCGAGAACGTGCCGCGCCTCGCGGACGTGGCGCTGTTGCACCGGATCCTCGGCAACCACGGCGTCGACATCATGTCCGCCGGCAAGCGGCCGGGCGACCGCGAACATCAGGGTCAGACCCTGCATATTTCGGCGGCGAACATCATCGACACCACCGCGCCTTATGATCTTGTTTCGAAGATGCGGGCGAGCTTCTGGGTGATCGGGCCGCTGCTGGCGCGCATGAAGGAAGCGAAAGTCTCGCTGCCGGGCGGCTGCGCCATCGGCACGCGTCCGGTGGATCTGCTCATCATGGCGCTGGAAAAGCTCGGCGCGGACATCGTGATCGACGGTGGCTATGCGGTGGCGCGCGCGCCGCAGGGCCTGCATGGCGCGACCA
>Ga0182735_1000757_pt1 | contig 23622 bp, 16 predicted proteins | sample eDN5th30CKraftMG_FD_128524 | JGI IMG/M metagenome (GOLD analysis project Ga0182735, IMG submission 128524) | Enriched Miracle-Growth compost microbial communities from Emeryville, California, USA - eDNA 5th pass 30_C Kraft MG (version 2) (version 2) ...
AATATCTCGGCGTGCTTCAATTCACGGGTAAGGTAAAGATCGTATGCGCTGCCTTTGCCAACCACGACCCGTGTGCCCGGGCGATCGACTTCGTCGTTGCCCTGCAACAGGGATGCGTCCGCGACGAGGTAAGCGCCTTCTATCAGCACATAAGGCGGGGTAAAGGCGATTTCCCGGCCCCGTAGCGGATCGATGGCGAAGAAGCCGATATCCGCCCGCTGTTCGGAGACCGCCTGCACCGATTTGCCCGCCGCATCGAACACCACCAGTTCCAGATCCACGCCCAGCCGCTCGGCCAGCGCGCGGGCCAGGTCCACCGAGACGCCGCCGGGTTCGCCCGTGGACGGATGCTTGTTCGCAAGTATGGGGTTGCCCAGGTTGATGGACGCGCGCATCACGCCCGTGGGCGCGAACGCCTGCCGCAGGCTTGCGGCCGCGGATTGATTCAATATGGTGGGAATGACGCCGCCATGATTCAGCAATTTGACCTCCAGTTGTGTTTCCACGCCAGCCCGCGCCGTGAATTCTTCGACCGCCGCGTCGGCGCGGATCACGCGGACGGTCACCGCCCCCCGGGGCCGGATCGATTCGGCCCCTGCATCGATTTCGATGCGGTCGCCGGGCCGCAAGCCCAGCGCTTGCGGGCTTTTATCGGCGGGCAGGCATATCGGCAGGATCCCCATCCCGATCAGGTTGGACCGGTGGATCCGTTCGAAGCTCAGGGCGAGAACGGCGCGCACGCCCAGCAAGCGCTGGACTTTCGCCGCCCAGTCGCGCGACGAACCCATGCCATAGCGCTCGCCCGCAACCACTACCACCGAGTCGCCCGCGTCGCGATAGCGCTGCGCGGCCTCCCAGAGCGGCAGGACCGAACCGCTGGGCACGTGCAGAGTATGCGCTACCGGCGCCCCGGGCGACAACAGATTGACCAGTGTTTTACTATGAAATGCGCCGCGCAGCATGACCTCCCAGTTGCCGCGCCGCGAGGCGAACACATTCAGATCGCGGCGGTCTTCGCCGCGCTCGACCAGGAAGTCGGCGACCAGGCTGTCCGGCGGGATGGCGCTGGCCGGAGAAATGTGATCGGTGGTGATGTCGTCGCCCAGAATCAACAAAGGATATGCCGAGTATCTTCCCAGCAGGCTGCCGGCATCGGCCGACGCGAATGGCGGGCGGCGCAGCGTCGTCGAGGCGGGGTCCCAGGGGAATAGGGCCGATTGCGGCGCATCGAGCGCATCCCATAGCGGATTGCGCGAGGCCATCTTGAATTCCCGCGGGAAATCCTCGGGCTTCAGGCACTGTTCCAGGCATGCCGTGGTCTCGGAGCGGGATGGCCACAGCTCGTCCAGGTATACGGGCCGGCCGTCGGGCGTTTCGCCCACCGGCTCGGCGCCGAGATTGCGTTCCGCGTCGCCGGCCAGGGCGTATGCCACCACCAAGGGCGGCGACATGAGGAAGGCCAGGTCGAGGTTGGGATGGATGCGGCCCGGAAAGTTCCGGTTGCCGGACAGCATGGCGACCGGATGTATGGCGCCCGCGTCGGCGGCCCGGGCGATGTCGTCGGGCAGCGGACCCGAATTGCCGATGCAGGTCGTGCAGCCGTAGCCGACGATATCAAAGCCCACCGCGGCCAGGTCTTCGAGCAGTCCCGCACGTTTCAGGTAGGCCGCCGCCGCCGGGGAGCCAGGGCCCAGCGAGGTCTTTACCCAGGAAGGCACGCGCAAGCCCCGCGCGCGGGCTTTGCGCGCCACCAGGGCGGCGGCGACGAGCAGGCCCGGGTCCGAGGTATTGGTGCAGCTGGTGATGGCGGCGATGGCGACGGGATAGCGGGGCATCCCTGCGTTGTTCGAAGCCGGAGCCCCGTCGAGCTTGCGCAAGGCGTCGGGAACATCGGTATAGCGCAGCAAATCCTGGGGGCGCCGCGGCCCGGCCGCGTGCATGCCTATCGTATCGAGGTCGATGCCGATGCTGCGGCTGTAGCGGGGCTCGGCGGCGGGGTCGAACCACAGCCCCGCGTGTTGCAGATAGGCCCGCACCAGTTCGATGGCCGCTACGTCGCGGCCCGTCTGGCGCAGGTAGTCCAGTGTATTGCCGTCCACGGGAAAATACCCGGTCGTCGCGCCATACTCCGGCGCCATATTGGCGACGACTGCGCGTTCGCCCGCCGTGAGGGTCGAGACGCCGGGGCCGAAAAATTCCACGAATTCGCCCGTTACGCCGATGGAGCGCAAGCGCTGCGTGACGGTAAGCGCCAAATCCGTCGCCAGCACGCCGGGCCGCAGCGCGCCCGTCAGCCGGACCCCGATGACGTCGGGTATGCGCAGCATGGTGGGCATGCCGAACATGACGGACTGGGCTTCCAGCCCGCCCACGCCCCAGCCCAGGACGCCGATGCCGTTGATCATGGGCGTATGGCTGTCGGTGCCTATCATCATGTCGGGCATCGCCCACAGCTCGCCATCGATTTCCTTGCTCGTCACGACCGTGGCGAGCTGTTCCAGATTGATGGTGTGCATGATGCCGGTGCCGGGCGGATTGATGCGCACGCCTTCGAGCGAGCGCGATGCCCAGCGCAGGAAACGATAGCGCTCCTGGTTGCGGCGTATCTCATGCCGCATGTTTTGTTCGGCGGCGTCTTTCCGGGCATAGGCTTCCACCGCCAGGGAATGGTCGATCGAGACGTCGACCGGCAGTTGCGGATTCAATATGGCGGGATCGAACCCCTCTTCGGCCAGAGCGTCGCGCATGCCCGCGATGTCGACCAGCGCGGGGGTGCTGGTCGTGTCGTGCATCAATACGCGTCCGGGCTGAAATGGGATCTCGGCTTCGCTGGCGCCGCTCTCGAGCCACTGAACGAGCGCCGCCACCGCCGCTGCTTTTTCTTCGCCCCGCATATTGCGCAAGACATTTTCGAGCAGCAGGCGCAGCACCACGGGCAAGCGGTGCAGGGCGTCGCCCACGCATGATTCGAGATCGACGATGCGATAGCGTTTTTGGCCGACGGTGAGCGTAGCGGAAGGGGTGGAAATATTTTTCATAAAACAATTATTGCATTTTTCGATTGTAAAGTGCAATATATCTGGATATTTCCACCGGAGACACTCATGAGACTCACCCAAGCCCGATCCCTTATCGCGTTCGCCATCGCGGGCGCCGCATTCTGCGGCTTGCCCGCCCAGGCGTACGCACAGAACTATCCCGACCGCCCGGTGACCATCATCGTGCCCTTTGCGCCCGGCGGCGGCGTCGATACCATGGCTCGCCTGATGGCGGAAAAAATGCGCGCCGCGCTCGACCAGAATGTGATCGTGCAGAACAAGCCCGGCGCCAGCGGGATGCTGGGCGCGCAATATGTGGCCGATGCGAAGCCGGACGGCTATACGCTGCTGCTCGGTTCGGCGGGCGAAACCTCGATCAACGCCTATGTCTACAAAAAGAGCATGCGCTATTCGCCCAGCAAAGACCTTGCGCCTGTAACCCTCGTCGCCCGAGTCCCGAATGTGCTGATCGCGGGTCCTTCGCTCAAAGCCGCCAGCGTCGCGGACCTGATCAAGTACGCCAAGGCCCATCCCGACAAAGTCAGCTACGCGACCAGCGGCGTGGGCAATCCCCAGCACCTCAACGGAGAACTGCTGGAATCGATGGCCGGCATCGAGATGCTCCACGTGCCTTATAAAGGGGCTTCGGCGCAGTTGGCGGATGTGGCGGGCGGCAACGTCGACCTGACCTTCGTCAGCTATGCGGGAGCCGCCTCGTTCATCAAGGACGGCCGCGTCAGGGCGCTGGCGGTGACCTCGCCCAAGCGCGCAAGCTTCGCCAAGGACATCCCCGCGCTCGCCGAAACCGAAGGCCTGTCCGGCTACAACCTGGAAAACTGGTTCGGCCTCTTCGTTCCCGCCGGCACGCCGCCCGCGATCATCGACCGCCTGAACCAGGCGGCGACCGCGGCCTTGCAGGACCCGGAACTGATCCAGCGGCTGCGCGACCAGGGCGGCGAGCCGTCGCCGATGAGCCCGAAGGAATTCGCCGAATTCATCCAGCAAGAAAGCGTGCAATATCGCAAGATCATCGAAGACGCCAATATCACGGTGGATAACTGATGCAGGGCGCACCGCGCCGCCATTTCATGAGCAGGAGCCAGGATGTTCGCTTATGTCGGAAGCCGTACCACCCGCGCGCGCAATGCACGGGGAGCAGGGATCAGCGTCCTGAACGTCGATGTCGATTCAGGCCGGCTCGAGCCGGTGCAGGCGCTGGCGGGCCTGGACAATCCTTCTTTTCTTGCCTTGAACGCATCGGGCGACAGGCTTTACTCGGTTCACGGAGACCTGCATCACATCAGCGCCTACTCCGTGAATGGCGGGGACGGGACGCTGGCGCTGCTGAACACCCAGGACACCCTCGGCAAGAATCCCGTGCATCTGGCCATCGATCCCGGCGGCCGGCGCATCGTGGTGTCCAACCATATTGGCGCCAGCCTTGCCGTACTGCCCATCGAGGCGGACGGTTCTCTGGGCGAGGTTTGCCAATTGATCGAACTCGAAGGCAAGCCGGGCCCGCATCGGATCGAACAGCCGCATGCCAAACCGCATCACAATCCCTTCAGTCCCGATGGCCGCTACGTCCTGGTGCCCGACAAAGGGCTGGACGGGATTTTCAGCTACCGGTTCATGGATGGCAGGCTGCTGCCTTCCTCGGCCGTCTTCACGCCGGCCCGGGAAGCGTCGGGCCCCCGCCATATCGCCTTCCACGCCAACGGCAGCCACGCCTATTGCGTCAATGAACTGGATTCGACAGTGACCGCCTACCAATTCGACCAGGCATCGGGGCGGCTTGCGCCGCGGCAGATACTTTCCACTCTGCCGTCGACCTACACCGGCAACAGCCGCGCGGCGGAGATCGCCGTCGATGCGGCGGGGCGCTATGTATATGCATCGAACCGCGGCCATGACAGCATCGCCGTATTCGCCGTCGCTCCCGAAACCGGCATGCTTGCCTGGCGCGGCTGCGTGCCCTCGGGCGGCCGCACGCCGCGCTTCCTGGCCATTGCGCCCGGCGGCCGCCACCTGTTTGCGCTGAACGAGGACGACGACGCCATCGTGTCTTTCAGTGTCGATGCGGATAGCGGCGCTCTCCATCCGAACGGCGAAGTCCTGCATACCGGCAGCCCGGTATGCATGGTGTTCTCGAACAGTTCTTAGGCGTTTGCGGCGCGCCGGCGCTCCTCGTTCCGTTCAGCCGAGGGCGCGTGCCGGTCGCCGAGCAGGCCGCGGATACTGGAAAGATTCTTCAAGGTGGCCTGCAGGTGCGCCTTCAGCGCTTCCGCGGCCTCTTTGTTCTTCCCTTGCTCCAGAAGATCGAGGATCGCCAGATGCTGTGCGCAGTGCTCGCGATAGCGTTCGCGGTCCTGCATCGAGCGGTACGAAAGCAGGCGGCGCACCTGGTTGACCCGCTTGATCGTTTCGATGAAATAAGGATTGCCCGAAGCCTCGACCAGGGATTCATGGAACCGCACGCCGCGGTCGTGCAACTGGTCCGCCGTATCGGTATCTATTCCGCCGTTCAGCAGATGGTATTCCGCCTCGCGGCATCTCTGGATGACGGCGGGCTCGATACGGTAGGTCGGCTCGAGCAGAGCCGCCGGTTCCAGCGCAAGTCTCAGCCGATAGGATTGCAGCAGGCTTTCCGGCGTGGTCATCATGGGCGAGAACTCCCAGCCATAGCCCGGCTTGCGGCGCGCCCAGCCTTCATTGGCGATGCGCCGCAGCAGCGACTGGGCCTGGGCGGCGGTCAATGCGTACCGGGTCTTGATCAGCGTCTCGCTGCATTGCGCCGGAATCGCGCCCGTCAAGAGATCGTCGGCGAGCGCGAAATAGGCTTTCGAGACGACGTCTTCGCCCGCCAGCTGCTTGAGTTTCTTGGGGCTGATGCCGTCCTTGGACAGGTCCTTGGCCAAAAAATAGCCGCGGTTCTCGCGCCTGACGACGATGCCGTTCTCGCAAAGCAGCTTCAGGGCTTCATTGACGGGCGAGCGTGAAACCCGGATTTCATCGGCGATGCGCTGCGCGGCAAGGTGCGTGCCTACCGGCAGCCGCTGTTGCCGGATCATGTCGATGATTTGCGGGACGATCGCGCTTTGGGTTTTCATGAAAAAGGTCTTGAAAAGGAGGTGGAGCCCACGGTGCTCGTCTATGGCGATTTTACTCGCCGGGCTTCGATGCCGCATCGCTGCCGTCGGGCGCGCGGCGCCGATTGCGCTCCGGCGGGTCCGGCCGTCTTGCGTCGTTTCCAGTCGAGGGACGTTCAGGAGTCTGGACGGGGGGGAGGCCTGCCTGGATCTGGCCGGGCCTGGCGGGGCTGGTTCCCTAGCGTTCAGTCCTGGATGTCGATGGCGCCTTCCAGGTACTGCACGCAGGCGCCGGATACGTAAACGCGGTCGCCCTCCACGCGGCATGCCAGCTCGCCGCCGCGCCGTGAAGCCTGATACGCCTGCAGCCTGTTTTTTTTCAAGCGCCGGGCCCAATAAGGGGCCAGGCCGGCGTGGATGGAGCCCGTCACCGGGTCTTCCCCGCCGCCGTTGGAAGGCCAGAAATAGCGCGATACGAAATCATGGCTGCCGCCGGGGGCGGTCACCGCGACGTCGAGCGGGCCCAGGTCCTGCAGCTTGTCCAGCTTGGGCGCCATGGTCCTGACCACCTGCTCGTCATCGAATACGGCAATATAGGCTTGCTGGTTCTTGAGGACTTCCGCGGGCCTGGCGGGCAAGCCGTCCAGCAGGGCTTGCGGGATGTCGGCCACGGGCTGAGGGTCGCGATTCGGAAAATCCATTTCGATCAGCCCGTTGTCCAGCCTGGAGACGGCGATGTTGCCCACGGCCGGCGCGCTGAAGATGATGGGCGAGCTTGCCATGTCGTACTTGAACATGACGTAGGCGCTGGCCAGCGTGGCATGGCCGCAGAAGCCGATTTCCTTCAGGGGCGAGAACCAGCGGATGGGAAATTTGCCTTCCGCGTCGGGCACGAAGAAGGCGGTTTCCGACAAGTTGTTCTCCGCTGCGATAGCCTGCATGACGGCCTCGGGCAGCCAGGTATTAAGCGGCACGACGGCGGCGGGATTGCCCTTGAAGGGCAGGCTGGTAAACGCGTCGATGAAAAAAATGGAAAGCTTCATGATGTAGCCTCGCGGCGCAGAAAATTCAATGGCAAATGGCGCCGTTTAATAATGCACCCACGCTGCGCCTTCGGCTTGCTGCTCCCCGAGGGGGCTTTTTTGCCGGGGGCGCCAGGCCTTGGGCGTCCAGCGGTCCGGCTGCCTGGAAACAAAAAAACAGCATAGCGCGCCGAAGCGGATTCGCATACAGGAATTTGGCGGTGTCCGCTGCACCGCTCCGCCGCCGGGCCGCCCTTGGGATCTGTCTTATGGGCGCTTGGGAATGTCCAGGCCCGCCTTGACCGCCGGACGGGCGGCGAAGGCGTCCAGCGCGCGCTGCACGTGCTTGAAGTCGGCGTAGCCCACCAGGTCGCCGGCCCCATAGAAGCCGACGAGATTCCGTACCCAGGGGAAAGTGGCGATGTCGGCAATGGTGTAGTCATCGCCCATGATCCAGTTGCGCTCGGCCAGGCGTTGATCCAGCACCTTGAGCAGGCGCCGGCTTTCGGCGGCGTAGCGGTCGCGCGGCCGCTTGTCCTCGTATTCTTTGCCCGCGAACTTGTGAAAGAAACCCAATTGGCCGAACATCGGACCCACGCCGCCCATCTGGAACATCAGCCATTGCAGGGTCTCGTAGCGCGCCGCGACATCGTCCGGCAAGAAACGCCCGGATTTGCCGGCCAGGTAAACCAGTATCGCACCCGATTCGAACAGCGGCAGAGGCTTGCCGCCCGGCCCCTGCGGATCGATGATGGCGGGGATCTTGTTATTGGGATTCAGCGAAAGAAAGGCCGGCGACAATTGATCGTTCGAGCCGAAATCGACCAAATGGGCTTCATAGGGCAGGCCGGTTTCCTCCAGCATGATGGAAGCCTTGACGCCGTTGGGCGTGGGCAGGGAATAAAGCTGGATGCGGTCCGGGTACTGCGCGGGCCATTTGCGGGTGATGGGAAAGTCGGAGAGATCGGCCATGCTGCGTCCTTTTTACGCTAACAGAATCAAACGATAAGAATACTCACAAAACCCGGGTGGCGGCAGAAGAAGCGTCATGCCGATGCCGTAGGCATCATCGCGTTTGCTCGCCAAGCACTATGATGAAGCCGCGCTACCAAGGCGGGTTGCGGAACCAATTCGCCAGAAAATCAAGGAATATCCGAACGCGCACGGGCAAGTTTTTGCGGACGGGGACGACGCAGTAAATGGAGAGTTCGGTGGGTCGATAGGCTGGGAGCAGCGTGACCAGGCTACCGTCTTTCAAGTCCTGAGCGACCATATAGGTGGGATGCATGGCAATGCCACTTCCCAGGATTGCCGCATGACGCAACGCCTCTCCGAATGTCGAGCGTATCGTCCCGGTCACCCGGACCGAGGTATTGCCTTCCGGACCGGTGAAACTCCATGAGTTCGTGGGAGACTTCAACGCATGCACGAGGCAATTGTGGTTCGCAAGGTCAGCCACGCTGTTCGGCGCTCCATGACGTTGCAGGTATCGACGGGACGCCACCAGGAACTGCGGCACTTTCGCAAGCGGGTAGGCCACCTGGCTTGTGTCGTTCAAGCTGGGCGCTATCCGAACGGATAAGTCCAGCCCTTCGGTGATTAGATCTGAACGGCCGTCATCGAAATAAAGCGATATCTGTATGTCCGGATGATCTGTAGAGAAGGCGCCGACCGCGGGCAGCAGGTGGACCGCGCCAAACGATGGCGGCGTGCCGACACGCAATACGCCCTTGGGCACTTTGACATGCGCTTTGACGGCGGCGTCTATGCTTTCCACCCTTTCCAGCAGCTCGCGGCCGTTTTCCAGCAGCGATAGCCCGGCTTCCGTCAAGGCGACGCTCTTAGTGGTGCGAGTCAGTAACTGTGCGCCCAAGGAGCGCTCGAGCCAACTCACATGTTTGGAAGCCGTGCCCCGCGCCATGCCCAGGCGATGCGCCGCCGTGGAGAAATTCAGACTCTGCGCGACTTCGACAAAGACTTCTATGCATCGCAGTTTGTCCATGATTGATTCCGGAATGGCAACAATAAGTTTTCACTTGTATTCTATTCGAACGTATTTGACATTGATATAGTTCGCTGCACTGGCATTCGGCGTCCGCTTTTACCTATACATTGTTTCCGGAATGGATCAAAGTCCGCTCTAGATGGCTCACTCGAATTTGGCTGGCGCCTGCTTTTCTTCTTGAGCAATACGCTTTCTATGGAACTCATCACATATCTCAGAGAGCGGCACGCACACATTCCAGGGCACCCCGACACCTACGGCCTGGAGGCCAGATGTGGGGCGAGATTCCGACCTGGGCGCTCTCGAACATCAATTTTCTGGTAGTCCCCGAACTTATCACTATTACAACAATTGAACAGGAGAACATAATGAAGCCGAATTTTCTAAAACACATAGCGACGGGAGCATTGCTCGCGTTGATGTCCATGTCCGCCGCCGCGCAATCTTATCCAGACCGCGCGATCCGTTTGGTGGTGCCATTCAGCGCGGGCGGCGGAACAGATACTTTCGGACGCATTCTCGCCGGCAAGCTGCAGGAAAGACTGGGGCAGTCCGTTGTCGTTGAAAACAAGCCTGGTGCGGGCGGCAACATCGGGGCCGACATCGTGGCGAAGAGCAATGCCGATGGATATACGCTATTGCTTGCCCAGGACAGCCTTGCCATTGCCCCCTGGCTTTATAAATCGCTGTCCTTTGACGTCATGAAGGATTTTGCGCCCATAGGCGTGGGAGTATTCATGCCCATGGTGCTGGTCGTAGCCAACAATGTGCCGGTGAAGTCGGTCAGCGAGCTGATATCCTATGCAAAGGCGAATCCGGACAAGCTATCCTATGGCACGCCAGGTATGGGAACCGCTCACCATCTGAACTTTGAGTCATTTCTCAAGCAAACCGGCATGAAGATGGTGCATATTCCCTATAAAGGCGCTTCCGGTATGGTCGCTGATCTTGCCTCCGGGAACGTCGACGTGGCCTTCGGCGCGTTAAGCTCGGTGCTGACTCTCGTTGAAAGCGGAAAGGTGAGGGCGATTGCGGTTGCTGCGAAAGAACGCGCACCGCAAATGCCCCATGTTCCCACCATAGACGAAACGGTTCCGGGCTATCGGGCGAACGTCTGGTTCGGGCTCATGGCGCCGCGAGGCACGCCTGCCGATATCACCAACCGCCTTTCCGAAGAGCAGAAAGCGATCGTGAACTCGCCCGATGTCAAAACCCGCCTGTCCGACATAGGCTATGAGATCAATCCCACGAGCCCCGAGGAAATGCAGCGGATTATGACCAGTGAATACGATAAATGGGGTGCGTTGATCAAAGAGGTCAATATCAAAGCGGAATGACGCGCTGATTTCGTTGCACCATATTGTGTTGAATCATCTTGTATCGTTAGAAGGAAGCTTTTGATCCATGAAACCTCAGGAACTCATTCCAGACACCGTCGCCTATCCGCCGCGCTTTGGCAGTCCCACCGCATTGGCAGTCAGGGCGGAGAATTTCATTTATGTTTCCGGCATGATCGCCTGGGATATGGAGCGCCGCATCGTTGGCCTTGGCGACCCTTATGAGCAGACCGTGCAAGCGCTCAAAAATATGGAAGCGTGCCTGCGAGCCGGAGGCGCGGGCTTGGAGAGCATCATAAAAATTACTTTTTATTTGACCGATATCCGAGACAAGGCGCGAGTATGGGAAGCCCGCAAAACTCTGTTCGGCGATAACAGGCCGGCGTCCACGCTGGTGGCCGTCAGTCATTTGGTGGACCCTCATGCGCTACTTGAAATAGACGCGGTTGCTTATGCGCCATAGCGCTGGCCGCGGCATTCGCCGCGGTCGTCCGCTAAGCAGCCCCGCCTAGCGCGCGATCACGCCGTCCAGCCAGCCGCGCAGGGCGTTGGATATGCGCAATCGCCGCGCGTCCAGCAAGTCCTTGCGGCTCAGCACGGCTTCCTGGGCCAGGCCTGCATCCAGCAAAGCCTGGCGCTGCACGCCCGGCAGCAGGCCGCAGGAGACGGGCGGCGTCAGCCAGCGGCCGGCCTGGTCCTGGATATAGATATTGCTGCGGCTGCCTTCGCACACTTCATCCCGCTCATTGCAGAACAGCACGTCGAAGTAGTCGGGATGGCGGGCCAGCCAGGATTGCGCGCCATCGAACCAGTCGCGCCGGGTGGTCTTGTGCCGCAGCCAGAAGGCGTCGGCGCGCAGCGGGGCGGGGCTCAGGTGCAGCTTCACGGGCTCGGGCGTCGGCGGCAATGGGGCGGATTCGAGCGTGTAGCCGCCGTCGGCCCGGACCAGCAAGCGCAGGCGATGGCTGGAATGTTCGTCCAGGTCCCGGACGCGATGCGAGACCGCGCGGGCCAGTTCCGCATCCGGCTGCGCGAAGCCCAGCGCCAGGCAAGACGCCTGCAGCCGCCGCATATGGCCCGCCAGCAAGGGCAGGCTGCGCCCCGGCTCGACGCGCATGGTTTCGATGAGCTGGACGCTATTCCGATCCGTCATGCCAGACCCCGCTTCTTTTGCGCCGGGCCGCTGGGCCCGAATATAGCCCTTCCGTCCCCGGCCTCATAGCGTCCGCCGAGGATGCGCGCCTTCCATAGGCATTCTTGCCACTCCAGCTCGGGTTCGGAGTCGTAGACGATGCCGCCGCCCACGCCGAAAATGCCATGGCGCTCGTCATGCATTTCTATCGTGCGTATCGCGACATTGAGCGAGCAGTCGCCGTCGGGGGCGAGCCAGCCCACGCTGCCGCAATAAATGCCGCGCGGCGCCGTCTCCAGGCTCTTTATCTTCCGCATGGCGGCGATCTTGGGCGCGCCGGTAATCGAGCCGCAGGGAAAGAGCGCGCGCAGCATGTCTTCAAGGCCGGCGCCGGGCGCCTCGGCGCTGATGGTGGATGTCAGCGTCCACACTGACGGGTATTTTTCAAGTGAAAACAATGTATCTACTTTCACGGAACCCGGAACGGCCAGGCGGCCGAGGTCATTGCGCAATAGATCGACGATCATCAGATTCTCGGCGCGGTTCTTTTCGCTGTGCAGCAAGCCTTGGCCGGCGGCGGCATCCAGCGCCGGGTCGGCGTGCCGCGGCGCCGTGCCCTTCATGGGACGTACCGTCAGCGTCGCGCCCTTGCGGGCGAAGAACAGTTCGGGGGAGAACGACAGTATGCTGCGCGAGGCATCCTCGATGTACGCGGCATGCGCCGCGGGGTGGCGCGCCGCGATGTGCCGGTACAGCTCGCGCGGGGCGACCGGGCTTTCGATCGCAATGGGAAAAGTATAGTTGGCCTGATACAGCTCGCCGCGCCCTATGCTGGCGCGCAGGACCTCGATATTGCCAAGGTAGTGGCGCTGTTCGATGATGGGGCGGATGCCCAGCGCCGGATGCCCGCCATGCTCGAGCGGCCCCCACACCGGACGCCGCCGCGCTTGGCGGTAAACCAGCGCCGTCAGCAGGGCGGGCGGCCGGGACGGCGCCTGGCCGGCATCGCCGCCGCTATGCCCGGGAGCGCCGCCGGTGTGGCGGGCCATGGCGGGCGCCGCCGGCCAGGCGCCGCCCGAGAAGGCCGGCTCCAGCCATTCACCCAGCTCGTAGTCCAGCAGCAGCGCCACCCAGTATCCGCGCGCCTGCGCCGCCTGGATTTCGGCGAACGCCGAGGGCAGGTCTTGCGGCGCGCTGGCCGTGATGCGATGGCTGTAGCCCTCCATTTCCAGGGCCTGCCCGGACAGGCGATCTTCAAACCGGCAGAGCATTCAGTGATCCATCTGCTGCGCCAGAGCGGTGGAAGGAGATGCTTCGCTTTCCGCCGATTTCTTCAGGAAATCGTACAGCACCGAGCCGGTATGCGATGCATGCTTCCGTTCCATCACCTGCTCGGGCGAGCCCTGCGCCACCACCCGTCCGCCACCCGTGCCGCCTTCGGGACCCAGGTCCAGTATCCAGTCGGCTTCCGCGATGACATCCAGATTGTGCTCGATGACGACCACCGTATTGCCCGCGGCGACCAGCCGGTGCAGTACGTGGATCAGCTTTTCCACATCGGCCATGGACAGCCCCACCGTGGGCTCGTCCAGCACATAGAGCGTGTGCGGAATGCGCGAAGCGCGCCCGGTCTTGATGACGCCGTCGGTCAGCCTGGCCTTGGCCAGTTCGGTGACCAGCTTGATGCGCTGGGCCTCGCCGCCGGACAGCGTGGGCGAGGGCTGCCCCAGCGTCAGATAGCCCAGGCCCACGTCCTGCATCAGCCGCAGTATGCGCGATATCCGTGAATGGGCGGCAAAGAATTCCACCGCCTCGTCCACCTCCATCTTCAGCACTTCGCCGGCGCTTTTGCCGCGCCAGGTGACGCCCAGGGTATCGCGATTGAAGCGCTCGCCGTTGCAGGCGTCGCACGGCACTTTCACGTCGGGAAGAAAGCTCATTTCCAGGGTGCGCATGCCTTGCCCTTCGCAGACCGGGCAGCGCCCCTCGCCGGTGTTGAAGGAAAAGCGCGCCGCCGTCCAGCCCCGCATGCGCGCTTCCCGCGTATCGGCGAACAGTTTGCGTACGTCGTCCCAGAACCCCACGTAGGTGGCCGGGCAGGAGCGCGGCGTTTTTCCGATGGGGGTCTGGTCCACCTCCAGCACGCGATCGAGGTGTTCCCAGCCGCTGATGCCCACGCAGCCATGCCATGCGGGCTCCTTGCGGGTGGAGATCGCCTGCGCGATGTTGTTCAGCATGACATCGCGCGCCAGCGTCGACTTGCCCGAGCCCGATACCCCGGTCACGACGGTCAGCCGGCCCACCGGCAGGCCGGCGTCGACGTTGCGCAGATTATGCAGGTGCGCTTTGTGCACCTGAACCATGGGGTGGTCGCCGGGAACGGCGCGGCGGTCCTGCAAGGGGTGTTGCAAGGGATGCTTGAGATAGCGGCCGGTCACGGAGCGAGGATTGTCCATGAGGTCTTGCGCGGAACCTTGCGCCACGACCATGCCGCCGCGCACGCCCGCGCCCGGCCCGATGTCGATGATGTGTCGGGCGCGCCGTATGGTGTCTTCGTCATGTTCGACCACGACCAGCGTATTGCCGTTGCCTTCCAGCGCGGCCAGCGCATTCAGGAGGATCTGGTTGTCGCGCGGATGCAGGCCTATGGTCGGTTCGTCCAGCACATAGCATACGCCCTGCAGATTGGACCCCAGCTGCGCCGCCAGGCGTATGCGTTGCGCTTCGCCGCCCGAAAGCGTGGGGGCGGCGCGATCCAGCACCAGGTAGCCCAGCCCCACCTCGCGCATGAAGTTCAGCCGGCCCTGGATTTCGGCCAATATGTCGCGAGCGATTTCGCCTTCGCGATCGCGGCTCACCAGGCCGGCGAAAAATGCCTGCGCTTCGGACACCGGCATGGACGCGAGCTCGGCGATGGACCGCCCGCGCCAGAGGAAGGCGCGCGAAACCGGGTTCAGCCTGGCGCCATGGCAGCTCGCGCAGGTTTCGGCTTCGCCCTCGTACCAGGCGTTCCAGGCGGTTTCTTCGCCGGTCTGTTCGGCATCGAAACCGGTGAGTTGCAGCCCGGTGCCATAGCAGCTGGTGCACCAGCCATGCTTGGAGTTGTAAGAGAACATGCGCGGATCGGGTTCGGGAAAGCTGGCACCGCAACCCGGGCAGGCGCGCTTGACGGAAAAACCCTGCTGCTGCGGCGCCGGCTGTATGCCCGCGCTGCGGCGCTCGTCCAGGCTGGCGTCCGAATCGGCGGTGACATCCAGCAGCACGCTGAAACTGCCCTGGCCATGCTCCAGCGCCGCGCGGATCGCGGCCCGCAAAGCCGGTTCGTCGCGGGCGTCGACCAGCAGGTCGGCCACGGGCAGCTCTATCGTGTGTTCCTTGTACCGGTCCAGGCGCGGCCAGGGCGCAACGGGGATGAACTCGCCGTCCACGCGCAGATGGGTGTAGCCCTTGCCGGCGGCCCACTTGGCCAGATCGGTGTAATACCCTTTGCGCGCGGTGACCAGCGGCGCCAGCAGCCCGATGTGGCGGCCCTTGTACTGGCTGAGTATTTGCGCGGCGATCTGATCGGCCGTCTGCGGCTCGACCGGCACATGGCAGTTGGGGCACATCTGGGTGCCCAGCTTGACATACAGCAGACGCAGGAAGTGGTGGATCTCCGTCATGGTCGCCACGGTGGACTTGCGCCCGCCGCGGCTGGTGCGCTGCTCTATGGCCACGGTGGGCGGTATGCCGTAGATGGCGTCCACGTCCGGCTTGCCGGCCGGCTGGACGATGGCCCGCGCATAGGCATTCAGCGACTCCAGATAGCGGCGCTGGCCTTCATTGAAGAGGATGTCGAAGGCCAGGGTGGATTTACCCGAACCCGATACCCCGGTGATCACCGTGAACGTATCCCGCGGGATACTGACATTGACGCCTTTCAGGTTGTGTTCCCGGGCATTGACGATGTCGATGCTGGTGGCGCCTCCGCGGCGGCGCTTGAGCAGGCTTTGCAGCGGCGTGCCGGCGTCGCGGGTATAGGCGGGGGCCGGCTCGGCCAGCGACTTGGCCTGCAGGGATTTGTCTTCATAGACCACGGCGTCGATGTAGTCCGCCAGCGCCCGGCCCGTGTGCGAAGCCGGATTGCGCATCAGTTGTTCCGGCGTGCCGGCGTCGACCACCCGCCCGCCGGCGTCGCCGCCTTCGGGGCCCAGGTCGATGAGCCAGTCGGCGGCGCGGATCACATCCAGATTGTGCTCGATGATGAGCAGGGAATGGCCCGCGCCCAGCAGTTTGCGGAAGGCGCGCATCAGGCGCGCCACGTCGTCGAAGTGCAGGCCGGTGGTGGGCTCGTCGAACAGGAAGAGGCTGCCTTCCTTGGCGACCTTGGCTGCGGATATGCCGCTGCGCGCCGCGGCCGCCAGGTGGCCCGCGAGCTTGAGCCGCTGCGCCTCGCCGCCGGACAGGGTGGGCACGGGCTGGCCCAAGCGCACATATTCGAGCCCGACATCGGCCAGCGGCGCGAGCCCCCATTGCACGTCGCGCAAGCCGCTGAAGAAATCCACGGCCTCGCTGATGGTCATGTCCAGGACTTCGGCTATGGAGGCGCTGCGTCCCAGATGCTCGACCCTGACTTCCAGGATTTCAGGGCGGAAACGCTTGCCGTCGCAATCCGGGCAGCGCAGATAGACGTCGGAAAGGAATTGCATTTCGACGTGCTCGAAGCCGGTGCCGCCGCAGGTCGGACAGCGCCCATCGCCCGTGTTGAAGCTGAAGGTGCCCGCCGTGTAGCCGCGCTCGCGCGCCAGCGGAGCGGCCGCGAACAGCTTGCGTATGGGGTCGAAAGCGCCGACATAGCTGGCGGGGTTGGAGCGCGCGGTCTTGCCGATGGGGGTTTGATCGACCAGGACCACTTCCGACAATTGCTCGGCGCCCAGCAGGCGGTCGTATTCGCCCGGCGCTTCGGTGGGCTTGCCGCGCTGCTTCAGTATGGCCGGGTAGAGCACATCCTGTATCAGCGTGGACTTGCCCGATCCGGACACGCCGGTGACGCACACCAGCCTGCCCAGCGGAATGGAAACCGATATGTTCTTCAGGTTATTGGCGCGCACGCCCTCGAGCACCAGGCGCGGTGTGTTGTCCGCGACAGGCATGGGGCGGGGCGCTTCGACGCGCAGGCGGCCGCCCAGGTAATTGCCCGTCAGCGTATCGGCCTTGCGCAGTTGGTCCGGTGTGCCGTCGAACACGATGCGGCCGCCGCGTTCGCCTGGGCCGGGTCCGATGTCCATGATGCGGTCCGCCGCGACCATGACCTGAGGATCGTGTTCGACCACGACCAGCGTATTGCCGTTGGCGCGCAGGCGGTGCATGACTTCGACCACGCGGTGCATGTCGCGCGGATGCAGGCCTATCGAAGGCTCGTCCAGCACGAACAGGGTATTGACCAGCGAGGTGCCCAGCGCCGTGGTGAGATTGATGCGCTGCACTTCGCCTCCGGACAGCGTGCGGCTCTGGCGGTCCAGCGAAAGATAGCCCAGGCCCACATCGCACAGAAACTTCAGTCGTGTGCGCACTTCGTTCAACAGCAGGTCGATGGCGGCGTCGATGCTCGCGCCGAAGCTGATGTCGGCGAAGTAGTCGCGCACCCGCTCTATCGGCAGGCGCATCAGATCGTGCAGGCCCAGCCCCGGCATGGCGTTCAGTTGATCGCGATCCCAGGCGGCGCCGACAGGCATGAAGCGCGGGTAGCCGCCGTCGCCGTCCTGCGCTGTGGCGGCGCCCAGGCGCCACAGCGTCGCCTCGGGCTTGAGGCGCGCGCCGCCGCAGGCGGGGCAGGGCGTGTAGCTGCGGTATTTGGACAGCAGCACTCGTACGTGCATTTTGTAGGCGCGCGACTCCAGCCAGTCGAAAAAGCGCTGGGCACCGTACCATTGCGTTTTCCAGGCTTGCGGCCCGCCTCTCCAGTCGGCCGCGCCGTCTATGACCCAGCGTTTCTCGCGCTCGTCCAGATCCCGCCAGGGAACATCCAGGCGCACGCCGGCGGCCGGCGCGTATTGCTCCATTTCCGTCTGGCATTCTTTGTAGCTGGTGGTTTGCCAAGGCTTGATCGCGCCTTCGCGCAGCGTCTTGGTCTCATCCGGCACCACCAGGCCGTAATCGATGCCCATGACGCGGCCAAAGCCCCGGCAGGATACGCAGGCCCCCAATGGCGAGTTGAATGAAAAGGTGCTGGGCAGGGGAGTGCTGTATTCGATATCGCAGCGGGCGCAATGCAGGCGGTTGCTGAAGCGCCAGACTGTTTCTTGCGCATCCGCCTCGCCCGCTTCGGGCATGGCGTAGACCGCCAGGTGGCCCGCGCCCTGCTTGAGCGCGGCGTCCAGCGCTTCCATTACGCGCTGCGGCTCCGCCGAGCTGAAGCGGAAACGGTCCTGCACCACATGCAGCACCCGCAGCTTCTCGGCCTTGGGGGCGCGCTTGGCCTTGTCTTTGCCCTGGCCGGCGGGCGGCGCATGCAGGCGGGTTTCTTCATGATGCACGCGCGTGTAGCCCTGCTGCTCCAGGAAGCCGCGCACCTCGTCTTCGGTGAAGTTGGCGGGAACGACGATGGGGAAGGTAATGACCAGGCGCGGATCCGCCGGGCCGGCCAGCGCGGCCAGCTGCTGCTGTATGGATTGCGCGCTGTCGCGCTGCACGCGCTGCCCGCAGCACTGGCAGTGCAAGTGGCCCAGGCGGGCGAAAAGCAGTTTCAGATGGTCGTTCAGCTCGGTCATGGTGCCCACGGTGCTGCGCGAATTGCGCACCGGGTTGACCTGGTCGATGGCGATGGCCGGCAGTATGCCTTCGATGCGATCCACCTGTGGCTTGTCCATGCGGTCCAGGAACTGGCGCGCATAGGGCGAGAACGTTTCCACATAGCGGCGCTGCCCTTCGGCATACAGCGTGTCGAAAGCCAGCGAACTTTTGCCCGAACCGGAGACACCGGTCAGGACCAGCAATTCGCCGGTATGGATGGCGAGGTCGAGGTTTTTGAGGTTGTTCTGGCGTGCGCCGAAGATGCGGATTTCTGAGCTCATGACGCTATGATAATCTTTCTTCGGCGCCCAGCCGCGGCCGCCCGGCTTTTGTGCTACGCAGCAGTTTTGAAGTACAATTATTGGTTATCTTATTTCGGGCCCGCATGGTAGCGAGCCTTCATGTAAAGACTCGGAGATCATCATGGCAGAAATCAAACGCACGCGCCGCAACACCCTGGAACGCCGCTGCCTTGGCAAGGCATTCAAGCGCCTATTCGTGCGTGCGCCCAAAGGCGTGTTCAAGATGCTGGAAAAGGTCAAGCGCGCTTAAGGTAGTATTGCAAACCCGGGTTTGCCAACCCGGTTGCACGGGGTGCGCCGACCCGGCAGCCCCGGCATTCCAGCTCCGCCGCCGCGGCAAAGCGGCCGCAAATGCTTCTCGCGCGCCGGGTCTGGACGCCGCTCGCGGCCCTTAGGGCGCGGGTCTTGTATCAAAATGCAAGTATGGCAAGAAATCCGCAGATTACCGAGCTGCGGATTTTTTTTCGCCTATGATTGAACTTGGCAGGATATAAATAAATATCAGAAAGTAGAAAGTCAGTTCACCCCATGTCCACTTGGCGCCATCTTTTTACGGTTATAACGCCCACGTATAATCGGGCCCACACCCTGGAAAGAGTCTATTCATCGCTGCGGGAACAATCCTTCCAGGATTTCGAGTGGGTCATCGTCGATGACGGGTCCACAGACAACACGCGCGCCATGGTCATGGGCTGGCAGCAGGAAGCCAGCTTTCCCATCCACTATATGTGGCAGAAGAATCAGCACAAGAAGACCGCCTTCAACCGGGGCGTAAGAAAGGCCAATGGCGAGCTCGTGGTGGCGCTGGACAGCGACGACAGCCTGGATACCAACGCCTTGTATGCCATGGCCACCGCCTGGAGGGAAATACCGCCCTCCGAGCGCTCCCAATTCGTGGCCATTACCGGCCTGTGCGCCCGGCCCGACGGCCATATCGTGGGGGATATGTATCCGCGCGATGTCTTCGACGCCACCGCGCTGGACATGACATTCAAGTATCACGTCAAGGGCGAGAAGTTCGGCTGCCTGCGCACCGACGTGCTGCTGCAGTTCCCTTTCCCGGAAGAGATCGCCGGCTTCGTGCCGGAAAGCCTGGTATGGCGGGCCATCGCGCGCGCGGGATTTCTTACGCGTTTTGTGAACCAGGTGTTCCGCGTCTATCACGACAGCCGCGATTCCATATCCAGCCAGGGCAAGGAAAGCCAGCAGCATGCCTTGGGCTTGTGGCTCCTGGCCCAGGATACGGTGGTCGAATGCCTGCCCTGGTTCCGGTACAGGCCGCAGGCCTTTCTGATGGCGGCCGCGCGCTATACGCGTTTCTCATTGCATTTGCGGCACAGCAATCAGCCCCTGCCCAAGGGCCGGACGCTGCGGGGCATTGCATCGCGCGCCCTGGTGGGCGTGATGTGGCCGGTAGGCGCCCTGCTTTATGTGCGCGACCGGGCCCGGGCCGTGATGGCCTGAAGCGCAGGGTCGAGCGGCGTGCGGAAAGCGGGCAGAGGACCCCTGCCTGGCCCCGCCTAAGCCCAAGCTCTTCGACCCGCCGGAAGCTTGCCCGTCAATGCAGGGTGCGCGGCGCGCCGTAGTCTTCCACATCGTAGGAATCGTCGTCATCGTCGTCGCCGGAATCCTGATCATCGTCGTCCGGCGCTTTGGCCTCGTCCAGCATGGCGAAAGGCAGCACATCGGCCAGCGTGTCCGCCCAGGCGACTTCATCCCCCTGCTGATCGATCTTGATGAAGCGCACGCCTTCCAGGTCCGACAGCTGTATCGCCCACAGGTATTCGCAATCGTAGACTTCGCCTTCGGCCAGCTTCAGGCCGCCGGTATTGCCCAGCAGCCGCGCGCCGGCGCCGCCGACCTGCACCACGACATATTCGGCCGGATCGTCGTCCACGCCCAGCGGCACGCAGAAGATCACCCATTCGTAGCCTGTTTCGTCGGCGTCCACGACTTCGGCCAGCACGGGCTTGCCCATGTAGGCGCTGAGCGCGTCGGCGGTGCGGCCCAGCAGGTCGAGTTCGTCGGCGGTGAAGACCAGGGGCGTGTCTTGGGAGCTTGTCATGGGCGTCTGCGGCGGCGGAACGAAAGAACCATTTTAAGTGATTCTCGGCCGGGCGGCGCCTGGCGGGTCAGCGCGGCGTGCACGCGGCGCGGGGGCGGCGCTCGGTGCCGGCAAGGCCGGAGTTCTTCGAGCAGCGCGGCGCCGCGGGCGGCAGCCATGGACTTGCGGACTCCATTCAATCAATCCGGCGCCAAGGGCTGGCGCTTTATTTTCATACACCGCCTACAATCAGGCCTTTATCCCTTTTTTCTTTGATTTGCTGGTTATATGGCTCAATACGTATACACGATGAATCGGGTCGGCAAGATCGTGCCGCCCAAGCGCCAGATTCTGCGCGATATCTCTCTGTCGTTTTTCCCGGGCGCCAAGATAGGCGTGCTGGGCCTGAATGGCTCGGGCAAGTCGACGCTGCTGAAGATCATGGCCGGCATAGACCGCGAGATCGAAGGCGAAGCCCTGCCCATGCCCGGCATCAAGATCGGCTATCTGCCGCAAGAGCCCGTCCTGAACCCGGACCACACCGTCAGGGAGTCGGTCGAGGAAGGGCTGGGCGAGTTGTTCAGCGCGCGCAAGCGCCTGGAAGAGGTTTATGCGGCTTACTCGGAGCCCGACGCGGACTTCGACCAGCTGGCCACCGAGCAGGCCGAGCTCGAAGCCGTGATCGCGGCGGCGGCGTCATCCGGGTCCGACGATATCGAGCACCAGATGGAAATCGCCGCCGACGCCTTGCGGCTGCCGCCTTGGGACGCCTTGATCGGCCAACTTTCCGGCGGGGAAAAGCGCCGGGTGGCGCTGTGCAGGCTGCTGCTTTCCAAGCCCGACATGCTGCTGCTGGACGAACCCACCAACCACCTGGACGCCGAGAGCGTGGAATGGCTGGAGCAATTTCTGCGCAAATTTCCCGGCACGGTGGTGGGCGTGACCCACGACCGCTATTTCCTGGACAACGCGGCCGAATGGATACTGGAGCTGGACCGCGGGCACGGCATCCCTTGGAAGGGCAATTACAGCTCCTGGCTGGAGCAGAAGGATCAGCGGCTGAAGCAGGAAGAAGCCTCGGAATCGGCGCGCCAGCGCACCATCAAGAAAGAGCTGGAATGGGTCCGGCAGAATCCCAAGGGCCGACAGGCCAAGGCCAAGGCGCGCCTGACCCGCTTCGAGGAACTTTCTTCGCACGAATACCAGAAGCGCAACGAAACCCAGGAGATCTTCATTCCCGTCGCCGAGCGGCTGGGCAACGAGGTCATCGAGTTCGAGAACGTCAGCAAGGCCTATGGCGACCGGCTGCTGATCGACAATCTCAGCTTCAAGGTGCCGGCGGGCGCCATCGTGGGCATCATCGGCCCCAATGGCGCCGGCAAGTCGACCTTGTTCCGCATGATAGCCGGCAGGGAACAGCCGGATTCCGGGTCGGTGAACATCGGCAAGACGGTCAAGCTGGCCTTTGTGGACCAGTCGCGCGAATCGCTGCCCGACGACAAGACGGTGTTCGACGCCGTGTCGGACGGCTCGGATCTGCTCACGGTCGGGCGCTTTGAAATGCCCTCGCGCGCCTATCTCGGGCGTTTCAACTTCAAGGGCGCGGACCAGAACAAGCTGGTGGGCAAGCTTTCCGGCGGAGAGCGCGGGCGCCTGCATCTGGCCAAGACCTTGATCGCCGGCGGCAATGTGCTGTTGCTGGACGAGCCTTCCAACGACCTGGATGTCGAGACCTTGCGCGCTCTGGAAGACGCCTTGCTGGAGTTTGCCGGCAGCGTCATGGTCATCAGCCACGACCGCTGGTTCCTGGACCGCATCGCCACGCACATCCTGGCCTTCGAGGGCGATTCCCAGGTGGTGTTCTTTGATGGCAACTACCAGGAATACGAGGCCGACAAGAAGCGCCGGCTGGGCGAGGAAGGTGCGAAACCCAAGCGTTTGCGCTATAAAGCGCTTAAGTAATCCGGCAATCCGGTTCGAGCCGTCGTCGAGCAAGGTGGAACGCCCGCCGTCCCAGCCTTGCCCCGCAGGGGGGCATCATGCCAGTTCTGAGCACTCATGATTCGATGCTGTTGATGGTGGACATGCAGTCCGCCCTGCTGCCGGCCATCGACGCGAACGAGGCCTTGACCGCGCGCGCACTGCGCCTGGCGCAGGCCGCCCAGTTACTGGGCGTGCCGGTGTACGCCACCGAGCATTGCGCCGCCAAGATCGGGGCCACGGCGCCCGCGCTCCTGCACTGGGTGGACCATGTCATTCATAAAACGCATTTCGATGCGACGCGCGAAACGCATTTCCTATCGGAATTGCCCAAGGGGCGGACCAATGTGTTGCTTATCGGCACCGAAGCCCATGTGTGCGTGTTACAAACCGGCCTGGGTTTGGCCGCCCTCGGCTACGCCCCCATGCTGGTCAGCGACTGCATAGGGTCCCGCCGGCCTGCGGACCTGGCGGCGGCGCTGGCGCGCTGGAATCACCATGGCCTGGAGGCGCTTACATCGGAAATGGCCATGTTCGAATGGCTGGAAACGCCCGCGCACCCGCAATTCAAAGCGGTGCTGGAGCTGATAAAGGCGGTTTAGGCAAGGCCGCCGGCACTGAAAGGCCCGGCTTTGATACAAAGTTACCTAAGCTAACAAGCTGCTTGCAGATAGCATGGCATCTCCATGAAATTTCGGGTACTTTATGCCCCGTTGCTCGCATTTTTGGAGATATCGATGAAGTCGGCAAACATAATTAAATTCAGCGCGGTTGCGGTCCTGTTCGTCGCCCTTGGCGGCTGCTCTTCCTGGGACAACATGAGCCACAGGCAGAAAAGCGCCGTCACCGGCGCAGGGTTGGGCGGCGTCGCGGGCGCCGTGATCTCGGGCGGCGGCGTGCTG
>Ga0182735_1000759_pt1 | contig 23604 bp, 23 predicted proteins | sample eDN5th30CKraftMG_FD_128524 | JGI IMG/M metagenome (GOLD analysis project Ga0182735, IMG submission 128524) | Enriched Miracle-Growth compost microbial communities from Emeryville, California, USA - eDNA 5th pass 30_C Kraft MG (version 2) (version 2) ...
AAAAACCGCCAACGCTTTCGCGAGGCGGCTTCGCTTGAAGGAACGAAAGCTCGACCACGCCAAAGCGCAATCCAAGCCGACCGTTCCCTCCATGGATGAGTCGTGTGCCTGTCTCCAGACACGTGGGTCTTATATGCTTTCTGGTGCTCCCATTGCAATTCTAATCCGATTTACGCTCTCGCCGGACGAGCACACGACAAGGGAGCGGGCCGGTCGGGGGAGTGACCGGCCCGCTCGAGATACCGCCTATGTGCGGTCAGCCCGAGGCGGGAGGGGGCAAATTCCTGCGGGCTGCCTTGTCGGTTTACTGGACCGACACGCCGGGTGCGATACTACGCAAGTCTCAGGCGCTCCATTCCAATGCATAGGTAGCAAGGTGTCAGCCATGCTCCGAAATGTAGGGTAGAATCCGCCGCCCCCACGCGCACCGCGTTGAATCTTCTCCAGGAACTCCATCTCGCAAGGCGAGCCGCGCGTTCCGGTCGGGCACGGACGATGCGAACTGTGGCTATTTCCTCATCGGCCAAATCCCTGGGGCGAGCCTTTGCGCGACCCTCGAAATCCGGCCATCGCTCGCTCCGGCCCACATCTGAACCCACCATCAGAACGCAAGCGGGAGAGAGCAACTTCAAACCCCATATTCCGACCAGGCCCTCATGAACGCCCGCGTCTACGCGCCTATACGATCGTATGTCTCGGACAATGCTTCCACCCAATCGTCCCTTCGAATGCCGTTCCGTAGCCTGACTGTCGCCGTGGCATTGCGGCATCTCGAAAGGAACGAAGCATGAAACTCGAAACCATTGCCAAACCCGGCCGGACCGACGCCGACGACCTTGTCCCTTCGCGATACGCGCTCAGCGTTGGCGGTTTGGATGTTCTCATCGTCAGCGACGGTGTGCTGCCGCTGCCGACTGAAACCATGTCGACCAACGTGACGCCCGATGCGCGCGCGGCATGGTTCAATGACATGTTCCTGGGTCCCGATATGTTCGACTGGGCCCTGAACGTTCTCGTCGTGCGCAGTGGCGAGCAGGTCATCCTGGTGGATGCGGGCCTCGGCGGGCAATTCCCTGGCTTTCCTCGCGCTGGCCAGTTTCCCAAGCGCCTCGAAGCTGCTGGCATTCCACTGGAAGCGGTTACGGACGTCGTCATCACCCACATGCACATGGATCATGTCGGCGGGCTGCTGGTTGATGAGGTTCGCAGCAGGCTGCGGCCCGATGTCCGGATCCATGTGACCTCGACGGAAGTCGAATTCTGGAAGGATCCCGATTTCTCGCTGACTTCGATGCCGTCGCCCGTGCCGGACGTGCTCCGTTCGACCGCTGCCGAATTCGTCCAAGCCTATGGCGACAAAATCAGCACGTTCGAGAACGAGCTTGAGGTGGCGCCAGGGGTTACGGCGAAGCTGACCGGCGGACATACTCCGGGCCACTGCGTGGTTAGGGTTGAATCCAACGGCGAGCGCCTGACGTTCGCGGGTGATGCCCTGTTCCCCGTGGGATTCGACCATCCGGACTGGCATAACGGTTTCGAGCATGACCCCGAAGAGGCTGTGCGCGTTCGGGTCGACCTCCTTCGTGAGGCCGCGCAGAGCGGTGAACTGCTGGTGGCGACACACCTTGCCTTCCCGTCTCTCGGACGGGTGGCGCTCGACGGCGATGCCTTTCGTTGGGTGGCGTCGATCTGGGATTATTGATCGCCGGGCAGCTCAACCAGGTCGGGGCGCGCATTCATCTGTCGGGAGCGCGCGCCCCCACCACCTGAAGCTGACGGAAGCAGCGATGAACTGACCCAACAGCATGCTGGAGTGCATGCCGGGCGCCTCACTGCGCGAGCATTCGGATCAGAAACTCGCGTTCCTCTCAAATCGAGTGCGGCGCCAGCACTTCGGCCAGATAGTCGGTGAACAACTGCACGCGCAACGGAGCCAGGCGCCCGAATGCGTGCAGTGCCTGCACCGGGATCGACGCGAGAGGGTCGTGCGGTAGCAGTTCAACGAGGTGTCCGGCGGCGAGATCGTCTGCCACCGCGAGCCGAAGCAACTGCGCGATACCGATCCCGGCACGCGCAGCGGTGCGCATCACCAGTCCAGAGTCGGTGTCGAGCGCCCCATCGATTGCGAGTTCGAAGCCATCGGCGAAGCGGATCGGATACGCGCGCGAGCCAAGGCGATAGCGAACATGGGACGCCTGCAGGAGATCATCGCGTGTTGAAGGATAACCGGTACGATCGAGCCAATCGGGTGCCGCGACGAGGTCGAGGGGTAAAGTCGCGATGCGCCGAACCATCCAGTCGACCGCTTCCACCGCACCCACGCGCAGTGCGGCGTCGAATCCTTCGCGAACGAGATCGACATGACGGTCGGTGATGCTGATCTCGAGCTTGATGTCGGGGTGACGTCGGACGAAGCCGCCGGTCAGGTGCTCGACGAGCGTAGGACCAAGAACGCCGGGCAGGCTGACCCGCAGCAATCCACCGGCCCGCTCGGCGCTGCTCAGGACGTCGCCGGCCTCGTCAAGGGAGCGCAGCAGGGGCGCCACGCGCTCATAATAGGCAGTTCCGTCGACCGTCAGTGCGAGCGAACGTGTCGAGCGCAGGAAGAGCTTGACGCCCAGACGCTGTTCAAGCCGCTCCACGCTCTTGGAGACGGCGGATGGTGTCGTGCCGGCAAGCCTCGCAGCCGCGCTGAACGAACCTGCCTCTGCGGCCCGGACAAAGGCGTGCAATCCGCTGATCGGTTCGAGTCCTGCACCCATTCGATAGTTTTTATCAAAAATCCTTTGCTTCAAGCCACTCTAATATTCCGTTCTGGAAAAACGAAATACCCCGCTGACTTCACCGGAGGTAAAATATGACAAATCTGAACGGAAAGGTTGCCGTAATCACGGGCGGCAACAGTGGCATAGGGTTCGCGAGTGCGAGGCTCTTTGCAGAGCAAGGCGCCCATGTGGTGATTACCGGGCGACGCCAGCAAGCCCTTGACGACGCGGTGCGCGCCATCGGCCCATCCGCGATCGCCATCCGGGGTGACGTCGCCGATCCCGATCACCATCGCAAGGTCGCGGACTTCGTTCGCAGTCGCTTCGCCGGTGCCGACATTTACATGGCGAACGCCGGCGTCAACACGATCACGGCGTCGCCTGCGGTATCCCCCGCCGAATATGATGCCCAGTTCGGGGTCAATACGCGCGGCACCTTCTTCGGCGTTCAAGCGGTCGCCCCCGAACTGCGCGACGGAGGCTCGATCATTCTCCTGGGGTCGCTTGCGAGCGACAAGGTGCTTGAAGGCCATGCGGTCTATGCGGGAACCAAGGCGGCGATCGGCGCCTTCGCGCGCAGCTGGGCGCTCGAATTCAAGGACCGCGGTATCCGCGTCAACATCCTGAGCCCTGGACCGACGGAAACGGAAATCCTCGCAAAGCTCGGCGTCCCCGTTGGGGAGCGCGAGACTTTCACAGCGATGATGGCGGGCGCGATCCCGCTCGGCCGGCTTGGCCGGCCCGAAGAACTGGCGCGTGCCGCGCTGTTCCTCGCCTCGGACGCCAGCAGCTTCGTCACTGGCATCAATCTTCGCGTCGATGGCGGCATGGCGCTGCTTTGACCCTGCTTATCCACCCAGAAAGGAAATCATAATGACCAAACCCGAAATCGATCCCGCGATCCACGACCTGATCCGCAACGTCGTGCACGTCGGCAGCGCCTATGACATCGAGGGCATGGAGACGCTCTATACCCCAGATCAGATTTTCCTGGTGCTTGGAAGCGACGGGGAGGTGACGCGGATCCGCCGCGATGATTCCATTGCCGAGTTCCGCTCTCGCCGGGACGCGGGCGAGGCACCGCTTTCGACCGAACATCGCGTCCTTCATGTCGAACAGCAGGGCGATCATGCTACCGCGATCCTCTATCGTCGCATGAGTCCCGATGCTCCTCCGGCAATGTACGAACTTCGTTTGCGCCGGGATTTCGGCACCTGGATGGTGGCCGGGGAAACGGTAACGCCCTGGCCCGGTGGGATTGATGGGAACTTCCTTCCACCGCGGCGGAAGGTGGCCTGAGGTTCATTCGATGGCCGCATTTTCGGACAGGCTCATGGAAGAGAAGCGTCGGCCGGCACTGGCGAGACAAGGGAGGAATTCCTTGCCTCGCCAAACGCAGATAAATATAGTCTCTGTTATGGCGCACCTTACCGTAAGCGTGGAGTATGGGCTGCATTGCCTGCTGGGACTGCTCGACGCCGGCGAGCAGCCGCGCAGTGCGCGTGACCTCGCCGCGTTTCAGGGCGTTTCGCCCTCCTTCGTCGCGAAGATCTTTCCCAAGCTCGAAAAGGCGGGGATCGTCGAGGCGGCCGAAGGCGTGCGTGGCGGCTACCGACTCGCGCGCGCGCCGGAGACGATTTCCGTGCTCGAACTGGTTGACGCTATCGAGGGGCGAAAGCCGCTGTTCGAGTGCCAGGAAATCCGCAGTCGCTGTGCCCTGTTCGACCGAGAAGCGCCCATCTGGGCAACACGCGGCGTCTGTTCGATACACGCGGCCATGCTCAAGGCCGAGAATGCAATGCGCGAGGCTCTCGCGAGTGAGAGTCTTGCCGATATTGCCGGGCGGATTGAACGAAAGGCGCCACCCACGTTCGGCATGGACACCAGGTCATGGTTCGACCGGCGGATCGTTCAGCGGCGATCGGGAAGTCTGGCGCAAGCGAAGGACAGGACGACATGATCAGTACTATAGCTGAAGATGAGCTACCGCTCGTCTTCATCGTCGACGATGACGAAGAGGTTCGCACCGCTATCCGTGAGTTGATGCTCTCAGTCGGCATCGAGGCCGCGTGCTGTGCCTCCACGCGCGACCTGATGGATTCTCCGCTTCTCGAGCGGCCGGGATGTATTGTCCTTGACGTCCGCATGCCGGGAGCAAGCGGTCTCGACCTCCAGCAACATTTTGCCTCAGCGGGTATCGTCAAGCCGATCATATTCCTGACCGGCCATGGCGATATTCCGATGTCGGTCCAGGCGATGAAGGCAGGCGCCGTGGACTTTCTCACCAAGCCGGTCCGCGACCAGACGTTGCTGGATGCCGTGACGGCCGGAATCGAGCGGGACATCGCAGGGCGGGCGAATGCGCGTGCCGTGCAAAGGCATGTCGAGCATTTCGAGACGCTGACACCGCGCGAATGCCAGGTCATGCGCGAAGTCGCCCTGGGGCGGCTGAACAAGCAGATCGCCTTCGATCTCGGTATCACCGAGATCACCGTGAAACTGCATCGCAGCAATGTGATGCGCAAGATGCAAGCCGCTTCGGTCGGCGAGCTGATACGCGCCTGGGAAAAGCTGCCAACCGATATACGCGAAGCCGCCCCAGCCTAGTCTTTGGTATGGTAACAATGCTTTGCAAGCTGCGCGACATAGATGGCTTCTGCTTCGGAGCCTGCGTTAAAGAGGATGTCGCCCTTTGCCTGAACTGCCGACCGTCGCCATCGTGGACGATGACGAGGCTGTACGTGAAGCTCTTGGAGACCTGCTGATGGTCTCGGGGCTCGCCTGCCACACATTCGCGGGTGCAGCTTCCTTCCTCGCCGCGCGGACCGAGCGCCGTTTTGACTGCCTCGTCACTGATATCCGCATGCCGGGAATGACTGGGATGGAACTGATCGAGCACCTTCATGAAGAGGGCGCCGATCTACCGATGATCGTTCTCTCATCCGTACTGGACCAGCAGGCTCGCGCCTACGCGCTCTCGCTCGGCGTCAGGGCATGGTTTACCAAACCTGTCTCTGATGACCGGCTATTGGGTGCCATTGCGGCGGCCGTCGACGGTGGCCGAGGCGGCGGGCGATGACCTCCCTGCTTCGTGACCATGATGAAGCAGGCATCGCGGATCTCGCGTGGGAAAGCATCATCATTCTCGATGAGTCCAGCAGGGTGCGCGACTGGAACCCCGCCGCGGAACACATCTTTGGCTGGCCCGCACTTGCCGTTCGAGGGACACAGGTCCAGGATTTGTCTCCATCGCCTGCCGACGAAAAGCGCGCCTGGGCACATCTTCTGCAGGAAGGATTCTGGCGCGGCCGCATCAGCCGATATACGCGCGATGGCGGGATCGTCTTTGCCGACGTGCGGCGCCACCTACGATACGATGGCGTGGGCATGCACCGCGACGTCATCGAATTCGCGCGTCCGGCACGGGATGCCGGAGAGCCGCAATACGAAGAAGAATTTGTTCTCGACCGCATGACGGCCGCGAGTTGGGAGATTGACGTTTCGCCCGCCTCGCAGGTCATCAAGCGGATTGCCGCGCGGACCAGTTCTGCTCCCGAGGAGGAATTGCAGGATCTTTACGGCCGTCTTGTCGAGTTAGCGCGGATTGTCGAGGTCAACGAGCGTACCGCGCGCCTGGTCGGCGGCAACCGCGGACCCGCTCTCATGGTTGGGCAATCCGTGGCGGCATTTTGGCCGGTGGGAAGCCGCAGCATACTAGCCGAGCTCATCCTCGAGGTTTTGCGTGATCGGGGCGGAAAGGCCTGCCGCCGCCAACTCGCGTCAGACGGAATATTGCGTGATCCCCTCGTCACGGTCTGGCGAGCGGGTGGCGCGCATCGCGAACGCCTGTTCATAGCGGTGAACGGCACAGTCGATGATGATCGCTCCTATCTGTTCCTGCGGGCAAGTGAAGCCCGCTATCGCAAGCTTATCGATTATATGCCGGTTGCCCTCTGGCAGGTCGACGCCAGTCACATGGGTAAGATCTATGCGCGATTGAGAGCGGATGGCGTCATCGATTTCGAGCGATACCTGGAGGAGCATCCCGAACTGGTCGAGCTTGCGGCGGACACGGTCAATGTCACCGACGTCAATCGCCGAGCGATCGAGTTGGTCGGCGGCGCAGGGGTGCAAGACCTGATTCGACCCGTCGGATACCTGTTCGCCGCAGATCCTGCTGCGTTGCGGCGCGTGATGATCGGTCGATTCACCGGGCGGAAGAACTACAGCGAACTCATGAAGCTTCGGACCCTCGACAATCGGGCGCTCGACGTGCGCTTTTCCGTTACCTATCCTGAACCACGCCTTGAGCTCGACGCCACCATCTTCAGCCTGGAGGATGTGACGGACCAATTGCGAATGGAAACACAGTTGCGCCAACTTCAGGCAGATTTCAGCCACGCCGCGCGCGTGTCGATGCTCGGCGAACTCGCCAGCTCAATTGCCCATGAGGTCAACCAACCGCTCGCGGCCATCGTCACGAACGCCGAGACGAGCCTGCGTTGGCTGGGGCGTGACAAGCCGGATATTGAAAAGGTCGGGCAACTCACGGCCAGGATTGCTGCAAGCGCACGGCGTGCGGATGAGATCGTGCAACGCGTGCGCGGTATGGCCGTCAAGCAGACGCCTACTCCGGTCGAACTCGCATTCAACGAGATCATCCAGGAAAGCCTGCTCTTTGTCCGTCACGAGATCGAAACACGCTCAGTCCGTGTGACGAGTGCCTACACTCGTGGATTGCCTTCGGTGATTGGTGATCGAATACAGCTCCAGCAGGTGATCGTGAATATGCTCATCAACGCGATACAAGCCGTTGAGGGATGCGATGAAACCCTGCGAGAGATCGCCATTTCTACCGGGACCGACAAAAAGGGTGATCTTCTTTTCACGCTGCGTGATCGTGGGCCGGGCATAGCCCTCGATCATATCGAACGCATATTCGACGGCTTTTTCACGACAAAGACCCATGGCATGGGTATCGGCTTGGCCATCTGCCAATCGATTGTCGCCGCCCATGGCGGAGAGTTGTCGGCATCGAACCGTCCCGAAGGCGGCGCGGAATTTCGCCTCATTCTACCTCGAGCCGGACGTTTCACGGCGGGGGCCCAAATTGCGACGAGCCTGGCCCGTGCATCTGCCGATGACATATCGAATATAAGCTGACCTAAAAGCCGGGCAGAGGTTGCGCGTGCGCCGTGCGTGCTGATCGTAAGAGAACCGGGGTCCAGGTCTTTGCGGCTGGATTGGATCCATCAAGCCGGGCGTGCTTCCCTTGCGGCTGAAGCGCATCGCTGCGCCCCTATCCTGATCGCGATTTGCGAGTCTGCTCACCCTTGGTCGAGAGTGAACCAAACGAAAGTCTGGGAAGGAAGATGCTTTGACTCAATAGTCGCTGGCGAGACCTCCCGGCATGAATCTGCTCTCACCCGATAGATAGAGGCAGGACAGTGAGCACCGAGGCGGCATCGACCAGATCAGGCTTTGATCGGCGCAAGGCGGCCGGTGCCCTGCTCGTGCTCGCGGCAGTCCTGATCTTCACAGGCTGGTGGGCATGGGCTGGTGCGGATGCGGCGGCGTCGACCGACAATGCCTACGTGCGCGGCGATATCACGTCTCTTGCGCCGAGAGTTGCTGGTTATGTCACTGCTGTTGCTGTCGCTGATAACCAGGCTGTGAAGGCGGGAGACCTCCTCTTTCGCATCGATGATCGCGACTATCGCGCCAAGCTCGCGCAGGCTGAAGCGAATGTCGAGGCGGCGCGGGCGCGTCTGGCCAACGTGGCTGAGGAAACGGGGCTCCAGCATGCGCTGATCCGCCAGGCCGAAGCCCAGCGACGATCGGCTCTTTCCGATCTTGCGCTCGCAAGGAAGGCGCGCGAGAGGCGCAGCGGCCTTGTTGAAGGCGGTGCGGTCAGCCAGACGCAGTTCGACGAAGCAGACGCGGGGCAAAGTCGGGCTGAGGCGGGAGCCGCTGCGTCGCGGGCGAACACCGATGTGCAACGCCAGAAACTCGGCGTGCTCGACGCCCAGGGAGACATCGCTGCCGCCGCACTCGCGCAAGCCGAAGCTCTTCGTGACCTCGCCCGGATCGATCTGGAGAGTACCGAAGTGCGCGCGCCGGTCGACGGGGTGATTGGCAACCGGCAGGTCCGCGTCGGGCGGCTTGTCGCACCTGGAACGCCGCTTCTCGACATTGTACCGGTCGCATCAGTCTTTGTAATTGCCAATTTCAAGGAAACGCAGCTTAAGGATATCCGCCGGGGCCAGCGAGCGCTGATATGGATTGACGGTTATTCGGACGAGGCGATCGAAGGGGTCGTCGACAGCTTCGCTCCGGGCAGCGGCGCTGCCTTCAGCCTGATACCATCCGACAATGCGACCGGAAATTTCGTCCGTGTCGTCCAGCGTGTCGCGGTCAAGATTCGCCTCGTCCGGAACCCCCTTCCCGGACGGCTCGTGCCAGGTCTCTCTGCGCGTGTCGAAATCCGGCGCGGTGGCACGTCATGATTGCCGCCACCGGTGCACCCGCGCGCGAATCCGCAGGCGGAGGCTGGCTTGTCGCTGGCATCGTTATCGCGAGCCTGACGGAAGCGGTCACTGGTACAATGCTCGCAATCGGACGCAACGACATCATGGGCGATATCCATTCAACCCCGGATGAATTTGCCTGGCTGGATGTCTGTTACACCGCCATGAAGCTGACGGGCTTTGCTGCCGCACCGTGGCTTCTCACGCGTATCGAGCCCCGCCGCGCACTACTCGGCGCGACTGCGTCGATGGGAATTGCGGCAATGCTGGCGGCTTTATCCGTACAGCTCGGCGTGCTGGTCGCCTTGCGTCTTGTCCAGGGGTTGGCCGGCGCAATTCTGCTCGTGACCGGGCAAGCCATTCTCTTCTGGCGCTATGCACCAGAACGGCAACCGGCTTTGCAGGCGATTTTCGCGATGGGTGCGGTCGTGGCGCCGGCCACGCTCGCGCCCGTGCTCCATGGGTGGCTGATCGATACGCGTGACTGGACATGGATTTTCTTCCTCGTGCTGCCGCTTGCACTCGCCGCGATCGGTCTCATGTTCATGGCTGGGCCCGTTCAATTGCCAGTACTCGATCGACGTGCCCTCGACGGGGTGGGCCTGGCCGCGCTAGCGCTCGCATTGTCCAGCGCAGTGTGGCTGCTTTCGCAAGGGAGCCGCTGGGACTGGCTCGAAGAAGCGCGCGTGGCAAAAGCGCTTGGGCTTGCCGTGATCGCCTTCCTCTTCGTGGTGGATCGCCAGCGTCGGGCACGTGCGCCGCTCCTGGACCTTGCGCTATTTCGCAACGACGATTTCGCCTTTGCATTTGTCGTCAGCTTCGTTGCCGGTGCTGCGCTGTTCGGCAGCGCATTTCTCATCCCGACATTCGCGCTCTCGGTACTTGGGATGACACCGACCGAGGCAGGTGCGCTCCTTCTGCCGAGCGGTCTGGTTTTCGCTGCAACACTCTTTGCCGTGGCGCTTCTAATCCGGTTTCGGCGTGTTCCGCCTGTTGCAACCGTTCCCTTCGGCGTCCTTTCCATGATGATCGCCATGTGGATGCTCTCGGGTTCCACGCTTGAGAGCGGATCGGATGACATGATGGCTGCACTCCTGCTACGCGGCTTTGGCCTCGGCTGCCTGTTCCTGTCGATCACGCTGATTGCGTTCAGCCGTCTGGCGCCGTCGCATCTCGCTTTCGGCATCGGCCTCTTCAATATCGGGCGTCAGCTTGGTGGTCTGATCGGGGTCGCTGGGCTCCAGACATTGATTGACCATCAGGCGGTGACGAACCGCGCCCTGCTCGGAGCAGCTCTCACGTCGGGGTCGCACACGGTGGCCGATCGCATGGGCGAATATTCCATGCTGCTGGCAGGGCGCGGCCTGGACCCAGGATCTGCCGCATCCGCAGCCCGTACCTTGCTTGCGCGTTCCCTCGGCGGACAGGGAACCGTCATTGCCTTCAACACCGCCTTTATTGCAGTAGCGCTGATGTTCGTCGCCGCGGTTCCCATCGTCGTCGCCGTGAAGGTCGTACTTGCGCGGCAGGCGGCGCGATCGGCTGCGGGATCACTGTCATGACGTTCTGTAGACCCATTGGCTGGCGTCTGCTCGCGATCCCAGGGACGCTCGCGCTCGCCGGTTGTACCGTTGGCCCCGACTACAACCCTCCGCCGATCAAGGTCAGCGAGACCTGGATCGGTTCAATTGACTCGGGCGCCGTGGACGCAGCCTGGTGGCGAGCTTTCAACGATCCAATGCTCAGCGAACTCGTCGATCGCGCGATTGCAGGAAACAAGGATATCGATGAGGCCGAAGCGCGGCTTCGCGAAGCGCGTGCATTACGCGATGCGGTCCGGGGCCGGACACTACCGCAAGCTGGTGTTACCGCTGTCGCGACGCAGAACCGGCTCAGCGAAAATGGACAGCTTCCTGTTGGAAAAGTGCCCGGTCTCGGCCGTGATCTGTCGATCTTCGATGGAGGTTTTGATGCGTCATGGGAAATCGACCTCTGGGGCGGCACGCGGCGCGCCGTAGAGAGCGCGGAGGCACATGCCCAGGCAGCGGAGGAAGCGAAGCGCGGCGCGGTGATCCAGGTCATCGCCGAAGTGGTGCGGACCTATATTGACCTGCGCGCGGCGCAGGCCTTGGGCGCGAACGCGGCCGCCGCTGCCGCGGCGCAGGCGCAGATCGCGCACCTCGTTGCCGATCGGGTGCATGCGGGTCTTGCCTCACGCGAGGATCTGACCCGTGCCGAAACGCTCGCACACGCCACGGCAGCGAGCATTCCGCATTTCCACGCCGAAGCCGATGCTGCTGCCTTCCGACTCGCACTGCTCATCGGAGAGCCGCCCGAAATGCACTATGATCGCCTGCGGATGTCGCGTCCGCTGCCGTCAGCTCGCCGGGAGGTACGAGCGGGGCTTCGCTCCGATCTGCTTCGCCGCAGGCCGGACATTCGCCGTGCGGAACGTGAACTCGCCGCCGCGACGGCGGATGTCGGGATTGCCACTGCCGAACTCTTCCCTCGATTCTCGCTGCTCGGAGGTGTCGGACTTCAGGCGCGTGAGGCAGGCGATCTTTTCTCGGGCGACAGTCTGCGCTTCCAATTCGGGCCGGCGCTGCACTGGCCGCTTTTCTCCGGCGGCCGCATCCGGGCTCGGATAAGGGCGGCCGATGCGCGCGCGGATGCGGCGCTTGCGCGCTATGATCGCGCAATACTCGCGGCACTTGCGGACAGCGAGGCCGCGATCAATCGCTTTGCAGCCATAGGAGAGGTCCGGATCGTGCGCGATGCGGCCAGCGCATCGGCGGCCGAAGCCACCGGGCTTGCGGAACGCCGTTACCGGGCCGGTGAAGAGAATCTGACCACACTCCTCCAGGCACGGCTCGCGCAACATGCTGCGGATCGGGCAGGTATCGAGGCGCAGTCGGCCGAGCTGCGCCAACTGGCTGCCCTGTACAAGGCTCTGGGGGGTGGGTGGCAGGCGATGGATATCCTGGCCGATCGCTGACGCCGCGACGCTATACCTTGGCACAGGTGCGATCGTGACGACCTCGCCCTATGCTCAGCGACCTGATGCGGAAGGTTCGACGGGGTATTCCGCGGCGCAAGGCGGGTTGGTCATCGCGATTGCTCTCATGGCTATCGGCGCGATAGCAACGGCGCGTGCGGCGGAAATCGGCCTGCCGGGCGAAGCGCGAATAGTCCCTCAGGGCAAGGACCGCAATGCTGTCCGCCCCGGCGACCCCGAACGCATCAACAAGGCGTCGGTGCCAAATGAGGACATGAAGCGCCTCGCGAGACAGATGTTGTCTGGCCCGTGTCGGGGAGAGGTGCTGCGATGACCAAAGAAACGCCTCGCGATGTTGAGCGAAAGCTGCGTATCCTGGAAACTATGCCGGGCTTTGGATGGTCCGCCAATCCCGCCGGGCAGTTCACATATGTCACGCCCAATACGTTGAGCTTCCTTGGCGTTACCGGCGAGGATCTCAATACGTCCGACGCCGATGACGAATTTGGATGGCGACAACTCATTCACCCGGACGAATACGAGCGCGTCGCTGCGAGATGGCGACATTGCCTGCGGACCGGCGATCATTATGATACGGAACATCGACTACGGCGTGCGGACGGCAGCTATCGCTGGTTCCGCAATTCAGGCCGGCCATTCCGGGACGATCAGGGGACCATCACCGAATGGTTCGGGACCACGATCGACATCGATGACCAGGTCAGGCTCTGCCATGACATTGCGGAACGTGAAGCCAGAATACGCCGGCTTGTAGACTCCGATATTATCGGCATCGTCATCTGGGATCTGGATGGAACCCTCATCGACGCAAATGACGCGTTCCTCCGTATGGTCCAGTACGATCGGGAGGATGTGAAGGCCGGACTGCGGTGGTTCGATATGACGCCACCCGAATGGCAAGAAGTTCATGGGCGCGAGGAAGCTGAAGAGCTCGCCGCTACGGGAAAGATGGAACCCCGCGAGAAGGCGTTCTTTCGCAAGGATGGTAGCCGTGTGCCGGTGCTGATCGGGGGCGCCTGCTTCGACGGGCAGTCCAGGCAGGGCGTTGCCTACATTCTCGATCTGACCGAACGAAAGCGAGCCGAAGAGGCTTTACATGACCAGAAACGCGAGTTGTCCCAGCTCGTCGACATGATCCCGAGCTATTTGTGGCGGGTCACGCCGCAAGGCGTGCCGGAGTTTTTCAATCGTCGACTGATCGATTTCCTGGGATTGGACGTGGCCGGGGTGAACAAGCCGGACACAAGCCGACTCACAGCCTTCATCGAGGCCGTCATTCATCCGGATGACGCTGCTGGCGTGGCCGACGCATTTGAACGATCGCTGGCAAGGGGCGATATCCTGTCCATGAAATGGCGCATGCGTCGTGCCGATGGTGTGTATCGCTGGATGGCGGCAAGTGCCGAACCGATGCGCGCTTCCGATGGCACGATTGTGCAATGGTATGTCGCTTCCATAGATATTGAAGGTGAAATGCGCGCCCAGGAGGTTTTGCGCGAAAGGGAGCGCATGCTCCACCAACTGGTCGAAACGCTGCCGGCCATGATCGACTGTTCGACCCCGGACGGGGAACCCATCTATCGCAGTCAGCAGATGAGCGAGTATCTCGGCTATGATTTCGAGTATCTGGACTCGTCGGCGAAGTCCCGCCTGAACGGCACGCTCGAAGCCAGCGTTCATCCCGACGATCTGGCAGGCGTCAAGGCAAATTATGGCCATTCGCTGGCGACTGGCGCGCTCTATGCCCGAAGGCACCGCCTGAAACGTTCAAATGGTGAATATCGCTGGGTTGAAACACGTGCCGCGCCCATGCGCGATGCCACGGGCGCGATCGTACAGTGGAACGTTATCTGCCTCGATATCGACCCTGAAGTCAGGGCTCAGCAGGAATTGCAGTTCGCACAGGAGCGTCTTGCCCGCGCAAGCCAGGCGGCGAGCCTTGCAGAACTCTCGGCCTCGATTGCCCATGAGGTAAACCAGCCTCTAGCGGCAATCGTGGCGAATTCCCATGCCTGCCATCGCTGGCTTTCGGCCCAGCCGGCGAACATCGAACGCGCGAAAATCACCGCCGAGCGTATTATCCGAAACGCCAACGCTGCGGCCGACATCGTCAGCCGCACCCGCGCGCTGTTCAGTCAATCGACGGAGACTCGAACTATCCATTCGCTGGATGGAGTCATCGCCGAGACGCGCGAACTTTTGGCGGACGAAGCAGCGCGACGGCATGTTTGCGTAGAGATCGACATTGCGAACAATATTCCTACTCTCGCCTTCGATCGCGTCCAGATCCAACAGGTTTTGATCAACCTCATGCGTAACGGAATGGAAGCGATGGACGTTATAGCAACACACCGAGTACTTCGGCTGGGCGTGCGTCGCGTTGACGATGTCGTCAAGACGTGGATTAGTGACAGCGGCCCCGGCGTCGAATTGCCCAACAGGATGTTCGAACCATTTTACACGACCAAGCCGCACGGCATGGGAATAGGCCTCGCCATTTGCCGATCCATCGTCGAAGCGCACGGTGGGCGATTGTGGGTCGAAAACAATGAACCGAACGGCGCGACTTTCATCTTTTCGCTGCCGGTCGGGGAAGCCCCGGTAACCCGACAGGCATCAGCCGCGGCGGATAGGTGAAAACGATGAGCGCCCGATCACAGAAGAGGTGGGGTGGACGCAGGCAGGTTGGATTTGCCGCGATCTCGTTCGTCTCCTTGCCGTCGATGCAGGAAGACCTGGCTCGGACGCAGACCTGCGATTTCACTTGGGTGGTAGGGAGACCAGTCCATTCGAACATGGTCATGCCGGGAAAAGGTGGTGATGAAAGATTTCCTGAGCGGACCGCCGGCGCGCCCTGACCTGTTGGCCGGGAAATACCCGCCTTTAGCATAGCGCTGACGCGCCTCCCGTATGATCGTGAAATCACCGGTTTTCGTTATCTCGACAGGGGCCGCTCCACCGAATTCAAACCGATACGGAGTTGGCGTCGTGCAGAGGAACGCAAAATGCCGCCACTCAAGGATTTCATGATCGATCGCCGGGACTTCTGCGTCACTGGCGGCACTGCTGTGTTCGCGGGTCTGACCTGGCCGGTTGCAAGCCTCGGCGCATCTTACCCTGGCGCAAATCAAGGAGCTCATCCGATGAATTTTATTTCCGCAAATGACGGAGCCCAGATCTTCTACAAGGACTGGGGTCCCCGCGACGCGCAACCGCTCGTTTTCCATCATGGCTGGCCGCTCACCGCTGACGAGTGGGATAACCAGCTGCTGTTTTTTCTCTCGCAGGGCTATCGGGTCATTGCCCATGATCGCCGTGGCCACGGTCGCTCGACCCAGACCGACGGCGGCAACGATATGGATACTTATGCCGCAGACGTTGCCGCACTGATCACCGCGCTCGGTCTCAAGGGCGCCGTGCATATCGGCCATTCGACCGGCGGCGGCGAAGCGGCGCATTATGCGGCGCGCGCCACACCCGGTGCGCTCGCAAAGCTCATTCTCGTCGGCGCGGTGCCGCCGGTGATGGTCAGGAAGGAGAGCAATCCGGGCGGTCTGCCGATCGAGGTGTTCGACGGATTCCGCAAGGCGCTCGCCGAGGACCGTTCCCAATTCTATCTCGATGTCGCCTCCGGGCCGTTCTACGGCTTCAACCGCGAGGGCGCGAAGATCAGCCAGGGACTTATTCAGAACTGGTGGCGGCAAGGCATGGTGGGCAGCGCCAAGGCCCATTATGACTGCATCAAGGCGTTTTCGGAGACGGATTTCACCGAAGACCTGAAGGCGATCAAGGTGCCCACGCTCGTCATGCATGGCAAAGACGATCAGGTCGTGCCGTTTGCAGATTCCGCGCCCTTGTCCGTCAAGCTCCTCGCGAACGGCGTGCTCAAGGCCTATGACGGCTATCCGCACGGCATGGCGGCAACCCACGCCAAGGTGATCAACGCGGATATGCTGGCCTTCATTCGCAGCTGACGCCCGGCGCCGGGACGGACAGGCCCGTTCGTCCCGGCAGGGCGCAACCGTTGCGACAGAAACGGAAGGAGAGCGAGATGGGCATGGCTGGCGATGGTCACCGGCAGGACCCGTGGCACGACATCTTCCCTTCAACCTCGCCGATCCCGGTGCGTGCGCCCGAATGCGGATCTAGGGCGCAGTTGTCGATCGGCCCGGACGGTGCGCGGCTGGAACGGCGCGGCTTCCTCCTGTCTGCGCTCGGCGGGGCGGCCTGTCTCGCAACGCCCTTAGCAACGGCGCGCGCCGAACCGGCGAGCGGGCACGTGCCGACGCCATCTTCCAGTTTCGGCCTGCTCAAGCGGGTGCGCACGAGCGTGCTCGACATTGCCTATGCCGAAGCTGGGCCAACGGACGGCCGACCCGTCCTGCTGCTTCATGGCTGGCCCTACGACATTCACAGCTATGCCGACGCCGCGCCGTTGCTTGCAGCTGCGGGCTTCCGGGTGATCATTCCCTATCTGCGCGGCTTCGGCGCGACCCGCTTCCTCTCCGAAGCTTCTCTTCGCAATGGCCAGCAGGCCGCGCTGGCAAGCGATGCGATCGAGCTCATCGAGGCGCTGGGTCTCGAACGTCCCATCGTCGGCGGCTGTGACTGGGGCGCCCGAACGGCGTGCATTCTCGCCGTCCTCTATCCCGCACAGGTCCGCGCGCTCGTCTCGGTGAGCGGCTATCTCATCGGCAGCCAGGCCTCGGGCGCAACACCGCTTGCGCCCGAAGCGGAGCGGAGCTGGTGGTATCAATATTATTTCGCTACGGAGCGCGGGCGCCAGGGATATGCGTTGCACACGCATGATTTCGCGCGGCTGATATGGAAAACCGCCTCGCCACGCTGGATGTTCGACGAGCCGACTTTCCTGCGCTCGGCCGCCGCGCTCGACAATCCCGATCATGTCCCGATCGCGATCCACAATTATCGCTGGCGACTGGGTCTGGCGGAGGGCGAGGCACGCTACGCCGCGATGGAAGAGCGGCTCGCATCCTTTCCTGCCGTGACGATCCCCGCCGTGACGCTGGAGGGGGATGCGAATGGCGCACCCCATCCGCGCGCCAGTGACTATCGGACGCGCTTCACCTCGGCCTATGAGCACCGGCTTGTCGAAGGCGGCATAGGCCATAACCTCCCGCAGGAAGCGCCGGGCACCTTTGTCCGCGCGATCATCGACGCCGACCGGATGGCAGGGCGATCCTGAGGATGCGTATGCGCCGGGCGACTCATGGGACATCGCAGCCCGTCAGCCGGACGCTCTCGGTCCAGAGCGCTTCCGCCATCGCACGGTCGATGGCGAACGGGCGCACACCGGGCCCACCGAGCTGACCGTCCGGAACGACAGCCGCAATGTCGCAATCCTCGCAATAGACCCCGCCGACGCCGTCCAGGGCGGGCGAGGTTGCGCACCATATCGTCGTCGCGGCGCCTTGCTGCGGACTTTTGAGATCGCGGCCGGGATCGACAATGGCGGAACCATCCGCATCCACGGCTCCGAACTGCGCGATCTCCTCGCGTGTGAGATGCCGCGCGAGCGGGCCGAGGATGGAGCCGGGATGGACCGAGAAAGCCCGAACGTCATGCGCGGCACCGCGCGCGTCGAGCGCGACGGAGAAGAGGGCATTGGCCGTTTTCGCCTGACCATAAGCAAGCCATTTGTCATAGACGCGGCGCCTGAAATCGAGGTCGGACAGATCAAGCCCGCCGAGTTGATGCGCGCGCGACGAGAGAATGATGACCCGTGCGCCTGCGGCCCGCAGAAGTGCCGGCCACAGTGCCGCCGTCAGCCGGAAATGGCCGAGATGGTTCGTGGCGAACTGACCCTCATGGCCCTCCGCATCGCGAAACAGCGGGCTTGCCATCACGCCGGCACTGAGAATCAGCAGATCGAGCGATGGCGCGCTGTCCATGACATGCGCCGCGAAGTCGACGATCGATGCGGGATCGAGCAGGTCCATCGGCAACAGCTCGACATTCTCGAGGCCGGAAAGAGCCTCGCGCGCCGCATGCGGTTCGCGTGCCGGCACGACCACGCGCGCGCCTCTGGAGGAGAGGAGCCTGACCGTTTCCCGGCCGAGATTGGAGGCGCCGCCGGTCACGACGGCGGTCTTTCCCGAAAGGTCCAGCCCATTGGCCACATCTTCGGCGGTGGCGAAAGGTCCAAAGCCGGTCCCGAGCGGCTGCTGAAAAAAGGGCATGTGCAATCTCCTGTCCGATTGACAGGCGAAATGGAAAGCGGATGCAGGTGTTTCTATGCTAGGAAGTCCTAATTCCTATCGAGATAATGCTGAATCACGCGAGGATCCCTTGTCGCAGATCCTGTCGCTTGTCGATGCGCGCGCCGTCGTGTCGACCGGATTGAGGGCACGCGGGAACTGGGCCGTTCGCGTCGCTCCGGTGCATGCGCTCAAATGTAATGTCATCAAGCAGGGCGCTTGCGAGCTGAGGGTCGGCGAGGAGCTATGGTCGCTAGAGGAAGGCGGCTGCTTTCTCGTCGCCGCTGACCTGCCCTTCGTCATCGGCACGGATCTCAATCGCGTGCCGCGGCCCGCGGAGGAAGTCTTCGCCGGCACGAGGGCGAATGATTGCGCCTGGCTCAATGCAGGACCCGGTCGCGACTTCCATTGCCTAGGCGGTCGGATGGAACTGCCCGACACCGCTGATTTCCTGGTCGATGCCCTGCCGCCGGTCGTCGTGATCCGCGCCGATGAGCCGGCTGCCGGGCGGCTGCGCTGGCTCGCCGACCGGCTGGAAGAAGAGCTCGCGTCGCAAGCGGCTGGCGCATCGGCGATGGCCGCCCAGATCATGAAGATGGTCTTCATCGAACTCATACGGAGCCTTCCCGAGGGACAGACCGGAAGCTGGCTTGCCGCGCTCGCCGATCCACGCATCGGCGCTTCGCTGCGGGCCATGCACCGAAATCCGGAACGCTGCTGGCGGATCGAGGATCTTGCGGGCATCGCGCACCTCTCGCGGTCGCGCTTCGCGACGCGGTTCCGAACGGCTGTCGGCCATCCCCCGATGGATTATCTGCTGAGGCTACGGATCGCGCTTGCTCGGAATGCGCTTGCACAACCGGGCGCAACGATCGCGGCGGTTGCCGCACGCGCCGGCTACAACTCGGAAAGCGCCTTCGGCTTCGCTTATCGCCGGATTACGGGCGTGACGCCGCGCCAGACTCAGGCAATAGCCGGCCGCGCGAAAGGCTGAGTTGTCCGCGCACAGGCGATTGCATGTCAGGTTTCAGCCGGCTTCAGCCATTTGGTCTCCGTGGGCGCGCGATAATCCGCCATGGCACGCAGCAGGGACACCGGGTCCACCTGCACGAGCAGCATCTGGCGATGCGCATTCTTCAGGAATCCCTGGGCAGCGACATGATCCAGGAATTCCAGCAGCCGGTCGTAAAAGCCGAGGATGTTGAGCAGACCGCAGGGCTTGGCGTGACTGCCGAGTTGCGCCCATGTCCAGATCTCGAACAATTCCTCGAATGTGCCGATGCCGCCGGGCAGGGCGATGAATCCGTCCGAGAGAGACGCCATCAGCGCCTTGCGCTCGTGCATGGACCGCACGATGCGCAGGTCGGTCAGGCCGGGATGCGCGACTTCGCTGTCCACCAGCGCCTGCGGGATGACGCCCGTCACCCGGCCGCCCTCGGCAAGCGCGGCGTCGGCGACGGCACCCATTAATCCGACCGCGGCTCCGCCATAGACCAGCTCGACGGCGTTGCGCGCCAGCAGCCCGCCCAGCGCCGCCGCCGCGGCGTAATAGGCCGGCGCCGAGCCATGGCTCGATCCGGAAAAGACGCAAATCCGCATGAAAGGCTCCAGCCTGAATGTGTGGCAGCGCATCGGCCGGGCGCTGCCGCCCGACCGGCCTTGCGCTCCTCAGAAGTCTACCGTCCGCGCCTCGAGGGCATTCTGGAATGCGGCTTGCCGATCCGCCGCCGGCGGATAGATCCATACAGCGTTGACATCCATCTTGACCTTCTTCGCGTCGGCGCCGGTCAGCTCGACGGTGCGGGGCGACCAGCCGCGTGTGAAGATGGCCGTGTCGGGGCCGAGATCGAGACACACGACATATGCGGGCTGATCATAGGGCAGCGTGGGTTCGCCGAGTAGGTCGGCCGCGGCATTATGGCCGGCGAACGAGCCGAGGCGCCGCGCGTGTTGGCACGACATGAGCGAGAAATTGCCTTTATCGTCGGTCGCTGCCTTTGCGGTATCGCCGGTGGCGAAAATGCGCGGACAGCCGGGCACACGCAGGTCGGGCTCGACGAGAATTCGCCCGAGATTGTCGCGATCGGTCGGCAATTGGGCGGTGAGCGGCGAGGCGCGCATGCCTGCCGACCAGATCACGGTCCCGGTTTCGATCCGTTCGCCATTTTCGAGCGTGACGCTGCCTTCATCGAGCCGGGCGATCCCCGAGCCGAGCATCGTCTCGATGCCCAGGTCGCGCAGCCGCGCCTCGATATAGGGGCGAGGTTCGGCCCCCATGTCCGGGGCGACGACTGCCCCTCTCTCGACGATGACGACGCGGACCGCCTCGCCCGGGCCGAGGATTTCCCGCAGCCGGGCCGGCATTTCGGTCGCTACCTCTATGCCGGTGAAGCCGCCGCCGCCGACCACGACCGTGTTGCGCGCCGCCGAAGGGGGCTTTCCCGCAAGCCCGTGCAGATGCTCGTCGAGCCTTACCGCGCCGGGGCGATCCGTGACGCTGTGCCCGAAGTCCGAAAGCCCCGGAATGGGCGGCTGAAAGCCGTGGCTTCCCGCAGCGACGATCAGCCGATCGTAGAACAGCCTGGCGGGCATCCCGTCCGCCCCGGTCACCGTCACCATGCCGCGTTCCACATCGAGCGTGTCGGCCCAGCCTTCATGGAAGCCGATGTCGGTCGCCGCGAACAGTTCGTCCAGCGGCGCCACCATCGTCCCGGGCTCCGGCTCGTAGAGGCGCGGCCGGACGATCAGGGCCGGCTCGGGCGCAATGACGGTGATCCTCAGGTCTCCGGGCGACACGCCCTTTTCATCGCGCAGGCGCGCTGCCGAAAGCGCGGCCATGAGGCCGGCAAATCCGGCTCCTATAATAACGATATGCTGTGCCATGCGATTTTCTCCTCGGTGGGCGGCGTTTGAGAGTGCCGTGCCCCGCAGGGCCGTTTCTGCCGGGCCTGGAGGCAGGATCGAGGATCGCGAACGGCGCGCGCCGCCGCTACCGTGCGGGAGGCTAGCCGCGATATGCCAATCGCTATGCATCGCTATGCCTTGGAATAGCGATGCACGGGGCGAGGCGAGAGGGGGGCGCCGGATGGGAGCCGCGCCACCGCCGGCCCCGGACAGCGGTCAGGAGCCCGACCGATCCTCATTGTCCGGCATGTCGCGGGGCCAGAATCGCTGGTGCAGCGTCATCAGACTGGCGGCCAGAAGATCGCGTTCGAGGGGTGAAAGCCGCATGGCGATCGTCGCGATCATGATCACGCTGTCCAGCGCGATGCGACGGGCGTTCACCTGTCGTGGCGCCTGCGCGCGGCGTCCCTGTCGCTCGTGGCGGCCGTCAGCGGCGTCAGGGCGATGAAGGCGACGCAACCCAGCATCAGGGACAGCGGCACATCGCCGAACGAGGCAAAGATGCCCCAGCCCGCGGCGATGGCGGCCACCGTCGGGCACAGGAGAGCGGACGCTTGGCTCCAGGCCGTGGACTGATGCTTGGGTTTCATAGGATATCCCTCAGTGAGCTGAGGGCAAAGTGGCGCGTCGGGTCCGGGCCGGCCATTCTGCCAAGGTTCCGGATCACCTGTGCGAACATATGCAGTCGGCGGGCCTCAGGGTTGCGTGACCATGGGGTTTCGCGAGGAACCCCCAAGACTGAAGCGCATGTCGGGGCGCCGGGCATGCGGTTCGTCAGCCGGTCGCTATGCCGAAGATCATGTCCGGCATGGCGAAGCGCTGGTGCGTCTCTGTCGATCGTACAATCCCGGCAAGTGGCCCTAGGCCCGACACTCCGCCCGGCACGCGCAGCTGTTGCCGTGATCCGATGACTTTGGAGATTGTAATGAAAACCCGTCTTATCATTGCCGCTGCCCTTGCTGGCTGGTCGGTCCATGCATCCGCGCAGGATTTCAACGGACCATCTGTCGGCGTCCAGGCGGGGTGGAACAGGACCGATGTGCGCCTTCCGGCAGGCGGCAAGGAGCTCCCCGGCGTCGACCAGTCGAAGGATGCGTTCGTCGGCGGGGCGTTCCTGGCCTATGATTATGAAGTGGCGCCGCGCATCGTCCTGGGTGCGCAGGCCGAATTCAACGTCGCTGCTTCCGATGATTTTGGAGTGGCGGGCAGTGCAGGCGCGCTCCGGGTCGATCCCCGATATGCGTTCGATCTGACTGCGCGCGCTGGCTATCTCGTGACCCCGAAGACTCTGATCTATGTTCGGGGCGGCTATAGCAACACCCGCGTTCGCACGACGACCTCAACCAACTCGACACGGATATCATCGTCCGACAATCGGGACGGATGGATGGTCGGCGGCGGCGCGGAAAGGATGATCACCGATCATGTTTCCGCGCGCCTCGAATACCGATATGCCGACCTTGGTGAAGGCTCGAACAAATTCGACCGCCATCAGGTTCTTGTTGGCGCTGCCTACCGCTTTTGACCATCGCCCGGAGCGCGGTGAGATCCCATTAAGGATGGAGGGTCCCGCGCTCCAGTGCATGATCGCGCGTCGGGCGAAGTATTCTCGTTGTTCGGCAACGAGCGCCCGGCTCTGGCATCGAAGGCGAGGGATACTGCGGACATGGACGGAAAGGCCTTGAATCCCCGCTTTCTAGTTGCCGCTGTGTCGTAGCATCGATTAAGCAGCATCTTGCGGTGGGCCGCCGCTGAGTGAGCGCGACCCCGCCCGGAACCAGCCCTGAATGGGTTGCGCGTAGCCTGCTTGGGCTAGGCACCAAACCCATTACAATCATGCAAACTGCGAGTATCGACGTGGCCGTCAGCACTGACATGCTGAGGCGAGCCTCGCCGCTTAATTTTGGGCGAAGAACCGGCTGCACGGGAACTGGCGGGATGGCCAAAGACACCCGTGATAAAAGATGGGGCTTCGATCGGCAGTGTTTACCGGTGTGCCGGTTGGCCAAGCCGGCACACCGGTCCAAGACGCGGAAGCCGTAATGCTTCCACATGCGGCTGGACCTGATAGCGGCCAGCCTAGTGGGCTCCGTGCGGGTTCGCCGCCATCCCCACCGCCATGCTCGATCCGCCCCACTGTGCGGCGTCTCCCATGGTCCCCGCGCTTATCGGGT
>Ga0182735_1000760_pt1 | contig 23598 bp, 17 predicted proteins | sample eDN5th30CKraftMG_FD_128524 | JGI IMG/M metagenome (GOLD analysis project Ga0182735, IMG submission 128524) | Enriched Miracle-Growth compost microbial communities from Emeryville, California, USA - eDNA 5th pass 30_C Kraft MG (version 2) (version 2) ...
CGGCGTCGCAGGCGGGTCGCGGCCCCGGAGCCATGGCGGTGGGCGTCTCAGACCACGCCCGTGGCGAAGCCGGGCGAACGCGCCAGCAGGTCCGCCGTGACATACAGGCAGCGCTCGAGGTCGGCGCGACTGGCTGGCACGCCAAGGCCAAGACGCAGCGCCTGCGGCGCCGGACCGATGGCGAAGGCCCCGGCCGGGACCGCCGCGACGCCGGCGGCGCGCAACTGGCCGGCCAGGTCCGCGCCCCCCCAGGGCGCCGGCGCGTGAAGCCACAGATGGAAGGCGTCCGGGTCTGACGCCACCAGTTCTGGCGGCAGGATGCGCCGCGCCATGGCGACGCGCGCCGCCGTCTCGGCGCGAATGGCGTCGCGGATGCTGGCCGCCTGGCCATTGCGTATCCATGTCGCGGCGATGGCGAGGGTCAGCGGCGAGGCCATCAGCGTCGTGGCGCCGATGGCGGCGGCAAGCCGCGTGGCGCAGCGGATGTCCGGCGCCGTCAGCCATGCGACGCGAAGCGCCGGCGCCACGGACTTCGCCATGCCGGCGATATGAATGACATTTTCAGGCGCAAGCCGGGCCAGCGGCGGCGGCGCTTCCGGCGCCAGCGCGCCATAGGCGTCGTCCTCGATGATGCTGACGCCATGGCGGGCGGCGACGGCGACAAGCGCCTGCCGCCGTTGCAGCGACAGGGTGCGGGTGGTCGGGCTGCTGAGCGTGGGGTTGCAATAAAAGGCGCGCGGCGCATGGGCCGCGCAGACAGCGTCGAGCGCCTCTGGCGTTGGGCCACCATCGTCCATGTCGACAGCGACCAGGCGCAGGCCAAGCACCTTCGCCGTGGCGATCAGGCCAGGATAGACCAGCGTTGCGGCGGCGATGGCGTCGCCGGGCTGACACAGGGCGTGACAGGCGGCAAGCAGGGCGCTCTGGGCGCCCGGGCAGGCAAGGATCCGCGCCGGGTCAGCGCCGGGCAGGCGCGGTGACAGCCACAGGGCGCCGGCCTCCCGGTCTTCCGCGCTCCCGCCTGGCTCCTGGTAGCGCATCAGCAGGTCCGCGCCGCCGTCCCGGCCAATGGCGGCGATGCTCTCCCACAGGCGGCCCCCGGCCGCTCCGTCAACTGGCGGCGGCAGGTTCATGCTCATGTCGATGAGGCCGCGGCGTTCCGGCGGGCGTGATGGCTGCTGGTGATCAGGCAGACGCCCAGGCGGACGCCCAAGCGCCGGCGCGGCCGGATCGCCCATCGCCCCGGCGGGGCGCTCACGCACCCAGGTGCCCTGGCCAACCTTGCCGTCCACCAGGCCGCGCCGGCGCGCCTCCGCATAGGCCCGCGTGACCGTGGTGAAATCGACCCCCAGCCGGGCGGCGAGGATGCGTTGCGACGGCAGGCGGGTTCCGGCGCGCAGCGCGCCGCGCGCTACATCAGCGGCGAGGGCGTCGGCGATGGCGAGATACAGGGGCCCGGCGCCGCGGGCGATCGTCGGTGACCAGGCCGCCAACGGCGGGTCGCCGCGCCGGTCGCCGGAAGCTGGATCACGCCGCGCCATGCACTCATCTCCGATCAGCGCCCGTCATGCGGGTGCGCCGGATTATTGTATGTATATTGTATGTCGTCCACAAGACGGGCGACCGGCTCGGGGCCGCGTCAGCCGGTGGTCAGCCGCGCAGTTTCTCGCGCGCCACTTTCACGCCGGCCTTCTCGCGGTCCCAGGTATCGCCGGTGACGCCAGCGCTGCGCAGCACGTGCTTTTCGACCTTCTGGGTCGGGGTTTTTGGCAGGTCCGGCAGCACGCGAATGTAGCGCGGCAGCATGAAATGGGCGAGGCGGGGACGCAGGAACTCCAGCAGTTCCAGCGGATCGATGGTTGCCCCTGGCGTCGGCGCGACGATGGCCAGCACGTCGTCTTCTGAGGTTTCGTTCGGCACGGCCACCACGGCGCATTCGCGCACCGAGGGGTGAGCCAACACCTCCACTTCCACCTCGAACGACGAGATGTTCTCGCCGCGCCGGCGGATGGCGTCCTTCTTGCGATCGACGAAGAAGAAGTCGCCGTCCGCATCGCGGCGAAAGGCGTCGCCGGTATGGAACCAGCCGTTGCGCCAGGCCTGCGCCGTGGCTTCGGGATTTTTGAAATAGCCGGAATTCAGCGCCCAGGGCGCGTCCGTGCGCAGGATCAGTTCGCCAACTTCCCCCGGCCCGACCTCGCGATCGTGGTCATCGACAATGCGCACCTCGACGCCGGCGCGCGCCCGGCCGCAGGTTCCCGCCTTGGCCGGCGAGGGCCCGGAAACGATCGGCACGTTGATCTCGGTCATGTTGAACAGGGTTGTGACTTCCGTGCCGAACCGCTCCCTGAAAGCGCGCCAGTTCTCATCGAGCGGGATCATCACCACCTTGCGCAGGGAATGCTCCCGGTCCTGCGGTGACGGCGGCGCCTTGGCGACAAAGGTGGTCATCACGCCGAGCAGGATGGTGACCGTTGCCTGCGTCGCCCGCACGTGATCCCAGAACCTGTCGGTGACGAAATCGCCGGCCATGCCCACCACGCCGCCGCGGTTGAGCATCGCCACCACCGGCAGGGTGCCGCCCACGTGGAACAGCGGCCCATAGAACAGGAAGGTGTCTGTACCGTCCACGGTTGGCCAGGCTTCCCGGCCGCTCATGTGAAACAGGTGGGCGTAGGTGCTAATCACGCCCTTGGACGGGCCGGTGGTGCCTGAGGTGTAAATGATCGACTGCACGTCCCACGGCTCGATCGGCCGCTGCAACGGCGGCAGGGTCGCCGGGTCGCCGGTCAGCGCCGCGGCGCCGGGAAGGATGTCGAGGCCGGAAATGGCGAGGCCAGCCTCCACGTCGCCGCCGATGGTGACGCAGGTGGTCAGTTCGGCGCGATCGACGTCAGCCAGGCGGTGTACGAGGTCCGGGCTGGCGACAATGACCCGCGAGCCGGCGTTGGCGATGACATGGGCCAGCAGATTGCCGCGGTAGGCCACATTGATCGGCACATACGTGGCGCCGAGCCAGTTGATGGCGAACCAGACGCGGATCATGTCGACGCTGTTGGGCAGCCAGACGGTGACCGTGTCGCCCTGGGTCACCCCCAGCTGGGCGAGGCCAGCGGCCATCTTCACCACGCTGTCACGCATGGCGGCGTAGGAAATCTCCGCCCCGTCGGCAAGCCGGAGAAACGGCGCGTCGGGCTGGTCGGCGGCGCGGCGGTCGAGCACATAGCGCAGCACGCAGACCTCGCGGGCTGGCACGCGCGCATCTGGCGTGGGGCCGCCATCTGCCTGCGCTATCGGGGCCTGCGACTCCGGGGAGGTCTGTTGAGACATGGCGCTTCCTTCCGCGTGGCTTCTGTGGCCAGAACTTCCGCAGGTGAATGTGCCGCGTCGCCGTTATTGTGTCAATTCGTTGATGTATTTCGCGGTCAGCCTCTGGCGACCCGTCCGGCGTCGCCGCCGTCGTCCAGCCGCCGCGCTTCCCCGCCTGCTTCCTCGCCCATGCCTTCCTGCATCTCGTCTTCCTGGCGCAAATCCTCGCGACCGTCGCCGGCCATGCGCAGGTTGCGCAGGTTGCGGGTGACCTTGGCCAGGGTGGCGGTGAAGGCGATCTTCTCTTCCGGCGAAATGCCGGCGGCCGCATGCCGGAAGAACTCCACCGTGCGCCCCCCCAGGGTTTCCCACGCCCGGGCGCCAGCCGGCGTCAGCCGCACCATCCGCACCCGGCGGTCACGACGGTTTTCCACCCGCTCCACATAGCCGAGCTTCTCCAGGCGCTTCAGCACCGCGTCGAGATTTTGCCGGCTCACGGCGATGTAGTCGACGAAGCTGGAAAAGGCGATGCCGTCCGGCATGTAACGGGAGAGCGCGCCCAGAACCACGCCCTGGATGGCGGAAATGTTCAGCTCGCGATGGGCGGTGCGCTCATACTGGTTCGCGGCCTGGCACAGACGGAAAAACAGCCTGTTGTTGATATCGTGATCCGGAGTGACCTGCTGTCCGTGCGCGGCGCCGCTGGAGGAGCCGGTTTCCCCGGCGCCGTGTATATCCGGCTTGTTCATGGTTCTGCTTCCCTGGAGGCCGCCCATGGCGCCGGCTTTCGCGCGCCATGCTTTCGGCTTGACCCATTTTCTCCACGAAAAGCGGCGTGCGCTTCTCCCGAAAATGCTCTGATTGGGGTCACTATGCCCGACGTGACAGCGCCTTGTCACGTCACCCCGCGGGAAGGAGGCAAGCGCGGGCGGGCGGCGGCTCTCAAATACATGTCAACGTATTGACGCAATCATGCTTCGCTCCTAGGCTCCGGCAAAATTCGCAAGACCATTGCGACCGCGGCCTGATCAGGCGCGGTCGCGGCTATCCGGACGGAACCCAATGAGCACGCGCATTTCCAGGCTGCTGATCGCCAATCGCGGTGAGATCGCCATCCGCATCGCCCGCGCCGCGGCCGGTTGCAACATCGCCTCGATCGCTGTCCATGCCAGCGACGACGCGAAGTCGCTTCACGTGCGCGCCGCCGATGAAGCCGTAGCGCTCGCGGGCGTCGGCGCCGCCGCCTATCTGGACATCGAAGGGCTGATCGCCGCCGCGAAGGCGAGCGGCGCCGACGCCATTCACCCCGGCTACGGGTTCCTGTCGGAAAGCGCCGCCTTCGCCCGGCGCGCCGCCGAAGAGGGCATCGTTTTCGTCGGCCCGCGCCCGGAACTGCTGGAGCTGTTCGGCGACAAGGCGAAAGCCCGGGCGCTGGCCATCGAGGCGGGCGTTCCGTTGCTCGCCGGCACGACAGGCGCGGCGAGCCTTGAGGAAATTCAGGCCTTCTTCCGCGCCCAGCAGGAGGCGCATGGCGGCGGCGCGGCGATCATGATCAAGGCCATCGCCGGCGGCGGCGGGCGCGGCATGCGCGCCGTGACCCGGTTTGAAGATATCGAGGACGCCTGGCGCCGCTGCCAGTCGGAGGCGAAGAGCGCTTTCGGCGACGATTCGGTCTATGTGGAGCGTTATCTGCCCAACGTGCGCCATATCGAGGTGCAGGTGGTGGGCGACGGCGTTGACGTCATCCATCTGGGTGAACGCGAGTGCACCATCCAGCGCCGCAACCAGAAGATCGTCGAGATCGCGCCGAGCCCGACCCTGTCGCCGGCCATGCGCGCCGCTGTTTGCGACGCCGCCATCCGCATGGCGCAGCGGGTCGGTTACGCCGGCCTTGGCACCTTCGAGTTTCTCGTGCCTGGCGACGCCGCGCCGGATTCCACCGACTTTGCCTTCATGGAGGTGAACCCGCGCGTTCAGGTCGAGCACACGGTCACCGAGGAGGTTTACGGCGTCGATCTGGTGGAAGCGCAACTGTGCATCGCCGGCGGCGCGCGTCTCGCCGATCTGGGGCTGACCGCCGGCATGCAACCGCGTGGCTACGCCATCCAGCTGCGCATCAATATGGAGACGATCACGCCGGAGGGCGAGGCGCGGCCGTCTGGCGGCCGTCTCGACGCTTTCGATCCGCCATCGGGGCCTGGCGTGCGCGTCGATACCTTTGGCTATGTCGGCTATGTCACCAGCCCGCGCTACGATTCGCTGCTGGCCAAGCTGATCGTGCACAGCCGCGCGCCCGATTATACGGAGGCGGTGCGCCGCGCGTTGCGCGCCCTGCGCGAGTTCCGCATCGAGGGCGTGGCCACCAACATGCCGTTTCTGCGGGCGCTGCTGGCTCACCCCAAATTCATCGCCAATGCGGTGAGCACCCGTTTCCTCGAACAGCACATCGCCGAGCTGGTCGGGCCGGACGTGGCCGTGCAGGGCGACCTGTTCCACAAGGGCGCCGGCGGCGCGGCCGGCGGGCGCGGCAAGATCCGCTCGTCGAAGGAATTCGATCCGCTGGCGGTGTTCAGCGGCGCCGGGCCGGAGCCGGTCGCCGATGCGGCGGCGGAGCCAGGCGACGCCATGGACGCGCCGGAAGGCATGGCGGCGGTCAGCGCGCCGTTGCAGGGCACCATCGTCAGCATCGACATCGCTCCTGGCGCCGAGGTGCGCAAGGGCCAGCCGCTGCTGGTGCTGGAAGCCATGAAAATGGAGCATGTGGTGGCGGCGCCGGAAGCCGGCGTGGTCGCTCAGGTGCTGGTCAGCGCCGGCGACACCGTGTTCGAGGGCCATCCGCTGGCGTTCTTCACGCCGGGCCAGGTCGATGGCGGCGAGGCGGCGATCGAGGAAGAGATCGACCTCGACCATATCCGTCCCGATCTGGCCGAGGCGCTGGAGCGCCACGCCATCCTGTATGACGATCGCCGTCCCGATGCGGTGGCGCGGCGTCGCAAGACCAACCAGCGCACGGTGCGCGAGAACATCGCCGACCTGGTCGATGACGGCAGCTTCGTCGAGTATGGCGGCCTTGCCCTGGCCGCCCAGCGCCAGCGCCGCAGCTTTGACGAACTGCTGAAAATGAGCCCCGCCGACGGCATGGTCACCGGCCTTGGTTCGGTGAACGGCGCCCTGTTCGACGAGGACGCCGCGCGCTGCGCCGTCATGGGTTACGATTACACCGTGTTCGCCGGCACCCAGGGCGTCATCAACCACCGCAAGAAGGACCGGCTGCTGGAGCTCTCGGCCAAGTGGAAACTGCCGATGGTGGTGTTCGCCGAAGGCGGCGGCGGCCGTCCTGGCGATGAATGGCCGACCCCGGCTGGCCTCGACACCACCACTTTCACCCGCTTTGGCCAGCTCAGCGGCCTTGTGCCGACGGTCGCCGTTGTCGACGGTCGTTGCTTTGCCGGCAACGCCGCGGTCGCCGGCGCCTGCGATGTCATCATCGCCACCGGCAACGCCAATATCGGCATGGGCGGCCCGGCGATGATCGAGGGCGGCGGCCTTGGCGTCTTCCGGCCCGAGGATGTGGGCCCGGTGTCGGTGCAGGCGCCGAACGGCGTCATTGACCTGGTGGTGAAGGATGAGGCGGAAGGCGTGGCGGCGGCGAAAAAATACCTGGGCTACTTCCAGGGCCGCACCCGGGACTGGAGCTGCGCCGACCAGCGGCTGCTGCGCCGGGCCATCCCGGAAAACCGCCTGCGCGCCTATGACATCCGCCAGGTGATCGCCACCCTGGCCGATGCGGATTCGGTGCTGGAACTGCGCGCCGGCTTCGGCAAGGCCATGGTCACCGCCCTGGTCCGCTTCGAGGGGCGGCCGATGGGCGTCATCGCCAATAATTCCCAGGTGCTGGGCGGGGCCATCGATTCCGACGCGGCCGACAAGGCGGCGCGCTTCGTGCAACTGTGCGACGCCTTCGACATCCCGCTGCTGTCGCTGTGCGACACGCCCGGCATGATGGTGGGGCCGGAGGTGGAGCGCACCGCCCAGGTGCGGCACGTGTCGCGCATGTTCGTGGCGGCGGCCAACGCCACCATCCCCATGTTCACGGTGGTGTTGCGCAAGGGGTATGGCCTCGGCGCCCTGGCCATGGCCGGCGGCGGCGGTCATTCCTCGTTCTTCACCCTGGCCTGGCCCACCGGCGAGTTCGGCGCCATGGGCCTGGAGGGCGGCGTCAAGCTGGCTTACCGCAAGGAAATGATGGCCATCGCGGATCCCGCCGAACGCAAGGCCTGGTTCGACGCCATGGTCGCGGCCGAATACGAGAAGAACAGGGCGCTCTCCGGCGCCACCTTCCTGGAGGTCGACGACGTGATCGATCCGGTGGATACGCGCCGCTGGATCATGCGCGGCCTCAGGTCGTTGCCCGCCGTCGCCCCGCGGGCCGGCAAGAAGCGCCCCAGCGTCGACGTCTGGTGAGACGCCTCCACGGGAGAACGCGCCGCCGCTCTGGCAGAGCCGGAGCGGCCGTGACAGAGTAAATCCGAACCAGAATGGCGCGCGCCGGCAGGATAAAGCCGGCCGGGCGCCGCCAGAAAAACATCACCTAAAACATCACCTGGAGGACGCCATGAGCGCACCGGCGCAGAACGCCGCCTATCTGGCCGACGAGGCCGCCTATCTGGAGCACGTCCGGGCCCTTTGGGCCGCGCGCTGGCCGGAGGGCGTTCCGCGCCAGCAGCACTACCCGCTCGGCGAACAGACGCTCAGTCATTATCTGCGCGAATGGGCGCGGCGCACGCCTGACAAGCCGGCGATCATCTTCTACGGCCGCGAAATTTCTTACGCCGAACTGGACCGGCTGAGCGACCGTTTCGCCGCCGTGCTGCACGGCGCCGGCGTGCGCAAGGGCGACGCCGTGGGCGTGTTCCTGCCCAGCTGTCCGCAATTCTTCATCGCTTTCCACGCCATTCTGAAGCTCGGCGCCATCCACGCGCCGATCAATCCGATGTTCCGCGAATCGGAGCTGGTCTACGAGCTCAACGACACCGGCGCGCGCGTGCTCATCGCCCAGGACATTCTGCTGCCGGTGGTGGACGCGGCGCGCGGCCAGACCGGCCTGACGCATGTATTCGCCACGGCCGTCTCGGCCTTCCTGCCCGAGGCGCCGTTCGGTCCCGTGCCCGCCGGCCTCGACGCGCCGCTGGCCGACCTGCCGGCGGGCGTCGTCGACTTCATGGCCGCCATGGCCGCTGAAACCGGCGCGCCGCCCGTCGTGGACGTCAGCCTGGATGACGTGGCGGCCCTCAACTACACCGGCGGCACCACCGGCCTGCCGAAGGGGTGCATCCACACCCAGCGCGACATGCTGTTCACCGGCGCCAGCATGTGCAGCATCACCGCGAGCATCGGCGCGGATGACGTCATCATCAATTTCTGGCCGGTGTTCTGGATCGCTGGCGAGGACGTGGGCATCATCGCGCCGCTGGTCGCCGGCGCCACCTGTGTGCTCATGGCCCGCTGGGACGCCGCCGCCTGGATGGCCCAGGTGGCGCGCTACCGGGTCACCGTCTCGGCGATGGTGGTCGACAACGCCGTCGAGATCATGGAGCATCCGGACGCCGACAAGCATGACCTGACCTCGCTGCGCGAGGCGGTGGTGGCCTCCTTCGTCAAGAAGCTCAACATTCCCTTCCGCGAACGCTGGCGCGCCCTGACGGGAACGACCCTGCGCGAAGCCGCCTGGGGCATGACCGAGACCCACTCGTTCGACACCTTCACGCGCGGTTTCCAGGCCGGCAATTTCGACCTGAACGCCCGCCAGGTGTTCTGCGGCCTGCCAACCGGCGCCACGGATTTCAAGATCCTGGAGTTCGGCAGCGAACGGCTGATCCCGCTGGGGGAGGAGGGCGAATTGTGCGTGCGCACGCCGTCGCTGCTCAAGGGCTACTGGAACAGCCCCGGCGGCACGGCCGGGGAGATCAAAAACGGCTGGCTGCGCACCGGCGACCTCGGCATGATCACCGAGGAAGGCTTCATCCTGTTCCTCGGCCGGCGCAAGGAGATGCTCAAGGTCAAGGGCATGAGCGTGTTCCCGGCGGAGATCGAGGCGGTGCTCGGCCAGCACCCGTCGGTGACCGGCAGCGGCGTCATCGGCCGTGAAGACCCGGACAAGGGCCAGGTGCCGGTCGCCTTCGTCATGGTGAAGCCGGAGGATGGCGTCGAGGCCACCGACGTGCTGGCCTTCTGCCGCGAACGCCTCGCCGTCTACAAATTGCCGGAAGTGCGGGTGGTTGAGGCGTTGCCGATGACCGCCACCGGCAAGGTGAAGAAAGAGGAGCTGGCGAAGCAGTTTCTCTGACGCCAGGGCGCCAAGCTGCGCCGGCGGCCCACGCCCACGCAACCGGGGCGGCCCGTTTGACCAGCGCGCGATGTTCCCACCCATCGCGCTGGCGTCATGAAGGCCGCCGGGCAATAAAAAACCGCCGGGGGACCGGCGGTTTTTTCGTGATCCGGGTTTGCGCCGAAATCTTACTTCTTCTCGCCCGCCTTCGGGTTCAGCAGCTTGCATTCGCTCTCGCTCGCCGGGATGAAGACTTCTTCGGCCGGATACTTCTTCACCAGCGTCAGCAGGTCATCCTTGTTCTTCATATCTTCCGGCTTCTTCACGGTCGCGTAATACATGTCGCGCATCAGGCGGCCATCGGCGCGGATTTTGGCGTCCTTGGTGAAGAAGTCGTTGACCGGCATTTCCTTCATCTTTGCCAGCACGGCCTTGTTCTCCGTCGTGCCGGCGGCCTTCACTGCCTTCAGATAGTGGGAAACCGCGCTGTAGACATTGGCCTGCGGGTCGGCGGGCATCTTGCCGAATTTCGCCTTGAAGCGCTCCGCGAACTTCGCCGCCTCCGGCGACTCGGTCCAGTGATAGCTGAGCACGGCGGGCATGCCTGCGGTGGCCTTGTTGCCGAGGCCATAGACATCGACCGTGGTCAGCGAAAACGGCACGAACTGCTGGCCATTGGCGTTGACGCCGAATTCATCGGCCTGCTTGATGCCGTTGATGAGGTCTGCGCCGCCGCCGATATGGGCGATGTTCTTCGCGCCGGAATTCTGCGCCTGCAACAGGAACGAGCTGAAGTCCGCCGTGTTCAGCGGGAAGCGCACGGCGCCGAGGAACTTGCCGCCGTTCTTCTCGATGATCTTTTTCGAGTCAGCCTCGATGGAATGGCCGGCGGTATAGTCGACGGTCATGAAGTACCAGGTGTTGCGCCCGGGCGTTGCGCCGCCCTTCACCGTCAGGTTGGCGACGGCGTAGCCATCGTTGGCCCACTGCATGCCGTTGGGCGAGCAGTTCTTGCCGGAGATGTCGCGGCTGGAGGCCATGGAGACGACGAGGATCTTGTCCTTCTCCTCAGCCAGCTTCTGCACGGCCAGGGCGACGCCGGACGAGTAGATGTCGAACACCGCGCCGACGCCGTCGACGTCGAACCATTTGCGGGCGATCGAGGCGCCGACGTCCGGCTTGTGCATGTGATCGGCCGCCAATACCTCGATCGGCTTGTCGAACAGCTTGCCGCCGAAATCCTCGACCGCCATGCGGGCCGCCACGACCGAGCCTTCGCCGGTGATGGTGGAGTAGACCGAGGCGCGGTCATTGAGAACGCCGATTTTGACCGGGCCCTGATCAGCGGCGACCGCGCCGGCGCTCCAGATGACGCCAAGGGCCGTTGCGGCCAAAAGACTCTTGTATGCAGTTTTCATCACGCCGTCCTCCCCCATGGCGCGCAGGTCCCCGACCGTGCGCCGCCCGCCGGATGATCTCCGGAACCGGTTTTTAACGTTGTCTGGCGATGGCCCAACCCGGGAAGGTTGTCGCCTGGCCGCGCCTTGCCAGCGAGTTTCCACGCGCAGAAATAAATGTCAACTCGTTGATACTAATTGACGGCTGTTCCGTTTCCGGCCGAAGGTCGGGAATCGGGCGCCGGCTGGCCTGGCACGATCACCGGGCGGACGTCGTCGCCAACCTGGGCGGCGGCGGCCTGGGCGGCGCGGCGCAGGGCGGCGTAGAGCAGGCAGGCCAGCATGAACGGCGCCAGGGAAAATAGCGAGAGGCCGCCGCCGCCGTTGGCCCGCCAGCCGATCCACAGCAGGTTGGCGACGGCGATGCCCAGGCAGATCCACGCCGGCCCCCGCGGAAACGCATGCACGGGCGCGCCATTGACGGGGCGAAAACCGTGAACGCCGCGAAATCCGGCGACATTATATACGTAATAGCGGCCCGCCGCGCCCACATGGATATGGGCGGCGATTTCCGGCTCGGCGCGGATATTGGCGAGTGTCGTGGTGACGCCGTGCGGGTCGATCACATCGACGGCGGCGTAATGGGCGGCGCGGCCCGCCGTCGCCGGACGGCGCGCCTCGACCGCATCCACGGTGCCGTCAATGTCTCCAAGCTTCATCGTTCCTCACCCAGCTTTTACTTCTGCGCCCTGGGGCCCATTGGGCCCTGGATCGGGGGGCGGCGTCGCGGCGAAAACCTGTCCGCCCATCGTGTTTCCGCGCCGTCCCGCGCCGGCTGCCGGAACCGGCGCGCCAGGCGCCCCCCGATCGTCGGGAATGCGCGCTCTTGCGTCGCAGCCCAAGCCATGGCCCGATGTGGTTCTCGCTGCGCGCCGCAAAACCGTCAACAGCGGGTGTGAGAAATCGGGCTGCACATGCAATGGAGCGACACAGATGTTCGACGCCAGGCAAATCCTTGACGCCCTCGTCGGCGCCGCGGCTATCAATCCCCAAAGTGGCCAGTCCGGCCAGCCCGACGCCCCCGGCCGGCAGCAGGGCGGCGGCCTTGGCGACATTCTCGGGCAGCTGACCGGCGGTCAGGCGGCCGGCGCCAATCAGCAGGCTGGCGGCAATGCGGGCGGGTTGGGCGGCCTGCTTGGCAAGGTGCTCGGCGGCGGGCAAGGGGGCGCGGCCGGCGGCCCATCCGGCGGCGGGGGGCTTGGCGATCTGCTTGGCGGCTTGCTGGGCGGCAGGGGCGGCCAGCCCGACGCATCGCAGGCGGGCGGGCAGGGCGCAGGTCAGCAGGGAGGTGGTCAGCAAGGGGGCGGTCAGCAAGGGGGCGGTCTTGCCGGCTCGTTGCAGGACGCGGTCACCCGCATGGCCGGGCCGCAGGCCGGGGGGCTGCTGCGCCAGGCCATCGATTTCGCGCAAACGCCGAAAGGCGCCGCCATTCTCGCCGGCCTCGCCGGGCTGATGCTGAACAAGGCCGGCCGCACCGTTTCGGGCCGGGCGGCGCAACTGGGCGGCGCGGCGCTGGTCGGCGGGCTGACTTACAAGGCCATGCAGGAATGGCAGGCCGGCTCCAGCCCGGCGCAGACGCAGGCCAGCACGCCCACGCCAGCCCCCGCTGGCTCCGGCTTCGAGGCCGCCAGCCAGACCCATGACGGGGCGCTGGCGCTGGTGCAGGCGATGATCGCCGCCGCCGCCGCCGACGGCCGGGTCGATGACGCGGAGCGGGCCAAGATCACCGGCGCCCTGGGGCCCGCCCTGCCGCACGACGCGGTGGAGTTCCTGAACGCCGCCTTCGCCAATCCGTTGTCGCCGGAACAACTGGCCGATCTGGCGGCCAGCCCGGAACATGCGGCGCAAATCTATGAAGCGGCGCGTTTGACCGTCGATCCCGACACGCCGGCCGAGCAGGATTTTCTGGGACGGCTCAAGAACAGCCTTGGCCTCGATGAGGGGCTGGTCGCTCATCTTGACGCCGCCGCGCTGAGCGCCCGCGCCTGATCGCCAGACGCGCCAGCGGCCGCGCCAGACCCGGCCGCACTGGCGCGCCATCCGCCACGCGCCCTGCCTGATCACGCGACGGATCGTTCGGTCCGGGAGCGCTTTCTGGCGTGAGCGATGGGTGTCGGCCACGATGATGACGCAATATCCGTTCACCGGCTTTACCGCCCAGGCCTGAAAGCCTGCCGTTTTCCACCCGCCCGCATTTCCGGAGCCCTGTCCCGCCCATGCTGCATCGCCGCACGTTTCTGACTGCCTCAGCCGCCACCGCCGCCCTGGCCGCGGCAGGTTTTCCGGTTGGCGCGCTGGCTGAGTCTGGCCTCAAACTCGGCGCCCCGGCGCCGTTCTCCTTCGAAGCGCTGAAGGCGCGGGCGAAGGCCCTGGCCGCGCAGCCTTACAAGGCCGCCCCGTCGCCGGATCCGGCCGTGCTCGACGCCATCGATTATGACGCGCACGGCAAGATCAAGTTCCGGCCGCAGGACGCCCTGTTCGCCGATGGGCCTGGCGCGTTTCCGGTGACTTTCTTCCATCTCGGCCGCTTCTTCCAGCGCCCGGTGCGGATGCGCGTGGTGAAGGACGGCAAGGCGCGGGAAATCATTTATGAGTCGCGCTATTTCGACATGCCGAAGGATTCCGTGGCGCGGAAGCTGAAGGAAAACTCCGGCTTCGCCGGTTTCCGCTTCCAGGAAAGCCGCTTCGGCGACCAGAAGGAAAAGCCCTGGCAAACCAATGACTGGGTCGCTTTCCTTGGCGCGTCCTATTTCCGGGCTATCGGCGGACTGTATCAGTATGGCCTCTCGGCGCGCGGCGTCGCCATCGATTCCGCCGTGGCCGGCAAAGGCGAGGAATTCCCGGACTTCACCGAGATTTATTTCCAGACGCCGACCAACGATGGTCCTATCGTGACCATTTTCGCCCTGCTGGAGGGCCCGTCCGTCACCGGCGCCTACCGTTTCGACATGACGCGCGGCAAGGACGACGTGGTGATGGACATCACCGCCTCCGTGAACGTGCGCCGGGCGGTGACGCGCCTTGGCCTCGCGCCGCTGACCTCCATGTACTGGTTCTCCGAGACCGCCAAGCCGACCATGGCCGACTGGCGGCCGGAGGTGCACGATTCCGATGGCCTCGCCATGTGGACGGGAGCCGGCGAGCGCATCTGGCGGCCGCTCAACAATCCGCCCTACATCACCGCGTCGGCCTTTTCCGACGACAATCCACGCGGTTTCGGCCTGATGCAGCGCGACCGCAATGTCGATCATTACCTCGACGGCGTGCGTTACGAGCGGCGGCCCAGCGCCTGGGTCGAGCCCATCGGCGGCTGGGGCAAGGGCGCGGTGGAGCTGGTGGAGCTGACCACGGACGACGAGATCCACGACAATATCGTCGCCATGTGGACGCCAGCCGCGCCGGCAACGCCGGGCCAGACCCATGACATCCGTTATCGCCTGTACTGGGTGAACGGCGACCCCTTCTTCCCGGACAGCCTGGCGAAATGCGTCGCCACCCGCCTCGGCAATGGCGGCGTGCCCGGCCAGCCGCGCCCGAAAGGCGTGCGCAAGTTCATGGTCGAGTTTCTCGGCGGGCCGTTGAAGGATCTGAAGTTCGGCGAAAAGCCGGAGGTCGTGCTCAGCGCCTCGCGCGGCAAGTTCTCCTACATCTTTACCGAGGCGGTGCCGGACGAGATTCCCGGCCACTGGCGCGCCCAGTTCGACTTCTCCGCCGAGGGCGCGGAGCCGGTGGACCTGCGCTGCTACCTGCGCCTTGGCGACAAGGTGCTGACCGAGACCTGGCTGTTCCAGTATTTCCCCAACCGTGGGTGACAAGCCGTCTGGACATGGCGGAGATGGGGATGGCGGAGAGGCCGGTCTGCGGCCCTCGACGTCCTGCCCGGTCGACAGCCGCATCTTCTGGCGCGGCATTTTGCGCCGCGCCAGATATCAGCCGCCGAAATCCGCGACCGGCTGACGGCGCGGTCCTGCGTTCTCCCAATTGATGGCGCGCCGCAGCGGCCTTCCACAGACTGCTGCCCGGCCTGAGCCGGGAGGCTGCTTCGCGGGGAAAACGCCGGCGCTGACCGGGTGGTCATGCCGCCGCCGCATGGCGCCGTCGCTGGAAATAATGTAATATTGGAACGTTGCATTGATGACTGTCCGCGCGCCACGCGCGGAGCAGAGGGGTTTGCCGTGAGTTCAGGCGCAGGCGTTACATGGGACGGAACTGACAGGGCGGGTCGCGCGGCCGCGCCAGAAAGCCGTCATGCCCATGAGCACGATCATCACGGCCATGATCACCATGCCCATGACCACCATCAGAGTCATCGCGAGCCGGGCGCCCATGATCCCGGTGAGGGGGCGCTGAGGTTCCAGCCGCAACAGCCAGGCTTCTCACTGATGCGGACATCGCTGGGCGAGCGGCTGCTGCTGGCGGCGGGGTTGTCGGCGCTGCTGTGGGTCGCCATCGCCGGAGTGTTGTGGTCATGAACGCGCCGGCTGCCCAATCCGTTTCTCCCGCGCCGCAACAGGGCGGGCGTCCGTCGCCGCCCGCGCTGCGTTTTGACAACGTGACGCTTGGTTATGACCGGCACCCGGCGGTGCATCACCTGCACCTGGACATCGCGCCAGGATCGCTCACCGCCATCGTTGGCCCCAACGGCGCTGGCAAATCGACGCTGCTCAAGGCGGCGGCGGGGCTGATCCGCCCGCTCGACGGCGTCATCCAGCGCGGCGTTCCGGCGCGGCGGATCGCTTACCTGCCCCAGGCAGCGGCGCTGGACAACAGTTTCCCCCTCACGGTCTATGATCTGGTCGCCATGGGATTGTGGGAGCGTTGCGGCCTGTTCGGACGCATCGGCCAACGTCACGCGCCGCGCATCGCCGAGGCCCTGCGCGCCGTCGGGCTCACCGGCCTGGAGAGCCGGCCCATTGGGGCGCTCTCGGGCGGCCAGCTGCAGCGCGCCCTGTTCGCCAGGCTGTTGCTGCAGGACGCCGCGCTGATCCTGCTGGACGAGCCGTTCAACGCCCTCGACGCCGCCACCGTCGCTGACCTGACCGCGCTGATTCACCGCTGGCGCGACGAGGGCCGCACCGTGCTCGCCGCCTTGCATGATCTGGAGCTGGTGCGCGCGTCATTTCCGCAGACCCTGCTGCTGGCGCGCGAACTGATCGCCTGTGGGCCGACAGACGTGGTGCTGACCGACGCCAATCTGGCGCGGGCGCGCCGCATGAGCGAAGCGCCCGATCCGCACGCCGCGCCCTGCGTTCGCGCCGCCTGACCTGTACGAAGCGCAACCGACGCGCCAGACCCGGATAACCTCTTTCCATGCACGCCATCTACGCCTGGCTGATCGGGCCGTTCGTCGAATTCGACTTCCTGCGCCGGGCGCTGGTGGGGGCGCTGGCCCTGTCGCTGTCCGGCGCCCCGGTCGGCGTGTTCCTGATGCTGCGCCGCATGAGCCTGACCGGCGACGCCATGGCGCACGCCATCCTGCCGGGCGCCGCCATCGGTTATCTGCTCTATGGGCTGTCGCTGCCGGCGATGACCTTCGGCGGCCTTGCCGCCGGCTTTGTCGTGGCGCTGCTGGCCGGCGCGGTGGCGCGGCTCACCCAGTTGCGCGAGGACGCCTCCATGGCGGCGTTTTATCTGCTGTCGCTGGCGCTGGGCGTCACCATCGTCTCGCTGCGCGGCTCCAACGTCGACCTGCTGCACGTGCTGTTCGGCTCGGTGCTGGCGCTGGACGACGCCACGCTGATCCTGCTCGGCGCCGTCGCCGTCATCACCCTGTTTGCCCTGGCGGCGCTGTGGCGGCCGCTGGTAGTGGAATGCGTCGATCCGGGCTTTTTGCGCTCGGTCAGTCGCGCCGGCGCGCCGACGCACCTGATTTTCCTTGTGCTGCTGGTGCTCAATCTGGTGGCCGGGTTCCATGCGCTGGGCACCCTGCTGGCGGTGGGCGTCATCGTGCTGCCGGCGGTTTCGGCCCGGTTCTGGGCGCGTCAGGTCACCGGCATGGCCGGCGTCGCCATTATCGTGGCGGCGCTGTCGGGATGGCTGGGCCTGGCGTTGTCCTACCACCACGGCCTGCCGGCCGGGCCCGCGATCATCCTGGTCGCTGGAGGCATCTACGTGCTGTCGCTGCTCCTGGGCCGCGTGGGCGGGCTGGTGTGGCGGGCGCTGCCCGGGCGGCACCTCGAAGCATGACGGGCGCCTGGAACAGGGTCGCCCCCTGGAACATGGCTGCCTCCCGGACGCCGGGGCTTTCACTTTTGCCACGCTGACCAATATATCTGTGTCAGCCAATCAGGGAGCGGCGCGCCGGTAGCTGGCGCATCCTGCTCCTTATCCTGTCAGCGCAACGCCGCTGCGGCGCAGGGTTGCCCTTGCGCCAGAGCCATTTCCGGAGGCCACCATGCCAGACATGCCCGAGACGAATACAGGCGCCGATGCGTCCGGCAAGATTCCCGTCACCGTGCTCACCGGCTACCTTGGCGCTGGCAAGACGACCCTGCTCAACCGCATCCTCAGCGAGCCGCACGGCAAGAAGTTCGCCGTCATCGTCAACGAGTTCGGCGAAGTCGGCATCGACAACGACCTCGTCGTCGGCGCCGACGAGGAAGTGTTCGAGATGAACAACGGCTGCGTCTGCTGCACCGTGCGCGGCGACCTGATCCGCATCATCGACGGGCTGATGAAGCGCAAGGGCGGCTTCGACGGCATCATCGTCGAAACCACCGGCCTGGCCGATCCCGCCCCGGTGGCGCAGACCTTCTTCATGGATCAGGACGTGCAGGACCGCACCCGTCTTGACGCGGTGGTGACGGTGGTGGACGCCAAATGGCTGACCCAGCGCCTGAAGGACGCGCCGGAAGCGCATAACCAGATTGCCTTCGCCGACGTGCTGATCCTCAACAAGACCGATCTGGTGACGCCCGAGGAGCTGGCCGGGGTGGAGGCGCAGGTGCGCGCCATCAATCCTTACGCCCGGCTGCACCGCACGCAGAACGCAAAGGTCGCCATCGACGACGTGCTCGGCCGCAACGCCTTTGATCTCGACCGCATCATGGAGCTGGAGCCGGATTTCCTGGAGGAGGGCCATCACGCCCACCACGACAGCGACATCCAGTCCGTGGCGGTGACCGTGGACGGCGACGTCGATCCCGACAAATTCCTGCCCTGGCTCAATGATTACGCCCAGCGCGAAGGCGCCAACCTGTTGCGCTCCAAAGGCATCCTGGCCTTCCGCGGCGAGCCGAAACGCTTCGTCTTCCAGGGCGTGCACATGATGCTGGATGGCGATTTGCAGCGCGACTGGCGCCCGGATGAGAAGCGCACGTCGAAGATCGTGATGATCGGTCGCGATCTGGATCGGGAAGCCATTGAAAAGGCGTTCCGCGCCTGCGCCGTTTGATTGTTGGTGACGCCATGACCTCTGCCGCCCCGAACGCCACGGCCACCGGCGCCGTGACTTCCCTGCTCGACCATGTGCGGCCGCTCGATGCGGGCGCGCATGTGACCGGCGCCGCCTTCGCCGGCGACATGGCGATGCTGGCCCTCGGCGATGGCTGCGTGCTGCTGTGCGACGCGGCTGGCGAGCGGCGCGTCGACGCCCACCCCGGCGGCGCGGTGCTGGCCGCCGTTGGCGCCGGCGACCAGTTTGTCACCGGTGGAGACGACGGGCGCGTCGTTGTCACGCATGCGAATGGCGAAACCCGCGCCATTGCCGATGAGAAGGGTCGCTGGATCGACGCGGTGGCCGCCAGCGGCGGGGCCATCGCCTGGAGCTGCGGCAAGCAGGTGGCGGCGCGCGACGCCAAAGGGAACGTGCGCCGGATGGAGGCGCCCTCAAGCGTGCGTGGCATCGCCTTCGCGCCAAAAGGTTACCGGCTTGGCCTTGCCCATTACAACGGCGCCAGCCTGTGGTTCCCCAACACGGACGCTGCGCCGGAGGCGCTGTTCTGGAAAGGCTCGCACCTCGACGCCAGCTTCTCGCCGGACGGCCGCTTCTTCATCACCTCCATGCAGGAGAACATGCTGCATGGCTGGCGGCTCGCCGACAAAAAGGACATGCGCATGTCCGGTTATCCGGCCAAGCCGCGCTCCCTGTCCTGGTCAAATGACGGACTGTGGATGGCGTCGTCCGGCGCTGACGCCGCCATCATCTGGCCGTTCGAGGCCAAGGACGGTCCCATGGGCAAGGCGCCGCGCGAATGCGGCGTGCGCCCTGCGAAGGTGACCCAGGTCGCCTTTCATCCACGGGCGCTGATCATCGCGATTGGCTACGATGACGGCGCGGTGATGCTGGTGCGGCTGACTGACAATTCCGAACTGATGGCGCGCATGCCGGCCCCCGGCGGCCCGGTGACGGCGATGGCCTGGGACGCCAAAGGCAAGCGGATGGTGTTTGGAACCGCCGATGGCGCCGGCGGCCTGCTGACCCTGCCGGTTTGATCGGGCGTCGCCATGGCCATGTCGTGGTTCAGCAGGAAGCCGGCGGCGGATCGCGCCGTGAGCGATCGCATCCGCGCGTGGGCGGCGACGGTTTGCGGCGACGCTCCCGAAACGCGGTTTTCGGTGAACGAGATCATCTGTCGCGATCCCTCCTGCCCGGGGACGGAGACGGTGATCCTGGTGATGGCGCCGGGCGCGAAAACCCGGGCGCTGAAGATCGCCCGCCCGATGGCGGAGGTGACAGAACAGGACGTTCTTCAGGCTGTCGCGGACAGCGTGTGAAAAGGGAGGCGGGGATGGTTGATCTGCCGGCGGACTGGACGGCGCCGCCGTTTCCCCCGCGCCAGGCGCTGGAAGGGCAATGGACGCGGCTGGAGCCGCTTGATCTCCAGCGGCACGGCGATGATCTGGCGGCGGCGTTTCGCGGCGCCGAGGCGGTCTGGACCTGGCTGCCGCCCCTGGCCCCAGCCGATGACGCCGGCCTGCGCGCCATCGTCGCCGACGTGGCGGCGCGCCCTGGCATATTGCCCTACGCCGTTGTGGAGCGGCTTTCAGGCCGGGCGGGCGGTTTTCTGACCATCATGGAAATCCGGCCCGCCGATGGCGTGGCTGAAATCGGTTATGTGGCGTTCGCGCCGGGCCTGCAGAGAACGCGCGAGGCGACGGAGGCGGTGTTCCTTTTGCTGCGCCAACTGTTCGCCGCCGGCTACCGCCGGGTGGAATGGAAGTGCGACAATGACAACGCCCCGTCGCGCCGGGCGGCCGGGCGCTTCGGTTTCCAGTACGAGGGCCTGTTTCGCCAGCATATGGCCCGCAAGGGCCGCAACCGCGACACCGCCTGGTTCGCCATGCTCGATCATGAATGGCCGGCGTGTGAGCGCATGTTCGCCGCCTGGCTGGCGCCGGAGAATTTCGACGGCGCGGGACGGCAACGGACGTCGCTGCGCCAGGGCCATCCCGGCGCTGCATGAATCGCTCTGGCGATGGTGATCGGCAAATCCAACTTGTTGAACAGGGAGGGGCGATTCGCCTGAGCCAGCTTCGGCAGGACGCGGTGATGTTGGCGGATGCGCGGCGACGCCGGTTTTTTTGGCGAATTCCGACGCTTCACCAGCAGATTACTTCATGGCCATTAGTGGTATGGCCACGGGCCGCAAAAATCATCTATCCTCAGCGAGTATTCGGCGCTGGGCGCATCAGATGATATCCGCGCCGGCCCGCGGGGCGCGTCGGAGCAGGGAGGACATGAGTATGATTGAAGCCGGGAAGCACGATCCGGAAAATTCGTTCGCCAGGGCGGCGGCGCGACCTCGCGCCGTCATGAGGGCGCTGGCGCTGGGAACGGTCGCCCTTGCCGCCGTCTGGAGCCATGCCGCTGGCGCCCAGGGCGGGCCTGCCCTGCCGGACCCGGCGACGACCGATCCGGTGAAGCTCGGCTGGATGCAGGGCTCGCCGCCGCCGAAGGACAAGACGATCCGCGCTTCCGACGGCAGCATGCTGAAATTCCCGCAGATCCGCTGGTCGTTCAATCATATGCGCGAGCTGCTGCCGACGCGCGGCGTGCGCCATGCGGAAACGCCTTCCCAACTGCCGTCGCAGCCCGCCGAACTGGACGGCCTGGCGTTCAGGACCATGACCGGCGCCGACATGACGTGGAAGGAGATGCTGGCGAACACCTACACCGACAGCATTCTGGTGATGCATGACGGCAAGGTGATTTACGAGCGCTACTTCGGCGCCGCCGCGCCGCACCGGCCGCACCAGGCCATGTCGGTCACCAAATCATTCGTCGGCACGCTGGCGGCCATGCTGGCGGCGCAAGGCAAGCTCGACCCGCAGGCGCCTGTCACCAAATATGTGCCAGAGTTGAAGGATTCAGCCTATGGCGACGCCACGGTGCGCGACGTCATGGATATGCGCATCGGCGTCAAATACACCGAGAATTACGCCGATCCGACGTCGAGCATCTGGGACTACGCCCGGGCCGGCGGCATCCTGCCGCGCCCCCCCGGCTACAAGGGGCCGGACAATTTCGCCGAATTCCTTGCGGCGTTGCCCAAGGAAGGGCCGCACGGCAAGGACTTCGCCTACAAGACCAGCAACGCGGAGGTGCTGGCGTGGATCGTGCGGCGCGCCGGCGGCAAGTCGCTGGCGGAATTGCTGCGCGAGCAGATCTGGGAGCCGATGGGCGCCGATGACGACGCCTATTTCCTGATGGACCCGGCCGGCGATGAGTCTGGCGGCGGCGGCCTGAACGCCACCCTGCGCGACATGGCCCGTTTCGGCGAACTGATGCGCAACGACGGCAAGATTGGCGATCGCCAGGTGATTCCGGCCAGCGTCGTCGCGGATATCCGCAACGGCGGCGACCGCGAAGCTTTCGCGGCGGCCGGCTACAAGACGCTGCCCGGCTGGTCCTATCGTGACATGTGGTGGGTGACCGATAACGCCAACAAGGCCTTTATGGCGCGCGGCATCCATGGCCAGTCGATTTATGTGGACCCGGCGGCGAAGATGGTGATCGTCCGCTTCGCTTCCCATCCCATCGCCGCCAACGCCGCCAACGATCCCCTGACCCTGCCGGCCTTCGCCGCCATGGCGGCGCATCTGATGAAGCAGAAACCCTGATCCAGGCGTGATGAGGGCGTAAAGCGCCTGACGGCGGGCCAGCCCCGCCGTCAGGCCAGCAGGCTGTCAGCCGCCGTTTGCATGATGCGAACGCTCAGGTTAGAGCAGTTCCAGTCGGTGCGCGTGCTTCGGGGCAGCCGGAGTTGCGGGCGCGTGTCGGTCGACGGCGGATTTCCTGTTGCGGGCCGCCTTGCCGGAAACCGGCGCCTGGGAGAGTATCGCCACCATGACAGCAGAGAACGGCGCAACGCCGGGCGATGGCGGAGCCGCCGGGCGGAAGGCCGCACATCGTTCTGGCAACCGTCTCCGGGCTTTCGCCAAAGCGGTGTTGCCGTTGCAGGCGCGCTACTGGCTGCGTCGGCGCCTGGCGCCCTATATCGCCGACAGCGCGCTGGTCCGTCGGTTGCTTGGGGCCGGCGGCGGAGCCTACCGTTATATCGCGCCGGAGCGGCCCGCCGATCTGGCGGATGTTCTGGCGAAGCCCGGTTTGCCTATTCGCTTTTCGATCGTCACCCCCACATGGAATACGCCGCCGGCCCTGCTGGAGGCGATGATCCGTTCCGTGCAGGCGCAGTGGTATCCGCACTGGCAGTTGATCCTCGCTGACGACGCCAGTCCGTCGCCGGAAACGCGCGCGGCGTTGGCGCAGATCGCCGATCCCCGCATCCAGGTGCTGTTCACGGAACAGAACGGCGGTATTTCCGTCGCCACCAACCGCGCCATCGCCGCGGCGACGGGCGATTACATCGTTTTTCTCGATCACGACGACGAACTGACAGTGGACTGCCTGTATGAACTGGCGCGGGCGATCCACGATACGGACGCGGACTATCTGTACAGCGACGAGGACAAGCTCTCGCCGCGCGGCCGGCATTTCGAGCCATTCTTCAAGCCCGACTGGTCGCCGGATACGCTGATGAGCATCATGTACACCTGCCACGTCAGTTGCGTGCGCAGGAGCCTGCTGGATGAGACGGGGCTGTTGCGGTCTGAGTTCGACGGCAGTCAGGACTGGGATCTGGTGCTGCGGATCGCCGAGAAGGCCCGACGCATCGTGCATATTCCCCGGGTGCTGTATCACTGGCGCGTCAATCCAGGCTCGGCCGCCGGAGATCAGGACGCCAAGCCCTATGCGATCGAAGCGGGCAAACGGGCGCGGCAGGATGCGTTGGCGCGGCGCGGCATATCCGGCGAGCTGGAGCCGGTGCAGGAAGCGCGGGGCTTTTTTCGGGTGCGTCCGCATATGCAGGGCGCGCCGCTAATATCCATTGTCATTCCCAGCAAGAACAATGGCCGGGTGCTTGGCGTGTGTCTGGAGTCCATCCGGACGAAATCCAGTTACCAGAATTTTCAGATTGTGGTGCTGGACAATGGATCGACAGACGCCGCCACCCTGGGGATGCTGGAAGAGGAGCGGCGCAGGGGCGTGAAGGTTATCCGCCA
>Ga0182735_1000762_pt1 | contig 23546 bp, 21 predicted proteins | sample eDN5th30CKraftMG_FD_128524 | JGI IMG/M metagenome (GOLD analysis project Ga0182735, IMG submission 128524) | Enriched Miracle-Growth compost microbial communities from Emeryville, California, USA - eDNA 5th pass 30_C Kraft MG (version 2) (version 2) ...
CAGGTTCAAGCGCCGGTAGGCCAGCGCCAGCAGGATGCCGCCGAAGGAACCCATGGCGGCCGCCTCGGATGGCGTGGCCAGGCCGAAGACGATGCTGCCCAGCACCGCTAGTATCATGATGGCCAGCGGGAAAAAGGAGCTGAGCAGCATCTTGAAGATTTCCAGGCGCGCGAAGGTCAGCATCACGTAATAGATCAGCAGTATCACGATGCCTATGGCCAGGGTGACCCAGTAGCCTATCGGCGCGGGAACGCTGGCCGCTTCCTCGGCCGCCTCCGCCTCGCCCGCTTCGCTCGTGGCGGCGGCGCCAGCATCGGCCGCGGCGCCGCCCGAGGCTTGCGTTTCAGCGCCTTCAGGCTCCGCCAGGTCGCCCATGTCCTCTTCATCGCTGGAAGCTGCGCCAAAGCCCATTTCCACCAGCCCGCTGGCCTGCTGGGGGGCGGGCTGCGTGACGATTTCGTAGGTCAGCCCCATGGCGACGACGAACACCAGCGCCGGCAGGGCGGCGATGACCATATGGTAGACCAGCGTGCCCATGGGCACATGGGCGTTGCGCTTGCCCTTCATGGCGCCGATGAGGCCGGGGATGGCGCGGTTGCTGATGGACTCCTTGATGGTCTGGGCGAACTCGGGCAACGTGACGCGACGCTCTTCCGCGGTCAGCGGGGGCGCCGACTTGGGGCTGATCTTGGCCACGATCATGACGTAGATCACATACAGCAGCGCCAGCATGATGCCGGGGAAAAAGGCGCCGGCGTACAGCTTGACCACCGACACGCCCGCAACGGCGCCGTACACGATCAGCAGCACCGAGGGCGGTATCATGATGCCCAGGCAGCCGCCCGCGGTGATGGCGCCCGCGGAAAGGCGGATGCTGTAGCCGGCCTTGAGCATGGCGGGCAGAGCCAGCAGCCCCATCAGCGTCACCACGGCCCCCACGATGCCCGTGGCCGTCGCGAACACCGCGCAAGTGATGATGGTGGCCACCGCCAGCGAGCCGGGCACCCGCGCCATGGCGAGGTGCATGCTCCTGAAGAGCTTTTCGATGAGGTTGGCGCGTTCGACCAGGTAGCCCATGAAGATGAACAGCGGCACCGCGATCAGCACGTCATTGGTCATGACGGCATAGGTGCGCAGCACCATCAGGTCCAGCGTCTGTTCCATGGCTATCTGCGGCCCCATGCCGCGATAGGCCAGATAGGTGAACATGACGCCCATGCCCATCAGGGTGAAGGCGGTCGGAAAGCCCAGCATGATGGTGACGACGATGAGCGCCAGCATCAGCAGCCCCAGGTGGCCGTTGGTGATGTCCGCCGGAGCGGGCATGAGTACGACGATAGCGACGACCAGCGCGATCAGGATTGAAATGCCGAACCAGGCTTCTTTTCTCATGGTTGGCTTCCTTTGTTCTTGTTGCCGGTTTGATCGCCCGTGTTCTCGTCGGTGACGAGGGCATCCAGTTTTTCTATGTCGTCGGATTTAACGTGCACCATGTCCATGAGTTTGTCCACGTCCACTTCCTCCACGTCCTTGTCGCGGCGGGGCCAGTGGCCCAGCTTCAGGCACTGGATGCAATAGACGATTTCCACGAACCCCTGGAACAGCAGCGTAACGCCGGCCAGGGGAATGATGAATTTGAAGGGGTAGATGGGAGGGCCGTCGGCGGTGATGGTGGAGTGCTCGTTGATCATCAACGATTCAACCGCATAGTTATAGCCCGCCCAGGCCAGAGCCACGACCCCTGGTATGAAGAACAATATATAGAGAGCGAGATCCAGTCCCGCCTGCAGGCGCGCCGGAAAGAAGCCGTACAGCACGTCGCCGCGCACGTGTCCGTTCTTGGACAGCGTATAGGCGCCCGCCATCATGAACAGCGACCCATACATCATGTTCATGGCGTCGAAAGACCAGGAATGGGGCGAGCCCAGCGCGTAGCGCGAGAACACTTCGTAAGTCACGAATAGGGTCAGCGCCAGGACGAACCAGCCGAATAGCTGGCCGATCCAGGTGTTGACCCGGTCGATGGTTAGCAAAACTTTTTGCATGGTAGATTCACCTGCGTGGGATGGGGCGCGGGGAAGCAGGCGACCGGTTGTGCCGATCGCCTTCCCAGGCTGGCCGATTCAGAAACACCACCCATGTCGCGGGATGGCATTTAACGCGAGAAAGTCAGCGTTCAGCTCTTTTTGGCGGGAGCGGCCTTCTTGCCGAAATAGTGGTTGTAGGCCATGCGGCGGTTGTTGTTGGTGTCCATGTCCCACGCCATGGCGCGCGCCGCGAACTCGCGCTGCGAGTCGCCGATCTTCTTGAAGAGCGGGTTGGTTTCGCCTTTTTTCTCGACGATTTCGTCCCACACCACCAGTTGCCGCCGCAGGATGGAATCGGGCGTCTTGTAGAATTTCACGCCGTCTTCCTTTTGCAGTTTGATGTAGTCCTTGGAATAGCGGTCCACCGCCTTCCAGGACATGTCAGCCGATGCCGCCTCCACCGCGTTGCTGATGATGGCCTTCATCTTGTCTGGCAGAGCCTTGTACTTGTCCTTGTTGAAGATAATCTCGAAGGTTTCCGAGGACTGGTGGAAGCTTTGCAGCATGCAGACTTTGGATACATCGGGGAAGCCCAGCAGGCGGTCCGAGGTGGCGTTGTTGAACTCGGCCCCGTCCAGCAGGCCCCGGTCCAGCGCCGGTACGATTTCGCCGCCGGGCAGGGCGTTCACGGCGGCGCCCATGGCGGTGAACAGGTCGATCGCCAGGCCGTTGGTGCGGAACTTCAGGCCCTTCAGGTCTTCTTCCTTTGTAATCGGTTTCTTGAACCAGCCAAAAGGTTGCGTCGGCATGGGGCCGCTAAGGAAGGACACCACGTTGCCGCCGATGGCGTCGTACAGTTCGGCCAGCATTTCCTGGCCGCCGCCGTATTTGTGCCAGGCCAGAATCATATTGGCGTCCATGCCGTAGGCGGGGCCGGAGGAATACAGCGCCAGCGCGTTCTGTTTGCCGTAGTTGTAGCCCAGCACGCCATGGCCGCCGTCCAGGGTGCCCTTGGAAACGGCATCCAGCAGCGCGAAAGCGGGTACGACCGCGCCGGCGGGCAGTACTTCGATCTTCAGTTCGCCGCCGGTCATGTCGTTGATCTTCTTGGCGAAATCAAGGGCGAATTCGTGGAAGATGTCGACCGTGGGCCACGTGCTTTGGAAGCGGAAATTGACGGGGGTTTGCGCGCTGACGATAGCGGGGAAGCCCATGCCCACGGCGGCTGCCGTGCCTGCGGCGGCGCCGCCCAGGAAGCGGCGGCGGGAAGCCACCGGCTGGACGGAGTTGGTGTCAGGTTTCGTGCTGCTTTTCATTCGTTGTCTCCTGGCGTTGTATAGCGATGAATCGTTGGTTGCAACAAGGTACAAACTCTCAACTGCCGTTGCTTTTATAGGCGATCCACCTACCCGAGTCAACAAGTTGTAAGCTGCGATTTTCTGCCGGACGCCAGCGGGAAAAAACCGCTGCGAGGCCTGAAACCCTCAATATCCATGCGGGTCGCGAAAAAAAGCCGCGACTGGCGCGGCATTCCGGACCCCTTATGGAAACGGGTCGTTGTTCAGGGTTATTACGTAGGGATTCAGTGTTTCCACTAGTACCCCGGCTGTGGCGGATCGCCACAGCCGGAGCGCCGACTATGCGGGCCGGCGAGCGCCTTGCCCGCGATTGCGCTGGCTGCTCTGGTCCTGGCTGGTTCCGATCTGGCTAGTATGGCCTTCCTTCTTGCTGCGATTTTGCTGATCCTTGTGGCTGCGCTGGGATTCGCGGCGCAGATCGTCCGCTTGCGGCTTGTCCGCGGGCTTGGGGGTGTTTGCCATGGTGACTCCTTGTTCCTTCACTGGGGTATGGAACGAGCAAGCTGCATGCCCGGCTGGTACGCCCGCCCGTTGCCTGGCGCACACGTCCGGCCCGCCTGTTTCTCGCTGGCGCCTGTGACTTCATACCAGCGTATCCATGCTCCCGTCAATGGAAAAGTACTTTGCGCAACACCTCATCCCTGGAATTGTCCGCGATGCAGCGGCGTGGGGGCCAGGGGCTGCCGCGAGCAGGGAAGAGGCTCAGGAGCTCTGGCGGTCGTCGTCCGGAATGCGCCCCAGGCCCAGTCCGGCGCCCATTCCCATGCCCGCTCCCATGCCGCCGGACATGCCGCCGCCTCCTTTGCCGCCCCCGCCGCCGCCCGCTTTGCCGGCGTCGCGGCCGGCATCCCTGGCGCGCGACCCCGAAGGGCGTGCGGGCCCTTGGGCCGGGATGGCGATGCCCGGCGGGACGGGCTCCAGGTTCAGCACGCTGCGGATGAAGTTCCTGAGCGACACCACCAGCTCGGCCGTGTGTATCGGCCGCCCTTGCGCCAATTCGGTGGCGGCGCGCGCGGCCAGGCGCACCTGTTCCTCGGTGCCTAGCAGGATGATGTCGGACAGCGCCGCTTCCACGGCATCGCGGATGCGGCGGGGGCGGTCCGAGGAGGCGGCTTCGGTGTATGGCGCGGGGCGGGCTGCGTCACGGGCGGCGGCGTCGTATGGTTCAGACTGGGCTGCGTCATGGATGGCAGCCGAGGGCGGGGCGGAGGAGGCGGACGGGACTGAGGAGGATGGCGACCCATGAGGCTCTGCATCCGTCCCCGAAACCGCGATCGACGCGCGACGCAGATCCCGAAGGTGGGTGGGGTCGACGGCCAGGTTGCCCGTGAATGAGCCGCCCAGCGTCTTGTAGGCGGCGATCAAGGTGCGCAAACGTTCGTTGATCTGGCGATTCTCGCGTTCGCGGCGCATCTGTATCGTCTGCATCACCACGAGCCGTATGCCCACGCCGATCAGCGTAATGACCGCCAAACCCAATAGCGTAGACAGCAGCGCCTGCCAGGAACTGAAATCCAGATTGCGCATGACGAACTCCGGGTACTGAAGCCTTCATCATGCCATAGCATGCCAAGCCGTGCAGGCGAGCGTGGCGAGCCGGCTCGTTGGCGGATGCCGGTTCCCGCGCTAGGCGCTGGGACGCCGGCACGCAAGCCGGGCGCAGGACCATTGGGCCGCCGGATCGCCGGATCGCCGGACCGCCGGACCGCCGTTCAAGGCTGCAGAATGCCGTCCTTGTTGCTGTCATAGCGATCGAAGTCGCGCATGACCTGCTCGATGAGTTCATCCAGGCTCAACTCGCCGTTCTTGTCCTTGTCGACGGCAGCGAATTGCTCCGGCGTAAAGATTTTGCTGGCTTCCTCCTTGCTGAGGCTGTTGCTGCCGTCCGTATCGAGCTTCTTGAAGGCATCGCGCATGAATTGCTCGTATTCGTCCCTGCTGATGCCCCCGCTTTTGTCTTTGTCGAGCTGCGCAAAGTGTTCCGGAGTGAGTTCGACGGGTGCGCCCGGAGCCGCGGTCGCGGACCACGACAACGCCAGGGAAAAGGCCAGGGAACAAGCCAGGAAAAGAGGTTTTTTCATGGTCATGTCCTTATTTGCAGCCCATGGTATTGCCGATATAGCCGCCCGCGCCTATGCCGACCGCCGTGGCCGCCGTCCGTCCGCGCCCGCCTCCTATGGTGCTGCCCAGCAGGCCGCCGATCACGGCTCCGCCTATGGTGCCCGCGATGCAATTGAATTCGGCGTTGCGCGAACTGTTGCTGCTATGAGAGCTGGAAGGGCTCTGGCAGGCCGCAAGCGCGCCCGCGCTGGCCAACAAGATGGCGAATGTGGCTTTGTTCATGGTTCTGTTTTTCGGCCTCATAGTCGAAGAAAAATATGGTGATGTCGTACCCGCTTGCGCAGTCATGAAAAGAAACATTTTTATTATGAGCTATTTTAATCACGGGAATGCGGACAAGGACAATTTTTATTTCCTATGTTTTATTTCCTATGCATTGCGTTTCATCCCTTGGCATTCGATTATCGCTGCGCCGCTGGTGGATACGGACGGTCCACATTCGCGAGCTGATTGATCACATTCCGCCTCGAAACACTCGAACGACTTGCATGGTCATCCGCTGCCTGAGTTATATGTTGCTCAATACCTGCTTGTCGTTAGCCGGAAAGTCCGATAAACTGCTTTTTAATAAAGTAGTATTAAAAACTACCTCTAAAATCGGCTCGCACTCAAAGCCAAGGAGACAAGTCATGAAGTCACGCATTAGCCTGTTATTTGCCGGCGCATTGTTCTGTGCGGCGGTCAGCACAACCAGCCAGGCCCAGGACACTATCCGGCTCGGTCTGCAAGCGGTGCCCACAGATGTGCTATATCAAGCCAAAGACTGGGGACAGGCTTATGATTTGAAAACGGAGATTTCCACCTACAGTTCGGCGGGTGATTCGCTCAAGGCGTTCCTCGCCGGGCGAGTCGACGTAGTATCGGGCGGGGCAGCGCGGCTGGTCACGATGGCGGCCATGCAGCCCGAAGTGTTCTATATCGTCGCTGCCAACCAGTACGGCGGCGACCGTTATGGTGTCATTGTCAGCCCAAATGCCGCCTATAAATCCATTGAAGACCTCAAGGGCAAGAAGGTCGGGGTGGTTAGCGGTTCAGGAGCGCACGGGACATTGATGCTGTATCTGGAACGGCACAAGCTAAGCCCCAAAGACTTCCAGTTCGTCAACATGAAAGTCGAAGACATTGCTGCGGCGGTCAACCGTGGCGTGATCGACGCGGGCGTGGCCTGGGAGCCGCATGTGGCGCTCGCCGAAGTCAATGGCCTGGTCAAGCGCATCCAGTCCATGAAAGGCGTCAATGAAAGTCCCAACTTCATTCTGGTCAAGCGTGACTATGCCGACAAAAATCCGACAGCGGTCGCCAAATACATTGCGTCAATGATGGATGTAGCGAAACTGATTGCCAAGGATCCGAAGGAAGCAGGTGAAATGATCGCAGCCCAGATGGGCAAGTCCGGAGTCAACATTCCGTCCAAGGCAATGGAAATGGCCGTCTCGCGTATCGTGGTCGATCCCAAGATCGAGCCCCACTTGCTGGAAGAACTCCCGGCTGTCGCCGAGCCGATGATTACTGCGGGCCGGATCAAATCAATGCCTGATTTTCAGAAATTAGTAAGGACTTCGTACTACGATCAGGCTGTCAAGCTTGCTCAGGCGAAACAGTGACCCATGCAATGGTGATGCCAGTGAAGCCAGCCGCCGCAACCGTCTCACGTACAGCAATGGCCAAACCTCGAGACAGACGCTGGCCCTCCGGCGCCGCGTACGCCGGTTTCATTCGCTTCATGCTGCCCATTCTGGCGCTGCTCATTGTCTGGGAGCTTGCCGTTCGAGGCGGATGGATCGCGTCGAACGTCTTTCCTTCGCCTTCGATGATATTCGCGCGCGCCAACGCATTGCTCTTTTCCACCGGCCCTGAACAAGGCATGCTGTTTCAGCATATAGGCGCCAGCCTTTATCGCGCCATCAGCGCGTTCGCCTTGAGTGTGATCATTGCAATACCCATGGGATTCGCGCTGGGTCTGATGCCGGCCGTTTACAAGTGGGTGAGCCCGATTCTTAGCGTCCTGCTGCCTTTGCCCGCAGTCGCCTGGACGCCCATATTGCTCGTGGCCTTCGGCCAGGGCGACAGGACGATCATCACGGTCTGCTTTCTTGGGGCATTTTTTCCGGTGCTGTATAGCACCATCCAGGGCGTAAGATCGGTCGGCAAACAACCCGTCTGGGTAGTGCAAAGCATGGGCGGCACGCGTCGGCACGTACTGCTCAACGTATTGCTGCCCTCCTGCATGCCTGCATTGATATCGGGCTTGAAGCTGGGTATGGCCCACTCCTGGCGCACGCTCGTGGCTGCCGAGATGCTGGCGGCGCTCAGTGCGGGCCTGGGCTACATGATATTCGCCGCGCGCAGTTATATGGACGTTTCCACCATGTTCGTGGGCATTGCGCTGTTGGCCTTGATCGGCATGGCCATAGAGTATGGCGTATTTGGCGTCCTTGAGCAGCGTACCGTCAGAAAGTGGCATGGCGCATCGAAAGTAGGGGGAATGCAATGACTCGCGCAAGCGCTGCAGGCCTGGGGGCAAACTTCTTCGACCGGTTCATGGTGCCGATTATCTCGCTGAGCGTTCCGCTGTTGGCATGGGAGATTCTCGCTCGCGCCGGTATTTTGAATGATTTCCTGTTCCCGCCTCCGTCTTCGATCTTCCCGCATATGTGGGCGAAGTCGGGTGTCGATATCAAGGGCGGGGTGCTTTACAGCCATGTTTACTACAGCATGTTGCGCCTGCTGACTGGCTTGGGTCTGGCAACGGCAGTCGGCACGCTGATCGGCATTTTGATCGGTTTGACGAAGTGGGGCAGGTTCTTGTTCAAGCCTCTGCTGAGCCTTTTCATGCCGGTGCCTACATTGGCCTGGACCCCCATCTTGCTGCTGCTGATGGGCGTGGACAACAAGACCACCATCCTGATCGTCTTTATCGCCGCCAGTTTCGAGATCATTCTCAATGTGGTTGCCGGCATCGAGAACATGAACATCAAGGTGTTCTGGGTGGCTCGTTCCATGGGCGCGAGCCCGCTGCAGATTTTTTTCAAGGTCATCATTCCAGGCATCCTGCCTTATTTGATCACCGGCGTGAAGCTGGGCAGCGGCTACGCATGGCGTGCGCTGATCGCGGCCGAGATGCTCGCGGCAAGTTCCTACGGCCTGGGCTTCATGATTTACGAAGCGTCGGAATTCATGGACATGACTACCATCTATGGCGGTCTGGCCATGATTGCCTTGCTCGGTTATCTCATCGAAAACGTGATGATGGGCGCGATAGAAAGGCGCACCGTCGAGAAATGGGGTGTTCAGGTAGAACGCTGAACGTCACAAGCCAGGAGATGGAAATGCAAAAGGACAAAATTGTGGCTGAGAATGTCAGTATGCGGTTTGGCGATGTGCTGGCCATCAAGGATGCCACCTGCTGTATCCGCGAGCGTGAATTCGTTGCGATCATCGGCCCCAGCGGTTGTGGAAAATCGACCTTTCTTTATGTTATTGCGGGGTTCGAGAATATTTCGGGAGGCTCTATCACACTGGATGGCAAGCCTATCGGCGGTCCCGGCCCGGACCGCGGTATTGTGTTCCAGGAATTCGTCCTGTTCCCTTGGCGTACCGTGATGGAAAATGTCACCCTGGGCCTGGATATAAAGAAGGTTCCTTCCCACGAGGCGCGCCGGCGTGCCCAGAAGTGGATCAGCCTGGCGGGGCTGGACGGTTTTGAAAACGCATATCCGTCGACGCTTTCTGGCGGCATGAAGCAGCGGGTCGCTATCGCCAGGGCATTAACCTATGATCCGGACGTGATTCTGCTGGACGAGCCTTTCGGTGCGCTCGATGTGCAGACCAAGAACTACATGATTCAGGATCTGCAAAACCTGTGGACCGAGGCCAACAAGACTATCGTCATGGTTACGCACAGCGTGTCCGAGGCGGTATTGCTGGCTGATCGGGTCCTGATTTTCAGTGCGCGGCCTTCTTCCATTATTGCTGATATCAAGATCGACCTGCCGCATCCCCGCCGGTCCGAAGACGCAAGCGTCAAGTCGTATGAAAGCGAGGTCACACGGATCCTCTCGGCTGAAGTCGATAAATCCATGAGCATGGAGAGGCGCGCAGCCGCTTGAAGCACACGGGTGGCACAGCGGCCCATGGTGGCGGGCGGACCGGAGCCCGCCATAGCCAATTGATGAAAGATCAGGCTACCTGCCTTTGCGGCACGGCGGCAGACGAAGCCACATAAGCCGCGGCATTTGTTCCCGCGATACGGCCGAAGGCGGTGCCGATAGCCATGCCTATGCCGCCGGTGTAGCCTTGCCCAAGAATATTGCCAGCCATCATCTCGCCGGCTACGAACAGATTCGGGCTGGGGCGATCATTGAAGCGCACTGCGGCGGTGTCGTCAGTCCTCAAGCCCAGATAGGTAAAGGTCACGCCTGGTTTGAGCGGGAACCCATAGAAGGGCGGATGAACGATGGGCTTGGCCCAATGGGTTTTCGCCGGTTCAAGGCCTTGAGTATGGCAGTCATCCAGGACGGTATGGTCGAATGCGCCCCCCTTGCAGGCGGCATTATAGTTATTGATGGTTTGTACCAGCTGCCCCGGCGGCAGGCCGAGCTGACGTGCCAGATCTTCGATGGTATTGGCTTTCGTGCCGGGAAAGACGGGCGGCATGAAGCGGCCGATTGATGTCTTGTCGATGATGGACCATGCAATCTGCCCAGCTTGCTGTGCTACGAGCCGGCCCCAGATGGCATAGCGTTTGGGCCAGAAGTCTTCGCCTTCGTCATAGAAACGCAGGCCGTCCCGGTTCACGACAATGCCCAGGGGCACGCAATCTATGCGTGTGCAGATGCCGCCATCATACAGTGGTGCACGAGCATCGATTGCAACCATATGGGCCTGGGTTGGATCGCCGATGGTATCCGCCCCCGTGTCGATCATGTGACGTAGCAATACCCCGCGGTTGAACCTGGTGCCGCGAATCAAGAATTCCAGGGCCGGTCTTTCACCGTTCTCGTTTTCTCCCCAGGCCTCGTCGAGCCACTCTCGATTCGACTCGAATCCGCCGGCGGCCAATACGCAACTGCGTGCTTCGATGCGACGGCCGTCTTCGAGCACGGCGGCGACGAACAGATCACCACATCGCTCGATGCTTGCCACCGGCGAATCATAGCGGACGTCCACACCCAATGCCTCGGCGCTGTTGTAGTAGGCATTGACCAGAGCCTTTCCACCTCCCATGAAAAACGCGTTGGTCCTGGCCAGGTGCAGCGTGCCCGAAAGTGAGTTTTGAAATCGCACGCCGTATTTCTGCATCCATGGCCGGCAGTTCGATGAGCGGCGGATCACCAAGCGGGCGAGGTGTTCATTGGTACGCCCGCCAGTTACCTTGAGCAAGTCCTGCCAGTATTCTTCTTCCGGATATGCATCCACCAGTACATCTTGAGGCCCATCGTGCATACAGCGCAGGTTGCGTGTGTGCTGCGAATTCCCGCCACGCCATTCTCTTGGGGAGGCTTCAAGCAACATTACGCTTGCACCGTTTTCACGTGCGGACAGCGCCGCGCACAGTGCGGCATTTCCGCCGCCAATCACGAGTACGTCAACCACGACCCCTCCTTAGCTCAGGATACTTTTCATTCCACATGCAATGCCCGCGGATTCAACTTATAGGTGCATTAATCAGAGCCGAGGCTCAGGCTCTTGGGCATGCGTTTTTCAGCTGCATTCTTGAGCAGCGCGGCGGTTCGATAGAAGCCATGAGCGAACTTCCCATAGGGCATGGTCAGAAAAAATGCCATGACAAACCCCAAATGGATGGCGAGCCAGATACCCATCCAGGATGTATCGCGCAGAATCAGCAACAGCAGGCCGGTAAGGCTCACCAGGAAAAGCAGAGCGATGAAACCGCGGTCCATCGCGTGCTGCGCTTGATCGCCATGGTCGGGATGGCGTTTTATATTGAGCCACAGCAGGCCGGCCGGGCCTGCGAGCAGCCCGACCCCGCCGACCGTGCCTAGCATTACAGGGAGACTGAGTACGGGGTAGGGTGCATGCCAATTCAGCGCGTAGTGATAAAGGGTACCCACGCACGTAGCGGCAAAGCAAAGCATGAAGCCGTAGAAGGTCATGTGATGGAAGCGCCGGCGCCAAAGAGTGTAGTGTGAATCGCGCTCGTTGCAGCCTTCTCCGTGACCGCCGTCGAGATACTTGAGCGTCAGCGCCTTGCTGCTGGCCTCGGCAACCGAGCCTGCTGATGGCGCGGCATGCTGGTCGCTTTGTACGGTTCCTCGCCAGTAGCGGGAAACGCCTATGCCCAGGGCGAGTAGCGCATACACGAATACGGCGCCGAACATCAGCACAAGCAGATTATGAGGAAAGATTGCATAGAAGTTGCCGGCCAGAGGCTGATGGAACAAGGAACCGGTCAATGCCAGGGCCAGGAGCAGGAAAAGAGAGAGGCCGGCGGCGGTCGCGAGAGCCATCGCCAGGCCGTTATGGTCATAGAGTCGCCCAAAGGATCTTGGCCATGCATACTCAGAATAGGTTTTGACGCGGACCTGTGCCAGAACGCGCGGGATATTCACATTGAACTCGTGCGGGGCGGCATACTGGCACGCGTGCAGACAGGCCCCGCAGTTGTGACAGAGATTGGCAAGGTAGTGAATGTCTTCCTTGACGAAGTCCAGCCGGCGGGTCATCGCAGGGAAAACAGCGCAGAATCCTTCGCAGTAGCGGCAGGAATTGCATATGGTCAATATGCGTTGTGCTTCCGCCTCGAGTTGAGCAATATCGGCAATAGCCTGCGGCACGGGAACCGCGGCTTCCCCCAATGTCTGACGTTCTATATAAGGTGTGCTCATCTGGCTCACTCATTTCCACATTTTGTTGACCATAGATGTATATGGGCGCCGCTGTGTTCACTTCACGAGTGGCTGAAGGGCCCGTATTCTTTCTCGAGAAACAAAGATATGGCCTCCCATCAGTAGCCGGGCCGTTCTATTGATGGCGGCCTTCCGGATCTTCAAGCCTGCGGGTGTGTCGTCCACCTGTGCATCCACGGCCAGGGCGCCGGACGGATGGCCCAGCCGGATCTCGTGGTCGGTATTGCCGCGCATCTGTGTATTCACGATGGTTCCGGGAATGCGGCAAGCGACCGAGGTGCACACCGCACCGGTGACAGCGAGCGCCTTATGCGGCTTTTGCATAGACAATTGCCGCACGCACAAGTTGATATCTGCGGCGGCAACGCGGGTATCGCCAGCCATATAGTCTTGAGGGCTGGAAATCATGATCACCCTGGGTATGTTGGGCGTAACTTCGCGCGCATGCGCAGGGTCGTCGACGAGGCCCAACGCGGCGGCTGCCCATCCGCGCACCAGTTCCAGCTTGCGCATAAGTTCCGCATCCGCCTGGATGGCTTCCGTAGTTGCTGTGGCATCGCCGCCGACATCGGATGCGTCGACATACACGAAGGGTGTGGCCGCGTCGATCAGGGATACGCGAACTGCCATGCCATCGATATCGATTACGTCCACGGCGTTGCCCGTGGGAAGCAATTTCCCGGAAACCGAGCCGGCACAGTCGCCAAAGTCTATGGCGACCTTGGCGCCGCTTCCGGGAACGCCCGGGACCTGTGTACCACCTTCGACGCAGGGAACACCACCCTTCACAGAGAAGGTGACTTCAACCACCTGATCTGTGTTGGTGGTGTAGATACGAACGCGATTCGGGCCTTCCTGGGCCTTCAGCAAACCGCGCCATACCGCATAGGGGCCGACGGCCGCCAGCATATTGCCGCAGTTTCCGCCGGTCGAGACTTTCTCGCGCGTCAGGTCGACCTGGCAAAAGGTGTATTCGAGGTCGGCATCGCTGCGAGCCGATCGCGAGACGATGGCGGCCTTGCTGGTCAGCGGATCGGCGCCTCCGATGCCGTCGATCTGGCGGGCGTCCGGCGACCCATAGGCGGCGAGCAGGACGGCGTCCCGCTCGATCCGGTCCTTGGGGAGCTCGCTATCAAGGAAGAAACCCCCTTTACTCGATCCGCCGCGCATATAGAGGCAAGGGATGATGATCTGCTCTGTGTCCTGCGATCGCGCCAATGGAGAGCCCAGCGTGTTGGCTACATTGTTAAAAGAATCAAGTGGGGGCGTGTCCAATTGCTGTCTCCTTGTCGCTGATGATCAATAACGGTCCGCTTCGTATAAGAGCGGATCTGGCTTTACAAATCCTTAGAAGTAGTCAACAATACTACTACCAATTCGCTAGTTGTCAAGGCCAGTCATGGATATTCGCCACAGTACCTCCGTAGATCAGATACCTCCTTTGAGCTTCAACGAAGATCATCGTTCGCGCAAGCCGCGCACATTGGGCCTGACGTCAATGATAGATTTCGGCCCCGACAGTTTTGGATGGACCGGCCCGGCAAGCTTGCGCGATTACCTCAGGTGTACAGCAGACTACATCGATTACGCCAAGATCTATGCGATGAACGCGCTGATCCTTCCGGAAGATGTCCTGCGGGAAACCATACAGATCTACATGGAGGCCGACATAAAGCCGTATGCCGGCGGCATCCTGTTCGAATACGCCTACCTGAAGCGGGAGCTCGACGGCTACATCCGGCATCTGAAGAAACTAGGCATGCCTCGTTTGGAAATATCCGAGAACTACCTTGATTTCGATGCGGCTGAGCGGACGCATCATATTGAAACCATGCAAAAGCACGGTTTTGACGTGATTTATGAATTCGGCCGCAAGAATCCGACCGAAGCTTTTGAGCTCGATCAGCTGGAACGCATCGTCAAAATCAACACAGAAATGGGCGTGGAGCACACCATCATCGAGCAGTCCGAAATCGATTTCGTAAGTGCCAACAATCCAGCTATACTCAAGGAGATTACTGGCCGGGACTGGTTTCGTAACGTGTTCATCGAGGCGGATCCGTATACCTTTCCGAAGGGGCACACGCAGCTGCTTGAAAAATTCGGCAATGGCGTCAATCTTGCCAACATCAGTGCAGACCAGATTCTGCGCTTGCAAGGCTTTCGTTATGGTGTAGGCAGGGCTGTCAATTACGCAATTTTGTCCCGGATCTGACATTGTCATAGCTCGCCACGAGCGTACGGCAGAATATTTATGAACAATACAAGATCGGCGTACGAAAAGATAATCAAAGACCTGCAAAGCGTCGGTTTCAGCGACTATGAGGCCAAGACATACATGGCCTTGCTGCTCACTCCTAATGCGACCGCCTACGAGGTCAGCAAGGCTGCGGGCATACCCAAGGCCAATTGCTATTCCGTTCTTGAAACACTAAGAAAAAACGGCGCGGTACAGGCCGTTTCTGAAAACCCAGTCAAGTATGTCGCCGTCGATCCGGTGCGGCTGTTCAATCAGATGGTGGAGCGGACCCAAGTCCGCTGCGAAGAGCTGAAAGAAAGCCTCAAGAACATCGGGCACCTTCCTCAGGAAAACCTGGTGTGGTCGCTGAACGATAGCGATGCGGTCAACCTGCATATCGAAAAAATGATCTGCACGGCAAAAGAAAACCTGCGTATGAAGGCTGCCGCCAACACCCTCGAGCGGCACGTCCCGAGCCTGAGAAAAGCAGCCCGGCGCGGCGTGAAGGTTCTGATCATCCTGTTCGGCGAAGACACCAAACCCTTCGAGCTGGGCCGGAACTGCAAAGTTTATCTGCATGAGGGCAACGGGATACCGGTGGGTATCTCGCATAAGCTCATCATACTCACTCGGGACTACAAAGAGGCGCTGGTCGCCGAGGTCGGCCCGGACGCCTATGGTTCCTACACAGAGAACAAGCCTATTGTGACGCTTGCTGATTCGCTCTTGCGCCACGAAATCTACTTTGCCGAGATCTTCAGCCGGTTTGGCGACGAAATCCAGGAAGAGTTCGGCCCAGCATTGGTACGCCTGCGCGAAAACTATCTTCCGCGCGACCAGGCCGACGCACTGAAGGATTTGTTGCAATCGGAACTGCTCCGGCCCGATGTCCGCAAGGCGCTGGCAATATAGGCATATGCCAGGGCGCTGGCGGCGATACGTACGCCGCCGGCTGCATCTTGATCCGAATCACGCGGCCGTGAACGGCTACTGGCCTTTGCTATCAAGCCAGGCGCCATAGCGAAGGCGTCCCCCTTCCCGTACACCTATAAGTCATATAAATGAATATGAGGCCAGCATTGACATGCCAAATTTAAGGTAGTAGTATGAGCTACTCCGTAATGGCTGCCTTAATCACACAGAACTGTTTTCAACCACACCGAGGTAATCGAAATGAGCATGAACGAGGAGACCGCCGCCAAGCTGGAAGGGCTGACCCGGCGCTTTGCAAAAGTTGTCCACGACCTGAAGTACGAAGATCTGCCCGCAGATGTATTGCGCAAGGCGAAGCTGATCATCCGTGATGGCCTGGGTAATCAAATTGCGGCATCTGCAATCAGCGAACCGGCTCGGCGCGTCATCGACATCGTGCGTGACTGGGGCGGCAAGCCCGAGGCGACGGTGATAGGCTACGGCTTCAAGGTGCCGGCCCCGCTTGCCGCCCTATGCAATGCCATGATGGGCCACGGCGTCGAATTGGATGATGCCCACGGTTCTGGTCTTATCAAGGGCGGCTCGGTCATGATCCCATCCATCATGGCCCTTGCGGAAGCTAACGGGAAAAGCGGCCGTGAAGTCATTACGGCAATCGTGGCCGGTTACGAAGTTGCAGTCCGTATCGCCAAAGCCATCAACCCGGGCCACCGGCAGCGGGGTTTCCATACCACAGGGACGGTTTCGCTCTTTGGCGCGGCGGCGGGCGGCGCGAAGCTGCTAGGCTGCGATGAAGAGGGAATCGCTGCTGCCTTAGGTCTAGCGGCCATGCAGTCCGCGGGCATCCAATCTTACCTGGATGACCCCTGCATGGCCAAGCCATTCAGTCCCGGCAAATCCGCCTTCAATGGGACCATGGCCGCCGTGATGGCCAGCAAGGGTTTTGCCGGCCCGCGCAAGGCGCTGGAATGCAAGGAAGGCTTTTTCAATGCATATTGTGAAGATGTCCGCGTTTCAGACCTGCTGGATGGGCTTGGCGAGCGCTTCGTGATCATGGAAGTGGGCTTCAAGCCTCACGCGGCATGCCGCTATGCCCACGGCCCCATCGATCTGGCGCAACACTTCTACAACGAAGGCGTGCGTCTGGAAGACGTGGAGAATATCAATGTGCGCATGTGCGAACTCTCCATTCGCCAGGCTTCCAAGCCAAGGGCGCCCAACCTCAATGCCGCGATGGGCAGCACGGAATTCGGAGTCGCCCTGGCGCTGAGCAAGGGCCGTAACGGCTTGCGTGAATACTGGGACGGGTTCAATGAAAAGGACATTCATGAAGCCGCTGCAACGCGTACCACGCTCATCATGGAGCCCGCCTATGGTGTCACGGGGCGCCAGGCTGCAATTGAGCTGACGCTCAAGGATGGCCGTGTACTGCGCCATGATCAACCTGAGCCCAAAGGTGAGCCTAACAACCCGCTTACCGATCAGGAACTTGCCGACAAATTCAATGGGCTGGTCGATATGGTGCAAACTTCTTCCGGCCTGGATGCCGCGCTTTCGGACCGGCTCATGAATCTGGAGAACGAAACCAGTATCGCCGATCTGATCGGACTGCTGAAGGCCGCCGATAACACGCCGGAGCTTCGGGCGGCTTGACTGGCCTGAGGTTCGAGGGCGTGCCGTAATGGGGCGCCCTGTGTTTTATGGCCCATGGCCTCAGCCCTTGGGGTACTGTAGACCGGTACCCCCAATGCAGCACCCGCCACCTTTGGAAAGGATAGATACCATGAGTGTTCTCAAGAGTCATTGGCGTGTAGCTTTAGCGGCATTAGTAATATGCTTCCCTCACATCGCATTCGCTGACGGAAAGTATCCGGAAAGGCCGATAACGATTACGACTCCGACGGCGGCGGGAGGAGGAACGGATATGGTGGCCCGTATATTCGCAGAGAAAATATCCCCTTTGCTTGGCCAGACGATTGTGGTCAATAACAAACCGGGCGCGGGCGGGCTCATTGGGAACCAGGCCATGCAGCAAGAGAAGAATGATGGCTATAGCTTGTTTGTATCCGCCAATAACAATCAGTTGATCATTCCTCTAATGCTCAAGGATGCAAATTTCGATCCTATCAAAGACTATGAGCCGATAGCCGGCCTGGCCAGAGTTCCATATATCCTTGCTGTCCATCCTTCTTTCCCCGCACAGAACTTGGCGGAATTTTTATCTGAAATAAAGTCGAATCCCGGCAAGTATCAGTATGTCTCGGCCGGCATCGGTACGCTCAATCATCTGGTGCCGGAAATCCTGAGCGAGCGCATTGGATCGAAAATGGAACATGTCCCTTATCGGGGAATCAGCGCAGCGCTTACCGACGTTATAAGCAACCGCGTACCAATCGTGTTCGGAGCCCTGCCCGCTATATTTCCCCATGTTGAGGCCGGAAAGTTACGCGTCCTTGCTGTGGCGAGCGAATCCCGATTGCCGTCTTTGCCATCCGTTCCGGCCTTGAACGAGGAAGTGCCTGGAATGGCAAATGATATGTGGGTCGCTTTATACGCTCCCGCAAAAACGCCTGACAATATCATTCAAAAGATCAATTCAGCCATTTCCATTGCGAAGAGCGACCCGGAGGTCGCTGCTCGATTCGAGCAGCTGGGCATGTCGCTCATGAAAGACGGCCCGCAAGAGCTGGCCGGCAGGCAGGAGGCCGAATTCAAAACATGGAAAACGGTGCTGAGGCAGGTCGGCATTACGCCACAGTGATAAGCGCTTGCGTCGTCGCGCAATATAAAGGGATGCTAAGGCATTCTGTATTCGGGAAGCTGCATCGTGGCGGATTCTATTGTGAAACATTTGTATTCCCCAGCCAAATTCAAGGGGTTGAGCTTCGCGGAGGCCCGGGAGGCGTTTCTGCGAGGCGCGGATACGCCGACTGCTTATCTCGAGCGGTGCCTGCGCACGATCGAGGAACGCGACGCTTCGGTAAAAGCATGGGTAACGCTCAATGTGCCGGGCGCTCGCAGGGCGGCGGCCGAATCGACACAGCGTTACAGGGCCAGGCAGCCGCGGTCCATGATAGATGGCATGCCGGTGGGCATAAAGGACTTGATCGACACGCATGACATGCCGACACAAATGGGGTGCGCAGCATACGCGGGTTACCGCCCAAAATGCGATGCGCCCGTAGTGAGGGCGTTGCGTGACGCCGGCGCCATTATCCTGGGCAAGACCGTAACGGCGGAATTGGGGATGAACCAGCCGGGCCCGACGACCAATCCATTCGATTCCCGGCGCACGCCGGGGGGATCGTCCAGCGGCTCGGCCGCCGCCGTGGGTGCCTGCATGGTGCCCGCAGCGATAGGAACGCAAGTAGGGGGTTCTATCATCAGACCTTCCAGCTACTGTGCGAACTATGCGCTGAAGCCGACTTTGGGTGCATTAAACCGCGGTAGCGCGCTTGGGCTGAGCCAGGAAGTTTATGGTGTACATGCCGCCAGCCTCGAGGACATGTGGCAGGTCGTTATGGAAATCGCCAGTAGGGTTGGGGGAGACCCCGGCTACCCCGGTCTTTATGGCTTGTCGATGCCTGAGGCTCATAAACCACGGCGGCTTGCCATTCTGGAGACCTCCGCATGGGGAAGGCTGGACCTCGGTTCCGCCAGTGCGTTTGAAAAAGTCATACATCAACTCCGTCGCCATGGCGTAGAGATACTGGAGCGAAAAAACTGCGGGCAGGTAGAAGCTTTTGAATGCTGTATGGCCGAAGCGAAAGCGATCACCGACGATATAAATTCATATGAATTAAGGGTGATTGTGCATGAGCTGCGACAAAGCTCCCCCGGGATGCTAAGCCAGCGCTTGGTGACCCGCATGGAAAAAGCGAATACCATAACTCAAGGCCGGTATCGGGAATTACTGCAGCGGCGCGAGCAGGCGCGGCAGCGGTTCGCCAGGCTGGTCCCCACAGCTGATGCGCTTATTACGTTGTCGTCATTGGGGCCGGCGCCTGAATGGGAGGGCGATTTAGACCCACGATCTGTAAATCCGACTCCTACAGGTGACTCCAGCTTCAATGTGGCCGCCTCGCTCCTCGGAGCGCCTGCAATCACAGTCCCCATGTTGGCGGTTGACGATTTGCCCCTGGGGGTGCAGATTATCGGTCAGCCACATGAAGATGAAAGGCTTTGCTCGTTCGCGCGCTGGATTAAGGGCACGCTTGACTATGTCGCTGTACCGTAGAAAGCATCTCGGAAAGGAATCCCTATGGAGCCGGTACGTCATCGATGCGTTTTGATTGCAATGGGCGGCACAATTGCATCCCGTGTTGATCCTCGCACGGGCCTGGCAGTCCCGGTGTGTTCGGGCGCGGAGCTTGTGGCGGCCATTCCCGAGATATCAACTGTCGCCGACATAGAGATAGAGGAGCTCTCCTGCATACCTTCGCCCCATATAGGTCCGCCGGAATGGGTGCAACTACACGGCCGCGTTGCGGCAGCATTGAGCCGCCCCGATGTGACGGGTGTGGTCATCTCGCATGGCACTGCGCTACTGGAGGAAACCGCGTGGTTTCTGGACGTGGCCGTCGGTAGCGATAAGCCGGTGGTTCTTGTAGGGGCGCAGCGCAATGCATCGGAGGCGGACTTTGATGGGCGCAGGAATTTATTGAGCGCAGCCCGGGTCTGTGTTTCCCCGCAGGCACGCGGCATGGGTGTACTGGTGGTGCTGAATCAACATGTCAACGCGGCGAGAGAGGTCATCAAAACACATTCATTCGATGTGGAAACATTCAATTCAGGGGAGTGGGGGTATTTGGCCAATGTAACGCCCGAGGAGGTCAGGTTTCATCGCGCGCCATTACGCCGTGTGCATGTTCCCTTGACGGCGGCGACGCTACCGGTCATAGAGATCCTTTCCATGTATGCGGGCGCTTCAGGCGAGCTGATACGCGCCGCTGGCAAGATCGCTTCAGGCCTTGTTATTCAGGCTGTCGGAGCCGGTCACGTGAACCCGGCGATGTATGAGGCCATCCGGGATGTAATACGCGACGGGGTTACGGTCGCCGTGTCGACGCGGATACCGCGGGGCGGAGCAAGAGCATGCTATGGATTTACCGGCTCATCCAAGAGCCTTGAAGATTGCGGCGCGATTTTAAGTTCGGACCTGAATGCATGGAAGGCTCGAATATTGCTCATGCTGGCCCTACAGGCCGGAATGGGCAGGCAGGCGATTCAGGAACTTTTCAATTCCTGAGAAAACGGCAGTGACACACAAAAAAACGTACTGGAGACTGACATGATGCACAAATCATTTGGACTTGCTTTATTTTCTCTTCTGCTATGCCTGGGCACAGGCGGCGTCCAGGCTGCGGAAGCTTATCCCGCGCAACCGATAGAGATGGTTGTCGGTTATTCGGCAGGGGGACCGACCGATGTGACCGCGCGCATCATCGCAAAGGAGCTGACTGAATCGCTGGGCAAGCCGGTGGTCGTATCGAACAAGACGGGCAGTGCTTCATTGATTGCGACCAAAGAGATCATGAAAGCGAAGCCGGACGGTTATACCTTGTTGTTTGCGTCGCTGGGGCACAATGTAAATCCGATCATATCCCCCAAGTTGGCCGATTACGATCCCATCAAGGATTTCGAGCCGATCTCGCTGGTTGCAACACAGCCGCTGGTGGTTGTGACGGCTTACGATTCGAAGTTCAAGACTCTTAAAGATATCGTCGAGCAGGCAAAACGAGATCCCGACTCGGTAAGCTTTGGCTCTGCCGGAGTCGGCGGCTCGGCGCATCTCGCGGGAGAATTGCTGGCCCTGAGCGCAGGCGTAAAAATGCTTCATGTCCCTTTCCGCGGAAACGCGCCTGCGCTCACGGAAGTGAGTGCGGGAAGGGTGTCGTTTATGTTCTACCCCAGTATTGGCATATCTGAGCAGGTCGATGCCAAACGGGTGCGCGTTTTGGCGGTAGGCCCTTCTAGTGGTTTGAGCCAATTCCCCAATGTTCCCACGATGGCGAGCCTTGGCTATCAGGGCTTTGACGATGCCGCGCCATGGGTGGGAATGCTCGCTCCAAAAGGGACTTCGGCGGATATCGTTGCGCGCCTCAATGCCGAAGTAGAGAAGATCCTGGGCAAAGCTGCGGTACGCGACCGCCTTGAGTCGCTGGGAAATGTAGTGGTGGGCGGATCACCTAAAGTCTTTGTCGATTATCTACGCAAGAATACCGAAACGATGAAGGAAGTAGTCGCCAAGGCGGACATAAAAATGCCGGAATGATGGCGGCATGTGTTCTACGCGCCCCTACGGGGGCGCCATAACGCAACGCGGGCCGGCTGCAATGCGCAGCGGAGAGAGCACGGCGCCCGGAACAGGAGGAAAGAGGATATGGCGGTTTGGGATCGATTCCTTACAGAGAGGGACAAAAAGCATTTGGCCATTTGGGGCAAGCGGCAGCCTGACGAGCTGGGCAAAAGACCGGTGCTGCTGGTCATCGATGTTTACTATTCATCAATAGGGCATGAACGCAAGCCCTTGCTGGAGTCGATCAGCGACTGGCCGATGAGTTGCGGGGAAGAAGGCTGGCGGGCTATCGATCATATGAAGGTGCTCATTCCTGCGGCGCGCAAGGCTGGCGTGCCGGTTGTATACGTAAGGGGCTATCCGGGCTTCCCCAGCGACCCTACAAGGGTGGCCGAACGAGGAAAGCGTGATGGCCAGGCGGTCGACAGGCTCTCCGCGGAGATCCGGGCTCTGGGCAATGAAATCGTTGAAGAGATCGCTCCCGTCGACGGTGAACTCGTCGTGGGGAAAGCGGCTCCGAGCGCGTTTTCAGGCACGGTCTTGCTGCACTATTTGCAGATGCTAAAGGCGGACACGGTGATCGTCTGCGGAGAATCGACCAGTGGCTGCGTGCGCGCGGCTGTCGTGGACGCCGCGGCAAATCGTCTGCGGGTCGGCATTGTCGAAGAGTGCTGTTTCGACAGAACCGAGGCGTCTCACGCCATCAATCTGTTTGATATGCACCAGAAATATGGCGAGGTCATTGACATGAGCAAAGCCTTGGCCTATTTCGAGGAGACGAGCTGCCTTCTCCGGGAAAGGTGAACCGCGCCCACTTGTTCCCCCGCCACATCAGGCGCCGGTTCTTCGCGGGAGGAACCCATGATTTTGTCTCAAACTGTGGAATTCAAAGCTGCATAAGTGCACGGGCCGCTCCGCGGGAGATTCTATTTCCCGGCCCGCGACGTTAGGATGGTAGCCAGCCGTTCGTTATCGCGTCCAGCGCTTTGCATCCCGTATATTGAGACATACATCATGACCAACATCCCGCCGCCCCTGACTGCCATTCCCCAACGATCCCCCGCTCCCTATGTTCCGGACAGCGTGCTCGACCGCTTGGCGAAAGCCACCAGCGGGTCTCTTACCACACAGCTCTATATCAAGGGCATCCGCCAGCCTGTCCTGCACGGGTTGCGCCCTTTGAACAAGAAGGTAAAACCCTTCGCCGGCCGCGCCTACACGATGCGCTTCATTCCAGCCCGTGAAGATGTGGATTTCTACGGCAACCTCACCTTCAGCCCGAATGCGGACAATTTGCAATGGGTGGGCGTCGAGCAAATCGAGCCCGGCCATGTACTGGTGATAGACAGCAATAAAGATGGACGGGCCGCTTCGATGGGCAGCATGCTGGTCACGCGCATGATGATGCGCGGTGCGCGCGGCGTCGTCACCGATGGCACATTCCGCGACGGCACGGAGCTGAGCAGTATGGATTTTCCAGTCTGGAGCACAGGCGTTACCGCCACCACGCGCCTGAGCTATCACCACGTGGCCGACCTCCAGGTGCCGATTGGCTGCGCCGGCGTGGCGATCTATCCGGGCGATGTGATCCACGGCGACGGCGATAACATCACTGTCATTCCGGCCCATATGGCCCAAGAGATGGCCGATCTCTGCGAGAAGCGCGACGACATCGAGGCGTACCTGGCGCTGCGCGTGCAG